>ERZ791905.69-NODE-69-length-130558-cov-40.487751_pt1 | contig 130558 bp, 126 predicted proteins | sample MGYA00510147_ERZ791905 | MGnify/ENA primary metagenome ERZ791905 (study PRJEB30046, sample SAMN00792084) | human gut metagenome | study: EMG produced TPA metagenomics assembly of the A metagenome-wide association study of gut microbiota in type 2...
TTATCGGGTTTTTTCGCCGCTCTCTCGCGACAGCTTGTTTATAATATCATAACCGTTCCCAAATGTCAACACATTTTTTCGGTTTTTTTAAAATTTATTTTCGCACACTATATATAGACTTTACAGAGTAAATTTTGCCCACCTATATATGTAAACTTTCCATATCAACAAATCTCATTATAAACCATCAGCTTACCTTATTAACCGCATTAAGCATTTTATGATAGTAATCTTGCTTTGTTTCAGGAGTTAACTTTTCAACTGGAATTTCCTTTATAATAATCCTCTTGGCTTCATTATAGTTTGAAACTTTACTCAAAGCCTGTGTATAGTTAAAATCATTTGTTTTTGAGCTTTCTGCCTGCGAAACTATGGAAGTATCTTTTGTTGCTCTTTCATTATATGTACTATTTTTATCATTTGTAACCGATATGGTTATAATTCCTGCTGAAGCTACTGTCGAAACTAAAAGGACTGCGAATAATGCTATAACTCTTTTTCTCATAAAAAATTCCTCCTTAATTAAATGTGTTGCTTTATTTATATTCTTTTATGAAATTAAAATATTCATCAACAAATGCTAATAAATATTTTACTCAAATATTAAATCGTCAAAGAAAAAAGTCAACAGCATTTTATAAAAATTTAAGCTTTTCTTACTGTTAAATTTGCTTTATATCACAAACATACTATAAACCTATAATTCCTTATAAATATATATGCTATTAAAAAAACATATACCCTCCGCAAAAATACATTATGAAAACTTAAAAAGTATAAAAGTATATTACGGTTAGTTATATAAAACCATTTTTACTTTAACATTTTTTCAAGAACATAACAATCTCTATACCTCAATTTTCAACAAAATGCTTGCTTATTTTCTATAAAATGTTATAATAAAACCGTATGCAACATACAATTATCATCTGAAAGGAGTAACGCATATGAATTATTCACATGAAGTTGAAAACATGTGTATCGTAACAAAAGGACCTCACCACGGTCCTGCCCCAATCCCTGAAGAAGGCAAGTGGGTTAAGTCCACACAAATTACCGACATCTCCGGTCTTTCACACGGTATCGGCTGGTGTGCACCTCAGCAGGGTGCATGTAAGCTTACCCTCAATGTAAAAGAGGGTATCGTAGAGGAAGCTCTTGTAGAAACAATCGGTTGCTCTGGTATGACTCATTCTGCTGCTATGGCTGCTGAAATTCTCCCAGGCAAGACTCTTCTCGAATGTCTTAACACAGACCTCGTTTGTGATGCTATCAACACTGCTATGAAGAACATCTTCGAGCAGCTCGTATACGGCAGAAGCCAGACAGCTTTCTCCGAAAACGGTCTTCCAATAGGTGCAGGTCTTGAGGACCTTGGTAAGGGTCTCCGCTCACAGGTTGGTACTATGTATAGCACAAAGGCTAAGGGCGTTCGTTATATGGAAATGGCAGAAGGCTATGTTCTTAAGACAGCTCTTGATGAGAATAACGAGGTTATCGGCTATCAGTTCGTTAAGCTCGGCAAAATGCTCGAAGACATCAGACACGGCGTATCCCCTGATGAAGCATACAAGAACAACATCGGTCAATACGGTCGTTTTGATGGCGCTGCTAAGTATATCGACCCACGTGAAGAATAATCAAGACTAAGGAGGACAGGCTTTTATGGCAAACGATGTAAAATTTGAAGGCAAGGAAAGAAGAATTGCCAAAATAGAAAAATGTCTCGCTGAGTATGGCATTGCTAGTCTTGAAGAGGCTCGTGAGCTATGTCTTAGCAAGGGTGTTGACGCCTACTCTATCGTTAAGGGCGTTCAGCCAATCGCTTTTGAAAACGCAGGCTGGGCTTATACTCTCGGCTGTGCTGTTGCTATTAAGAAAGGCGTTAAGTCCGCTTCTGAGGCTGCTGCAGCTATCGGTATCGGTCTTGAAGCTTTCTGTATTCCTGGCTCTGTTGCAGAACAGAGAAAGGTTGGCTTAGGCCACGGTAATCTTGGTGCTATGCTCCTCGAAGATAAGACAAAATGCTTCGCATTCCTTGCAGGTCACGAATCTTTCGCCGCTGCTGAGGGTGCTATCGGTATCGCAAGAACAGCTAACAAGGCTCGTAAAGAACCTCTTAAGGTTATCCTTAACGGTCTTGGCAAGGACGCTGCTTATATCATTTCCAGAATCAATGGTTTTACATATGTAAAGACTCAGTATGACTACTTCACAGGTGAGCTTAATATCGTTGAGGAGAGAGCTTTCTCTGAAGGCGAAAGAGCTGCTGTTCGTTGCTATGGTGCAGACGATGTTCGTGAAGGCGTTGCAATTATGGCTCACGAGGGCGTTGATGTTTCTATCACAGGTAACTCAACTAACCCAACTCGTTTCCAGCACCTTGTTGCAGGTACATATAAGAAGTGGGCTCTTGAAAACGGCAAGAAGTATTTCTCTGTTGCATCAGGTGGCGGCACAGGTCGTACACTTCACCCAGATAATATGGGTGCAGGTCCTGCTTCCTATGGTCTTACAGACTCTATGGGCCGTATGCACGGTGATGCTCAGTTTGCTGGTTCTTCATCAGTTCCTGCTCATGTTGAGATGATGGGACTTATCGGTATGGGTAACAACCCAATGGTTGGTGCTACTGTTGCTTGTGCTGTTGCTGTTTATGAGGGCTTGAACAAGTAAGTAGACAAGCCAAATATAGGCAATTTAAGTCAAAATTATATAAGATTTAAAAAATGCAATTTAAACACATCATATCGGAGTAAATCCTTTATGATGTGTTTATTCTTTTTTACGCAACATAATCCAATAAAGCCAGGTAAATTGATAGTTTTTTATGTTTAAAGCACATTGCTAAAGTATGATGATGTGTCTAATGTTTGGAGGGTTAGTTTATGCAAAGGTTTAAGATGCAAGGGCAAAGTTTAACATTTGGTGAGTGTTGCGAATTGTATATACAAGACTGTAAGTCAAGGAATCTAAGAGCGGCAACCATAAAGCACTACAAAAGCAGTTACAAGCAAATGTTTAACTATTTTTCAGTAGATATGCCGATTAATGAATTTACAGTTAATAATTACAACCAATATGTCATTTATCTTAAATCAAATCTAAACAATGATATGAGTATAAACGCCTATCTAAGGGACTTAATTACCATGCTGCATTTTCTAATGAATAATGGATATATGCAAGAATTTAAAATGAGAGCAATTAAAACAGATAAACCTGCAAAAGAAACTTACACAGATGAAGAACTTAAAAACCTTTTGAAAAAACCAAACATAAACAAGTGCAGCTACATTGAATATGAATGTTGGGTGATTAGTTGCTTGCTAATGTCAACTGGTATACGACAACACAGCTTAATGGAACTAAAGGTTAAAGACATTGATTTTACAAATTCATTCTTAAATGTAAGAGTAACAAAAACAAGAAAACCACTTATAATACCCCTAAATCATTCAATGATTGGCATTTTAAAAGAGTTTTTACGATATAGACAGCATAAAAATATAGATGATTGGCTTTTTTGCAATGTGTACGGCAATAAGCTAACTAAGTCTACATCGTATCATATGATTTACGAATATAACCATAAAAGGGGAGTTATGACTACAGGATTACACAGATATAGGCACACCTTTGCCAAGCATTGGATTTTAAACGGTGGTAGTGTCGTGACACTCTCTAAACTCTTAGGACACAGCAATTTGAATACAACACAGAATTATATTAATCTATTGGTTAGCGATGTTGCAAATCAAGTCAATGAAATTGATTTATTAAATCAATTTGCAGATAAAAAATATATTAAAATGAGAGGTAAAACACAATGATTAAGTTTAACAAGAATGAGGACAACAAACAATTTATTAGCATCAGCATTGAGGACGGAACGGATGTTATAAAAGTATTTAACTATATATCTGCTCTCTATCCTGTTATTAAGAATAATCTGTACAAAATGGACAATGATGAGATTTTATTGAATCTTGAAAACGATGTGCATTATGATTTTTCTCTCAATGCTTTGCGTTCAACGGTTGCCAAAATAGCTAAGGCAAACATATATGTATTTTGCGTTTATATGCTTGAATCTACACAGCGGTATATTGGATAATTTATATCGAGCAAAGTACATAGCTTGACAAATTGCTTACACCATGGTATAATAATTACAATAAATAAGTTGCTAAAAATTGGAGGTGTAACAATGCCAGTTTTAATTTTACTCGGATTTCTTGTAGTTTGGATTATAGTAAGTTCGCATAAGGCTTGCAGTAAAAATACACATCCATATTCTCACGATGAGTTGGAACAAATGCTTGAGCAGATGGTCGGAAAATCTGAAAAGGATTGTAAGAAAATTTTAAAGCATTATAAAAAATAAAACAGCACTTTTATTTACTTTTTAGCACTCAATAAAAAAATGCTAATTTTTTTGAAAAACCTATTGATAAATAGCAAAAGTTGTGATATAATATAAATGTTATTGTTCAAAATACTGTGAGCAAATCAAATAAACTAAAATTAACAATCTTTACCGCTTTAAGTAGTACGGGTTAGTGCAAGAACTGTATGCCATAAAGCACAAGCGGAGCAATTTCCTAAGAACGGTTTAGGCTATGCTGATTGAATATAGGATTAGTCGATGTAGTTCGGCTAATAAAAAAAATTATTTTTTTAAGTCCGAGTTTTGATAAAAAAACGGACTTAGAAATTTAGTTGACCTGTATTCGATTTTGCATAGCCTTTTTTGTTTTTTAATTTTACAATCCCACACAATGCGTGTTTACATAGATTAAGGCTTGGCTACTGAGTGTACATTAAGTAGACCGAACCACCTTGACAAAGCAATACATCAATATCAAAAAATTATAATCTGAAATGGAGTCAAAACGAATGAGAAACGATAGCAAAAACGAAAAAGAATGGATAACACTTAAAGAGGCTGCAAAATGTAGCATTTATTCAAAAAGACAAGTCCAAAAATTAGCCGAAAAAGGCAACCAACGCATAAGAACAAAAAAGACAGATGATGGCAAGTATATACTATTTAATAAGATTGATATACTTCAATACGCCGCTTCACATCCGAGAGATACTATACTAAATACAGTATGGGACGAGATAAACCCTATAGAGGGCGAAATAGAAGTGTTCTATCCGCTGTATGGTTACGATTGTAAGTATTTTGTAACAAATAAACTGAGGGTGATTGACTGCTCAAATGGACAAGTATTAACACCACAGCCACAGAAAGACACAAAAGGAAACTTAACGGGATATATGCAAGTAACTTTATGGCAAAACGGCAAAGAAAAATGCGAAGGTTTACATCGTTTAATTGGTTATACTCAATGTAAAAATGTACTTTGTAAAAATATTTATCATCATATCAACAATGATAAATCAAATAATAAAGCAAGCAATATATTACCTGTGTGGCAGTGGCAACATGATGAATTACATAAAATTTTGAAAGGAAGAAAATCAAAAGAATTGATTGGAAATGATAGAGATACATATAACAAGATGATTCAAGCAATCAAAGAGGAAAATAAACAGAAACTCTATAAAATTCCTCATTTAGATTTTGAATCAGATGATAAATTTAATTACTTTATGTATGTCACAAAAGAAGGCTTTAACCATTACAAAACACACAATAATGTGCCATTAACCTACATTATAATGGAGTGTGCAGAGTTAAAAAAAGTGAACCCTTGAACCAAAAAACTAAAAATAATTCCTTTCTAAAAAATAAAGGAAAAGGAGAACAATACACAAATTGAGCAATAATATTATAACAACAATTAATGAAAAACAATATCAAATAAATAAAACCACTGGCGAAGCCACTGAATTAATGACGGTAACACTTCCAATCGGTTCAAAATGGCAGACACCTAAACAACAAGCTGCTGTTAAACAGTGGAAAGAATATCAAGAAGCAAAAAAACTAAAACAACAATATATTAGCACTGTTAAAAGCAGATTAGGCAATTTTTATTTTATATTGACAGATAATGTATTTTTAGATGTTTCACCACAAACAGCAACAAGATTAATTATGTTATGTACCTATTTGAATTATTCTAATCAGTTTATGCGAACGAATAAAACTCCGATGGCAAAATCTGATATACAAACGATATTGAAATTATCCAAAACAGCAGTAAATAAATTTTGGAACGAAGTTAGAGACAAGTATATAATTGACCGCAACAACGGGCTATATATTAATAACAATGCTAATATTTTTAGAAATAAAATTCCTAAAAATAATCAATATTTGCAATATCAAAAGATATACATTAATACAGTACGAGCATTATATAAAGTCACGCATCCACGAAAACATAAACAACTTGGTTACATATTTAAATTGTTGCCTTATATCAACCTTGAATATAATATATTTTGTACAGATGCATTTGAACAAGAACTAAATCAAATAAAGCCATTGTCGATGGCTGATTTTTGCAAACTGATAAATTGTGATATTGGGCAGGCATCAAGATTACAAAAAGATTTAAAATTATTAACATTTGATTATCAGGGCAATCAAGAGCGTTTACTATCCTATGTTGATGATGGCAACAATACACCACATAGCAAAAAAATTTTTGTCAACCCACACATAATATATAACGGCTCGGATTATAAGCGGGTTGAAATATTAGGCATATTTTATAATACTGATAATAAATCAACTCGACATTTTGCGAACTCATGAAAATATTGAAAATTCAAGCGTAAACGCCCCTATTTTGAATAGTTACGGGAGATTTTAAGCAAAACCTCACTCGACATTTTGTGAACTAAAGAAAATGCTCAAAACCACGATAAATAGGGCATTTAAGGCACTTTTAATGAAAAGATTTCCTCTATTCTTATATATACGCATTTTGTCAAGACATATAAAGTCTAATCTTCTTTTAAACCATAGATAAATGTAAACATTATCAACAAAACAAAAAATGTGCTTTGCACGACAAGAACAATATCACGAAGCATAAGCGTAGTGTTATTGTTCGCTGTCAAGTAAATGTGATTATAATTTTTTTGGATTATAATAATACAAAATCGGATTTTAGATATACTTGATGTTAGGTGTATCTGCATATAAACAATCTAAACCATATGCTGAATTATAATTTTGTGTTGGTTTAACTCTTAATCCGCTCTCATTTGCTTGTAATTGCCCTTATTTCGTATTTATTCTTTTTTGATGAAGTTTATCTAAACATAATCAAAGTGTCTTATAGGGCATTGTAGAGCATTTTAGAAGCTATGCTGACGCAGCAAATTGACATTTGCTTTGTCCTTGTTTATGATAAACCTGAATATTATTTCTATTGGTTTTCTTATATAAAAGGTTCATCATATCCAAGATAAATTATTTTACTTTATGGTTTATAAATATGCAAATAGAATTTAGCTACAGAAAGGACAAAAAATGAAAAAAATATATATGCTTAACTTGGCTTTTGAATTAACAAGACGTTGTAACTTGGCTTGCCGTTGGTGTGCAAGAGGTAATCCGCAGAATGTGGATATAACCAAGGAGATAATCAACAAGACATTAGACGAGATAGAGCCTTTTTATTTTTGCAATATAGAACTTACTGGCGGTGAGCCACAAATGAACCCAGATATGGTTTTATATTTTGCCAAACAAATTGCAAATAGGCATATTAAGACGGAAAAGGTAACTATACAAACAAACGGTACAATAAAAAATGATAAAGTAAAACAGGCGTTGATAATATTGTCAGATTATTTTGCAAATGTAAAAAATCAATCGTGGATGGAGGAAATAAAAAAATTTAATTCCGAAGCAGAGGTTGTCGATGCCTATTCTAAGGCAACAAATAAAAATATTTTGGTAGCAGTTAGTACAGACGAGCATGACAACAAGGATACAATAGATGGCGTTTGCAAATTTTACGATATTGGACGAGATAACTGTATTGTGCAAAAGCAAACGGAGCATAAAGGTCATATAAATGGCAAAATAGGCACAATATTAATGGAGGGTTGCGCAGTAAAAAATTATATGTTGTTCACTAAAGACGAATTGCAGAACATAAGAATTATATATAACAAATATTGTGTCATTAAAGATGATTTCATTGAAAGCGACAATATCGCAATAAGTAAAACATTGACAGTGTCGGCAAACGGCAATGTATATGTAGGTAATATGACATCTTATGATAACGTGGATAGAGACTCAATGTTTAATATTATGGATTGCCATAACGATTTTTATGATAGAGTAGATAAATGGTGTTGGCAAAATCCAATTAGTTCAGTAGCAAATGCGGATATAGAAAAACATTTGTCTCTACAATGGCAAAAGGCACACGGAATTTATGTTGACCCGCAGGAGGAACACGCTTTTAATGCGTGTGCTGAACGAATCAAAATACTTGCGGATAAAATCAAAGAGTGTCACCCTAAGTTTCCGTATCTGAAGCATTGGGAGTTAAGTTTATTAGCTACCTGTTTAATTTGCCTTAAGTTGAACAATACTACTGAACAAGCTATGTTTTTGCTGATTTGCGGCTTATTAGATGAAGATACAGTGCGGACTATTGACCGTCTCAAACTTCAAGATATTTTTGATACATTAATGTTAAGAAACTATCAAAGAAAATATAATTGTCAATAAAACAGATTGTATTCTATAATGCTTATAATTGCTGTGTAACGCTTTTAAGCCTAAGATAATGTATTTACTACTTAATAACAAAAATGCCTATAAGGTGCCTTAAAATTGATTTTAGAGTATATCGAGTTGGATATAAAACAAACTCTATATTTTTTATCAAATACGGTTAAATATTTAAAATTCAATGCCGAGGTTAACAGGGGAATATATTACATTTCTATTTTTACTTGTTTTTATGTAAAATATGTAATGTGTAGCATTTCACTCTCATGTTATAAAATAACATAAATTTTATATTGTTTTCCGCTCTCAGCATATTTTTTTACCGACCGAAAATGTAATTTTTTACATATTTTAAAATATAAACCCTCAATAATAGGGGATTTAGAAATAAAACAACATTCTACCGAACAACATTTGTAATTTAGTAAAGTTCCAAAAATTGAGAGTTTACAAAACTCACCGAAAAGCTACCGAAAAGTAAGATTTTATAAGGAATGATTTTTTATGAAAGACTACACAAACGCCATTGTATATAATGAGCTAATCAAAGGTAACAAAATTTATTATTTGGTTAAATCATTTGACGGACAAGTATTAAGAATTGAGCAACTCAAGACACAGCTTAAAGGCAATATTGATGAAGCAATTAATCTTAAAAAACTACACAACAAAAAATTAAGTATTGTTTATTATAGTTATGGTAGTTATAAAGAATAATTTTTTAGCGAGAGTGATATATAACACATTATGAGTTTTGCGGCATCATAAACAAGAGCGGAAATGTAATATACCCACCTTAATAAATCAGTATTAAATTTAATGTATCAAAAAATTATATTAAAACTGTTGACTTTTAATTGATAATGAGGTATTATAACAGTATCAAAAGCAACGAACGTTAAATTTAATACAAAGGTGATTTTAATTATGACAACTCAAAACATTTTTGGCTATTGTAGAGTATCTACTCAAAGTCAATCTATTACAAGGCAAATTCGCAACATACTTGAAGCTTATCCGATGGCAATAATTTATCAAGAGGCATACACAGGAACAAAACTTTATGAACGTAAAGAGTTTAACAAATTGCTAAAAAGAGTTAAAAACGGCGATACGATTGTTTTTGACAGTGTTAGCCGTATGAGTCGCAATGCTGATGATGGAATAGCACTATATCTTGATTTATTCTATAAGGGCATTAATCTTGTATTTCTTAAAGAACACCACATTGATACTGAAACTTATAAATCAGCTTTATCAAATAACCTTTCTCTTATTGGTGATGATGTTGACGACATCTTAAAAGGCATTAATAGTTATTTAAAAAAATTAGCCACAAAACAAATAAGACTTGCATTTGAACAAGCAGAAAAAGAAGTTAAAGACCTACGCAAACGCACAGCAGAGGGCATAGAAACAGCAAGGCAAAACGGTAAACAAATAGGCGGCGTTAAAGGAGCCACCCTCAACATTAAAAAGAAAGCACCTGCAAAAGAAATAATTTTAAAGCATAGTAAAGACTTTTACGGTACATTAAGTGATAGTGAAGTTATTAAGCTAACAGGACTAAGCCGTAACACTTATTATAAATACAAAAAAGAATTGAAACTTGACACATAGACTTAATTTTAATATAATATTAATGTGTTTAAGTTGCGTTAGCGTAACATTTATTTTTGCTTGGTTTGTTGAGATGATGGGACTTATCGGTATGGGTAACAACCCAATGGTTGGTGCTACTGTTGCTTGTGCTGTTGCTGTTTACGAAGGACTTAATAAGTAATAATCAAGCCTTTTGTTACAATTTATAATGGTTACTAATAATTTATAGTAGTTCCAATAATTGCATAAAATGTGCTTTTTGTCCATATGCTTTTTAGGTGTGGATGATAATACTTCAATCAAGATGTTATTAACCATGTTACTAAGAAGTAATGTATAGTCTTTAATATAAAAAATCCCGAGGTGGTAAAATTCCTCGGGATTTTTTATATTTTATCTACAAAGTGCTGGTATTTCAGGTTGTAACATAGGTAGTTTAACATAAGGATTTTGCGAACCACTTACACCAGTAATATCAAAAGTTTCAAATTGAGTTCTTGTTAAAATATCACTATCAAATCTATTTCGATATAAATAAACAGCAACATTATATTTATCATGTTTGAGACTACCATTATAGTCTATAGAAGTATGTTTTGGTAATGTATTATTACCATTTACATAAACATTTTTTACTATTGCTGTTACAGAGTAAGCTAAGTTTGATGAATTTGCTATTTGAGTCCATGTGCCTATTCGTTCATTATAGTAATATATAAAAACAGTATTTTCTGCACAAGTGTAAACATAATCTGCATTAATCCTTGTTATATTAGAAGATGGTTTAAGAGTAGTAATGCAATCCTTTAATGCATTGTAAACACTTATTATTGTTCCAAAGTCTGTGAATCCTAATGCAAATTCACCTAAGATTCTTATAAAATCTATAGCTTGTGCAGTATGATTTGTAGTAATATTTTTACTTGCAACCCCTTCATGGTACATATATGCACCAGGTTGAGGGCGTGCATATATTCTCATAAATTTAACAGATTCACCATCAACAGACATAGAAGCTTGTACTTTGTTAAAAATAATATTATCTTGATTCATTACTATGCTTTTTTGATTGGGAATATCATTTCCAGTTAGTTCTAACATATCTTTATAAGAAATTTCATCAACAGACATATCAGATAATTCTTATTCTAGTTCTTTTATACGAATTTCATCTTTAGATATTGTTGCTTGATTAAGTTCATCCATTACAGAATCTACATCATTTATCGTATATAAACTTCTTTTTCCATTTTCAGATAAGATGTATTCAATGCCATTAGTATTTGTAATTGCATCTGTTTCTGATGCTTTAACAACTGTATTTAATAGTGGCAATATCACTATTAAAGTTGAAAGAAATATAGTAATTATCTTTTTCATAAGTCCTCTTTCTCTTTTTTTACAAGCTTTAAATTTTCAAATTTCGCTCCGCAATAATAACAGCTTTTTACAGTATTACGCATAATTGGACGCTTTAGTGGTGCACCGCATCGGGGACAACGCCAAAATAATATGTCACCTATTAAAAATAAAATCATTAAAATTAATGCGACTACTGTTAAAAATATTATAGTTCCATCAGAGTAACTGCCACTTTCATAGCAAGCAAAAGCTATAATTAATACAGCTACAGCTGCTATAAAAATAGCAATAGAATATTTGACCCAAATATGTGGCGGTATTCTAAATCGTTTCAAACTTTGTTTCACCCCCTTTGTATAATATCTTAATATATAAATGTATTATAAGTCTATCTAATAATTGTAAAATAATAGTAAAATCTAAACAAAATACTTGATATTATAAAATAAGCTCTTGCTTGACAATATATATTCATTGCGGTAAAATAAAGGTTACTTTAATAATATTTTATGGACAGAGGTTGGCTCGATGAAATCATTTTTGAGAAGAACTTGGGCAAAGATAGATTTAGACGCTATTGAACATAATTATAATGAAATAAGAAACCATGTTTCTCCTGAAAGCGAGATTATGTGCGTCATTAAGGCAGATGGCTATGGCCATGGTGCAATTTTTCTTGCGAGAGAATATGAAAGACTTGGTGTAAAAAGATTTGCTGTTTCTAATATTGAGGAAGCTATGCAGCTTCGTGAGCATGGAATAAAATCTCCGATTTTAATTCTTGGCTTTACTCCTGCGGATTTAGCAAAGGTTCTTGCGGATAATAATATTTCTCAGGCGGTACTTTCTGAGGAATATGCCGAGGAACTTTCTAAATACGCTCAAAGAGATAGTGTAACGGTAAAGGCTCATATCGCACTTGATACTGGTATGAGCAGAATAGGATTTATGTATCAGAATATAGACAGAGATTTTGCATCTATTGATACGATAGAGCGTGTTTGTAAGCTGCCTTCCCTTGATTTTGAAGGAATTTTCACACATTTCTTTGTATCAGATGAGGCTGAAGAAGGCAAAGAAGATACACTTTGTCAATACAAGTGCTTTGATGATGCTATTGCAAAGCTTTCTGCCAGGGGAATTGAATTTCCTCTAAGACATTGTGCAAACAGCGGTGCTATTATTGATTATCCAGATACGCATATAAATATGGTTCGTGCAGGAATTATACTTTATGGCTTAGCTCCGTCAGGAAAGCTTGAGGGTAAGCTTAATCTTATCCCTGCAATGCAGCTTAAATCAGTTATTGCACAGATTAAAACTGTTGAGCCTGATGCAAAGGTAAGCTATGGCGGTACATTTACAACAAGCCGTCCGACAAAGATTGCTACTGTTCCTATTGGCTATGCTGACGGTTATACAAGAGCATTAGGAAATAATGCAAGAATGATAGTAAACGGAAAATACGCACCAATTATCGGCAGAGTTTGTATGGACCAGCTTATGCTCGATATTACAGATATTGAAAATGTTTCTACTGGTGATGAAGTAACTGTAATTGGTACTGATGGGGATTGCTGTGTTTCAGCAGAAGAAATTGCAAATTTGACTAATACCATAAATTACGAGATTATCTGTATTATTGGAAAGCGTGTTCCGAGAGTTTATTTTAAGAATGGCAAAAATGTTGGTACGCTTGATTATATTTATCCAAGCAATCTAAAGAACTAATAAAAACCATCACATTCTTTTGAAAAGAATTTAACAAAGCTTTTGGGTTTATGCTATTTATAAATAAAATCTGTCAATGTATGTCGATAAAAAAATAAAACTCTTTGTTGACAGTGATTGTGCAGTATGTTAAAATAAAAACACAAAGAATTGTAAGATTAACCACCTTTTTTGCAAGAGGTGGTTATTTTTCATATAGAAATGTGAGGTATGTATAATGAAAATGCTTGTAATAGATGGAAACAGCATTTTGAATCGTGCTTTTTATGGAATAAGACCTCTTACCACAAAGGACGGACAATATACAAACGCTATTTTTGGATTTATGACTACCTTTGAAAAGGTTTTGTCAGAAACTAATCCTGATGCGGTTGCTGTTGCGTTTGATATGAAAGCACCGACATTCAGACATAAGGCTTATGACGGCTATAAGGCAAAGCGTAAGGGTATGCCCAATGAGCTTGCCTCGCAGATGAGACCACTTAAAGAGCTATTAACACTTCTTGGATATAAGATTGTTGAATGTGAGGGCTATGAGGCTGATGACATTCTCGGAACTCTTGCTGATACTTGTACCAAAAACGGTGATGAATGTGTTGTTGCAACGGGTGACAGAGATAGCTTGCAGTTAGTTTCACCGACAGTAAGTGTAAGAATTGCCGCAACAAAAATGGGTAAGCCAGAGGTTACACTCTATGACGAAGCTGCAATTATGGAAAAATACGGGGTAACGCCTAAGCAGCTTATCGAAATCAAGGCTATTCAGGGTGATACTTCGGATAATATTCCAGGTGTTGCCGGAATAGGAGAAAAGGGTGCAGGCGACCTTATTAAACGCTTTGGAAATATAGATAATATTTATAAAAATATAGATACTATTGATGTTAAAGACAATATCAGAAAAAAGCTTATTGCTGGTAAGGAAAGTGCTTATCTCAGTCATATGCTTGGAACGATATGCGTAGAAGCTCCGATTGATACGGATATAAATAGCTATATCCCAGCAAAAAGAGATTCAGCGGGAGCGGCTCGGCTTATGGCAAGTCTTGAGCTTTTTAAGCTTATAGACAAGCTTGGACTTAGTGGTGAAGAAATTCCTTCTATTGAAAATAAAGCTGAAAAAATTAAAAAGCTGAATGTTATAGCAGATTTTGATTATAGCAAGGCTGTTGAAAACTTTAAGAACAAAACTGTTTCAATAGCTTGCAGACTTGAAGATAGTCAAATTTCAGAAATGGCTGTTTTATGTGAAAATGATATTTATTTGTTTTCTTTTGAAAGCTTTGAATTTCTTGCTGCCATCAAAAATATTTTTGAATATGAGGATATTAAAAAACAACTTCATGATATAAAGCCTATTGTAGCTATTCTGTTGAAACATAATGTTGAGCCTGTTGGAATAGTTTGTGATACGATTCTTGCATCATATTTGCTTAATCCAAATTCGCCTGATTATTCAATCGAAAGACTTATGCAGGAATACAATCCACCTAAGTTTGAGCTTGCTGAAAACGCACCAGAGCTTGCAAAAGAAAGTGCAGAGATTTCAGCATTATCAGAAGCTCTTATAAAATTAATCGAGGAAAAGGAGCAGACAAAGCTTCTTGATGAAATTGAAATTCCGCTTGCTATTGTTCTTGCTGATATGGAAAACTGCGGTTTTATGGCAGACAGAGATGGCATTATGGAATACAATAAAGAAATCAGTGCAAGACTTGATAAGATTACTAAGGAAATTTATGATACAGTGGGCTATGAATTTAATATAAATTCTCCAAAACAGCTCGGTTCGGCACTTTTCGAGAAGTTAGCACTTCCACATGGAAAAAAGACAAAGAGCGGATATTCAACAAGTGCAGAGGTTCTCGAAAGTCTGAAATATGAACACCCAGCAGTTGCCTTGATTTTACAGTATAGAACCTATTCTAAGTTAAAATCGACCTATTGTGACGGACTTTTAAAGGTTATTGGTGAGGACGGAAGAATACATTCCAGCTTTAATCAGACCGAAACAAGAACGGGCAGAATCAGTTCAACAGAGCCTAATTTGCAGAATATTCCAGTAAGAACAGAGCTTGGCAGAGAATTACGCAGATTCTTTATAGCGAAGGACGGTTGTGTACTCGTTGACGCAGACTATTCACAGATTGAATTAAGAGTTCTTGCACACATAGCGAATGATAAAGCTATGATAGAGGCTTTCAAAAATAATGAAGATATACATTCTATAACTGCATCACAGGTATTTAATTTACCGCCAGAAATGGTTACTAAGACAATGAGAAGCCGTGCAAAAGCCGTAAATTTTGGAATTGTCTATGGCATAGGAGCGTTTTCACTCTCTAAGGATATTGGTGTAACAAGAAAAGAAGCAGATAATTATATTAAGAATTATCTTGCACATTATTCGGGTGTTGACGAATATATGAAGCGAACTGTCGAGGACGCTAAGCGTGACGGCTATGTAACTACAATGTTTGGCAGAAGAAGATACTTACCAGAACTTACTTCATCTAACTTCAATCTTCGTGCATTCGGAGAAAGAGTTGCAAGAAATATGCCTATTCAAGGAACATCGGCTGATATTATAAAGATTGCGATGATAAGAGTAAGAAACCGACTTAAAGCTGAAAATATGCAGGCAAAGCTTATTTTACAGGTACACGATGAGCTTATAGTAGAAGCTCCTGAAAATGAAGCCGACAGAACAGCCAGGATTCTTGAGGAGGAAATGGAAAATGCAGTTAAACTGAATGTTCCTCTTATTGCAGAAGCAGGCAAGGGCAAAACATGGTATGAAGCTAAGGCATAATCTTGAAAGATTCTTTATTGGAAAGGAGTGCTGAATTTTATGAAAATACTTTTTGTTTGTACAGGCAACACTTGCAGAAGTCCTATGGCTGAGGGAATCTTTAAAAAGCTGACCCAGGGAGATGAAAGCATAAGCTGTTCAAGTGCTGGAATGAGCTTTTGCGACGGTGACGCTGTCAGCGAGAATGCAGTTACCGTCTGCAAGGAAATCGGAGTTGATATAAGCGGGCATAGGTCTAAAGCTATATGCCGTGATGATGTTAACGAATATGATGTCTTTGCGGTTATGACAGAAAATCACGCCATGACGCTTGTTTCGGCAGGAGTTCCCAAGGAAAGGATTTATATTATGGGAATCAGCGACCCATTTGGGGGGAGTGTTGAAGTTTATCGAAAATGCAGAGATGAGATTCAGCAGTCCTGCGAAAAGCTATATAAAAAGATTAAGGATATGTAAAGTATGAAAACAGAGATTTTCCCTATGGGTGAGGAACATTTGGATTCGCTTGCAGAGCTTGAAAAAATTTGCTTTTCACAGCCATGGTCAAGACAGGCTCTTGCAGATGAGCTTGAAAATGATAGTGCGTTTTTTTTCGTTGCTGAAACGGACGGAGAGGTTTCAGGCTATGTCGGGTTGATAATAACTGCTGGGCAATCATATATAACAAATATAGCTGTTTTCCCGAAATTCAGACGAATGGGTATAGCTAAAATGCTGTTTGAGAGATTGTTTTCGATTGCGGAAAAATGCGATTTGGAGTTTATTTCTCTTGAGGTTCGTCCCTCAAATTACAATGCAATTTCTCTTTATAAATCATTAGGCTTTGAAGAAATAGGCTTACGGAAACGATTCTACAGAAATCCAACAGAGGACGCACTGATTATGACTAAGACATTTTGGGGAAATGGAATTTATGAATAAATTAAAGGTTTCGCTCAAGCCTTTGAAAGGGCTTATGGGTCAAGGTCAACGCCCTTGTCGCCGTCCGCAGACGGCGAAATACTCTATGCTTTACAAAGCGTAGAGAACTCTCACAGATAGTTCTCTGAAAAATAAATACTGAATATAACTTTGAACTTGATTTTTTTAGATTAACTTTAAATTATTTTGCTAAATAAAAAAACTCTGCTCACGAAATATTGAGCAGAGTTTTTGGTTTTTAAGATATTTGTCTTTCAATTACTTTTTCTCTTTCAAGATATTCTTTTGAGCGCATGGGAATAGTAGAAATCATTTCAGGTTTTGCTTTAAGATAACCAGTTATGCCACCCGTTTCTATAATTTGCATAAGCTTATCTATAGAATTTCTTATAATCTTAGATAATTCTTCTTCGGTATAATCTTGTAGCTTGATAATTTCAAGCTCTCCATTATCTGTAATAAATTTTTCATGACCAGTTATATCAGCTGTAAGAAAGCTATCGAGGGAAATTTTTGTATTCATAGCTTTAATCAAAAAATAGCAATTAAAGCGATATTCATTACTTTCTAAAATATTTTGTAAGCTTATTTTTAATAAAAATTTGTCATATTCTTTTATATACATATATCTATGTTTTTTAAAGCCATACTCAAATGCAATTTCCTCGAAAATTAACTTTAAATTCCTTTTTGTCATAACAATTTCCACCACAGTTTAGTAACAACATCACAATTTTTTCCAATATACTGTAATTATATATTAAATTTTACAACATTTCAACCGATTCCAGATAATATTTCGAGGATTAATGTATTAGATATGAGGAAACCATCTCGTGTAAATTTAATTCCGTTGTCATCATATATAAGAAGATTTGTCTTGGCAAATTTCTTTGCGTTTTTAATATAATTTTCAGGAATTTTTATACCAAAGCGTCGCTTAAAATCTTTTTGAGTAAGCCCCTTTGCAAGTCTGAGTCTTAGCATAATATATTCTTCGATAGAACCGCCTTCGCCATCTTGATAGGTTATTCCCTTATAAAATTCATCAAAAGAGCGTTCTGTATAAAAGCGTTTTCCATTTATAAAAGAATGTGCCGCACAGCCTACACCAAGATATTCGTCACAATCCCAGTATTTAAGATTATGCTTGCTCTCCATACCATTTTTTGAAAAATTGGATATTTCATACTGGTGATAGCCAAGCTGTTCAAGTTTTTCACAAGCAAAAAGATACAATTCTGCTTGTGTATCTTCATCAAGAGTAAGTGCATCTTTTTCTTTATAGAAAGGTGTACCCTCTTCAATTTTTAGTATATAAGCTGAAATATGTTCAACACCAAGTTCGGCACAATATTCAATAGAATGTGCCAAACTTTCTTTTGTTTGTTCCGGAATACAGAGCATAAGGTCGAGTGAAATATTTTTAAAGCCAGCTTTTCTTGCACTTAAAACTGTTGTTTTGACATCTTCTGCGGTGTGAAGTCTGCCCAGCCTTTTAAGCTCATTGTTATTGGCGGATTGCATACCTATTGAAAGCCTATTGAAACCAGCTTGTCTAAGCTTTGAAAAATCAAAGCTTTCATCAGCCGAGGCAGGATTAAGCTCAGCAGTAATTTCTGCATTATCATCAATCATAAATGCAAACTTAGCCGTTTTTGCGATTGATGAGAGCCTGTCTGCACCAATAATTCCCGGAGTACCTCCGCCAATATAAAGAGTATCCGCTGTACGATTAAGTTCTTTGCCATACTTGGCAAGTCTTTCGTTTACAGCGGATACATAGCGATTTATTTCATCATCATTGCCACTCTTAGAAAAAAAATCGCAATATTTACATTTAGAGGCACAAAAGGGAATATGAACATAAATTCCTATATTGTTCATATTTTAAATTCCTTTCATAGACTTATTTGTCTGTTCGGTTAAATTTTCTATTTCTTGGTTTTTAGCTTTTCCTCGTTCAGAATAAACTGAAATAAGAATTGCTCTAAGTTCCACATACATAGAAATTATAGTTACAGCAAATAATCCTATATCTATCCACGCAAAAATTCTGAATGAACTTTCAAGCTTGACAGTATCTTGGATTCTTGTAGAGGTTACAAAAGAAACCATACTTTTCTCAAAATCACTCATAAGTTCCGAGCCATAGATAGAAGTATCTATCATACTTGTTACTATTACAAATAAGATAAGCATTACGAGTAATGCTCCTGTGAATATAGGTTTTTTCGGCTTTACAACTATTCTCAGAACAAGAAAGCTTAGTATATATGCTGAGAGGATAATTATTACAATAGGATTAATCAATTTAATCTACCTCTTATTATAACTCTGGGTGTCCTTTTAATCTATCAATCATCATAGCCGTTTTTAAAACTGCGGTTTGTGATTTAGCATCAGGAAGTTCATTATTGAGAACCATTTCGACAGCTCTTTTGAGTGGAATCTTCATAACATTAAGAAATTCGCCTTCATCAAGCTTTTGAGTCTCAAAATGGTCTATTCTACAAAAATACATATGAATAATTTCTCCGCAATAGCCTGGGCTTGGATATAGCTTTCCTAAGCTTATATATCCACTTCCGATAGCACCAGTTTCCTCTAAAAGCTCACGCTTTCCGTTTTCAAGCGGATTCTGACCTTTTTCGAGTTTGCCGGCAGGAAGTTCGATTGTAACCTCTTTATATGGGTATCTAAATTGTTTTACAAAAAGTAGCTCATCGTTTTCAGTGAGAGCAGCAACACAAACTCCTCCTGGGTGTCCGACAATCTCACGAAAAGAAGTTTTTCCATCTTGAAGCTCAACCTTATCTAAGGTGACATGAATAACCTTACCATCAAATATTTCTTTGCTTTCGAGTGTCTTTTCAAATAAATCCATTATACTTTCCTCCCAGCTTATGCTACTTTATTAAGTATACAACAATTACTTGGATTTTTCAAGAAGATGGAGAAACTGATTATAAAAGACCATAGCCACCATTGATTGCATCATAAAATAATGCTCCGTGGGGTGCGTGTGGCGTAAAGAATATAAACATAGCCATAAATAAGACTAATGCCACAAGCGAGGGTATAAAAAAGCTACTTATAATTTTTGCCTTGGTAATTATCTTATATGAAATATAATGCGATACTAAAATGATTATAAATAATCCTACAAAAAGTAATATTCTCCATAAGCCTTCAAAAAATGAATTATATACAGCCATATAGAAAAGCCCTGCCGCCCAATATATGTAAAATGCAGCAACCTTAGACGGTACAAACCGTACAACAGGAAGCCGCAATATTGAAAGCTCTATTACACTCCATATAAAAAATGGAAAGGTGAAAGGTTTTAGCTGTTCCCAAGCACTGTTATTAACACTTGATATAAAAAAGCTCCATACATCACCCTCTGATAGTATAAAAGCGTATTTAACTAACATTCCAAATGAAAAAACGAATGCTGAGCCGATAAATTCCATAAATGCAAGTTTCTTGTTATACATAAGCCCTCTGATTCACTAAAAATTATATTATATGAAATAAAGCGGAAATATTATTTTTAATCTGTTTTTTAACAAATCATGGCTATTATACTATCCTATTTTAATTATATTGTATTATACATAAAATATGATTAAATCAAAAAACACAAAGCAGTGAAAATTGCACCTATGGCAGCAGCTATACAAAAAGTGACAATATTTTTAAAGCGTTTTTTACTGCGTTTAAGCGATGATGGCTCGCCCATATTTTCGAGAAGCTTTTTTGCCTCCTGTTCAAGCAATTCCCTTTGAGCTGAGGCATATTCTGGTTTTATCACGAGCAAGGCTCTTTCGTAATAAACACTGCCTGTATCAAGTACCTCAATTATGCTTCTATTTATACCCTTAATCATAAAAACAGCCTCCCGAATTTTTGTTATTTTAGCTACTATATAATTGTCTATTTTTAAGAAAATTATTCAATTTTTTAATTCTTTTAGGTAATTATACTATTTGTAATCAGAGTTTTCCCCCATAAATGTTGAAAACTCTGTTGAAAGTGTGGATAACTTTCTTGAAAAGCCTTGAAATAATGCGAATTTCTATGTTTGAAAACTTTTCCACCACGCATTTTTACTGGATTTTATTAAACTTTCTGTAATTTTAACATTGTCAACATTTTTTTAAAATTTTTTATTGAAATCTGTAATTTTTTCGATTATTTACTCAAATATCAAGCTTGACAAAAGGATTTTTTTGCAGTATATTTTCTTTGAATTTTAAGGATGGGATAGTGATATTATTGACAAAGCAGGAATATATGCAAAGACTGTATAAAGCATTAAAACCTCTTTCTAAAGAAAACCGAAATAAGGTTATGAATGATTATGAACTTCAATTTTCGCAAGAGATGCAAAACGGCAAAACTGAACAGGATATTATATATGATTTAGGAAGTCCTGAAGATGCCGCAGAATATTTTATAAATATATATCAATCAGATAGGGGTTATCACGACCATTATAATATTGAACAGGCCAGCAATAAAAATAGCAGCACTGCCCATTCATGGGAGGCTGCTATCTGGGGAACTCTTTCAATTATTATTATACCTACTATGATTGCGATTATGCTTGCTTTTTTCGCTTTGGGAATAGCTTTTTGCATAGCTGGTATGGTTATGGTATTTTCAAGCTTTATCCTTAATTCATTGAGCATAGGATTTTTCTTTATTGCTGTGGCAGGAGTTTTTCTGTCAGTTTTCGGAATATTTATAGCAATTCTTTCTATATATGACGGTATAAAGCTTATAGGAAAATATTTTAGATTTATCAGAAATAGAATCAAATATGGAGGTAAAGCAAAATGAAAACAATAAGAATACTTGCTGTAATTTTCTTTTTGGTATTTTTAATTCTTACAGCTATTGGTGTATATCTCATAATAAAGGATTCCATTTCGCTTTATAGCATTGCTGATAGTCTGCCATATGGCTTTATTCGTGATAGTGCAATTTACTTATTTAACTTATTCTGATTTTCAGCTTGAGCTTTTGAAAATCTGCACCCGCAATAATTCTGGCGATAAAGATTATATCGCTTTGAAAGCTCTATTGAGCGTTTATAGCCCTCTCTCTTTTTGAAGTCTGAGAAAAGATACGGAACTCCATATTTATCCGCAAGAGCCGAGCCAATAGAATTAAGAGCTTCAGCGTTTTTCATAGGACTTATTGAAAGCGTAGTTGTGAAATAATCAAAGTTTTGTTCTTTTGCTATTTTTGCAGAGCTTTCAAGACGCAAATGGTAGCATTTCATACACCTTGCACCTCGTTCAGGTTCGTTTTCAAGCCCCTTTGCAATTTCTTCAAAGGCTTCAGGTTCGTAATCGCCGTCAATTATTTTAACGCTTATGCCCATTTCAGAAACAAGCCTATGTAATTCGCTTATTCTGAAATCATATTCGCTTTTGGGTGATATATTTGGATTATAATAATACAATGTAATATCAAAATATTGATTAAGGTATTCAAGAACATAGCTGCTGCATGGAGCACAACACGAATGCAACAACAGCTTTGGTCGAATACCTTTTTTTATTATATTGTTAATTACAGAATCAAGTTCTTTTTGATAGTTTCGTTTCTGCAAGGATATACCTCCAAATACTTTAATGGATTATTATGAATATAATTCCAAACTGATTGATATTCATTTTCATTTCGTATAATGCGGTCATAAAAGGATTTTTGCCATATTGAAAATCCAATTTGTTTTGTTATAGAGCCTTTAAACTGTTTAATAATTCTTGAAATAGTAGGGGCGAACTGTGTTCGCCCGTTAGAATCTTCATATATAAATATAATAAGATGAATATGGTTAGGCATAATTTGATACTTATCAACTTTTATATTTTCATATACAGTATTTAGTTTATATATTTCATTTTCTATTACTATCCCAATTTTTGATAATGGTAGATAATGGTAGTTGGTCAAGCGGGCGAACACAGTTCGCCCCTACATTTTTCCACAGCAAATTTTCTTTATTTTTAGTACAAATAGTAATAAAATACGCCCCGTTATACGAATAGTTATAATTATGCAATCTTATATTTTTTCTTTTAGGTAAGTCCATAAATAAAAGCCCTTTAAATAATTTTTACTTCTTAACCTGCAATACCTTTATTGCAGCATAGTGCTTAATTGTAAAGGACTCGTCTGCGATTTCCTCAAGGAGCTTTTTATGCTCATTCTCCCATTTTACAAGTTCTTCCTCGGAGAGCGACGCACCTGTTCCACGACACGCTTTCATTCTCCCGTTCCAGCTCTCTCTCGTAAACGGAACATCAAGGTCAAATTCTTCACTATGTATTGTATCAAAATATTTATCCACAAATTCAGGCAGAATTATTGGGTGTCTGGTTTCGCCTGCACCATTCCATTTTGGATTGTATTTCAAAACAAGGTCTTCACTTGCTTTTGCGATTTTATCCTCAAACGGAAGCCACTCCATATATAAAACTGCCAGCTTGCCACCCTTTTTCAACATTCTTGCAAAATTCGGTATGACAGTTTCATAATGAAAATAGAAAAAGCACTGACACGCTGTAATAACATCAAAGCTATCCTGTGGAAAATCAATATCTTCTGCAGGTGAAACAATAAACTGAATGTTTTGTTTGTTTTCTTTTGCGAGAACTTTTGCAGCTTCTATCTGATTTTCTGAAATATCCGCACCGACAAAATCTGCACCGTATTCATACAAATGTCTTGGCAGAACTCCTGTTCCGGTACCTACATCAAGAACCTTTTGTCCTTTTGTACATAAGCCTAAGCTTATAATTTTATCGTAAAATTCATTAGGGTAAATATCTCTATATTTCGCATACTCAGTGGAAACTCTGCCCCAGTCAAAGGCTTTGCCATTATCAATTTTTTCGTTTGTTATATCCATATTGTTGATAAATCTCCTTTCATGAAGTTTTTGGGTTTGAAAGATTTTTCTACAAAGAAAAATGGATTTATTTTCTGATATAATACGATAGATATTATATGTTATGTATCCTGAATATATTTTCTTTTAAAATCTGAAAGTCTCAAAATATCTCTTCCGAAAACAAATATTCTACATAACCTTCGATGTTCCATATCACAATTATGAACATCATTTCTTTCAAAAGCAATATGCATTCTACTTAATTCTCTTTCAGCTTCAGCAGCTTCATATTCTGACCACATTCGTGCAACTAAATGTGCTCTATTCCACTTGTAACTTGCTAAGTCTTTTAGTGCATAATTAACAAGTTCTTCTTCTGATTCAGAAGCCTTAATCGTACGAAGAAAACCTCTCTCGGAATAGCCATATATATATTCTTGTCCATCTTGCTTTATAACAAACCCTTCAGGTGCCATATGTTTTCCAATAGTTATTGCATAAAAGGAGTAGCATTCTTCTTCTAAATATTTTTCTAATTCGGCTATGGTTTTCATAATATTTTTTACCTCTTTGTTTACTTAAACATCTCTAAAATTAAAATCTGTATATTTATTGTTTTGGAAACCAAATCGATGTTGCTCCATTATTATCGCAAAATGTAATGCACTTATATTTTGTTCCAAAATCTTTTAATTCATCATATTGCTCATTTGCTTTATGGCTAAACCGAATAATTATGTAAGTTTCATCCGGCAAAGCTCCTGCGTTTCCAATAGCCAATATCGTATTCTTATTTTCTAACTCTTTTTCAATAATGCCAATAGTTTTTTTGAATTTAGGAATTTCGTTCGCTTTGCTTTTTATATATTCTAACGATGGATTATCTCTATTTATCATTTTTACCTCCACAGATACCGATTTACTTATCTTGAACAGGTTAATTTTGTAATCTACAGTCTTGTTAGAATATCATCGGCAGTTTTTGCGATAAACTCTGCACCCTCTGCGATAAGCTCACTTTCGGGACGGAAGCCCCAATTTACACCGCAGAAATCTATTTCGGCATTTTTCGCAGTTTGGACATCAACATTGCTATCGCCTATATATAAGCAATCGCTCTTATCAAAACCAAGCTCTGCAAGCATTGCAAGCAATGCGTCAGGACAAGGCTTTCGCTCAAAATCAGGTCGCTGTCCCCAAGCCGCCGCAAATTTATTATTAGGGAAAAGCTTTGCGGCAATAGATTTTGTGAATTTATCAGGCTTGTTTGACATAATCGCATATTTGATTGAAAGCTCGTCTAACTTTGTGAGCAACTCCGTTATACCGTCATATGGTACAGTTTTATCAAGGCTGTGTTTAGTATAATATTCGTTAAAATCAGCAAGAACCTGTTTTTTCTGCTCATCAGTTGCCATTCCCTTCGGAATAACCATTGCTCTGTCTGCCAAGCTTGAAATACCGTTGCCAACCATAAAACGATATTTTTCTCTTTCGTGTGGCTCAAAGCCATTTTTTACAAGAGCATAGTTCATAGCATCAGCGAGGTCATAGAGTGAGTTTACGAGAGTTCCGTCCAAATCAAATACACAAATTTTTTTCATCTTTAATCATTCCTTAATCAAGTGCTAATTTGTAAATCTTATAAATATCGCTTGCATCAAGCTTCTTGAAGTTTCCGCACGAATTAGCTTTTTTAGCCATTTCTTCAAGGTGTGAGCTATCTATTCCGACTGCTGAAAGTCTTGTCGGAAGTCCAAGAGATGTATAGAAGCACTCAAGTCGGGAGATACCCTCCATTATAGTTTCATAAACCATTGAATTAGGCAATTCAACATTCATAACTCTCTGTGCAAATTGAACAAAGCGTTCTTCATTTTCTCTGTATACATGCTTCATCCACGCTGGAAATATTATTGAAAGTCCGGCACCGTGTGCAATATCATAAATTGCAGAAAGTTCATGCTCTATTGCGTGAGAACCCCAGTCTTCCTCTCTGCCCATACCAATTAAGCCACTGTGTGCGAGAGTTCCCGCCCACATTATTTCGGCTCTTGCGTCATAATTCTCTGGGTCTTGTTTCACAAGCTTTGCATTAGATATTATTGCTCGCATAAGACCTTCACAAAGTCTGTCGCTTACATCAACATGCTCTGTCTTTGTGAAATAGCGTTCCATTATATGTGCAAGCATATCTGATATTCCACAAGCTGTTTGATAGAATGGTAGAGAATAGGTTGTTTCAGGATTCATAATTGCAAACTGCGGACGAAGCTTTTCACTGCCATAGCCACGCTTCAGAAGTCCATCTTCTTTAGTTATAACAAGATTTTCACTTGATTCACTTCCTGCAGCAGGTATAGTAAGCACCACACCAACAGGTAGGCAAGCTTCAGGCTCATTTCTGTTTTCAAAGAAATCCCAGACATCACCTTCATATGAAAATCCAAGAGCAACAGCTTTTGCAGTATCAATTACACTGCCGCCACCAACAGCAAGTATAAATTCAATATTTTGCTGTCGGCAAATATCTATTCCTTCATAGACCTTTCTAAGTCTTGGATTTGGTACTATTCCAGAAAGCTCGAAATATTCAATCTGGTTTTCATTGAGCATAGCTGTGACTTTATCATAAAGTCCGATTTCCTTTATGCTTTCTCCACCATAAACAAGCAGAATTTTAGAGCCATATTTCTTTATAAGTTGCGGAAGTTGATTTTCCGAATTTTTCCCAAACACTATTTTAGTTTTATTCTGATAAGTAAAATCGTTCAAAGCGTTCATTCCCTTCTGAAATTTTAGGTATAGAGCTGTTGCTCTTATTTTACCATAATACGCATATATTTCAAGTGAAAAAGTGAGAAATTTGTAATAAATCACAAAAGAAAGCTATTATATTTCTATTTTATAGTTTATAAACCAAATTATAATATGCAATTCTTTACATCATAGGCATTTGCGTGTTATAATAAAAATGTATAGCTTACTAAGCATAAAATCCTTACGAAAGGAATGTTATATAAATGGCTTTCGACAGAAGCAAAATTCGTAATTTTAGTATAATAGCACATATAGACCACGGAAAAAGTACACTTGCCGATAGAATACTTGAGCAGACTCAGTCTGTTGCAATTCGTGATATGGAAGACCAGCTCCTCGATAATATGGAGCTTGAGCGTGAGAGAGGAATTACTATCAAGGCTCGTGCTGTAACACTTCTTTATAAAGCTGATGATGGTGAAGAATATATTTTCAATTTGATTGATACTCCAGGCCATGTTGACTTCAACTATGAGGTTTCACGCTCATTGGCAGCTTGTGAGGGAGCGGTTCTTGTTGTTGACGCATCACAAGGCATAGAAGCTCAAACTCTTGCAAATACTTATCTTGCAGTTGATGCAGGGCTTGAAATTGTACCAGTTATAAATAAAATAGACCTGCCAAGTGCAGACCCAGACAGAGTATGTAAAGAAATTGAAGATGTTATTGGTATTCCAGCAGAAGATGCTCCAAGGGTTTCAGCAAAAGCTGGTATAAATATTCATGAAGTTATGGAGAGAATAGTTTCAGATATTCCTGCTCCATCAGGTGATAATGATGCTCCACTTAAAGCCTTGATTTTTGATTCATACTATGACAGCTATAAGGGCGTTATTATATATGTCAGACTTATGGAAGGTCAAGTTAAGGTTGGAGATACAATAAAAATGATGAGTACAGGCTCAGAATTTACTGTTGTTGAATGTGGATTTATGAGAGCCACAAGCCTTGAACCTGCTGGAACACTTTATGCGGGCGAGGTTGGATATATTGCAGCATCAATTAAAACTGTAAGTGAGGCTCGTGTTGGTGATACTGTTACAACTAAAGAAAATCCTGCAAAGGAAGCACTTCCAGGATATAGAGCAGTTCAGCCAATGGTTTTCTGCGGTATTTATCCAGCCGATGGCGCAAAATATGGCGACCTTCGTGATGCTCTTGAAAAGCTTGAGCTTAATGATGCGGCACTCTCATTTGAGCCTGAAACATCTGTTGCTTTGGGCTTTGGTTTTCGTTGTGGTTTCCTTGGACTTCTTCATATGGAAATCATTCAAGAGCGTTTAGAGCGTGAATATAATCTCGACCTTGTTACAACAGCACCAAGCGTTATTTATAGAATAACAATGAATGATGGCACTGTTCATATGATAGACAACCCTACAAACTACCCAGACCCATCACTTATAGCAAAAGCAGAAGAACCTATTGCAAATGCGCATATTTATGCTCCGTCAGAGTATGTCGGAAATATTATGGAGCTTTGTCAGGATAGGCGTGGTGTATTTAAGGATATGAACTATCTTGATGATGATAGAGTTGACATACACTATGAATTGCCACTCGCAGAAATTATCTATGACTTTTTCGATACACTTAAATCTCGTACAAGAGGCTATGCTTCGTTTGACTATGAATTGAAAGGCTATTCTGAATCTCAGCTCGTTAAGCTTGATATTATGCTTAATGGCGATGTTGTTGACGCACTTTCATTTATAATACACGCTGATAAGGCATATGGTCGAGCAAGAAAAATGGCTGAAAAGCTAAAAGAGAAAATACCACGCCAGCTTTTTGAAGTACCAATTCAAGCTTGTATTGGTGGAAAGATTATTGCAAGAGAAACTGTTAAGGCAATGCGTAAAGATGTTCTTGCAAAATGCTATGGTGGTGATATTACCCGAAAGAAAAAGCTTCTTGAAAAGCAAAAAGAAGGTAAAAAGCGTATGCGTCAGCTTGGAAGTGTAGAAGTTCCTCAAGACGCATTTATGGCAGTTTTAAAGCTTGATAGCGAATAATTTTAGTTTAGATAATTAGTTTAGATAAAATTATTCTTAGATAAAGCAAACCTCCGAACCTGTTTTAACTTAGGTTCGGAGGCTTTTTTATTTATAAAATTTGAAACGCAAAAAGCTCTCTGCCGAAGCAGAGAGCTTTAATAAGACTAATATAAATTCAACAAAGTTGATAAATAAAATTCTGAAATATAATATTCCAAGCTTCTGATTATCTCTTTGAGAACTGTGGAGCTCTACGAGCAGCCTTGAGACCGTATTTCTTACGCTCTTTCATTCTTGGGTCACGAGTGAGGAAGCCAGCCTTCTTAAGCTTTGGACGAAGTGCTTCACTATCGTATTGAAGAAGAGCTCTTGCTACGCCGTGACGGATAGCACCAGCCTGACCAGAAACGCCACCGCCTGCAACTCTGCAAACGATATCGAATTTGCCGTCAGTTTCTGTAAGAACGAGAGGCTGACGAACGATGAGCTTCAATGTTTCAAGACCGAAATATTCATCAATATCTCTGTCGTTAATTGTGATTTTGCCTGTACCCTGATAAAGTCTTACTCTTGCAACAGAGCTTTTTCTTCTACCAGTACCGTAAAAATAAGGTGTCTTATCGTACATTTAAATATTGCCTCCTTTCTTATTTATCCCAAATCTCAGGCTTTTGAGCCTCGTGCTTATGGTCTGCACCATTATAAAGGCGAAGTCTTGTCATAGCAGCACGGCCAATAGTGTTATTAGGAATCATACCGTAGATAGCAAGCTCAACAGCCTTTTCTGGCTTAGTAGCCATGAGTGTATCATAGCGAGTAGCCTTCATGTGGCCGACATAGCCTGTGTGGCGATAATAATACTTCTGCTGAAGCTTGTTGCCTGTGAGAACAACCTTATCGCAGTTGATAACGATAACATGGTCACCACAGTCTACATGTGGTGTATAAGTTGTCTTAAGCTTACCGCGAAGAAGGTCAGCAGCCTGAACAGCAACGCGTCCGAGTGGCTTACCAGCAGCATCAATGATGTACCACTTGCGTTCAATCTCAGCGGGCTTAGCCATATAAGTTGACATTAGCGTTTCCTCCTGTTTTCATAAACATTTTGCATATTCTCGAGGACACTGAATAGTATCCTTCTCAAGTCACAAGATAGATAATATCACAGACAAAAAGCGAAGTCAAGGCTTTTTTTGATTTTTTTAATTCTGAATATATATAACTCCCATTTTCTCATATTTTCTTTATTATACTAATTTATACTAATTTATGATTTTTAATTTTTAAGGTGTAGATTTTTTTGGCACTGTACCCGATGCGATGCACCATTAAAGCGCCCAATTATGCGTAATACTGTGAAAAGCTATTATTACGGAGCGAAATTTGAAAATTTAAAGCTTGTTCAAACACCTGAAAATAAAACTTAACATAAACATAAAAACCGAGGCTATAAAAGTCTCGGTTTTTTATTAAAGACTATATATTACTTCTTAGTAACATGATTGATAAGCCCGCCGTCCTTGATGATATTCTGAATAAACTCAGGGAATGGCTCTGCTTGATAGGTCTTACCTGTTGTAACATTTGTGATAACGCCTGTATCGAAATCAATATCAATTTCATCGCCGTTTTTAATCTCGTGAGCTGCCTCATCACATTCGAGAATTGGAAGTCCGATATTGATAGAATTACGATAGAAAATCCTTGCAAAAGTTGAAGCAATAACGCAAGAAATGCCAGAAGCCTTAATAGCTATTGGAGCGTGTTCTCTTGATGAGCCACAACCAAAGTTCTTCTCGGCAACAATAATATCGCCTTCCTTTACATTCTTGACGAAATCTGCATCAATATCCTCCATACAGTGAGCCGCAAGCTCTTTATGAGAGGCTGTATTCAAATATCTTGCAGGAATGATAACATCTGTATCTACATTATCTCCATACTTGTGTACTATTCCGTGTGCTTTCATTTATATTCAATCCTTTCCTCAGAGCTTTTCAGGTGATGTAATATAGCCTGTAACTGCACTTGCAGCTGCAACAGCAGGGCTTGCAAGATAAATTTCGGATTCAATGTGTCCCATTCTTCCAACAAAGTTTCTGTTTGTCGTTGAAACAGCCTTTTCACCCTTAGCAAGTATACCCATATGTCCGCCAAGACAAGGACCACAGGTTGGTGTAGAAACTACTGCTCCAGCCTGAATGAATATATCAAATAAGCCCTCATGCATAGCCTGAAGCCAGATATTCTGTGTTCCTGGGATAACTATGCAACGAACTCCCTTTGCAATATGCTTGCCCTTGAGTACCTCAGCGGCAGCACGAAGGTCAGAGATTCGTCCATTTGTGCAAGAACCGATAACAGCTTGGTCAATCTTAACCTCTGTATCGCCGATTTCATCAACAGTTCTTGTATTCTCAGGAAGGTGTGGGAACGCAACTGTTGGACGAAGTTTTGAAAGGTCGATTGTATATTCTTCATCATAAACAGCGTCATCATCTGCTGAAAACTCAACAGGCTCACCCTGAAATCTATCCTTGATATATTCACGGGTAATATCATCAACTGGGAAAATTCCGTTCTTTGCACCAGCTTCAATAGCCATATTAGCTATACAAAGTCTGTCGTCCATAGAAAGGCTCTTAACACCCTCACCAGTAAATTCCATAGACTTATACAAAGCACCATCAACACCGATTTCGCCGATAATGTGTAAAATAACATCTTTACCGCTTACCCACTTTGGCAGCTCACCGACAAGATTAAACTTAATAGCAGCAGGAACTTTGAACCAAGTCTTACCACTAATCATACCAGCAGCCATATCTGTTGAACCTACACCTGTTGAGAAAGCACCTAAAGCACCATATGTACAAGTGTGCGAGTCTGCACCGATTACAAGGCTACCAGGGCCTACAAAACCTTTTTCAGGGAGAAGAGCGTGTTCAATTCCCATTTCGCCGACATCGAAGTAATTCTTGATGTCATATTTATCAGCAAACTGGCGAACCTGTTGACATTGTGCAGCAGCCTTAATATCCTTATTTGGTGTGAAATGGTCCATTACCATAGCTACCTTTGTGTTATCGAAAACACTATTAGCCTGACAGCCCTCAAATACATTGATTGCAACAGGAGAAGTTATATCGTTTCCAAGAACGAGGTCGAGCTTTGCCTCGATAAGCTGTCCCGCCTTAACTTCTTTAAGTCCTGCGTGAGCGGCAAGGACTTTTTGTGACATTGTCATTCCCATTTTTATGACCTCCTTAGTTATATTAGGTAGTATAATTATCGCATATAAATTTGAAAAAGAATGTAAAGTATGTTACAATTCAAGCACACAATTTTCTCCTAATCTAATTAGCAGAAAACATAATCCACCACCAAATTATAAAAAGAAAGGTTTGATTTTTCAAATGGAAAAAATGAATCATTATATAGAAACCTATTCATACGGACTTCCAAAAAGCCTTACAGAGCTTTTTGAAAGCATAAACTTTGTCAAAAAGCTTGAAAAGGGAGAAGAAATATATTCTCAAGGTGAAAAGGCAGAATCATTTTTTTATCTGAAGCGTGGTAAAGTAAGAGTTTATATGACCTCCGAAAACGGTATGGAAAAAACACTCTCAATAATATCTCGTGGAGCAATCTTAGGCGAGGCGGCATTCTTTGACGGTATGCCAAGGGTATCGAGTGCAAGTGCTATGCAGAAAACAGAAATTGTTGTAATAACAAGACAGATACTCGAAAACGCTTTCCGCACACACCCAGAAATCGCCTTAGAGCTTTTAAAGCTTCAAGCAATGACTATAAGAATGTTATCCTTACAAGTAGATAGCATCACCTTTCGTGACGCCGAAAGCCGTATAGCAAATTTCTTGCTTGAATCTGCCGAGGAGCGTGGTGATAACCGCTATGTCTTTGCCACGCAAGAAGAAATCGGGACTGCTGTTGCAGTATCAAGAGTAACAGCAAGCCGAATCATAAACGAATTTTCAAGGCAGGGCCTGCTTTCAACAGGCTATGGAAAAATCACCATAAATAACAAAAAAGCTCTTGAAGCAATAGCTTCAAAAGCTTAATATGATTTAGACTTTTGTCAATATTTGTCATTCAAGATTGCCTGTTTCAAACATTATAGCCGCAAGAGCCACTATTGGTGCAGTTTCTGCACGAAGAATCCTTTTTCCAAGAGTTGCGACTACCGCACCATTTTCTGCAAGAAGCTCAACCTCACGCTCTTCAAATCCACCCTCAGGGCCAGTAAAAATCGCAATTTTCTTTGCGGGTGATGAGAGTATCTCTTTAAGGCTTTTTCCCCCACCCTCAAAAAAGAATATCGCTACATCAAAATCAGAAAGCATTTTTGAGGCTTTTTCGAGAGTAATTATTTCGCTAACATCTGGAATAATCGCTCTGCGTGACTGCATTGCCGCTTGAAGTGCTATCTTCTGATAACGAGCCTGTTTTTTGGCTGCCGATTTTGCATCAGGTCTTGAAACGCATCTGCTTGTAAGAACCGGTACAATATGACTTATACCAAGCTCAACAGATTTCTGAATAACGGTTTCAAGCTTATCACCTTTAGTAAGTGCCGCAAATAGTGTTACTTCAACAGAAGGCTCATTCTGACATTCAGTTTTAGAAATTTCGTGTACAAAAACGCCCTCATCATTTATTCTGTCAATAAGACAATTATGTTCAACGCCCGAACTATCGCAAAGTGTTACAGCCTCTCCAACTGATTTACGAAGTGATTTTGTAATATGAATAGCGTCCTCGCCTGTTATGAGATGTTCGCCATCTACGCTTTCCGCAAAAAACCAATCCATAATTATCCTTTCTATCCCGAAACAGCCTCTCCATCAGAATCCTGTATAGAAACCTGTTCCTTTGTCTTAGACTTTTTACGAGCCTCAAGCTTTTTAGCTCGTTCTGCCTTTTTGATAAGTGTATTTTTTAATTTTACAAGTCTGAAACGATTATAGCGTTGAATTATAGCAAAGGGTAAGTTCCCAAGAAACAGAAGTATTGTCAATATAAAAGCTGTCCAAAAAGGATTTATAATAAAAAGAACAACTGCAAAGTAACAGTTTGCAATGTGATTCCATTCTCCACGACAGGTTTCTAAAATAAATTCATCAAGATATTCTATCGAAACATCATCAAGATGGTCTTTAGAGAAACCGTCTTTGCCAATATGCTGTGGTAAGAAATCCTTCCACTTGTTAATTTTGAGGTGGTCTGCATACCACTTACCATTTTTCTCCCATTTTCGTGGTTGATACCTTGCTCGTTTCGAGTCGAAATGCTCAATCTTAATACTTATACAAAGGAAGAATGTGGCGTAGTGCCAGATAGTTCCAAGAAGCAGATTGATGAGCAATGCGTTGAGCAATGGTTCATTCCTAAGCATACTACGCCTGCCTTTCTATGTCGATTATTTTATATTATACCATATATTAGGAAATAAATTGTGAATAAATTATGAACGAGGTTGTTTAATAAAACAAATAGTGATAAAATTATTTTAGGCAAATTTTAATGGTGAAACACTTAAAATTCTTGGATATTGGTCGGCGGGATTTTTCCGCCGCTTAATTTTCTTATATCAGCAATATTAGTAGAAGTGGCGAATAAAGTTCGCCACTAAGGGGCAAGAAAAGTTAAGGGCGTTGCCCTTAAAACCCATGATGGACTCCGTCCCTCAACCCTGCGAGCCTTTAAAAAGGCTCGTGCGAAACTTTTATTTGTCTAAGATAAGTGCATTATTAGGAGGAATATTTTATGAAAGCTGAAATTTTATGCGTTGGAACTGAGCTTTTGCTCGGTGATATAGTAAATACCAATGCAGTATATCTCGCAAAAGAGCTTGCAAAGCTTGGAATAAATGTTTATCATCAAGCTGTTGTCGGAGATAATCCGGAAAGACTAAAAGCAAGCCTAAAAGAAGCACTTTCCCGTTGCGACCTCGTCATCACAACAGGAGGTCTTGGACCTACTTGTGACGATTTAACAAAAGAAACAGCCGCAGAGGTTCTCAAGCTTCCTATGGAAGAAAACGCTGAAGAGCTTCAGCATATAAAAGAATATTTTAAAAAAATCAATCGCACAATGACTGATAATAACCGAAAGCAAGCCCTTATTCCAAAGGGTGCTGTTATACTTAAAAACGGCTTTGGCACTGCCCCCGGTATACTTGCAGAGAATAACGGCAAGTTTCTTGCACTTCTTCCTGGTCCGCCAAGAGAAATGCGTCCTATGTTTGATAATGAGCTTGCACCAATTCTCAAAAAATATACAGGCAAAACATTAGTTTCAAGGACAATACATATATTTAATGTAGGCGAATCCGCAGTTGAAAGCAAGCTTAAAGACCTTATGAATAGTCTTGAAAATCCTACTCTTGCACCATATGCAAAAGACGGCGAAGTACTTCTTAGAGTAACTGCCGCCACAGAAAGCACCGAAAAGGGCTATGAAATGATAGAGCCTGTAATAGAAAAAGTTCGTGAAACTATCGGCAATGAATATATCTATGGAATAGATGTTGGCAATCTTCAAACGGCTCTTGTAAAAGCCCTACACGAAAAAAATCTCAAAATTGCAACTGCCGAAAGTATTACAGGCGGTCTTGTATCAAAGCGTATAACCGAAGTTTCGGGTTCGTCCGAGGTTTTCGAGTGTGGTATCTGCTCATACTCAAATAATATAAAGCACAGCGTTTTAGGAGTATCTCAGGAAACTCTTGATACTTTCACAGAATATAGTGCTGAAACTGCTTTAGAAATGGCTAAAGGCGTCCGCAGAATTTCCGGTGCGGATATTGGTATATCCACCACTGGAATAGCAGGTCCAAACGGTGGAACAGATGAAAAGCCTGTTGGTTTAGTATATGTAGCAGTTGATAGTGATAATTACAGCGATGTCAAAAAGTTGCTTTTAAGCAGAGGCTTTTCAGAGGAACGAGAGCTTATCCGTTATCTTGCCTCATCTCATGCACTATATATGGGACTTACCGCCACAAAAAGGTTATAAATCTATAAAAGAAATTTAATCAGTATAGCCCATAAATAAACTATTCTCTTGACATTATAAGCAAGACACTGTTATAATAAATTAGCATAAAATTATTCTTGATTGCGTAAAATTATGTTATATTTACCGAAAGGAGCTGTACTTATGGTTATTACAATATCAAGACAATTCGCCAGTGGCGGACACGAAATCGGACAAAAACTCGCAGAAAAACTTGGTTTTAAGTTTTATGATAAAGAGCTTATCTATAAAGCCGCTGAAATGAGTGGCATAAGCCCGGATATTCTCAAGGAAGTTGACGAAAAGGCAGCAAGCAGCTTGCTTTATTCACTTTCCCTTGGTGCCTCAAGCATTGTACACGGATTCTCAGGCACTGCCCAGTTACCTATAAATGACAGAGTTTTCATCGCACAACAGAAGCTCATCAAAGAATATGCCAACAGTAATTGTATCATAGTTGGAAGATGTGCTGACTATGTTCTCAAAGATAATAAGAACTGCATCAAAATCTTTATTTATGCAGATTTTGATTTCCGCAGAGAGCGTGCCATAAATGTTGAAGGAATTGATAAAAATTCCGTAAATGCCTTTATTGCTAAAAAAGACAAAACAAGAGCTAATTACTACAATTATTATGCCGATATTAAATGGGGCGATTATAATAACTATGACCTTTGCATAAACAGTGCATTTCTTGGTATAGACGGCACAACAAAGCTTATCGAAGAAATTATAAATATAAAGAAAAAATAAAGAGGTGATGATATGCCTGAAATCAACGAGATTATCGCAAAATTTAAAGCAATAACAAAAACTAAGTGCATTGGAATAAATACAACTGAAAGTAAAACAGGTCCTTTTGAGAGCAGCTTCGGAGGAACACCTTATTTTCCAAAGGATTTTGAATATCCTTATGCAGAAAATTTTAATCAAAGGGGTACTCAAATCCCTATGATGCTTTTAGCACAGATAAATTTTGAGGAAGTTCCTCATTTTGAAAACTTTCCAGAAAAGGGAATTTTGCAGATTTTCATAAATCCTACCGATGATTTATATGGTGCTGATTTTGATAACCCAACAGTTCAAAAAAATTATAAAATCTTCTATCACGCTGATATTGACAAGAACCCCGAAAATCAGCAAAAAGCACCTATTATCAAGGATTATATTGATGAAAGTAAGGGTGATGAGATTGATTCTCCAATAGATACTCCATTAAAGCTTAGCTTTGAGATTCAAGAGCAATATATGACTTGTAGTGATTATAAGTTTGATGAAATTTTCACAAAGCTTTATAATGAAGAAACAGGCTCAGATTATGAAGAGTTTTTTGATATGCCAGACGAAATCACTGATAAAGTGTTCGATGAAATTGAAGAAAATGGTCATAGAATGGGCGGATATCCGTTCTTTACTCAGAGCGACCCAAGAGAATATGACGAGAAATCTCGTGAATACAGCACCTTACTGTTGCAGATTGATTCTGAAATCCATAACGGAGAGTTTGTAACTCTTTGGGGCGATTGCGGTGTTGCTAACTTCTTTATCAAACCTGAAGATTTAAAGAATTGTAAATTCGATGATGTAGTATATAATTGGGATTGTGGCTAATTGAGGTGAATTTTAATTGAAACAGCACGAATTTCTTGGCAGAGCGTCTAAAGGACGCTTTTGCATAAATGGCGTTGATGTTTTCAAGTATCCGTGGCACAGCTTTGGTGAATGTGCTGTTGTGCTTGAACCTGATACAAAAAAGCCCTATGCTTTTTCATCTTATAGCGTTACAAGCGGAGATAAAGAGATACGCTTTTTCGCTGGAAAGTTTGATGATGACGAATGGGCTTTTTACGATTTTGAATAATAATTTTTTAGAAGGTGTATTCTATGTATAGTTATCTTGAAGCAAGCTCGCTTCTTGATTTTGACCAAACCATTGCTAAACCACTTTTTGATGGTGTAAAGTATCCGTGGGAGGTTTTGCCGAAAATCAGCGACTTTATTATTGCTCTCGGCGAAACACTCGACCCAAACGAATATGAAAAGCGTGGCGAAAATATCTGGATTGCCAAGTCCGCAAAGGTTTATGACAGTGCTTATCTGACAGGTCCTTTAATAGTTTGTGCAAATGCTGAAATAAGACATTGTGCATTTATCAGAGGTTCTGTTATTGTCGGAGAAGGTGCAGTTATAGGCAATTCAACAGAATTGAAAAATTCAATTATTTTCAACTATGCTCAAGTTCCGCACTATAACTATGTTGGTGATTCTATTCTTGGATATAGGTCGCATATGGGTGCAGGCTCAATTACATCTAATCTCAAATCTGACAAAACTCTTGTAACAATCATCACAGATGATGGCAGAGTCGAAACTGGACTAAAGAAATTTGGTGCAATGGTCGGCGATTATGTTGAGGTTGGCTGTGGCTCGGTTTTGAATCCTGGTTCAGTTATAGGCAGAAAAACAAGTATATATCCGCTCTCTATGGTTCGTGGATATATCCACGAAGGAAGCATTTACAAGAAAAAGGGCGAAATCGTAGAACGCACACACGGTTTCTGCGAATAATATAGTCGCTCGACTTTATCTATAAAAATTAGATATTCTCACAAAGTAAAACACGCACAACTCTTTTTACGAGTTATGCGTGTTATTTTTGTTAAGGGCGATATTTGTTCACCTATTCGGTAGTTATCTATCAAATCTATACTAATCTTGACTTTTGCTTGTTTCCTTTGTAGTAGAAACTGGATTATCCTTAAAATATTGAGTAAGGAGTTTTTTGGCAACATTCATAGCAACAGAACTTTTTGCACCATGCTCAACCATAACGCCTATTGCTACCTGTGGATTATCGGCAGGTGCATAACATATAAAGTTTGCGTGGTCACTTCCATTATTTTCAGCTGTACCAGTTTTACCAACAACCTGAATCTTAAAATCTCCAAAAACTGAACTATAAGTTTCGTTTACCGCCTTAATCATACCCTCTTTGACTATCGCAAGATTTTCTTCACTTACGCCCATACTGTCAACAACGGTTGGATTATTCGGGTCATTCTCGGATATAACAGTTTTTCGGTCATAACTGACAACCTTTCGGACGATATGCGTTTGAAGTCTTGTTCCGTTATTAGCAAGGGTTGCCGCATAAGTTGCAAGTTGAATAGGTGAAATAAGCGTATCCGATTGACCTATTGCCGCCTGAACTGTATTTCCTGGATACCATTCACTGCCCCAGCTTTTGCTATTTTCAGGACCAGCTATTGCACCACTTGTTTCTTCGCCCTCTCCAAGCTCCACACCTGTCGGACTTCCAAAGCCAACACGCTTAGCATAGCTTTCTATGCTTTCAATTCCGAGCCTTCTGCCTAAATCATTAAAGAAGTAGTTGCACGAAACTGCAATAGCCTTTGTAACATTGATTGAGCCATGAACACCCATACAATTAATTCTTAAACCATCGTAATAGTCATATGTGCCTGTGCAGGTAATATCTGTACCTTTATTTATAGCTTTTTCTTCAAGAGCCGCAGAGGCAACAAGTGGCTTAAATGTAGAACCCGGTGTAAATGCACTCTGAAAGGCACGATTTATAAGCGGGTCGCCCTTTGTTGTGGCAATTTTAGAATAATCCTCCCAATATTTTGAAAGGTCATATGTCGGATATGTTGCTGCACATATAACGGAAAAATCCTTCACATCAAGCATAACAACCGAGCCAGAAATACAGTCCTCGCCAGAATGTTTTGTTCCTGCCTGTTTTGCAAGGTCCTGTGCTTCTTTGGTAGCCTCTTTAAGAGCTTTTTGTGCAAGTAATTGATACTTAGTATCTATTGTAAGATAAACAGTATTACCTGGTTCAGCATTTTTAGTTTCAACAACATCAAGGACATTGCCATTTGAGGAGGCACGAATCATTTTACTTCCCGATTTGCCACGAAGCTGGTTTTCATACGATTTTTCTATTCCGAATTTTCCGATTTTATCATTGAGAGAATAGCCATCATCTGATTTTTCCTTATATTCCTCGCTTGAAATAGCACCATAAGCACCAACTATCTGTGCGGCGGCTGTACCATTCGGATTTGTTCTGATAGTTGAGCTTCTGACATCAACACCTGCTATATCCTGAAAATTTTCCGAAACAATCGCCATAGTATCAGCACTTATTTTTTCTGCAAAAGTATAAGGAGTAGATTTGCTGTAACCCATTTTTTTCATATTATAGCGAACGCTTATAATATTTCTCTGTTCCTTTTTGGAATACCCATCACACTTATAGCTTTCATTAAGTTTACTCATACATTCCTCAGCAGTGGAATAGGTATTCATATTAAGGTTATCCTTGCTTTTGAGTTCAGCAATTTCGTCCTCCATATCATCTGCAAACTTGTAGCTATCGCCGTCCATAACAATCGGTAAAGCATCAACCCATTTCTCACCGCATTTTTCCATAAGAAGAATCAATGCAAGAATTGTGTCATTAAGCTTATCATCTTCCATATAGAGCTTATCTATAACCACCTGATAGCCTGTACTATTGATAGCTAAGCCCACTCCATTAACATCAAGAATTTCTCCTCTAAGAGCCTCGGTTTCAACCGTATAGCTTGTAGATGTTTTTGAAATCTCGTCATACCTGTCACCATTTATAAGCTGCCAATCTGCAAGCCTTGCAGTAAACATTCCAAAGATAATAAGTAAAACGATTAAAAGAAACGCAGTACGCCCATGCTGGTGCTTTTTTTCTGTTTTTTGTTCTTCCATAATAACTGCATTCCCCCTTTTAAACTATCTGTCGATTATGTTTCATAATAAATTAAAAGTTTCGCTCGAGCCTTTTCAAAGGCTCGCAGTTTCCAAAGGCAGAGCCTTTGGTCGCTCTCCGCAGAGAGCGAAACTCTTTATGCTTCTCAAAGCGCAGGAGGGTAGAAAAACATTCCAGTGGAATGTTTTTCGTAGGGAACCCTCGCAGGGGGTTCCCTAGTAAAGTGCTTTAACTACTAAAATGTGAAATTTCTCGCCAAACCTCATTCTTAATGAACATAAGGAGATAATTAATATAGTCGAAGTAATTACCAATAAACTGTTGTATAAATAAAGTTACAACAAGCTTTTTTAAGTTTTTCAAAATTATCATTAACTAAAAGCTATCACCAAACTTATATCATTTAGTTAGCAAATATTGAACGGACGAACGCAGTTTGCCCATTCAATTAACATATAAATTTACAAGCTCACCCTCAAAGCAAGAACCCTATTGACATAATAAGCTATTGGAGTAAGAGCTACTGTATAGAGTATTCTTGAAAAATAATGATTTACGAAAAAATATCCATTGTTGCCATATCCACACATAACATAGAAAAATAGGAAATGCAGTGATAATGCCATTGCTACCACTATAAACGAAATTGCCATTGCAACGGATAGTCTTGTGCGAATAAGCTCACTTGTAAGATAGCTTATAAAATAACAGCACAATGTCATAATTATCGCAAAAAAGCCGATAACTCCACCATTGCTTATGTCGGTAAGAAGTCCACCAGCAAGTCCAAACCAAAGAGCAGTCAATTTTGGCTCAAACATAGATATGGTCAAAACTACAGGAATTATAAGGCTTGGTTTTCCACCGAAAAGCTCAGGAATAAAATTTGGTATTCCCTGAATAACAAAAAGCACCAAAAGCTCTGTTGAATATATGATATATCTAAATATTCTGAATCTTCTTTCCACGAAAATTCCCCCGATTATTGTTTTGATGCTGTACTTTCTTGTTTACTGCTTTCTTTTGAGCTTTCAGACTTAGAAATAGTACCTTTTCCGAGATAATTGGTTATAATCGCAACTAAACTTACTTCTTGTATATTCTCATATGGCTTGATTATTGCCATAGGTTGACTATCATATTCGTCAAGCTTTATTTCCTTAATTTCTCCGATACGAATTTTTTGTGGGAAAATTCCGCCAAGTCCTGAAGTAACAATAATATCCCCCTCCTGCATTGTATGTTGTGCAGGAATTTTAGTCATAAGAGAGAGGTTATCGTCTGAATATTTCGATGAGCCTGTAACAATTCCACTATCACTTGTGCGTGAATTAAGCACTCCCACCTGAATATCCGGTGAAAGTATGGTTCTTACCTTACAGGTAGTCGCATCAACCTCACAAACCATTCCAACAAGACCGTTTTCGGTTACAACAGGGTCGTGAAGCTCCACACCATCAATAGTCCCCTTATCTATATAAAAGCCATAAAAATTCTCATTAGGGTCACGCCTTATAACTGTTGCAGGAAGTATATCGTAATCGGGATTTTCTTCCTTTAAATTATAATATTTTTTAAGCTGTTCATTTTGTCCTTTAATGTCATAATAATCAACAAGCATATCACGAAGCTTACGATTTTCAGCTTCAAGAGAATTGACCTCCTCTTGAAGCTCATCAGCGGATTTTTGTGTATCTTTGGCAGAATCCACCGCATTTACCGTAGCTTTCTGCATAGGCATCGTAAAAAGATTTACAATATATGTTCCGAAAGAACTATTTCCTGCTGTAACTATGACAAGTATAAGTAAAACAGAAATAGCCCCAAGCAAAATCTTGAAGCTTTTCCCTAAAAATAAATTTTTCATAAAATGGTCACCCAATTAAGCTTAGTAAGCCATTTATTTCTTTTTCATAAAGAAGTCGCCGTCAATATTCATCTCAAGTCTTTTGCCTGTACCCTCCGCAACACAATCAAGCGGTCTTTCTGCAACATGAACGGGCATATTTGTTTCCTGAGCGACAAGAAAATCCAAACCACGAAGTAAAGCTCCACCACCAGTAAGCATAATTCCATGGTCGATAATATCTGCTGAAAGCTCTGGCGGAGTTTTCTCTAATGTACTTCTTATAGCCTCTACTATAACAGAAAGTGGGTCTGCAAGGGCATCTCTTACTTCTGCCGCACTGATTACAACATTTTTCGGCAAGCCGTCAACAAGGTTTCTGCCCTTAATCTGCATATCCCCCTCGCCCTCATAAGGATAAGCCGAACCGATTTTTATTTTTATCTCCTCAGCAGTTCTTTCGCCGATAAGAAGATTATATTTCTTTTTAACATACTGAATTATTGATTCATCAAATTTATCGCCAGCAACTCTTACAGAGCAGGCTGTAACAATATCTCCAAGTGAAATCATAGCGACTTCAGATGTACCGCCACCAATATCAACAACAAGACTTCCTGTTGGTTCAAATACTGGTAAGCCTGCACCAATAGCAGCCGCCATAGGTTCTTCTATAAGCTTTACATCTCCGGCACCAGCCTGTCTTGCAGTATCCTCAACAGCTCTGCGTTCTACATCAGTAACACCTGACGGAATACAAACAATAACCTTTGGCTTGCTAAAAATAGAGGGCTTTACAGTTTGTCTGATAAAATGCTTAAGCATAGTCGCTGTAATATCAAAATCCGCAATAACGCCATCTTTAAGCGGACGAACCGCAACGATAGAGCCTGGTGTACGACCAATCATTTCTTTTGCAGCAGCTCCGACAGCTAAGACTGTATCGGTCCTTACATCAACCGCAACAACGCTCGGTTCACGCATAACAATTCCCTTGCCCTTCATAAAAACAAGAGTATTAGCAGTACCGAGGTCAATTCCAATATCCTTAGAAAATAATCCCATATATATTCTCCTTCTCCCTTTGTCCAATTACTGTCTATATGCCAACAAAATATAAATATTTAAAGTAAATTTCAATGAGCGAATATAGTTAGCTCACTTTGTCGTTTTTACATAGGGTTTGACTGTGGAGGCATTCCGTCATGGAACCCCCTGCGAGGGTTCCCTACGAAAAACATTCCACTGGAATGTTTTTCTACCCTCCTGCGCTTTGTAAAGTATAAAGTATTTCGCTCTCTGCGGAGAGCGACCAAAGGCTCTGCCTTTGGAAACTGCGAGCCTTTGAAAAGGCTCGAGCGAAACTTTTAACTTTTCTCAATGCTTTCCTGTTGAGCCGAAACCGCCTTCACCTCTTGATGTATCGGAAAGTTCATCAGCTACAACAAATTCAGCTGGCTTTACAGGCATAATTACCATCTGTGCTATGCGTTCGCCTGCGGAAATAGTGTAGCTTTCGTTTGAAACATTGCAAAGTCCAACGCAAACCTCTCCACGATAATCGCTATCAACCACACCGACACCGTTTGAGAGTGTTATTCCATGCTTTACACCAAGACCACTTCTCGCAAAAAGAAATGCTGCACAATCTGAGCTTTCAAGCTCTATTGCAAGTCCGGTAGGAATCATTGCAAGACTGCCTGGCTCAATGGTCACAGGCTCATCAATGCAAGCATAAAGGTCAGCTCCTGCTGAACCGATTGTTGCACGCTTAGGCACAACCGCATTTTCTTTTAACTTTTTCACTTTAACAGTATAGCTCATTTTTATTTCTCCAAATCATTTAATTTCATTTCAAAAAGTTTTCAACTTAAACCCCTATAATATAAACCTCTGGTAAATTCTGCTTTAGGGGCATTTTTTTCAACATAATCCTTAAACTTTCCACTGCTTTCAACAGAGTTTTCAACATTAAAATGCAGAATCTCAAAGTCAACATTCTTTATTTCGCTTTGTCTGTCTGAAAGTATAAGCGGAACGCAATTCAGAATTTCACAGCTTTTCTTATCGCAGATTATCGGAAATTCCTTTCCTTTACGGTCACGGATTATCGGCGGAGTTTTGCAATTTTTACAACCTTTTCCGTCATTCTTCGCAGGGCAATTTCTTGTAAGCATAAGCGGAAGTCTGCCATATGAAATTATTCCTCTTGGAATATTTCCGCCAAGCTTTGCTATTTGTGCAAGAGTTAATTCAAATGAAACCTCCACATCAAGCATACCAAAGGATTCTGCCCATTCAAGTGCGGCAGTATTCGCAAGATTCAAGCCAAAACCACCGTGAATATCCATTCCCAATTTTTTAGCAAGAGCAACTGCCCCGAGATTTGATGCCAGAACCTCATAAACACCAAGTTTCTGCAAATCTTTCAAGCGATTTTCTATTTCATCTTCTCTGCCAAACATTGCTCTCGGAATCTCAACTGCAATAGCAAAGCCTCTATCCATAAGAGAAATTATTTCGCTATCCGCAAGAAACATTGGAACATAAATAAGTTCACAATCGAGAAATGCATCGGGAATATTTCCATTGCGGAATTTTGCACGAAAACCCATACCCTTTGTATTATGTGTAGCTGACTTTGGAAGATTCGGCATTTCAAATGCAATCGGATTAACTTTTTCACGAATTGAAAGCAAAGCTTGTAGCGTATCTCTACGCATAGCGTTAATAGATTTTGCTGACAAAGTTAAGCCACTATCTATTATACATTCTATCATATCAATATAGAACGGTGTACCGCCCGTTTTACTCAAATAGCCCTCACAGCGTTCAGCAGAAAGTGGAGTATTTATTGCTTTTTCTGGAATATCGCCCACTGCCTCAGCAGAGTTTCCGTCATTATCGCATACAATAAGCTTTGCTGGTTTGCTGTTTTTAACTTCAAGCTTAAACGAAACAGGCACAAGTGGCATTTCGTCTTTGTAGCTTGTACGAATTTGTATAAGCAATTTATTTGTAGCAGAAGTTACATCATCTTTAGAGCGTGTTCCAAACATATCCGGACCAAGCTTTTCGGTATAATAACCGTCAGTAAAGCCTGAACGAGAAAATACAGCACGAAGTCTTTCAAGAATTTCTTCATCAACAAAACCTTTGTCTAAGCTTTGTCTGCAAGCCAAAACCGCCGCCGCAACATATTCAGGACGCTTCATTCTACCCTCAATCTTAAATGAAGTAACACCAATTTCGTGAAGTTCTCTAAGATTGCTTATCAAAGAAAGGTCTTTCAGGCTTAAATCGTGACCGTTGCCACCTGCATTAAAAGGAAGTCGGCATGGTTGTGCACACAAACCACGATTTCCACTTCTGCCACCCAACATCGCACTCATATAGCATTGCCCTGAAACGCTCATACATAACGCACCATGAACAAAAACTTCTAACTCTATCGGGCAATTCATACTTTTCAGTTTATCAGCAATTTCTTTAATCTCAGTCTTAGATAATTCTCTTGCAAGAACAACACGCTCAAAGCCCATATCATAGAGCATTTTTGCCGCTTCTGCGGTATGTACAGACATCTGTGTTGAGGCGTGGAGAGTCATATTTGGTGCAGCTTTTCTTATAAGTGAAACCAATCCCATATCCTGAATAATTATAGCGTCAATGCCTATTTCGCAGGCATATTTTATAAGATTAAGAGCTGATTCCATTTCATCATCATGAATAAGTGTATTGCAAGCAAGATGAACTGCAACATTTCTTGCGTGACAATACTTTACTGCCTCAAGCAGCTGTTCACGGTTGAAGTTTCCAGCATTACCTCTTGCACTAAAAATATCCGCTCCAAGATAAACCGCATTTGCTCCCATTTTTACAGCAGGATATATAACCTCAAGACTTCCAGCGGGAGCAAGAAGCTCTGTTTTAAGCATTGTCATCTGAGGAATTTTCTGCTGTATCGTCAGCAGAATTGCCAAAGAAGCTCATAATATCCTCTGCGGCTTCCTCTCGGCTTTCTGTTGTTATAAGTCTTTTTCCTCGGCGAGATGAACGCCTTACAGGAGCGGAAAGTGGTTCTGATGTTTCGTGCGATTTTTTAGAATCCTTATCAGCCAAACGCTGTCTTAAAGTTTCAATTTCCGAGCGAAGCTTTTCTGTTTCTTTTCGGGCATCATCAGCCTCTTCACGAGCCTTTTGTGCCTCCTCAAGATATTCATTGAGTTGATTTTTCATATTTTCTGTTTGGTCAGCAAGCTTTTTAGAGAGGTCGCAAAACTCCAATGCTGTTAAAATAGCAATATTAGAAATTGACACTCTCGGATTTGTTTCCAATGTTTGTTTCATTTTTCTATCTACAACAGAAGCAATCTTCTGAGTATATTCCTCATTATCTTCACTTAAAATATTAAACTCTGTACCACAAACTTTTACTTTAATTTTATTTTTTGACATTTCAAATTCCTCCATTTCAATTTATTATTTTGGGGAAAATCTTACTAAATTATATAATTCTTATAGCGAAATTTTTCAACCGCCTAATCAAATCTATTATAATACATTTTTGTCGAATTATAAAGCTTATAATTAAGAAAATGTCAGAAATTTTTCTTCAATTTTAAAAACCTTTAATTTATAAATTTTCCCGATATAATTAGTATTTTTTATATTTAAATTATCTCATAATATAGCCAATATTTTCATTAAATTTCAAATTCATATATTCACAAATTCATCTCATAAGTATAGCAATTATTAACTAAAAATAATTTTTAAGTAAATTTGACAAATTTTATTGAAATTATACCGAAAACTAATTTTTTAACAAATCAAATCCATAAAAACCGCATAACCAAGCCATTTATAAGCACTTTAAGTTCTAAGAATTTTAATTTTGACACCTATTTGACACCCAAGTCCAAGAAAGCCTTTAATCATGATTGTATCTTAAAAAATTAAAGTGTGATGTGTAGATGAACTACTTAATATTACACTATTAAGCAATATCTATCTTTAAAATGTAAATAGGTACAGCATAAAGCCATACCTTATAGTTATTGCAACTTGTTTTCATACTTTTTAACCAGATTATAAAATGTATTTCTTTTTAAGTTTAATATTTCCATTGCATGCGAAAAAATTGATGAGTTTGAATTGAGAGTTAAAAGCTATTTTTTAAGTAGAAATTTAATGTTTATAAACAAAAAATGAGAGCGGTATAATTCCGCTCCCAATGATAAATTGTTTATAAAATTTATTATTTGGTATACAAACTATATTGCTAAATTCCTATTATTCATCTTATAATTATCAATTAAATTCATCATTTTTATTTCCTTCTTTCGATGTTTTTTCCTCTAACTTTCTTTTTCTTTCATTAAAATCTTTCCAAAAAGATATAGAAAAAAGTGGGGTAGTGTTATATACTACTTCTCTATCGCGTTCACACCAAGACATAACTCTTGTAGTGACGATTGTTTCATTGCCTAATCCAAACTCTATTGCAACTCGATAATGATGTTCATCGCTATTACATAATTCAATAAATTTTGCTACGGTTTTGTCAAGTGAGCGGTTCTTGAAAACTTTTTCCAGTGGGTAAATATATCCAGTTTCACTAATTTCTCCAACCTCAATAAAAAACATATATCCATAGCCTTTTTTAATTCGACTTTCAAATTTATCAAAATCTCTCTGGTTAAGAGTCAATCCTCTAATAATATTATATATATTTTCATCACGATAAAAAGGAGATACCGAACAAGTTTTTTTAAGTCTTTCTTCTCTTTCTTTTCGCTCTTTTTCTTCACGCTGTCTAAAAGCTTCCTCTTTAATTCGTCTTTGATTTTCCAAATATTTATTATATTTTTTATCGGTAAAACATTGATTAGGATTGCTTCTTCCTATAATAAGCCCAAGTAAAAAATCTAACATAATTAACACCTCATTCATTTGTCAATATGTTTATTGCTTTTAAAGTAACTCGGATATATTTATTTCAAGTGGTGTAGCTTTATCTTTATAAATCCAAACGGGGATTATTTCGGTAAAATCATACTTTTCCATATCAAAATCTTCATCAAAGTGGTAAACTGTTACACTCTGCTTTTTAGGGTCTACTATCCAGTATTCACGCACACCATAAGCTTGATAAAGGTTTAGCTTTAATAAATAATCGTGTATAGCATTACTTGAAACAATTTCAATTATCCAATCAGGAGCACCAGAACAGCCTTTATCGGTTAGTTTACTTGAATCACATATTACTGATATATCAGGAATAACAACGGTACTTTCAGATAGCTTTACATCAAAAGGAGCGGTATATACTTCGCATTTTCCTTTGTTTTTTTTGATATAGTTGAATATTGTAGCTGACAATTCCATTGATATTTTTTGATGTATTCTAAGTGGTGACAGCGACATATCGTAGATAACACCTTCAATCAGTTCTACACAAGTTCCTTCGGGAAGTGCGTAAAAATCTTTTATTGTGTATTTAATATCCTTTGCCTGCATACTGTTTACCCCACTTTCATTTATTTTATTTCTTACTTTCCTATCATTTCTTTATCTCGGCTTATAGTTTCATCTATGGCTCTCTTGATAAAGCCGTTTAAGCTTTCACCTTTGCTTGCAGCGTGGGCTTGAATTTTTGCTTTAGAGCCTTTTTTAATAGCTATATTTATACGGTCATAAGCCTTTGCATTATATTTATTTTTCGCTCTTGTACTTGCCTTACTCTTTTTTTCTTTCATTAGTATTACTTCCTATCTTTAGCAAATATTCAAAAATATACACTTTTCCGTTATAAACAGTATATCACACTTGTATATACTTAATCAAGTATATGATTTAAACAAATATACTTGCACAAGTTTGTATAGTTTGCTTATCGAATTATACTTGTGCAAGTATTATAATAAATACAGCTAAGAAAACCAATCCATAATCTTTTACTTGATTTTAAGTAATAGTTCTAATCATTGAAAGAAGGTGAAATAAAAATATCATAGATTAAGTATTGCTTTAATTATAATCACTTAATATTCTGTGATGTAAATTCTACTAATAAATATATGGTTATTTTGCATTTTGACACCTAAAAAAATTATTCCTTAAAAAATAACCTCTATTTTATGCGGTTTATAGGCTTAATTTTGACACCAAATTTCCGAAAAAATATAAAAATTTATACTAGCAAAATTATTATATTAAAAAATATAAGTACAGTATTTATCGGTTTTAATAAGTTTTAAGTAAATATAACAAAAATTATTGAAATTATACCGAAAATAGTATATAATTATACCTAAGTTATTTTCCACATCATACGCATTATTTTTTGGAGGGATATTATTATGATGAAAAAAACTCTTACACCAAGTGAAGCTCGTGATATGATTGTTTCTAAGCTTTCACACAACTTCGGAGTAATTCCTACCGAAGCTACTGACGAGCATTACTACAAAGCAATTGCTCTCATTCTTAGAGATATGATGAGCCACGAATATGCAACATTTACAAATGCCACTGAATCTCAAAATAAAAAGACTGTTTACTATCTCTGTATGGAGTTCCTTATGGGTCGTTCTCTCAAAAATACTCTCTATAACCTCGGTCTTACTGATGTTATGACAAAGGCTTTGCAGGGACTCAATATCAAGATTGAGAATATATATGAGCAAGAGCCTGATGCAGGTCTTGGCAATGGTGGTCTCGGTCGTCTTGCAGCTTGCTTTCTTGATGGTCTTGCAACACAGGATTATCCTGCTATGGGATATTCACTTCGCTATGAATTTGGTATTTTCCGTCAAAAACTCGTTGATGGCTGGCAGACAGAGCTTCCTGACCGTTGGCTTCCAGGCGGACAAGTATGGCTTCAATCTCATCCTGAAAAGAGCGTAAAGGTTCTCTTTGATGGCAGAATCGAAGAAAGCTGGACAGACGGCTACCACAGTGTTAATCATGTTGACGCAACAGCTATTGAGGCTGTTCCTTATGATATGATGGTTGCAGGCTATGGTGGAAAGGGTGTTTCCCGACTAAGACTTTGGGCTGCTAAGTCCAACGATTTCGATATGAAGCTTTTCAATGGTGGCGAATATATTCGTGCTATGGAACAAAACGCTATGGCAGAAGTTATCACAAAGGTTCTTTATCCTGAAGATAACCACGCAGAAGGCAAGAGCCTCAGACTTAATCAGCAGTATTTTCTTGTTTCTGCTACAATTCAGGATATTGTCAGAAGACATCTAAGAATATATGGCACTCTTGATAACTTTCCAGAGCTTGTTGCTATTCACCTTAATGATACACACCCTGTTCTTGCTATTCCAGAACTTATGCGTATACTCCTTGATGAGTGTGGATATTCATGGGATAGTGCATGGGATATTGTTACACGCTCTATTGCATATACAAACCATACAGTTATGGCAGAGGCTCTTGAGTGCTGGCAGGTCGATATGTTTGCAAGAAAGCTCCCAAGAATATATCAGATTATTGAAGAAATCAACAAACGCTTCTGTGCTGAAATGCACGAAAAAGGCATTGATGGCTCACAAATTGCAAGAATGGCTGTTATCAATGACGGCATAGTTAAGATGGCTAACCTTGCTGTTATCGCAGGTCATTCTGTAAATGGTGTTTCTAAGCTCCACAGTGAAATCCTCAAAGAGTCTGTATTCTCAGATTTCTATAAGGTTACACCAGAGAAATTCAAAAATGTTACTAACGGTATTGCTCATAGACGCTGGCTCAATCAGTCTAACCCTGGGCTTTCTAACCTTATCCTTGACCTTATCGGAGATAAGTTTATCACAGACGCTTCCGCTCTTCAGGGACTTATGAAGTATAAGGACGATGAAAGCGTTCTAAAACAACTTGCAAAAATCAAGAAAGCAAATAAGGTAAAAATGGCTGAGTATATACAGACTAATAACGGAATTATTGTTGACCCTGATTCTATCTTTGATGTACAGGTTAAGCGTTTGCACGAATATAAGCGTCAGCATCTTAATGCTATTCATATTCTTAGCACATACCTTTGGCTCAAAGCAAATCCAAATGCAGAATTTACACCTAAGACTTATATTTTCGGTGCTAAGGCTGCTCCTGGTTACTACTTTGCAAAGCAGATTATTCAGTTTATTGTAGAACTTGGCAACCGAATCAACAATGACCCTGATGTCAATAAAAAGCTCAAGGTTGTTTATCTTGAAGATTATCGTGTATCTGTTGCAGAAAAGCTCATTCCATCAGCAGAAATCAGTGAACAGATTTCCCTTGCAGGCACAGAGGCCTCTGGCACAAGTAATATGAAGTTTATGATTAACGGTGCTGTTACACTTGGCACACTTGATGGTGCTAATGTAGAAATTCACGAATCTGTCGGCGATGATAACATTATTCTCTTTGGTATGACAACATCTGAAGTTAATGCTCTCAAGCATCGTGGTTATAATCCTCAGGAGTATTATAATAATAGCCGTGAGATTATGGATATTATCAATTACATTGAAAGAGAGTTCAGTGGAAAGTTCCACGATATTGCAGAATCTCTCAGAAATAAGGACCCATATATGGTTCTTGCAGATTTCTCAGATTATTCTATTGCACAGCAAAACGCATCTGCTCTCTATGCTGACCCAATGCACTGGAACCATATGTCACTTGTCAATATAGCTCAGGCAGGACGCTTTGCAGCTGACCGTTCAATCAGAGATTACGCTAATACAATTTGGAAAGCTACACCAGTTGAGCTTTAATTGATTAAAAAACAAATCATTTTCATTCCTTAAAATAAAACGAGAGGACACTCCGAAAACGAGGTGTCCTCTTTGCTTTTTTAAAATTTATAATTGACGAAAATTATCTAAAATTGTATAATGTAAAAACAGAGTATATCAACACAGATGACGGTCAATCCTGCTCCCAGAAATGGGGGTGTTGCTATGGAAAACTATGTGACATGGTCTAAGCTAATTCAGCTTATCATAGCATTTGCAAATGTTGGAACATTTATTGTTGCAATCATAGCACTTTTTAGCAATAAAAGGAAATAACCGTCCTGCTCCACCAGAACGGTTATTGATTATTATATAAAGCTGTCTGGGAGCGACCGTGTGTTGGTATACTCTCATTGCTTATATTATACATTTATTCATTAAATATGTCAACTAAATCAAAAATTTTATAATTGACTAATTGACGAAAACTAAACAAAAAGATATAATAAGCACTAAATTAATACTATAAGATTTTCAATAACGGAGGTTGATTTATTATGACAGAAAAAGAAAAGGCTCAAGCTGGTCTGCTCTATAAAAGTACTGAAGAAGAATTGAAATCTGAACTTATGCGCTGCAAAAACTTATGTGCTGAATATAACAGACTTATGCCATCACAATCAGAAGAAAGAAAAGCTCTCCTTAAAAAAATTCTTGGCAAGACAGGCGAAAATTTCTGGATAGAACAATCATTTTGGTGCGATTATGGCTATAATATCGAGATTGGTGAAAATTTCTATTCGAACCATAATCTTGTCATTCTTGACCCAGGCAAGGTCACATTTGGCGATAATTGCTTTGTTGCACCAAACTGTGGCTTTTATACAGCCGGACACGCTCTTGATGCAGAACAAAGAAATGAAGGCTTTGAAATCGCTCTGCCAATTACCGTAGGCAATAATGTATGGATTGGTGGAAGCGTCTGCGTTATGCCTGGTGTTACTATAGGAGATAATACCATTATTGGCGGAGGAAGTGTTGTAACTAAGGATATTCCTTCGGGTGTCATTGCTGCTGGAAATCCTTGTCGTGTAATAAGAAAAATTACCGAAGCTGATAAGAATAAATATAAAAGAAGTTTATAAAAATTTCGTCTGGACATTCTCAAAAAAATTCTGATATAATTATAGTTGCCGAGTAGCAAGAGCGTAAATCCAGGAATTGGATTTACGCTCTTTTTTTGCAAAAAAAGTTCTGAGAAAGGAAGATTTTAACCTATTGAAAAAACAAAAATGAACAAAATGGGAATTGTTCCAGTCAATAAACTACTCATATCGGAACACTTTTACTTGAGATTTTCGCAGAACCGTTTGCGGAAATATTTGGTCTTTCAGGCGAAACAAAATCTCTTTGTTTAAGTGCTATGAAAATAATTTCTGTAAGCTTTGTTTTTGCCGGTGCAAATATTGCCTTTCAAGGAATCTTTCAAGCTCTCGAAAGCGGTACAGAATCCTTAGTTGTATCAATTTTCCGTCAGCTTATATTAGTCTTGCCTGTTGCATGGATATTCGTAGAAATTATCAAAAATTCAAATACAAGCACAGACCTTGTCTGGTATACATTTTTAATCGCTGAGGCAGTCTCAACCAGAATAGCTTGTATATTTATGAAACGAACCTATAATAAAAAGATAAAAGTCTTAACTCCATTTCCTGTACATATTTAAGCTAAAACAAAAATCACAGCTAAGAGCCATAGATAAAGCTAATATCCAAAAGCAATTTTTAAACCTCCTTGTGTTAATTATTATTCATTATAAATCAAAGCATCTTTATTTATATAATTAAACTATTTTTTCCGTCAAATATACCAACTATATTAGCATATTTGACAATTTTTCTTTAAAGTAGTAGAATATTTTATATATAATAAAGTGAAGCGAGTTTGTTAATTATGAAAAAATTTAGCCTTTTATATCCAAATAGCAGTAACTATGAAGCCAAGGTTCTTGACGAAGCCGCTTGCAATGACCTATCATTTGACTTTCTCTTAGATGCTTTAACAAAAGAAAAATCTGAAAAGCAAATCATAAAAAGAATTTTATCACAAATGGTATCTGACGAAAAGGTTATAAAATATCGCATAGATATTTTTGATGATTTGCTACACCACCCCAAAATGTGTGAAACATTAGAAAATCTTTTAACACAGCTAAGCGACCTATGGGAATTAAAGCGTATGCAAAAAGATACGGAGGTTTCAGCAATATGGGGACTTATTAACCGACTTCGTGAAGTAAACGACTATATTCAGTGTATAACTCAAATGAAGCTTGCTATGGACGAAGCCGACCTCAAATCAGATGGTTTAAAAGAGCTTTATGCTATGGTAACAGAAATATATAATGGCAGTGGTTTTCCACAGCTGAAAAAGGATATTGATGAAACCTTTGCAAAGGCACAAAAGCTAAAGAGTGTGACTGTTGGTGTAAACCTTGATAATCTTCTTCGTCCAAAGGAGGCTGGTGTTGTATCATTAAATGATGCCGAATTTACCCATACAGGATTGCTCAAAAATTTTATGAATTTTGCTGCAAAGAAAACCTCTGAAATTCACGAAGGTGTAGAAGTTGAAAGTATGAATTTTCACCCTGCCGCAACAAATAAAAAGACTTCACTAACAGGTATGAGCATAAATAATGTGGCTGAACTTTCTACACTTCAAATTGAATCATCGCTCACAGGCGGCGACCCATTTTCAGCGGCTATTGAAAAATCGGTATCAAATATTCTCAAGAAAATAGTCAAGGATATTCGAGATGTTCTCCGCAAGTATGTCGATATAAGCGGTTATTCCCTGACATCAATTTCGCCTGAGCTTATTTTCTATATTCGCTGGGCATCGCTAATACGCAAAATACAAAATCTCAATCTCCCAATCTGCAAGCCACAGGTTCTGCCAACCTCACAGCGTGTTCTGCAAACCGATGGTTTATACAATCTTAAACTTGCTATAAAGGCTGTTAATGGTGAAGACATCGACATAGTAACAAACTCTCTCGATTTTAATGAGGAACACCGTATCTACATTATGACTGGTCCTAATCGTGGCGGAAAAACTACTTTCACACAGGCTGTCGGTCTTATGTATCTTCTGGCACAGCACGGAATATTTGTTCCAGCATCAGAATTTTGGTTCAGTCCTTGCGATACGATTTATACACATTTTCCAGCCGATGAAAATAAGACCGTAGACCTTGGCAGACTTGGCGAAGAATCTGTCCGACTTTCTGAGATTATGCAAAATTCAACTGAAAATACACTTGTGCTTATGAACGAAACCCTTGCCACAACTAATGTTGAGGAAGGTGTATATCTTGCGAGAGATATAGTTCGCTTTATGTGTTATATCGGAGTTCGTGCAATCTACAATACACATATGCACGACCTTGCAAGAAATTTAGAGGCTTTTAATTCCGACCCCGAAATACATAGTCGTGTCGAAAGCCTTGTTACAGGCATAGAAAACGGACGCAGGTCATTTCATGTACAGGTGCTTCCACCGCAAAATGCCAGCTATGCAAGAGATATTGCAATAAAATATGGCATAACCTTTGAACAGCTAAAGCAGAGCCGAGAATTAAAATAATTTATTAAAACTTATAAAACGGAGATTTCAATATGACCTATGATTTCATTGAACTTGACCGAAACGGAACTATTCCGCTCTATCAACAGCTATATGACAAAATATCCTCCGCAGTTGAAAACGGCAGCCTTACTATCGGTGCAAAGCTCCCTTCAATTCGTAAACTATCAGAAGATTTACAGCTCAGCCGTACAACAATAGAATCAGCCTATCAACAGCTATGTATTGAGGGCTATATAAAGAGCCTTCCACAGAGAGGATACTATGTCCAATCTGCCCCTCAGAAAAACACGATAAAAAATACAAGCTCCGTTTTACCAATAAATCGTGAGAGCAAAGAAAACATTCTTTATGACCTCGGAAGTGACCTTGCTGACCGAAACGAAACTGATATAAAGCTTTGGCGTTCACATATAAAAGATGTTCTCAAAAAGGAGAATGTCATAGCCTCCTATGGCGACCCACAGGGAGAGCTTGCACTAAGAAACGCACTTGCACTTTATAGTCACGGAATCAGAGGCGCTGTTACAGACGGAAGCCGTATTCTGATTGGTTCAGGTACGCAATCACTTTTATACATAATCTGCGGACTTATCTCCGAAATAAAGCCACGCACAGCAGCTATGGAGGAGGACGGTTTTCCTCTCGCCGAGAGAGTTTTTGCCGATTGTGGATTTTCCATTCACAAGCTTAAAAGCGATAATGACGGAATAATCCCCGAAGAGCTTTACAAAAACGGCTCAAGCATATTATTTATAAATCCATCTTGCAATAAAAACGGACAGCCTGTTCGTATGAGCCGTAGAAAAGAACTCCTCAAATGGGCGGAAGAAACCGATTCAATCATCATAGAAGATGACTATAACGGCGAACTAAGATATAGCTCCCGACCATTTCCTGCACTGCAAAGTGCCAATAGTGAGAGAGTAATTTATATAGGTTCATTCTCGAAAATGCTCTTGCCGTCCGTAAGAATAGGCTATGCGGTTTTAACGCCTGAATTGCTCAAAATTTATGAATCAAGAAACGGCTTTTATAATCAGACCTCATCAAAAATTGAACAGCTTGCACTTGCCGAATATATCAAAACAGGCGAACTTGAACGCAGACTTCGCCGTTTGCGTAAGCTATATCGTGAAAAAAGCTCTTTGATTATGCAAGCTCTCGAAACTACTTTTGCAGATTCTGACCTTAAATTAAAAGCCACACTTCAAGAAACTGCTCTATGCTTTATACTTTCGCTCAATACAAACCGCTCTATGGCGGAAATGCTTTCACTTGCAAAAAATCAAGGTGTCCGACTTTCCGCTCTAAAATCTGACAAAAAAAATACCACCGAGCTTAAATTAGGCTTCGGTGGTATTCCCACAACGGATATTATAAAAGCAATAAATGCCTTGAAAAAGGCTTGGTGTTAAAGTAGTGTATTAGAGAAGTTTATTGACGCGGTCGAAGAAACTACCGAGCGGGCGAACACAGTTTGCCCCTACGATTAGCTAACACACCCCCAAAAGACACTTAAAAGTTTTGCTCAAGCTTTTTCAAAAGCTTGCAGTTTCCAAAGGCAGAACCTTTGGTGGGTTTTAAGGGCAACGCCCTTAACATTTCTTTCTCCTAAAGCGACGGACGAAGTCCGCCGCTTATTTCTTCTATCGTTAGCAATCAGCTAACGCTTTGAGAGCTCACCCTAAATTGCCACCCCATTAAAAGTCACATACATAATGAGATGTAATGGTGCAAACCTAAGCAATTCAGCCTTCAGAAATTCCTTTTTATCATCAGCAACCTCTGTTAGTATATCAACATAAATCTTACTATCAGCAATATTCTCAGTAATATTACACTCTAAGCCCAAGGACGCAACTTGTTTTTTAAGTGCGTCCTTTCCTATTATGCTCGGATTTATCTGAAGCCTGTTAATAAGCTTATTTCGTCTGATTTCAAGCGTGTCACCATTCATATAGGTTCTTGCCATAGATTCAAGCTGTTCAAGTCCGTAGCCCTCTGCTGTCTGAACGAAACATTCACGCAAAAGCACATCAACCTTATCATAAACAACTTGCAAAGCAACAGCATAAGCCCTTATCTCTGCATCAATAAGACCGCCTTGTTTAATATCATAAATTTCTGTTGCAGAAAGCTTATTCTTTATGGATTCATATGCAGTCACCACAAAACCCCCTATACAACAGTAATGCTGACTGCTCCAAGCGTATAAAGCTTAGTGCAATCGCCTTCATATTCTTTAGTCACGCTTGTATCAAAAATATAATTTTTAACACCGTCAATATGATAAATAAGCTCTCCAAGCTCGCAGTATTTAACCCCATCGCCAACACAAAGCTTTCTGAAATATTCAGCTATTTCATTCTGAACTTTACTTTTAACATCATCAGCATAATATCCATCCTTAACAGAAATCGACAGCTTTATTACCACGCCTGTCAAAGTGGCATTTTCAACCGAAACGGTAATATTTATGCCCTTCTTGTCATTCATTTCCTGCTGTAAAGCAGAAACAACTTCATCACTGCATTTTGAAGCACGACCTGCAATATAAATTCCAACAGTTCCCGTACCTTGAGCAAGTGGCTTTATGCCAACAGAATATACACCGTCTACACCTAAGGCAATTCGTCTGTAATATTCCTCGTTATCACCATTTGACGGATTATAATAGCTCTCAGCAATTCTTTCACGCAAAGACTCATCACTTTCTGCTGATGCACCACCGCCGAATATACTTGAGTTATTTACACTGATAGCCTCTGAAAAGTAAGTTACAATAGAAGTAACACGATTCACAGGAATATTATATTCTGAACCGCCATTTTCTGCGTGTGCCTTAACCATAACAAAGCTTTCGTTCACAGGCAGAACAGTATCTTCATCAGTAACATATCTCAAACCTCCGTCACTCACCGCACAAACCGTTCCTTTCGGAACAGTAAAAGAATACGAAAGCGGTCTTTCTACATAGAACATTAGCTTTCCGCTTGCCTTTATAGCAGGCTTTCTTTTAAGACCTCGCATTTCTGCGTGTTTGTCGAGATATTCGCCCGTTGCAGTAGTAGGAAACATTTGTCTTTTAAGAAAATCAAAACTACTTTCAAGCGAGAAAATCTCTCCCGCAAGAGTTTTCATTCTTATGCTTATATCTGACGCATCATCTGGTATATAACCTGCATTTTTTTCAAATTCAGTTTGCATTCTCTCAAGAATTTCACTATAAGCTTCGCTCATTTTATCCCTCCTCATCTTCAAATGGAATTTCTATCATAAAAGCCCCAAATTCAGAATTAAATTTAGCTTTTAAAGTTCCTTTTTCGATATAAGCTGAAATCAAATCCACATCAAAAAGCTGTGGCAAAGCTTTTCGTATAAGCCTGATAAGCTCGCTATTTTCCGTCTTAGCTGTTATTTCACTTCCAAGCTTTCGGTCATATATAAAACCTCCAAGCTTTGCTTTTAACCTTATATAAATTTGCTGTTTAAGCTCATCAAAGCCGCTTATAGGTATCGGCTTTCCAGCGGAATCCTTTTTCAAATCTCCATTTTCAAGCAATAAATCCAAGCATTCCACCTCCACTAAACAGACTTGCCATTTATGGTAACATCTCCACAAATTTCAATCTTTCCATCAGCCATAAGCTTTATAGTAGCCGTACCATTTTTATTTGAGAGAAAAAGCTCACCGGGCAAAGGGCAATCGTTCGGATTAACTCTATCCATAATAGTACCCACGCATACATCACCGCTCTCGGTTTTAAGAACAACCGCATTTTCATCAATCTTCGGCGAAAAGCTTATTCCACTCGGAGCCGCAATAGTCAGATGAGAAACACCGTCCCTGCCAACAGCCGTAATTTCCGAATTATTCGCCGAGGAAATAGCCGCATTTATGCAGTTACTTTTAGCTTGATTTCTCTTTGTAATGTTCTTAGCTATCCACATTCAATATCAAACCTCCATTCAATTACACAATAAATTCAAGATTGTAAGCTCATTGTCGCCGTCAGCCTCATATCTCAGCTTATTTACTCTAAGATTTCCGAGTTTGTAATCGGGCAGGACAATCCAATCCCCGATATTAACAAGCACCCTGCCAGAAATAGTAAGATTCAGCGTATCATAAAGTTCATTAGATTCCTTGATATTCTGATAACAAGATGCAATTCCAACACCGCCATTATCAACAGCATTGAGATAACGCACCGAATCAACACCAAGTCTTTCGGCATTTTCATTGTTTATAATCATCTCATAACCGTTGCCACGCAAGGTTCTGACACGATATTCCGAAATAAGCTCACAACGCTTTCTAACTCGGCTCAACGAAATAATTTTATGCTCACCCTCATTAGTAAGCACCGTAGTTTCGCCCTCGTTTTCGGAAATATCAATCACGCCGTCCTCATTAACTCTCGGATATGTATCAAGAAACTTTCTGCAATATTTTTCAAGAACACTCCATTCGCTCTCACCTTTTGCAATGCTCATACTTCCGCTTTTAGGCTTGTCATTGCCGATATACTCCTTAAATCCTAAGCGTGAGAAATTTCTCTCCATAAAAAGCTGCATATCAGGCAAGCAACAGCTTTGGGGCATAGCCTCATTATCAAGCAGCAGAGCCGCAAGACTTCTTGCATTGATTTCAAGTATAATTCCACTCTCTGAAATAGTTTCAATCTGCTCATCAACGATTCCACGAAACACGCATTTAGAGCCGTCAAAAACAGCAATTTCAGCATATTCTATTCCATTTATACCAGAAAGAAAAAGCACATCAAGACTATCAGCCGGAACATTCTTTTCACGAATGAGTGTAACACTTTTCGGATTAAAAAAGATATATTCATTCTTCAAAGCGTCTTTCAAAATATATTTCATCAAAGCCTTATCACCTCTCCCGCATCAAAAGCCAAATCAGGACGCATAACATTCGGATTTTTTTCAAGAAGTTCCTCAACCACAATATTGTTATCGTATGAAATATCCCAAAGAGTTTCGCCACCCTTTGCTATATAGCTTTTAGGTGTCTGCACCTCAAAATGTTTCGCTGAAGTATCCTCACAAAAAGAAAAACTATATTTAATCAAACTATCCGAAGATTCCTCCAAAAGTTCAAAATTTTGAAAAAACGCATAAAAAGGTTCAATTCCCGGAAGTAAAAGCAAACCCGAACCACCACTTAGAAAAAGCTTGCGAATCTCCGCAAACTGCTTTTCGCAATCATAGCCGACAAGCTCACCCTCTCCACTGATTTCACACGCTTTTCTGCCAAAGCTCACAGTATTTTCTGCCTGAAAAGGCACAGAATTTTTAGTAACCCTTGCCCTATGCCTAATCTTAATAACACTTGGATTTGTCGCAAAGCTATATCCCTTATATGACATCTTTTCCAGCTTATTCATCTTGACCTCCATCTAATTGCCTTGGATAGCGTCTTGCTTCTCTCTCAACATTATCAGAAACAGCCTGTGAAAGTACAACTGCTTCTCTCAGCCTGTTCATTTCACTTTCAAGCATTTCATTTATATCAGCTTTCATTACGCCATAGCACTCTCCGTTCTTTTCTTAGCAAGAATTTCAACTTTCTCAATAACATTGTTTTTGTCGAGTTTTTCGCTGTGAATATTAAAGTAACAGCCATCAAAAGCAAGTGCCTTATTTCCGATAAATATTTCTATTGAAACGCCATCAGAATTAAACAGATTAACATCGAAAGCTTCAAAAACAACACTTTCAAGAATAAGTCTATATTGTTCTCTGCCCTTAATAATTGCAGTTGGTTCAGTCATAAAACACTCGTAAACCTCGTGGAGCTTTCTTTCGGTGATAATCTCACAGCTTTTTGCTGTACAAAGTAATTTTCCACCAAAATTAATTACGGCATTACTGCCCTTAAACGCTGAATAAACTGCCATTTAGATTTCCTCCTTAAAGACTTCGGCTAAAGCGTCTTTTCCGCCATAACAGCCGCAAATATCAATTTCAGCCTCCGCACAATAAGCATAAGGCTTAGTTGTATATTCACAAGCAAGAAGCCTCATATCTCCTATTTCATCAGGAAAAAGACTTTTTAACTTTTTGCATATCCTGCTAAGGACCTCGATAACCTCTCCACTATCACCATTTTCGCAACTATATGCCTTGATATGTATTTTTCGCTTTATGCCTCGACAAAGCTTTTCCGAAAGCAAGCCGTCCTCATCATCACATTCCGAGAAACCAATCACCGCATAATTATCCCTTACAGGATTTTGTATTTTATTCTGCGAAAAAGCCCCCAAAATTTTGATATTCCAAAGCTCAGTATCTTCTTTCAAAGCATTTTCATACTTTTTGCAATCAACAAAAATACCTCTCACCCCCCGATAAATCTATCTAACAAATTTTTTCAGATAGCATTGTGCATAAAGTCCTATCTTACCAATAGATACCATATGCTTGCTCAAAATCACATAGCTTTCATTACGACACTCGACTTTATCTCCACGCTTTGCACCAACGACAAGCTCTGTTCCGCATAGCATAACAAAACATTCCTCATCAATACAACCAACTTCCTGACGAATTTTATCCGAGAAATCGCTTTTATCAATAAGTGGATAAATCACCGCAAAATCAACCTTATCATTGATTTTGGTTTCAGCACCTATTCGGCGAAAAATTCTTTCTATCCTGCTTTTTTTCATACAATCCTCCCGAAGATAAAGCCATCATCACACAGAAAATCCTTAACCTCAAGCAACACATCTTCCCATACCGCATCAGCATATTTCATACTGTTTTCATTCGTGGAATTAACGCTAATTTCACCGACTTTAAAACCACCACCTTCACCATTTGCAATATTTCGCTGTACATATCTTATAAAGGCAAGAGCAGCGGCAGCCCTGTTAAGGCCGTCACCGCATTCCTCCTCATTTATATCAGATTTAAGTCTTGCCCTTAAAGAACGCACCGCATCTTCGCAAAGGTTTTGATAGTTTCCTCTTTCAGACTCAGAAAGCTCTGCCAGCTTCAAAAATATCGCAATAACCTCATCAATACTCATACAGCACGCACCTCAAAGATAAAATTAAGAAAGCTTCATTGCCTTAGAAGCACTTGCACAAATCTTTCCAAAGCCTGTTGTAATACTTATTGCGGCTCTCTCAAGCTGTCTGTCGATAAGCTTGTCATAGTCAGTAATAACACCACCAGATTCAACAAGCTCAAGTGAGCAGTTCTTGTCAAGGCCGATAATAGTATTGGCGTCCATAGATGGAACATGAATAAGCTTTGCACCAAGTGGAGTAATCATACTACCAGTGCCGTGGAAAGTAAGTCCTGCGGAAGCATCTCTCATTTCAGGAAGTGCGAGAAGCTTTTGCATTAAAGCAGTAGGAGCAAGAATAGTATTAAGCTCATACGGAGCAAGTCCTGCCCAAAGGCTTACAAGGTCTGTATAGTCAATTTCACCCGTTGCACTAATAACTGTTGCCGGATTTTTATTTCCGTCACCATTAAGAATAACGCTCACAGCATCCTTGAGCTGTTCTCTTGCAATCTGCATACCAATCTGACTAAGCATAACAGTAAACAAATCAAGACGCTGAAATCTCAAAGCCTCATAAGATGCAGAAAGAATTCTGCCACGCTTATTAAGCGAAATAAGACTGCCCTGTGTCTTAATAACAGTCTCAGGAATAGTTGCAGTTTCCTTAACAATATCAAAAGTAGTCTTGTCATCAGAAGGGTCAGAAGTAATAGAGCGATAGTCCATACCATCAATTCTTGTAGTTGCTGCTACAATATCCGGAATTACATCAGAGCGTTCCATACCGACAGCAACCGCTCTTGAAACATATTCAGGGAATAAAGCCGCAGAATCGGAATTTTCAAAAAACTTTTCAACTCTATCAGACGACTTACCGCTGACCTTAATATCAAAACGCTTCAACTGTCGCTGAAAAGCATCCAAGCCCTCAAGAGCAGTTCCCTTATAATTTTCAGACGGGTCGAGTTCCTCAAGAATATCAGTAAGGCTCTTGCCCTTGTTAGCATACATACCCTTTTCGATTTTAATGGTTTCAAACTTTGCCATAAAAAATTTCCTCCTAAAATTAAAATAAATTTTTTGTTTTATAAGCTTTTAAATTAAATCACTACTTGTAAGGTTTAGTGTATTCAACTTAAATTGCGTGTCTGTCCTTAAATGCCTTTATAGGCATTATTCTTTTTGCTTGTAACCTCGTCCTTAATCTTGCCAAGCTGTGGAACACCCTTGCCAAGTCTTGCCGATTTCTTTTCATATACCTGCTTAAATGCTTTAAGCTCAGCAAGCGTCATCTTTTCAGTAACGCTCTTAACAGCCTCCATAGGCAATTCTGGCTCAACAATTGCATAAAGCCTTGTCACATCTGCCTGAAGTTCATTTCGATAAGCCTCACCGTCACGAGCCTTTGCCTTGAGTATATCAAGTTCTTTTACAAGCTCCGCAACCTCGCTTTTACTTAAAACAACATCACCACTTGAACCAAGCTTTTTAAAAATGTCCTCCACTTCGTTTTCCCCTCTCATAAATTCATTAAATGCCTTTATAACACCAGCTGACCTCTGAGCGGGAACAGCCACAAACGACCATTCATAAGCGTCCTTAGGCTTGCTCAAAACCGCATAGCACAGCTTTCCGCCGTAGCTCTTACCCTTAATATGTGAACAGTTCTTAAAGTCCGAACCACATATTGAGCAAACACTCTTGCCCATAGAGCAACCAACACTTACTTCCTTTTTGATACCGCTGTCAAGCTCAAGGATAATGTCCTTATTCTTTTCACTAATCGGCATATAAGCTTTGGCAATAAGCCTTTTATACTGCTCTCCATAACTTGTCAACTTTCCGTCAACAGTTTCAACCTTGCAGTCATAAATTCTTGCGGTCTGATTTTCAGCCGTAGGATTGTGATCAAGAATACCGCTCTTGCCAATATACATTTCCGCTAATTTTTCAAGAGATGTGCTGTCAAAGCACTCAAAATCTCTGTCAATCTCGTTATCGCAAAGCACAACAGAAAATGTATAAACTTCATCAGCCGAAAACCTTCTTTTTGTATATTGATTGATTAAATCAAGCTCCTTGCTGTCCATTGATTTCCACCTCGTTTCTCAATTTTATATTTTGAATTTCAACAGCCTCCGCATTAGCGTTGTTAAGTCGAGCCTGTGCAAGTTCAGTTTCGTCTTGAAGATTGATGTTATCCCATTCAATCGTAAAATTGCAGTCGAAACCAATCGTTCTAAGATAAACTCCACAGATTTTTCTGATAGTCGGCTCAAGCAAACGCCTGTAATATTCAAGCTCACTTGTAAGAATATCCGCCTGCTGAGATGCCATTCTTTCCGTTGAACTCCATTGAAGTCCGAGTAAAAACGGCGGAATTGAAAGCTTTGAAACTATCTGCTCCAAAAGCTGTCTTACAGGAATTTCGCTGTCGAGAATCTGATTATCCGCACCGATAACCTTTATGCTGACATCGCCTACCGAAACGAAATCCGAGGCTCTGCTGTCATGCATAGTTTCACTCCAAGCCTTGGCAATCTGTTCGGTTCTTTCCTTTGCAAAGGCTCTGTCATTACTGTCAGCTGGTTTATACGAAACCGCAAATCTCACATTTCCGACTCTCTCCCAGTTTGTACCAACTGTATTAAAAATCGTCAGCAAAATTCCGCTTATAAACGGCAAGCCTTTTAAAAGAGAAGTTCCATAAACATTTCCCGGCTTTGGCGAAAGTGTGCAAATAGAAATAAGCTCGTCCATATCAATTGGAACATTCCTCTCAATTTCCTTTCGATAAATTCTTACATCAAGAGGATTGTTTCCTCTTTTCAACACAATGTCATCAAGGCTTGCATTGTATAAAGCACTTATCTCGCAATTTTCAGAAAGTACAACCTCGCCGACAGCCGTACCATAGGTCAAAAGCTGTTCCAAAAAGCACGAAACAAAAATATCAATTCCGACACCAGTACCATTGACATTAACGCTTCTGAGAAACTCCGCAAGCTTAATCTGAGCATTTTCATCTTCGCATACAGCCTTAAACCCACCGACAAGACGAACTGTCTTTTTTATTGCAGCATCAATCACAGGAATAGCCTCTTTCAGCGAATCATAAAGCTTAAATTCACAGCTTGTAAACGGCGAATAGCCGCTTAAATCGCTGAATGGGTGTACATTTCTTATTCCGCTTGCCGTCTGAACGGGTGAAAAATTTTCTTTTCGTTTAAAAAGCTTCATACCTCATCACCTACCTTTCTGCGGAAACGGCAAAGAAACCGCCTCCGCTCTTATTCAAGAGCGTTGTCACAAAATACCTCATATCGTCCATAGCGTGGTCATTTTCTTTTATAGGAGCATCACGACCATTGCTATCCCAGCGGTAAAGTCCAAATTCTCGGATTATATCAGTACACGCTCTGCAAATCTTAATCTCGCCCTGTTTCAATGCTGTCGAAACTCTTCTTATACCGTCAAGGACATTGTTTTCCGCAGGATATACTGCGAATTTTCCCTTTCTTCTGACAAGCTCTATAAAGCTTGCCGCTGATGGGTCAACCGTAATTCTCTCAACATTCCTATCGCCCACCAATTTCAGTAAGCCCTCGTAATGTTCCTCGTCTGTTTTTTGATTACCCTCTCTGCGTGAATCGAAGTAATACTCGTCAATTCTGTACCATACAGTACTCTGTCTGCCCCAAAGTCCGAATGAAGCAGGATTCACCGTACCGTAATCACACGAAACGACATATTCATCAAATCCACCCTTAGGTTCATTATAAAAGGCTGTAATATCGCTCATAAAAGGATAAACAAGACCTTCTGCGGCAACCCATTTTCCAAGCACAAAGCGTTCATAAAAAGTCCCCGAATAAAGGCTATCATAACGCTTAATCATCTCTTTAGAAAGTGACGGATTATCCTGCATAGTAAAATGCAGATATAGGGCATTTTTCTCCTTGCGTTTCTGAATCCATTCTGTATAGAACCAGTGCTTAGGAAATTCAGGATTGCAGTTGAACCAGAATTTCGAGCCTTCAACGGAACATCTTGCAAGAGCCTGTTCAACAAAGGAACGAACCAACAATGCCGCCTCATCAAACATAACCCCCGAAAGTGTCATACCTTGAATCAATGAAGCCGAACCCTCATCACGACCTCCGAAAAGATAGAAACGATTTTTCTTATCGTGATAGCTTATGTCAACATAATTTGCCGAAACTTTCTCCTCGCAGATAAAGCCTTGATTTTTTAGCAATGACACCAACGGAACTAAAACATTTCTGCGAACAGAGCGAATAGTTTTTCCGCAGATTGCAAAATCACCGCCGTTAAACCTCGCAAAAGCCCACAATACAAATGAAAGACTCATACAAACCGTTTTTCCACTTCTGACCGCACCATCACAAATAATAGCGTCATAACCGCTATCCTTGCTCTCTGGATACCACCATGTCAGAAGTTTAAGCTGTTTTTTAGAAAAGCTTTCAATCTTCGCCATAGTCATCAGCCTTTTCTAAAGCCTTTGCACCATTCTTGATTGCATCGAAAAGTGAGCCTTGCTTTTTACTGCTTTCCTTATCGAAATCGCCCATTTTTTCAAGTGCTTTAAGCCTGTCAAAAAACTTAATTTCTATTGCACCGTCCTTAGGCTTTTTAATCTCTGCAATATTTGTGAGGTCGAGCTTTTCAATCTCATCATCAGATGGATTTTCGCAATAGAGAAGCTTTATTGCGTCAGTCACCTTGCCTAAAGCAAGCCTCTCATAACCAAGGCATGCCCTTGCCTGACTACTTTTAATCATAGTTTCGCAGATAGCGTTAATTTTTTTGCGAATATCCGCTCTGCAAAGAAGCTGTGAACCATCTTTCTTTGGGTTTTCATATCCCGCAGAATCTGCGGCTCTGACTGCATCACCCCACAGGGCAAAATATTCGCAAAATGTCTTTTCCTTTTCAGACATTCTGTTTCTTATACCCGTTTTTACATCATTCCTTTCATTGAGTATAGAGATATTTTTTATCTGTCAGCACTCCGCCAAATTTACTGTCTTAAAAAAGTACCTCTCACTATACCCGACGAAATCAAAAAAATTTGACCTCAAAAGGTCAAATTTCATAATTTATTTACTATTTATTAACAAAATATTTAATATTAAATAATCATAATTGATTTATAGTAATGTAATTTTAATATTTATAGATAGCCCTTTAAAACTGTTTTTTCAAAATATTTTAGCTGAAATTTTATTTGTCTTGCTTTTTCTCAACTACTGTGCTATACTTTATCCACAATATAATTCTTCGGGGCGAGGCGAAATTCCTCACCGGCAGTTATAGTCTGCGAAAAGTGCTTGCACTTCCGATTCGGTGAAATTCCGAAACCGACGGTATAGTCCGGATACGAGAAGATTTATCTTTGACAGCATATAGGCTGTCTTAATATCATTGCATAAAAATTGCCCCGTATGATTTTATTTCATACGGGGCTTTTCTGTTTGGTGGGATTTATTATGAATGATGAATTTTATATGCAGCGAGCCATAGAGCTTGCTAAGAGAGGCGAAGGCTTTGTTTCGCCAAATCCTCTTGTCGGAGCAGTTATTGTCAAGGACGGCAAAATCATCGGTGAAGGCTGGCACGAAAGATGTGGCGAACTTCACGCCGAAAGAAACGCCCTTAAAAACTGCAAAGAACCAACTCAAGGCTCTACAATTTATGTCACTCTTGAGCCTTGCTGTCATTATGGCAGAACGCCTCCTTGCACAAAAGCAATTATTGAGGCAAAAATCAGCCGAGTAGTTATTGGTTCTCGTGACCCAAATCCGCTTGTTTCTGGCAAGGGTGCAGAAATTCTGCGTAAGGCTGGAATTGAAGTTATTGAAGACTTTATGCGTGATGAATGTGATAAACTCAATCCGATTTTCTTTAGATATATAACAACCAAATTGCCCTATGTTTCACTCAAATACGCAATGACAGCCGACGGCAAAATCGCAACATATTCCGGAAAATCGAAATGGATTACAAATGAATTTTCGAGAAATGATGTTCACCGCCTGCGTAAAAAGCATAGAGCCATTATGGTTGGCATAGGTACAGTTCTTGCAGATAATCCTATGCTTAATTGCCGAATTGAAAACGGCAGAAACCCAATAAGAATAGTTTGCGATAGCAAACTAAGAATACCGCTTGATTGCAATATCTGCAAAACCGCAAACGAAATAAGCACACTTGTAGTTTCTGCGATAGAAGATTCAGAAAAGCAAGCCGAGCTTGAAAAAATGGGTGTAAAAACTCTCATACTTCCTGATAAAAATGGAAAAGTCGATTTAAAAAAGCTTATGCAATATCTCGGCGAAAAATCCATTGACAGTGTACTTATCGAAGGTGGCGGAACACTTGCATATAGTGCCTTACAATCGAAAATAGTCAACCACATTTATTCCTATATTGCACCGAAAATTTTCGGTGGAGAAAATGCAAAAACACCAGTTGAAAGCGTTGGTGTAGAAGCTCCTGATGATTGCTTCAAGCTAAAAAGAACCTATGTTCGTGAAATGGGCAGTGATATTCTTATCGAATATGATGTTCTGGAGGTGCAGTAATGTTTACAGGAATTATCGAAGAAATTGGCACTATAAGAGAGGTTCATTCTGGCAAGCTTAAAATTTCCGCATCAACTGTCCTTGAAGGAACAAAGGTCGGCGACAGCATAGCTGTAAACGGTGTCTGCCTAACTGCGACAAGCATTGATGGCAATTCATTCACTGCTGATGTTATGCCCGAAACACTCAGACGCTCAAATCTCGGCGAACTTCACTCAGGCTCTAAGGTCAATCTTGAAAGAGCCGCCGCAATAGGTTCAAGACTTGGCGGACATATCGTTTCCGGACACATTGACGGCACAGGCAAAATCATCTCCATAAAGCGTGAACAAAATGCCGTATGGGTAACAATCTCTGCAAAAAGCGAAATTCTTGAACTCATTGTCGAAAAAGGTTCTATTGCCATTGACGGCATAAGCCTGACTGTTGCAGAAGTCACAGACGAAAATTTTTCCGTTTCATTGATTCCGCATACAAGTGAGGTTACAACCTTGCTTTCAAAAAGAGTTGGTGAGGTCGTAAACTTAGAAAATGATGTCATAGGAAAATATGTCAAAAAACTTATGGGCAAGAGTGAAAAAAAGGGCATAACACTTGAGTTTCTCGCCGAAAACGGCTTTTAGCGGCGAGCCGCCGCTCCCAAGACGCGTTCAACTTTTTCGTTAAATTATTGTTTGCTATTCGCGTCTAAGCTTTTTTAATTAAAAGTTTTGCTCAAGATGGCGAGCCGCCGCTCCCAAGACGCGTTCAACTTTTTCGTTAAATTATTGTTTGCTATTCGCGTCTAAGCTTTTTTAATTAAAAGTTTTGCTCAAGATGGCGAGCCGCCGCTCCCAAGACGCGTTCAACTTTTTCGTTAAATTATGATTTGCTATTCGCGTCTAAGCTTTTTAATTAAAAATTTCGTTCAAAGCGGCGAGCCGCCGCTCCCAAGACGCGTTCAACTTTTTCGTTAAATTATTGTTTGCTATTCGCGTCTAAGCTTTTTTAATTAAAAGTTTTGCTCAAGATGGCGAGCCGCCGCTCCCAAGACGCGTTCAACTTTTTCGTTAAATTATTGTTTGCTATTCGCGTCTAAGCTTTTTTAATTAAAAGTTTTGCTCAAGATGGCGAGCCGCCGCTCCCAAGACGCGTTCAACTTTTTCGTTAAATTATGATTTGCTATTCGCATCTAAGCTTTTTAATTAAAAGTTTCGTTTAAGGCGACGAACCGTTGCCCACAAGTCATTACTCGCCAAAAATCGCATAAATAAATATATTTAGTCAAGGAGGTTAATATATGTATAAATTTAATACTATTGAAGAAGCTCTTGAAGACCTTCGAGCAGGCAAAATTATTCTTGTCACAGATGATCCCGATAGAGAAAACGAGGGTGATTTAATCTGTGCCGCAGAATTTGCCACACAAGCAAATGTAAATACTATGGCTACATATGCCAAAGGTTTAATTTGTATGCCTATGAGCAAAGAATATGGCAAAAAGCTCAATCTTCCGCAGATGGTCAGTGAAAACACCGATAACCATTGTACTGCTTTCACCGTTTCTATCGACCACATAGACACAACAACTGGTATTTCTGCCGCAGAGCGTTCATATACAGCTATGAAGTGCGTTGAAGACGGTTCAAAGCCTGAAGATTTCCGCCGTCCAGGACATATGTTCCCACTTATAGCAAGAGATGGTGGTGTACTTGTCAGAAACGGACATACCGAAGCAACAGTTGACCTTATGCGTCTTGCTGGCTTAAAACAAGTTGGTCTTTGCTGTGAGGTTATGGAAGATGACGGCACAATGATGAGGACAACTAATCTCAAAAAGCTTGCCGAAAAACTTGATATAAAATTTATCACTATCCACGACTTGCAAGATTACTGCCGCCGTCACGAAAAGCATATCATTCGTGAGGCTGTCGCAAAATTACCGACAGAATACGGCGAATTTAAAATTTATGGCTATGTAAATGACATTACAGGCGAACACCATGTCGCACTTGTTAAGGGTGAAATCGGTGATGGAAAAAATCTTCTTTGCCGAGTACATTCCGAGTGTTTAACAGGAGATGTTTTCGGTTCACGCAGATGTGATTGTGGAAAACAGCTCGCAAAAGCTATGGAAGTAATCAACAATGAAGGCAGAGGCGTTATACTCTATATGCGACAAGAAGGTCGTGGCATAGGCCTGATTAACAAGCTTAAAGCCTATGAGCTTCAAGAAAAGGGCTTTGATACTGTTGAAGCAAATATCAAGCTTGGCTTTGCACCAGACCTAAGAGAATATTGGATAGGTGCTCAGATTCTTGCTGATTTAGGTGCTAAGGAGCTTAGACTTCTCACCAATAATCCAGAAAAGGTTTACGGTCTTGACGGCTTTGGTGTCGAAATAGTCGAAAGAGTTCCAATAGAAATTGCTCCACAAAAGGACGATATTTTCTATCTCAGAACTAAAAAAGAAAAAATGGGACATATTTTCAAGGAAAATTTAGAGGAGGAATAAATAATGAAAATTATTGAAGGAAATGTAGTAGCAGAGGGCATTAAGATTGGTATAGTAGCATCAAGATTTAACGAGTTCATCGTTTCTAAGCTTCTCGGCGGAGCAAGAGATGCTCTTGTTCGTCACGGTGTCAATGATGATGATATTACAGCAGCGTGGGTTCCAGGTGCATTTGAGATTCCGCTTGCTGCACAAAAAATGGCAGATTCAGGCAAATATGATGCAGTTATTTGCGTAGGTGCAGTTATAAGAGGTTCAACATCTCACTATGATTATGTTTGCAACGAAGTTTCTAAGGGTATTGCTACTGTTGGACTTAACAGCAAAATTCCTGTTCTTTTTGGTATTCTTACAACAGATACAATCGAGCAGGCTATTGAAAGAGCTGGCACAAAGGCTGGCAATAAGGGTTACGATGCCGCAACATCTGCAATCGAAATGGTCAACCTTATGAAGCAATTATAATCCTAAAAAAGCCAAAATTAAAAGTTTCGCTCGAGCCTTTTTAAAGGCTCGCAGGGTTGAGGGACAGAGTCCCTCATGGGTTTTAAGGGCAACGCCCTTAACATCTCTTGCTCCCTAAAGGGGCGAACAAAGTTCGCACCTTTTTGACTAATATTGGTGACAAAATCGAAACAGGTACTTGCATTAAAGCGAGTACCTGTTTTTTTAATTATCTCTTTTATGAAAATGCTTATAAACCGCCTCAGCGGCAGGTCTTGTCATAGTTGGAACATTCATCAGTTCGTCTATATCAGCATCACTAATACGCTGAATAGTCTTAAAAAATTTCAAAAGAGCCTTAGCACGAGTTTCTCCAATACCATCTATTGAGGTAAGTGAGGAATTAAAGGATTTTTTCTTATTTATAGTCCTCATATAGCCAATCGCAAAACGATGCACCTCATCTTGAATAGTTGAAACAAGTGTAAATGCACTTCTTTTTGAGCTTATCGAAATTTCTCCACCGTCACCTGTAATGGCTCTTGTACGGTGTTTATCGTCCTTAACCATACCAAAAAGTGGAATGTTACCATAACCAAGCCTTTCAAGAACTGGACGAACTGCACTGACCTGACCTTTACCTCCATCAAGCAATATCAAATCCGGAAGTGTACCAAAGCCTTCCTCACCCTTATGAAGCTCATATTCCTTAAATCTTCTTTCGAGAACCTCCGCCATAGATGCGTAATCGTCTTGACCAACAAAGCTTTTTATCTGAAAGCGTCTGTAAGAACTTTTATATGGTTTGCCATTTTTGAAAACAATCATTCCAGCAACATTAAAACTGCCCGAAAGATTAGATATATCGTAAGATTCAATAAATTCAGGAACTTTTTTCAAGCCCAAAAGTTCAGCAAGTTCTCCGAGGGCTGAAGTATCACTGCCCTTGTGACCTCGACTTTGAGCAAGCTTTTCAGCAGCATTTTTCTTTGCAAGCTCAATAAGACGCATCTGTTCTCCCTTTTGCGGGATATGAATATGCACCTTGCGACCTGCCAAATCACTTAACCACATTTCTACAAGCTCAACAGACTCAAGCTCACCATCAATCATTATAATAGGCGGTATCTTCTCACGCATAGAATAATATCTGTTTATAAATTCCGAACGAGCCGTTTCTGGAGAACCAATATCGCTAAGCAAGAAATCTTCCTTGTCAAAAAGCCTGTTTTCGTCAAATCTCAACACAGAAAAACAGGCGTCATTTCCCTCCTGCATAAGTGCGATTATATCCTGTTCAGCGAGCCTTGTAGCCATAACATTCTGTTTATCTGCCATACGCTTGATAGCAGCAATTCTATCCCTAAGCTTTGCTGCAAGTTCAAATTCAAGATTTTCAGAAGCAATTTCCATACGCTTTTCAAGTTCGGAAATAGAGCCAACATTACCATTTTTCAAAAAATTTATTGCACTATCAACCCGTTCACGATAATCGCTTAGAGAAATATTCCCTCTGCAAGGCGCACAACACTGCTTAATATAATAATTCAGACAAGGTCTGCTTTTTCTAAAATCCCTTGGAAAGCATTTATTACAGCTTGGAAGCTTAAAAATTTTTCTTGCCTCATCAACAGCATTTTTAACAAACCACGAACTCGTATAAGGACCTATATAAGTTGCACCATCATCATTTTTCTGCATAACATGAGATATTTTACACCAATCCTCATTGCTTATTCTGATATAACTATAACCCTTATCGTCCTTTAAAAGAATATTATATTTCGGTTGATGTTGTTTTATAAGGCTACATTCAAGCACAAGAGCCTCAAATTCGCTCGAAGTCAGAATATAATCAAAATCATCAACATTAGAAACCATTCTGCGAACCTTTTCCTGATGATTTCTGTCCGAGCCGAAATACTGACTAACACGATTTTTAAGAGCCTTAGCCTTACCGATATATATTATTTCTCCCGATTTATTTTTCATTATATATACGCCTGGTGAAAGTGGCAGATTCATAGCCTTTTCACGAAGCTGTCTTAATTTTGGATTCATACTATCTCACCAACTTTCAAGGCGGAGTGCCTCCGCCGTCAAGACACAAAAACAATCTGTCTAATTAAATTTTTTATAAAACAATTAAAAGTTTCGCTCGAGCCTTTTTAAAGGCTCGCAGTTTCCAAAGACAGAGTCTTTGGTCGCCGTCCGCAGACGGCGAAACTCTTTATCCTTCTCAAAGCTCAGAAGGGTAGAAAACCCTCGCAAGGGGTTCCCTATCGACAAGACACCTGTCAAGATATAAACTCTAAATTTGCTTATATATATTTAAGCTACCATAGCTAAACAAACTTTACCATTTCTTTAAACAAATTAAAAATTTTTTTCAACTAATAGTTTTTATCAAATCCACTTATTTAAATCATACCACAAACCACTGCAAAATAAAATAGTCCAAATTTCACCTCAAAACAAAAAGCACCGCCTAAAAGCGATGCTTTAAAAATCAATAATTTATTTAGAATTATTCAGAGAAACCTGACTGTACGAGCTTCACAAGACTTTCAACAGCAGCTTCTTCATCAGCACCATCAGCCATAACTCTGATAGTTGTTCCACCAACGATACCAAGTGAAAGAACACCAAGAAGGCTCTTAGCATTTACGCGTCTTTCTTCTTTTTCTACCCAAATTGATGACCTAAATTCATTAGCTCTTTGAATGAAGAAAGTGGCAGGTCTTGCATGAAGTCCAACTTGGTTTTGCACCATAACATCTTTTACGTACATTATAATCTCTCCTTTAACGGTTTTGAGTATGTCCCCTCGTTGTAATTATATTTTTTCTACAACTACAATTATCCATATCCGTATTATAGCACAATTTGGAATATCGTCAACCATTTTTGAGAAATTTGTACTAACATACGATAACGATTAAAAACAAACTGTATTTTATTGTGCAAATTGCAATAAATCGTGGAAAAATTTGCTATATTTTAACATTAAGAATTAACATTTTATGGATTTTTTGCAAATAAATACAATTTTTTGATAACTATATACTATATTTTTTATTTAAAAATTCCTCTGCACATAATTGAATGTAAAATTTCGTATATTTCTTACATATGTCAGTCAACACACATATTGAAATTCATATATTTTGTCAATAGTAATTTTTTAAAAAACTAATCAAAAAATATAAAAATGCAATTATATTCATTTTCAAGAATTTTTCGTTGATTATCTTTCTTTTAAGGAATTAAATTTTGTTCTATTTTAGTATTTTACCTTGCTAAAAGAACAAGCATCTATTTGATTTTTGACACAAAAGTGTAACTCATAAACTTGACAGATTTTCATTATCTGTCATAATCTCATTTTTGCTTTTTAGATATTCCTCAAGAAATTTTTTCTCTTTATCTGTCAAATCTGCTTTTTCAATCATATCAGGTCGCTTATCTGCTGTACGAATTATCATTTGTTCTCTACGCCATTTTTCAACATTAGCGTGATGACCACTTAAGAGCACATCTGGAACTGCTCTATCTCTCCAAACAGCAGGCTTTGTATATTGTGGATACTCCAAGAGTCCATTATAATGGCTTTCCTCCTCAAAGCATTCATCATCAGAAAGCACACCAGGAGCTAATCTTGAGAGCGAATCCGCAAGAACCAATGCAGGAAGCTCACCGCCAGTAAGAACATAATCTCCAATAGAAATCTGTTCATCAACATATTCATCGAGAACTCTCTCGTCAACACCTTCATAATGTCCGCAAAGTATACATATATTCTCATACTGCGAAAGCTCAACCAGCTTTTTTTGTGTTAGTGTTTCGCCCTGAGGTGACATATAAATCAAATGCGGACGACTTTCAGTCTTTTTGCAAATATCCTCAAAGCAAAGTGCTATTGGTTCTGCCATAAGCAGCATACCCATACCGCCACCATAGGTCGTATCGTCTACACGCTTATGCTTATCAAAGGCATAATCTCTAAGCTGATGACACTCAACATCAATAGCACCTTTTTTTCTTGCTCTGCCGATAATACTTTCCCCCATAACAGTTTCGCACATTTCCGGAAAAAGTGTTATAATATCAATCCTCATCATCAAAAATTCCCTTCATCGGACGAATTGTAAGTATGCCGTCCTCGATATTTCTTTCAACAATAACATCAGGAATAGCTGGAATCAGATACTCTTTTCCGTCCTTAGTAATCTGATATACATCGTTAGCCCCCGTTTTCATTACATCGGTAACCTCGCCATATTCCTCGCCCGTATCGCAATCAATAGTTCTCATACCTATTATATCCTGAACAAAATAAACACCCTTAGGAAGTTTAACATCATCACGATTTATATAAAGAACTCTGCCACGCAATCCATCAGCCGCATTAACATCATTGACACCCTCAAGATGAATAATTGTTATATTCTTATGCGGTCTTGATGAAATAACCTTCAACTCTGTACCATCTTTATAATAAAGCCTCTTAAATTTTGCCAAAAACTCTGCACTATCGCACCAAGGGTCAACTCTTACTTCACCCTTAAGTCCGTGTGTACCAACAATTTTTCCCGCCTCTAAAAACTGATTTTTCATAATCTCTCACACTCCCTGATATTTAAATTTATCTTCCTATTAACTTTTTACACTTTTTATATATCTTTTTCAATTCGCTTTGGTTTTTTTGCTTGCTTAGATTTATATATGAATCTGCTAAAGCTGAAAAATATTTTCCTGCATAATCCATATTACATTTATCAAATAGTTTTTGAATATAACTTTGTTCTTTTTCAATAGGTAATTTTTTCTGAATACAATCAAAGACTGACAAAGCATAATCATAATATCCCATAGTATAATGCAATGGTGATAATCCCAGCCTATGCCCTGCGTCTGCTACAACATTTTCTGGCATAGGAATTATATGACACCCTTGGAGCATATTTTTCATAAGCTTATAGCATCTTGACATTCTATTATTCTCAATAATATGATAATCAACATCATCAAAGCCAGAAATGCTCCCGCCCTTATCAGCTTTAATCAATGAATTTTTCGCTTCTATTAAAACAATATTTTCCACAGGATACATTGAAAGGATTTTATCAATAAAAAATTTCATTCTTTTTTCTAAGTCCTCATCAGAAATATCCTCAATACTTATCTCACCAACTATCTCAGGAATAATTTTCTGCTTACTAAGATACTTCAAAAAATCTTCTTTTTCAGCAAAACAAGTTTGTTTTTTATCTCCAAGCAGACAAAGATTTCTACGAAACAAGCCCGTATCCAATATTAACCAATCTGTCTTTTTTTGTGCGATATAATCTATACTCTGTTTAGTCAAATCGTGCATAACACATCTTTTTCTGAAACTTGTCGCATACTCAGAAAAATCCGAACTATTATATCTCTCTAAATCTATAGATACGGGACCTTCACACAATGAAATTGGTGAAAAGAAATTAACATACTGAAAAATTCTGTAACCACCATCATTATGATGCGTAAAAAAAATATCTCTTGTAACACAACTCCCCAAAATATTGATTGATGCCTTATAAATATCACTGGTGTTTCTGCTCATAAAACTAAAATCCTTTCATAGAAAGTTCAGAAAGCATAATACGATTATATCTGTAATCCGTATAAAAATCAATATAAAAAAAACTATATTAATGTGAGTTCGATAGAAAAAAGAAAATATACCCAAGATTTAGTATAATGAAAATAAATACCAAATAGTTAAATTAAAAAATCCCGACAGAGCATTTTCAACCTGTCGGGAATAATTTCTTTATCTAATTATAGGCTCTTGATAAGCTCTTTAACTCTTGCCATAGCTTCTATTGTCTTATCTCTGTCGCCGAATGATGTAAGACGGAAATAGCCTTCACCATTTTTGCCAAAGCCTGCACCTGGTGTGCCGACAACATTAGCCTTCTCGAGGAGCAAATCGAAGAAATCCCAAGACTTCATACCATTCGGGCAACGGAGCCAGATATATGGGGAGTTCTTACCACCCGAATACCAAATGCCAAGTTCATCGAGAGTTTCTGCGATGATACGGGCATTCTCCTTGTAGTATTCGAGGTTGATTTTGCACTGCTTCTGACCTTCCTCGGAGAATACAGCAGCAGCACCGCACTGAACAGGGTATGAAACACCGTTGAACTTACTGCCCTCTCGTCTGCCCCAAAGCTGTGAAATCTTAACAACTTCGCCATTAGAAGCCTTGAACTCAAGCTCATTCGGGATAACTGTATATCCGCAGCGCATACCTGTGAAGCCTGCTGTCTTAGAGAGTGAGCATATCTCAATAGCACACTTTCTTGCACCCTCTACGGCAAAGATACTTCTCGGAACATCGTCCTCTGTGATGAATGCCTCATAAGCTGCATCATAGATAATAACAGCATCGTTTGCGATAGCATAATCAATCCAAGCCTTAAGCTCGCTAGTCTTGAAAGCCGCACCTGTTGGGTTATTCGGAGAGCAGAGGTAGATAATATCAGCGTGAACTGATGGGTCTGGAACAGCAGAGAAACCGTTTTCCTCAGTAGAATCAGCATAGATAACCTTTCTGCCGTTCATAAGGTTAGAATCGACATAAACAGGATATGCCGGGTCTGTGATAAGTACAATATTATCATCGCCGAAAATATCAACAATATTTCCGCAATCAGACTTTGCACCGTCGCTTATTCTGATTTCGTTAGTGGCAATATCAACGCCGAAACTTTTATAATAACCAGCAACAGCCTCTTTCAAGAAGTCATAGCCTGTACCGCTGTCTTCATAGCCCTTAAAGGTTTCCTTAACGCCCATTTCGTCAGCACCCTTTTTAACTGCTTCAACAACGCAAGGTGCGATAGGCAGGGTAACATCACCGATACCCATACGGATGATTCTATCCTTTTTATCGGGGTTGTTTTTTATATACTCATTAATCTTCTTAGCAATATTGATAAAAAGATAATTCTTTTCGAGTTTAAGATAATTTTCATTTAACTTTGGCATTTTACTAACCACCTTTATAATAATTTGTTGTTAAGGGCTTTGCCCTTAAAACCCACCAAAGGCTCCGCCTTTGGAAACCGCAAGCCTTTAAAAAGGCTTGACCTAAACTTTTAATTGTCTTAGAAAAAACTATCAGCTAATCGTAGGGGCGAACTATGTTCGCCCGTTTGGCAGTTTCTTCGACCGCGTCAATTATCTTTTCACGCTCACCACGAGCAAGGTAAATCCAAGCAAGACTTTTAAATGTTGAGGAATTCAACAGCTAATTATTTGATTTCTTTTCTCATTACTGCCGTTCCGTCAACAGAAACAACTATCATATTTGCATCAAGAGTCATTATATTAAATTTGACACCTATAATTGAGTTTGCCCCTGCCTTAACTGCCCTTTTGCACAATGTACTCATAGCCTCCATTTTTGCAGTAGCTATTTTATTTTCCATTTTTTTAGAGTGTGTTCCCCAAGAATCACTTACAGAAGCACTCAATTCTGAAATAAAGCCTGTACCAAGAACATATTCAGATGATACAATCCCGATATAACGATATATGGTACATCCATCAAAATTATAACCTGTTGTAGATAAAAAAGGGAGTTTACTTAAATCAGATATTTCTTGCTCTAATTTATTTTGGTTTTCTTTTCTTTCAACTATAATTTCTTCTATCCTCTGTTTTTCTTCTTCTCTTTTCTTTTTTTCTTCATCTGCACGCTGTTTTTTTTCTTCTTTTGTAACAACTCGACCGAGTTCAAAATCGTATTTACATTTAAAACAAGTATTAACATCGTTGCCAAGAAGTTCGTTACAATTCGGGCAAGTTTTCATTTTGCTTCCCTATTCTCTAAAGAAGCCTTGATGAACTCTCTGAATATCGGGTGAGCCTTGTTTGGACGGCTCTTGAACTCAGGGTGATACTGAACGCCGATATAGAATTTATTTTCAGGAATCTCAACAGCCTCTACAAGCAAGCCATTAGGAGATGTACCTGTGAAGACCATACCATTTTCTTCAAATATATCACGATATTTGTTGTTGAATTCATAGCGATGTCTGTGTCGTTCTGCAACCTCTGGCTTACCGTAGGCTCTCTCCATAATTGAATTAGGGTGAACCTTGCAAGGATATGCTCCAAGACGCATTGTTCCGCCGAGTGGGATATTTCCCTGCTGGTCTGGCATAAGGTCGATTACTGGATACTCTGTATCCTTATCAAACTCACTTGAGTTTGCGTGCTTAAAGCCGAGCTTATGGCGGGCAAACTCTATAACAGCGGTCTGCATACCAAGACAAATGCCGAAATACGGAACATTGTTTTCACGAGCATATTTTGCGGCATTGATTTTGCCCTGAACGCCTCTGTCACCAAAGCCACCAGGAACGAGTATACCGTCACAATCGCCGAGAAGCTCATTTACTGTATATTCTGTGACAAGCTCTGCGTCAACCCACTTAATATCTACAACAGCACTATTCTCATAGCCTGCGTGTCTTAATGCCTCAGCAACAGACAAATAAGCGTCGTGAAGCTGAACATACTTACCAACAAGAGCGATTCTGACAGTCTTTGTGCTATTCTTGATTCTTTCGAGCATACTTTCCCACTCGGACATATCGCCGGCTGGAAGACTTATTCCAAGCTCACGGCAGACAATATCGGAGAAATTATTCTTTTCAAGCATCATAGGTGCTTCATAAAGAACAGGGAGAGTTATATTTTCGATAACACAATCTGGCTTAACATTGCAGAACATTGCTATCTTCTTGAAAATGCTCTCCTCGAGTGGTTCATCGCAACGGAGAACGAGAATATCAGGATTTATTCCAAGTGAACGAAGCTCCTTTGCGGAATGCTGTGCCGGCTTGGACTTATGCTCCTCGCTGCCCTTGATATAAGGTACAAGGCAAACATGAATGAACAAGCTATTCTCAAGACCAACCTCGAGAGAAACCTGTCTAATAGCCTCAAGGAAAGGCTGGCTCTCTATATCACCGACTGTACCACCGATTTCGGTGATAACAACATCAGCGTCAGAGTGCTTACCAACAGCATAGATAAATTCCTTAATTTCGTTTGTAATATGAGGAATAACCTGAACAGTTTCGCCGAGATATTCGCCGTTACGCTCTTTCTCGAGAACATTTGAATAGACCTTACCTGTGGTAAGATTTGAGAATCTATTTAGGTTTTCATCTATAAAACGCTCATAGTGACCGAGGTCGAGGTCGGTTTCTGCACCGTCCTCTGTAACATAAACCTCGCCGTGCTGATATGGACTCATTGTGCCTGGGTCAACATTTATATACGGGTCGAGCTTCTGTGCGGCAATTTTAAGTCCCCTTGCCTTGAGAAGTCGTCCGAGAGAAGCTGCTGTTATACCCTTGCCAAGTCCCGAAACAACTCCGCCTGTAACGAAAATATACTTTGTCGTCATAGCTCTACTTCTCCTTCAAATACTGTTTCTGCATTACCTGTGAGGAAAACTGTGTCATCTGTATACTTAATAACGAGGTCGCCACCCTTTAGCTTAACTGTGATGTCCTCATTCTTCTTGCAATAGCCATTCTCAACCGCTGCAACTGCAACAGCACAAGCACCTGTACCGCAAGCCCAAGTTTCGCCACTGCCACGCTCCCATACTCTCATACGGATTGTGTTGCTGTCAACTACCTTGACAAACTCTGCGTTTACTCTCTCTGGGAAGAGTGGGCTGTTCTCGAATGCAGGGCCTACCTTTTCTATATCAAGGCTGTCGATATTATCGCAGAATACTACGCAGTGTGGATTACCCATAGAAACGCAGGTGATTTTATATTCAACGCCATCTATAAAGGCTGGCTCATTGATAATCTTTGTTTTAGCCATAGCAACAGGGATATTCTTAGGGTTAAGTTCTGCCTTACCCATATCAACTCTTACTCTGCTTACAAGACCATCTTGCTTATATACTTTAAGCTTCTTGATACCGCTGAGAGTTTCAACTGTTGCAGTATCGCCCTGAACCATACCGTTATCAAAGAGGAACTTTGCAACGCAGCGGATACCGTTTCCGCACATTTTGCCCTCACTGCCATCGAGGTTGAACATACTCATCTTAGCGTCTGCAACATCAGATGGTCCTATGAGAATAACGCCGTCACCGCCAATTCCGAAATGTCTGTCGGAAAGTCTTATGCTAAGTCCTTCTGGATTGTTAATCTTCTGGCTGAATGTATCGAAATAGATATAGTCATTGCCTATGCCCTGCATCTTTGTGAAATGGAGCTTAACCTTTTCACTTCTCATATCGTTGAGGTTGACAAGCTCTGTGCTTTCTTCAGAATACTTACTCTTGAGGCATTCTGCGAGTGCATTTGCTGTGTCGATAGAAGTAAGGCAAGGAATATTTCTTTCAACTGTCTTACGGCGAATCTTAACGCTATCTCTTGTAGGTATTCTGCCCTTAGAAGATGTAGAGATAACATAGTTAATGATACCACTCTCAATAAGTGTGAGGGTATTTTCCTTAGCGTTCTCGTGAATCTTCGGAACAACAATAGCATCTATGCCATAATCCTTGATAACTCTTGCGGTACCAACTGTTGAGTAGATTGTAAAGCCGAGGTCTGCATACTTTCTTGCAAGCTGACCGACTTCGTTCTTATCAGCATCTCTTACTGTGATAAAGATACCGCCGTGCTTCTTCATCTTGTAGCCTGCTGCGATAAGACCCTTATAAAGAGCCTCCTCAAGTGTATTAGCAACACCGAGAACCTCACCTGTAGATTTCATCTCAGGGCCTAAGTGGTTATCAACATTTATAAGCTTCTCGAATGAGAATACAGGCACCTTAACTGCAAAGTAAGGAGCTTTCTTATAAAGACCTGTTCCCCAGCCCATATCTGCAAGCTTTTCGCCGAGCATAGCACGAGTTGCGAGGTCTACCATAGGCACACCTGTAACCTTGCTGATATATGGGATAGTTCTTGAAGAACGAGGGTTGACCTCAATAACATAAAGTCTATCGTGATAGATAAGATACTGAATATTGACAAGTCCCTTTGTTCTGAGAGAAACTGCAAGATTCTTAGAAGTTTCAATGATTGTCTTAGTCATCTCATCGCCAATATTCCAAGCTGGATATACAGCAATAGAGTCACCTGAGTGGATACCTGTTCTCTCAACATGTTCCATAATACCAGGAATAAGAATATCCTCACCATCGCAGATAGCGTCAATCTCAAGCTCGATACCCATAAGGTATTTATCTATGAGGATAGGGTTCTCGATATTCTGTGCGAGAATGATAGCCATATATTCCTTAATATCGTCATCATTAAAGGCGATAATCATATTCTGACCGCCGAGAACATATGATGGACGCATAAGTACAGGATAGCCGATTTTATTTGCAACCTCGAGAGCCTCGTCTGTTGTCATAACAGTATAGCCCTGAGGGCGAGCGACATGGTGCATTTCGAGAAGCTCATCAAAGCGTTCTCTGTCCTCTGCCATATCAATGCTGTCAGCAGATGTTCCGAGGATATTTACGCCGTGGTCGCTGAGGTATTTTGTAAGCTTAATAGCTGTCTGACCGCCGAAGGCAACAACAACGCCATATGGCTTTTCTGTGTTGATAATGCCCATAACATCTTCATTTGTGAGTGGCTCAAAATAAAGTCTGTCGGCTGTATCGAAGTCAGTAGAAACTGTTTCAGGGTTGTTATTTACGATAACAACATCAAAGCCAGCCTCTTTCAATGCCCATACGCAGTGAACGGAGGCATAGTCAAATTCGATACCCTGACCGATTCTGATAGGGCCTGAACCAAAAACGATAACTGTTCTTCTGTCGCTGTTCTGCTCCTCGATAAATGCTTCTGCCTCGTTATCCTTATCGAAGGTAGAGTAGAAGTAAGGAGTTTCAGCCTTAAATTCAGCAGCACAGGTATCAACCATCTTATAGACAGGAACGAGTGGGTTTTCAACCTTTTTGCCTGTAATTTTCTCAATAGTTCTGTCGAGGAAGCCGAGATTCTTAGCCTTTACATAAAGCTCTCTGCTCATATTGCCCTTTTCAAGCTCCATTTCACGCTCGCAGTTGATGATATTGAGGAGCTTAGATAAGAACCATTCGTCAATGAGGGTTATCTCGTGGATTTCATCAACAGTAATTCCACGCTTCAATGCCTCATATACACAGAAAGAACGCTCATCGTCGCAGACATGAAGTCTTTCTCTGAGTTCTTCTGTTGTGAGAGCGGCAAACTTAGGGCTATCCATTGTATCGTGACCGATTTCAGCACCACGAACAGCCTTCATAATAGCCTGCTCAAATGTAGGAGCAATAGCCATAACCTCGCCTGTTGCTTTCATCTGTGTGCCGAGTGTACGCTTTGCATAAACGAATTTATCGAAAGGCCACTTAGGGAACTTAACAACAACATAGTCAAGTGCAGGCTCAAAGCAAGCGTATGTTGTGCCTGTAACGGCATTCTTGATTTCATCAAGAGTATAGCCGATAGCAAGCTTTGCAGCAACCTTAGCAATAGGATAACCTGTTGCCTTAGACGCAAGAGCAGATGAACGGGAAACTCTTGGGTTAACCTCGATAACAGCATATTCAAAGGTTTCAGGGTTAAGAGCGAACTGGCAGTTACAGCCACCCTCTACGCCAAGAGCAGAAATTATATTAAGAGCTGCTGAACGGAGCATCTGATACTCCTTATCAGCAAGAGTTACTGTTGGAGCGATAACGATACTATCGCCTGTATGAACGCCGACAGGGTCGAAGTTTTCCATAGAGCAGACGGTAATTACATTGCCCTTCTTATCACGCATTACCTCATACTCGATTTCCTTCCAACCTGCGATACACCTTTCAACAAGAACCTGAGTGATAGGAGAAAGTTCAAGTCCGTTTGCAGTAATTTCACGAAGTTCGTCCTCGTTATTAACGATACCGCCGCCTGTACCGCCGAGTGTAAATGCAGGACGAATGATAACAGGGTAGCCGATTTCATTTGCAAAATCGACAGCAGATTCGACATCGTTTACAACTATTGATGGGATAACTGGCTGACCGATTTCCTCCATAGTATCCTTGAACATCTGTCTGTCTTCTGCTTTATCAATAGTTACTGGGTTAGCACCAAGGAGCTTAACACCGTTTTTCTCAAGAAAGCCCTCTTTTGCAAGCTGCATAGAGAGTGTAAGACCTGTCTGTCCGCCGAGAGTGGAAAGAAGGCTGTCTGGCTTTTCTTTCTTGATAATTCTCTTTACTGTCTTGAGGGTAAGAGGCTCAATATAGATTTTATCAGCCATAGCCTTATCCGTCATAATAGTAGCTGGGTTTGAGTTAATGAGGATAACCTCAAGACCTTCCTCTTTAAGAGCACGGCAAGCCTGTGTACCCGCATAGTCAAACTCGGCAGCCTGTCCGATAACGATAGGGCCTGAACCGATAACCATAACTCTCTTTATACTTTTATCCTTTGGCATCTCATTTACCCTCCTTCATCATGTTTATAAATCTATCAAAAAGGAATGATGTATCCTGTGGACCACCGCAAGCCTCTGGGTGGAACTGTACTGAAAATGCTGGCATATTTGTATAAGTTACGCCCTCGCAAGTACCGTCATTTGCGTTAATAAAGCTTTCCTTTGCGTTTGCTGGCAAAGATGAAGCGATAACTGCATAGCCATGGTTCTGGCTTGTTATATAAACTCTGCCTGTGCCGACTTCTACGGCTGGCTGGTTTGCACCACGATGACCATACTTTAGCTTTTCAGTCTTAGCACCCTGTGAAAGTGCGAGAACCTGATGTCCGAGGCAGATTCCGAAAGTAGGAATCTTAGCGTCACAAAGCTTTTTAAGCTCGGCAATCATCTCAACATTTTCCTCTGGGTCGCCAGGGCCATTAGAGAGCATAATGCCATCAGGATTGAGTGCCTTAATCTGCTCTGCTGTTGTGCTTGCAGGCACGACTGTAACTGTGCAGCCACGCTTTACAAGCTCTCTTCTGATATTATACTTAGCACCGATGTCCCAAAGAACGACCTTGAATTTCTCGTCCTCTGCCTGATATGTTTCAAAATCAGAGCAGGTTACAGACTTTACGGCATCGACTATCTTATAAGGCTTGATTTCGTTCTCAATAACATCTTCTGAAACCTTCTCGAAGGATATACGAGCATTCATAACACCATATTCACGAACGATTTTCGTAAGATGCCTGGTATCAATTCCATAGATAGCAGGAATGCCTGCCTCCTTTAAAAAAGTGTCAAGCTGTCCCTCACACCTAAAGTTTGAGGGTTGCTGACACCATTCTCTTACGATATAAGCCTTCAAAGCTGGCTTTTTGCTTTCAAAGTCAGGTTTAATAACCCCATAGTTACCAATAAGTGGGAAAGTCTGGCAGACAATTTGTCCATAGTAGCTTGGGTCGGTAAGTGTTTCAAGATAGCCAGTCATAGCAGTAGTAAAGACAAGCTCTCCTGTGGTTTCGGTTTGGGCTCCGAAAGAATAACCCTCAAAAACATCACCGTTCTCTAAGGTAAGGTATGCCTTTTGTTCCATTCTTTGACCATTCCTTTCGTGTGTATATTTAAGCAAAGCAGTTACCCAATTTGCATTAAAAGCATATTTTCTACAATTTTTGAGCTTTTGGCTCATCTATAAGCTCTCAATCAGTTCTCATAGGTGCTAAGGATTCTCTTTGCGACCTCGACCTTTGTTATTCGCTGGTCCATAGCCTGTCGCTCAAGATATCTGTGCGATTGCGGTTCGCTCATAGAGAGATACTCCATAAGCACATATTTTGCCCTATTGATGGTTCTTATATCCTCAATCTTCTTCTGAAGCTTGATATTTTCTTTGCGAACTCCCTCAAGACGGCGTTTCGTCGCCTCAAGAAGCTTAATTGATTTAAACATCAGATGTTTGCTCAGTGGCTTTGACAAAACGAAAACGCCATAATCCTCTGTTTTAGCCTCTGCCTGTTCCTCAATCTCCGCCTTGACAAGCAAAACAACACTTGCGTGAGTATTTTCGGAAACATATATCGACAGACCGTCGCCGAACTCGTCAGTCAGCGGTGTATTGATAAAGACGAAATCATATTCCTTTTCGAGTAATATTCGCCGAGCCTCCGAACCGCTCCTTACAATGTCGATAGTGGGACTTGAGATTTCACGAAGCAGTCCCGACAAAGAATCGGTACTTTTCTCTGATTTGGACACAAGAAGAACATTGTCCAAGTGCCGACACCCTTTCTATCTATTGTACATAATCCTGATAATTCTATCAAGTATTAAATGAAATATTTCTTATAGAATTTCAAAATACTTGTGGTCTGTTGCAAGCTTTATCTCATCACTTCTCTTAGAAAGCTCAAGCTCTTGTCGCTTATGGCATATATAGCTCTCAAAAAGCTTTTCTGGAATAATTGATTTAATAAATTCGCTTTTCTCTGCAAGATTTATTGCTGATTCGAGCGATGACGGCAAAGCAAGCTTGCTCATTCCGACAGAAGGGGCAGGAAGCTCCTCACGAGCCTCTACACCATCAAGACCTGCGTTAATTATCAACGCAAAGGCAAGATATGGGTTGCAGGCAGGGTCTGGCGAAATAAGCTGTAGCTTGGCATTATCACGCTCAGAGGAAATAACTCTTATTATATCCATATTACTTCCGTAAGCCCAGCCAACACTGCCACCTTTGAGGTCGGTATTGAAACGCTTATATGAATTTTCGATAGGATTAAGGAAAGCAGTAATCTCAGAAATTCTTTTAAGCACACCTGCGATAAAGTAACCGGCTGTTGTATTTAGCTCGCCGTCCTTCTTTTTGAATATGTTATAGCCATATCTTTCAATCATAACATTGATGTGCATACTATTTCCGTTTTTATCATCAAGCGGTTTTGGCATAAATGATGCAAAAAGTCCGTTTGAATTTGCGATGGTCTTAACCATAGCCTTAAACATAGAGAAGTTATCAGCTGCAGTTAGCGAATCAGAATACATAAAATCGATTTCGTTCTGTCCAGGGCCTCTCTCATGATGAGATGAAAGCGGAGTCATCTCCATTTGCTCAAGCGTGAAGCAAATCTGACGGCGGACATTCTCGCCCTTATCAAGCGGTGCAATATCGAGATAGCCTGCGTTATCATATGGCAATTTTGTAGGGTTGCCGTCATCATCAGTCTTGAATAAATAGAATTCACATTCAAGGTCGATATTACAGGTCAGACCGACAGATGCTGCTCTTTTCATAGCATTTTTCAGTACCATACGGACATCTGCATCAAAAGGCACACCATTCTGATAAGTTATCGTGCAGAAAAGTCTTACAACCCTACCGTGCTGTGGTCGCCACGGCAAGACAGCGAGTGTTGCAGGGTCTGGCACAAGTACAAGGTCTGCATCAAAGTTTTCGAAGCCTCCAATAGCAGAAGCATTAAAGGTAACGCCCTTTTTAAAAGCAACGGGAAGCTCATCTGCCATTATCGAAATATTTTTAGTTGTACCAAAAATATCGAAAAACATAAGCCTTACAAACTTAACATCATTTTCCTCGATAAATTGCAGAACTTCTTTTTCAGTATATTTCAAACAAGCCCCTCCTTTTCTCAGAGATTCCGCCATATAAGATAAAGTCCTTATCTCAGCAGAAACCCGAATGAAATCAATGTGTGCATATCCTATTTATTGTATACGCTATCGGTTTATTTGTCAAGATGCGTGTTGCTAACACACTTATCTAATAAACTAACAATGACCTACCGATTAGTTAGTAATCTTTCCCAAGACACTTAAAGTTTAGGTCAAGCCTTTTTAAAGGCTTGCGGTTTCCAAAGGTAGTCACCTACGGCAGAGCCTTTGGTAACTCATTGGTAATTACTTTATTCGCAGCAATAAACTTCCCTTGCAGATGTCGAGCGAGACTTGTCGAGCGATTCCGCGTCTTGGGAGCGGCGGCTCGCCGCTAAGGGCGTTGCCCTTAAAACCCATGAGGAACTCCGTCCCTCAACCCTGCGAGCCTTTGAAAAGGCTCGAGCGAAACTTTTATCTGTCTTAGGGAATTTTATTGGCTAAGCGTAGGAGCGGACTTTGTCCGCCCGTCCTTAACCTCAACAACACGCCAGTCGTCACCCACATTATAACATATTTTGGATTAAATGGCTATTATTTTATTTTCTAAAAACAAAAAAGCCAAACCATCTAAGGTTCAGCTTTGAATAAATTATTTTTCGTCACAGCCACCGACCTCGGCAAACTGTTCATAAATACGATATAACTTTTGAGTATTATTTTCTAATATATAATAGTGACGAATATATGGAATCTCTAAGCACAAAAGCAATAAGGTCAGTGCAAGCGATTGAATAGTCGCACAGAAAAAGCTTACTATTATCATCGACATAAGTAAAAGCGAAAATAATATCGTTATAAGAAGATGTATAAGCCTTTCGTGTTGCCAAAAGCCAATTTCTAACAAAATATCGTGCTTTAATTTTTCTATATCCTCTATCTTAGACCTATCCGCAAGAAGTGCTTCTAAATAAAGCACATAGTTTTTTAACTTCTTGCCCATATAATCACCTTATTTTTATTTTATTTTCTTTTCCATTTCAGCATATTCTGTCTGAAAACCGTTTCCGAGAGTCATAACTCCCTCTTTAAGCTTAACAAAGCCTAAGTGTTTATATGCTATACAAGCAGCCTCATTCTTAACAAGAATATCTACAATAATCTTATTCGCATTAACCGACCGACAAAGCTTTTCAATATGTGCAACAACATATCTTGCTATGCCCTTTTTTCTATATTCCTTGCTAACATAGATTTTATCAAGAATAATTCGTCTGCCTTCATACATTATATCGAAATATCCGCAAAATTCCCCATCACAGAAAATTTCGTAATAATTATGCTTGCGAGTTCTAATTTGCTCAATAACAGAATTAGCTGTTTGATATTCTGCGAGCATATATTTAATATTTTCTTCTCCGATAAGACCTGCATAATAATCATAATAAATTTTCTCTGCAACCTTTGCAAGCTCCGATGCTTGTTTTTGTGTTACAATAGGTGTGAATTGAATCTCCATCTTAACTTTCCTCTCTTTGATTTGAAGCATTAAATTAAGTGATAATTACATTTTTATAGCTACCAACAGAGAAAGCTTAAATAATTATCCCAATGTACTATTTTAAATCATAATCATACCATAATACACTATACTTCCCTAATTATATTATAAATTGGGCAATTTGTCTATATACAATTTTAAAAATAAGACTAATTTCTCTCGAATTTATATATTTAAACCTAAAAACAAAATATCTTCGATGTGATTATTGATTTTATTCTATTAATATGATATAATATAAAAATTATACAATTAACAAGGTGCGAATGATTATGACAGATTTTTTGATTCGGACTTTTATCAAAGACAGCGAAAATATAAACAATCGTGTAGTTCGGCGTTCATATGGAGCTATGGCAGGAATTGTCGGAATAATATGTAATATAATTCTCTGCATTTCAAAGCTTATTACAGGTATCTTAACAGGTGCTATATCTATAACCGCTGATGCTATAAATAACCTCACAGACGCAGCCTCATCAGTTATAACCCTTGTTGGCTTTAAAATGGCCGGAAAATCCGCCGACCAGGAGCACCCCTATGGCCACGGCAGAATCGAGTATATTACAGGTCTGCTTATCTCGCTTGTTATTATGCTTGTCGGAGTTGAACTTTTCCGCTCATCTATTGACACTGCAATAAATCCATCAGAAATCGACTTTAACATTATATCAATCATTGTCTTGATATTCTCTATTTTGGTTAAGTTGTGGATGTCGCTATTCAACAGAAAGCTCAGCAAAAAGCTCAATTCTTCTGCCTTGCACGCAACATCAATAGATTCCCTCAGCGATTGCATAGCAACCTCCTCCGTCATAATCGGAGTTGTTATTGGTATGCTTACAGGTATAAACCTTGATGCCTACATTGGAATAATTGTTGCTTGCTTTGTCATTGTGACTGGCTTTAAGAGTGCCGCAGAATCCCTCAATCCACTTATCGGTGAAGCTCCTGATAGCGAATTTGTTGCTGAAATTGAAAAAACTGTCCTCAATGATGAAAGAGTTCTTGGTTTGCACGATGTTCTCGTGCATAGCTATGGTGCAACACATATAGTTGCTTCACTCCACGCTGAACTTCCCGCTAACATAGACCTTATGACTGCACACAATATTGTTGATGAGCTTGAAGATAAAATTCAAACAAAATTCGGCTGTGAAATTACAATTCATGCAGACCCGATTGAAGTTGACCGAAAGATAACCACACCAATATATAAAGATGTACTGAAATCCGTAAAGGCTATTGACCAGCTAATTTCCGTCAAGCATTTCCGTATAACAAAGGGTTATGCGAAAACTTATATTCTTTTTGACTTGAGCTTTCATAATGAAATAGACCCAATATCTCATGCAAAAGCTAAGGAAACTGTTATAAAAACGCTTAAAGAAATGCACCCCGAAATAGAATTTATAATTGGCGAAAAAGCGTAATCAACGAAAGTTCACTCAAGGCGGCGAGCCGCCGCTCCCAAGACGCGGAATCGCTCGGCTTTGCCTCGCTCGTAGTTAGTAATATAAATTTGTTGCCGCGATTGAAGAAACTACCGATGAACTACCGCTTAGCCAACCAGCTTCTCTTAGACAATTAAAAGTTTTGCTCAAGCTTTTTCAAAAGCTTGCGGTTTCCAAAGGCGGAGCCTTTGGTGGGTTTTAAGGGCGAAGCCCTTAACCTTTCTTACCCCCTTAGGGGCGAACTAAGTTCGCCCCTAAATTTCTTTTGTCAGCAATATTAGTCAATATCTGCGAACTTTATTCGCCCATTCAGCAGTTTATTACTGATAAAAACAAAACACACAGCTCAGAAAAAATTGAGCTGTGTGTTTTTATGTTTAAACTATTAAAATTTCTTTTGATAACAACATCGGTCAATAAGGGCGGACGAAGTCCGCCCTTAGGGGCAAAGAATTTTAAGGGCGTTGCCCTTAAAACCCACCAAAGGCTCCGCCTTTGGAAACTGCAAGCTTTTGAAAAAGCTTGAGCAAAACTTTTAATTATCTTAGAAAAGCCTTGTTAGCTAATCGGTAGCTCATTGGTAATTACTTCGACCGCGTCAACTATCTTCCCTTATCCACACCGAGCAAGGCAAAGCCGAGCGATTCCGCGTCTTGTCCTGTGCGGTCACGCACCGCGTCAACTATCTTCCCTTATCCACACCGAGCGAGACTTGTCGAGCGATTCCGCGTCTTGGGAGTGGCGGCTCGCCACCGCACACTTAGTCCTCAAAAAGTTCTTTTAGCTTTTCAAAGAAGCCTTTGCGTTTTTGATAATTCTTTTCATCTGCCGCCGCATCAAATTCCTTGATAAGGTCTTTCTGCTTTTGGTTCAGATTCTTAGGAACTTCAATAGTAACCCTTACATATTGGTCGCCTCTGCCCCTTGTGTTAAGATGTGGTATACCCTTACCCTTTAGCTTGAAAATATCGCCTGGCTGTGTTCCTTCGTGAACTGAATAAGTGACCTTGCCATCAAGAGTAGGAACTGTAACCTCGTGTCCAAGGGCAGCCTGTGCAAATGTAAGCGGAATTTCGCACCAGACATCGTCACCCTTGCGTTCGTAAATCGGGTGAGGACGAACATTGATATAAACATGAAGGTCACCTGATGGGCCACCATTTATACCGCTATTGCCGTGACCACCAACATTAAGAACCTGGTCGTTATTGATACCAGCCGGAATATTAACCGAAACTGTACGCTTTGTACGAACTCTGCCTGTACCAGAACAAGTTCTGCAAGGAGTTTCGATAATCTTTCCTCGTCCCTTACATCTATCACAGCTTCTTGAGGTCTGAATTACGCCAAACGGAGTACGCTGGCTAATCTTAACCTGACCAGAGCCACCACAAGCTGGGCAAGATTTAGGAGAAGTACCCTTTTGAGCACCTGTACCCGAACAATCCTTACAAACCTCTATATTCTGATAAGAAACCTCTTTCTTACAGCCCTTAGCTGCCTCCTCAAAGGAGATAGTAACAGAAACCTCTGTATCTGCTCCTCGCCTTGGAGCATTAGCGGAGCTTTGCGACCTTCCACCGCCAAAACCGCCAAAGAAGCTATTGAATATATCGCCGAGGTCTATATCCTGACCAAACGGACTGCCACCACCTGATGCTGCACCTGCTCCATAGCTTGGGTCAACACCTGCAAAGCCAAAGCGGTCATAGCGAGCACGCTTTTCCTTATCGGAAAGAACCTCATAGGCCTCATTTACTTCCTTAAACTTCATCTCGGCTTCCTTATTATCAGGATTAAGGTCGGGATGATATTTTTTTGCAAGCTTTCTATAAGCTTTTTTTATTTCATCATCAGAAGCACCCTTTTGAATTTCGAGAACTTCGTAATAATCTCTCTTATCTGCCAACGATTATCACCTCAGTAAAAATTAAAGCACAAAACACTGCATATCATTATATAATAATTAAAACTATTTTTCAATCAGTTTCATGGAATATAGTGAACTTTTTGCAGTGGGCGGAGTGCTTCTGTTATAGGATTTATCCGCAGTAATGAACTTTTAACTGGAATATATTAAATCAAATAATCCGATTCAGATATAATTCTTTTACTGCAAATACGGATAAGTATTTCCCCTCATTCAGCACAAGGCGAGCAGAGCATAAAACCGCCCTGCCCGCTCTGCACTAAAATATATTTAAGAGAGGATTTCGTGTAATTGAATTACTTATTGTTATTGTCGTCAACATCTTGATAATCAGCATTGTAAACATTGCCGTTACCGCCGTTGTTGCCAGCAGCGTTGTTGTCGCCTTGTGGAGGAACAGCACCGCTTGCCTCAGCAGCCTTATAAATCTTCTCAGAAACAGCATACATAGCTGTCTTGAGTTCTTCTGATGTAGACTTAATCATATCACCGTTATTCTGTGAGAGAGCTTCCTTAGTTGCAGCAAGCTTCTGGTTAAGAGTATCCTTATCAGCCTGCTCGAGCTTATCGCCATTCTCATTGAGGAGCTTTTCTACTGAATATACGAGGTTTTCTGCATCGTTCTTAACATCAATTTCTTCACGACGCTTCTTATCCTCAGCGGCATACTTCTCAGCATCCTTAACAGCTCTGTCGATGTCTTCCTTGCTCATATTTGTGTTAGATGTGATAGTAATATGCTGTTCTCTGCCTGTACCAAGATCCTTAGCAGAAACATTAACGATACCGTTAGCATCAATATCAAAGCTAACTTCGATTTGTGGAACACCTCTCATAGCAGGTGCGATACCATCGAGCTTGAAAAGACCAAGCTGCTTGTTATCTCTTGCGAACTCACGCTCACCTTGGAGAACATTTACCTCAACCTGTGTCTGGTTATCAGCAGCAGTTGAGAAAATCTGGCTCTTCTTTATAGGAATAGTTGTATTTCTGTCGATAATCTTTGTCATAATTCCGCCCTGTGTTTCAACACCAAGTGAAAGAGGTGTAACATCGAGGAGGAGAAGACCTTCAACATCGCCGCCGAGAACACCAGCCTGAAGTGCAGCACCGATAGCAACGCACTCATCAGGGTTAATGCCCTTAAATGGCTCTTTGCCGATAAGTCCCTTAACAGCGTCCTGAACAGCAGGGATTCTTGAAGAACCACCAACCATAAGAACCTTGTCGATTTCGCCAATAGAAAGACCTGAATCAGAGAGTGCTTGACGAACAGGGCCCATTGTGCTTTCTACGAGGTCAGCAGTAAGCTCGTTGAACTTTGCTCTTGTAAGAGTGAGGTCAAGGTGCTTAGGTCCTGTTGCATCAGCTGTGATATATGGGAGGTTGATAGCTGTTGAAGTAACGCCAGAAAGCTCAATCTTAGCCTTTTCAGCTGCTTCCTTCAATCTCTGCATAGCCATTTTATCGCTTGAAAGGTCAACGCCTGATTCGCTCTTGAAGCTTGAGATAAGCCAATCAATGACTCTCTTATCGAAGTCATCACCGCCAAGACGGTTGTTACCAGCTGTTGCGAGAACCTCTTGAACACCGTCGCCCATCTCGATGATAGATACATCGAATGTACCACCGCCGAGGTCATAAACCATAACCTTTTGGTCTGTTTCCTTATCAATGCCATATGAAAGAGCAGCAGCAGTAGGCTCATTGATGATACGCTTAACTTCAAGACCAGCAATCTTACCAGCGTCCTTAGTTGCCTGACGCTGTGCGTCTGTGAAGTAAGCAGGAACTGTGATAACAGCCTGTGTTACTGTATCGCCAAGATATGCTTCTGCATCAGCCTTAAGCTTTTGAAGAATCATAGCTGAAATTTCTTGTGGAGTAAAGCTCTTGCCGTCAATGTTTACTTTATAAGCAGTACCCATTTCTCTCTTGATAGATGAGATTGTTCTGTCTGGGTTTGTGATAGCCTGACGCTTAGCGACCTGACCTACCATTCTTTCACCGTTCTTAGCGAAAGCTACGACAGATGGAGTAGTTCTTGCACCCTCAGCATTAGCGATAACGACTGGTTCGCCGCCTTCGATAACAGCTACACAAGAGTTTGTAGTACCTAAGTCTATACCGATTGTCTTTGCCATAATAAAAAACCCCTTTATGATTTATTTTTTAAATTTTAGTTTAACGAACTTTGTTCGCCCTTGAAAAAACAAGTGTTGGGCTTCGCCCAAAGGTATTTCGCTCTCTGCGGAGAGCGACCAAAGGCTTTGCCTTTTGAAACTACAAGCTTTTGAAAAAGCTTGAGCAAAACTTTTAACTGTCAATTTGCTACTGACTAACACACAACTTGAACCATTGCGTGGCGAATGATTTTATCGCCGATTTTATAGCCCTTTTGGAATACTACTGCAATCTGATTTTCTTCAAGCTCTGAATCCTCAACCTGTGCAACAGCATTATGAATTTCAGGATTGAATTCGTCACCTCTTGCACCATATTCCTCAACATTCAGCTTCTTGAGTGAATCCTGCATCTGAGCCATAATCATTGTCATACCCTTAGTATGCTCATCATCAGCACCATTTAATGCTTCAATAGCTCTTTCAAGGCTATCAAGAACAGGAAGTATAGCCTTTATTGTGGCTGCTGTCGCATCATTATAGATGTTTGATTTCTCACGCTCAGTACGCTTTCTGTAATTATCATACTCAGCGGCAGTTCTCATAAAGATTTCCTTCTGCTTATCAAGCTCTTCCTTTAAGCCGTTGATTTCCTCCTCATATTTAGTCTTCTGAGATTTTGAGCCTTTGGAGGATTTCTTCTTTGTTTTTTCATCTTTCTTTTCTGTTTCGGAGGTTTCAGCCTCGTTTACAGTTTCGGAAGTTGTATCTTCCGCAGTCGTATCTTTCTTTGGCAAGATAATTCTCCTCTCTATCCATTAAGAATTCCGCTCAACATTGTTCCCACAGTGTCAGCAAGATATTCTGTATTCGCTATAGTTTTTGAATAATTCATTCTTGTAGGACCTATTACCGCTATCGCACCCGAGCATACATCTGAAACATTATATTTCGATATAATCACGCTCGCCTCCGAAAGCTCAGGTATCTTAGTTTCTTCGCCGATAAGAACCCTTGTAGGCTCATCGCCTTCATTCAACAGCTTTGTAATATCGTTTGTCCGGTTAAGAAAATCGACCGTCTGTCTTGCACTTTCAAAGCTGAACTCTGGCAGGAAAAGCAATTTGCTTTGTCCCTCAAGAGCTATATTCGTAGTTGAGGCATCTTTCGCCGCATCATGAATAGCAATAAGTGCATTCGGAACAATCATAGAAAGCTCACCGAGCGAAATCGCAGCCGACTGTATAAATGCAGGTGTAACATCTACAAGCATTGTACCCTGAAGCTTATCATTCAAGGCATTATCGAAAAGGCTTAGAACCTCATCATTAACAACAAAATCACATCTGAAAAGCCTTGTTCTTACCATACCTGTTGAGGTTATCAGCACAGCCATAGCTGTGTGATTGCCTGTCTGAACGAATTTAACCCGTTTGACATACGCTCTGTCAGCAGGTGGAGATGTTACAACGGCGGCATATCTTGTAATATCCGAAAGAATCTGTGCCGCCTCGCTGAGGAGGTGTTCAGGAGCGTCCGAGTGGAGTAAAAGTGAAGCTTTGATAGCTCCTTGTTCTTTCGGGCTTACAGGCTTAACGCTCATAAGCTTATCTACATAAATTCTATAACCGAGATTTGTTGGCACTCTGCCCGAAGATGTATGAGGCTGTGTGAGCAAGCCAAGCTCAGCAAGCTCTGACATATCATTTCGGATTGTTGCGGACGAAACATTGAAATCAAGTCCGTCACAAAGTGTTTTTGAACCAACTGGCTCGCCAGTGCCGATATACGAATCTACAATAGCCTCAAGAATTTTCAGCTTTCTGATTGCAGGCTGCATATCAATCACCTCTTGCACAATTAAGAATTATTTACTTTATTAGCACTCTTGTGCCTTGAGTGCTAATCTATATATAAATTTACCACCATTCCCCTCAAATGTCAACACCTAAATTGTAAACGATTTATAAACGAGGAGATTTTTTGAAAAAAGTTGACAAATCTCTCCAAGACACTTAAAGCTTAGTTCATTCGTTCCTTTAATTAATTTCTACATTCATTACTATTCAGAATAAATAGGTCATAGCATTACACTTATATCTATTTTTGCAAGTGATTTTTCAGTTTTATGCTTTCAATTTATTATGTTTACTGTTATAATAACGAGGTAAATATAGAAAGAATCAAAAATAGGGGGATAATTAAAAATGATAACAGTAAGTAATGTAGCACTCAATTTCAGTGGTACAAATCTTTTTTCTGATGTAAACCTTAAATTTACACCTGGCAACTGCTACGGAATAATCGGTGCTAATGGTGCAGGAAAATCAACCTTTCTAAAAATCCTTTCGGGAGAACTTGAGCCATCTAAGGGCGAAGTAATTATTCCCGAAAATACCCGTATGTCAGTTCTAAAGCAGGACCACTTTGCATTTGATGAGTATACAGTCCTTGACACTGTAATATATGGCAACAAAAAACTATATGATATAATGAAAGAAAAAGATGCTATCTATGCAAAGGCTGATTTCACAGACGAGGACGGTATTCGTGCATCTGAGCTTGAAGCAGAATTTGCCGAGCTTAACGGTTGGGAGGCAGAAAGCGACGCTTCAAAGCTCATTCAGGGCTTAGGACTTTCCGAAGACATTCTTTATGCACAGATGAGCACACTCACAGGTAATGAAAAGGTTAAGACACTTCTTGCACAGGCACTTTTCGGCAATCCTGATATTATACTTCTCGATGAGCCTACAAATAACCTTGATGTTCTTGCGATAAGCTGGCTTGAGGATTTTCTCCTTGATTACGAGGGAACTGTTATAGTTGTATCTCATGACAGACATTTCTTGAATACAGTTTGTACTCATATTGTCGATATAGATTACACAAAGATTAAAATGTATGTTGGCAACTATGAATTTTGGTACGATTCAAGCCAACTCATTCAGCAGATGATTAAACAGCAAAATAAAAAAGCCGAGGAGAAAATCAAGGAATTACAAAGCTTTATCGCACGATTCTCCGCAAATAAATCCAAATCCAAGCAAGCAACCTCTCGCAAGAAGTTGCTCGATAAGCTTACAGTTGAAGAACTTCCTGCATCAAGCCGCCGTTATCCTTATGTAGGCTTTACTCCTGACAGAGAGGTCGGCAAGGAAATCCTCACAGTAGAGGGACTTTCAAAAACACTTGACGGCGAGGTTATGTTTGAGGACATCAGCTTCAGAGTTGAACGCACAGATAAAATAGCATTTATTTCAGAAAATGAGCTTGCTGTAACCGCCCTCTTTGAAATTCTTATGGGCAATTCTGAGCCTGACAGCGGAGCCTTCAAGTGGGGCATCAGCACAAGTCAATCATATTTTCCAAAGGATAACAGCTCATATTTTGACGGCTGTGAACTTTCTATTCTCGATTGGATTCGTCAATATGCAAAGGATAACGAACGCACAGAAACTTATTTAAGAGGTTTTCTTGGCAGAATGTTATTCTCAGGCGAAGATGTATTCAAGCCTGTTAATGTTCTTTCTGGTGGCGAAAAGGTTCGTTGTATGCTTTCAAGAATGATGATGTTTGGCTCTAATGTTCTTGTCCTTGACCAACCAACAAACCATCTTGACCTCGAGTCTATTACCGCCGTAAACAAAGGCTTGACCAATTTTAATGGAGTAGTTCTGTTCACATCACACGACCACGAATTTATATCAACTGTTGCGAATAGAATTATTGTTATCGAAAAAGACGGTATTAAAGACATAACATCAAGCTATGATGAATACCTCGAAAAAAATAAACTAACCCGTACGGATAAATAAATTATTATTAAAACCCTTAACATCTCTTACTACCTAAAGGGGGCGGACAATGTCCGCCCCCTTTTTTTGACTAATGTTGCTAACAAAAGAAAAAGCGGCGGATAAAATCCGCCGCTCAAAAGGCAAAGAATGTTAAGGGCGTTGCCCTTAAAACCCACCAAAGGCTCTGCCTTTGGAAACCGCAAGCCTTTAAAAAGGCTTGACCTAAATTTTAATTGTCTAAGGGTAGTTTGCTAGCTAATTACTTTGTTGCTCTTGCTGCGATGATGTGTGCCATTTCGCCGACATTCTTCATAGAGGAGATTTCGCCCATCTTGAACTTCATACCAAACTCTTTCTCAACTGCTGAGATAAGTGTGATATGCTCAAGGCTATCCCAATCTTCAATATCGTCTGCTGTTGTTGCAGGCTTTACAACGATACTGTCATCATCAAATACATCTCTGAAAACCTCATTAAGTCTTGCGAAAATTTCATTTCCTGTCATAGCTATTATCTCCTTTGTTAGTTTAAATATATTTACTCGTTATCGGAAACCTCAATATAACGGTTCTGATTTTCATAGCCCTCTATCGGAAGTTCCCAAACGGTATTACCATTTTCATCTTCGCTTATCTTTGCAAAGCCAAATGTTCCGTAAAGCTCACGAACCATTCCGTTTTTCTTTGTTGGATAATAATATCCTCTGATTTTAGAAATGCCATTCTGACGGCATTTTTCTACGAGAGTATCGAGCATAGCCTGTTCCATATCTCTCTTTAATACTCGACAGCTCATCAGCCAAAGGTCGATATGAAGTGTATCTTCACGCTTTTCGCCGATAACTACTGAAACAACGCCATTATCACCGAATTTATCAATAAGCTTTCCGTAAAGTCTGATATAATTCGGGCTGTGCCAGACTTCTTCCATTTCAGTCTGTGTATAACGCTTTGTAGTAAGATTGAACTGGTTGCTCTTATTAGTAAGCTGTGTAATTCTTGCTATATATACAGGAATAAAATCGCCGATAGTTGCCTTCATATCAAGGCTCTTGAGATATTCGCCGTAATCAGCGAAAGAGGCTTGCTGTGCATTTCGCATAGCATTTTCCTTGTACATTTCATTACGCTTGAGGTCGTCCTCATTAAATGTAGTAACCTCGAAAAATCCGCTTCTGTCTATTGTAGTGATGTAGTTTTCGACAGAATCCATTACAGGAGCCTGTACGCCCTTTAACTGTGCCTTGACAATTTCTCTTTCGGCTGGGTTATCATCAACAAAAACAATAGCTTCAGGCAGAATATTAAGCTCTGCGGCGGTTTCTGCAATGTTTCTGTCCTTGTTTTCCCAGTTTGCCTTGATGATTATAAAGTCATCTGGCTTGAGTACGCCCTCAGGGTGATTAAGTCCTGCGATAGCGTTTTCGTGGTCATTCTTTGAGCATACAGTGAGGATTATTCCGAGAGATTTAAGCTGTTTGATGTAGCTTTGGAATTCATAATAAGATTGTGAAACGCCATTTTCTTGACCGATTTCTATTCCGTCTACGCCGTCATCACCGACAACTCCGCCCCAAAGGGTGTTATCGAGGTCGAGAGCAAGAGCCTTTTTATTCTTGCCGAAAATAGACTTAATGATATTAGATACAGAGAAAGCCAAGGATGGAATAGCCTCAAAGCACATAGCGTACTTATACATATTCCAGAAGCTTGGATTCGACCATTCTTTCAAGCCATAATCGGCAGAAAGATAGTTAATATCATTGATATAAAAGCCCTCGGTCTTTTCTGCGAAATCGTAAAAAGCCTGATTAAGACGACTTATAAAATTCGTTCTGCCACGATAATCTGAGCAATCCTTGTTGCCCATAAGGCGATAGAATGGCATTTCAAAGTTATTTTGAATGATAGGACAATGAAACTTATCTCTTATGCTGTTCCAGATATTCTCAAAACGGGCAAATTCAGCCTTTAGCTTTTCGTCAACAATTTCCTTGCTGTCTGTAACCTCAGGAAGATTGCGGATATTACGGTTTGTTGTATGAACAAAGACAATATCGGGCTTAAAGCAGATAAGCTCTTCACTTGGAAAAACAGCGTCCTGTTCATATTGTGCATATTCTGACTCATAAAATTCAGCTTCTATGCCAGCATTTAGCAGAAAAAGCTCAAGAGTATTTATAATTTCGTTTGTTGTAGAACCACCAAAAACGGCGATTTTCTTTTTGATTCTTGCCGAGCCATCTGCAAGTAATTCACGCTTAATAGACTTGCGTTTCTTAATGATATATGACGGGTCGAATGGATAATTCAATTCCTGCATTTTATTTACCTCCTTATATTGCGATGAACACCTATCTAAATAAATAGTTTTTGATAGTCTTATGCACCCACAGCTAAGTACTTAAGCTATGGGTGCATAAACTTTGTGATTAGTCGGTGCCTTCCTCTTTTTTAGCGACCTGTTCATCAACTATTGTGCTTGATGAATCCTGAGTTATAAGATTTGCAATATTGTCTGCATTATCACCGACAACTGAATATGCCGACATTGTGAAGAGAACATCTGTTGCTCCAACTGTCTTAATGAAGTTTACAAGATTTCTCTCGAAGTATCTTACATCAACTACATAAATTTCCTCAAAGGAGCTTGTGTAGAATGGAATTTCAGCGTTGCCGTAGCTATCCTTAATGACAACCAGCTTTCTGCCATTGTTTACAGCAGTTTTAACCTTGACAACATAGCTGTCACCGCCCATATATCTGAGGTAAGAGTTTGCAACATCAACCTCATTGAGCAATGCCCAACTGCCTTGGTAATTAAAGCTTTGGTCGTAATAGTAGGTTGTATACTTAGCTGATGGCTCATAGTAGGTGAAGGTTTCAGGGTCGTTGAGAAGTCTTGAATCGCCTGAGAACGCATAAAGAGTACCAACATAGCCCTCAGTATCGACCTTTTTATACTTGCTTATATCAGCGAAATCTACACCAGCAGCCTTTGCAAAAGCCTCTGAAGCATAGTATGCACCAAGTGCCTGCCAGTGATGGTCTGTACGGCAGTAAATCGGCTCTTCTGTATGCTTTCTGAGAACACTTGAAATATTAACCGAAGTTATGCCTTCATCAAGCTTAGAGGCGATATTATTAAAGCAATCCTCTTGGCTTGCAGAATAGTCTGCAAAGTTAGCAGGAGTATAGAATTCACTTGCAAGAGGTGCTGGCATAGAATAAACCTTAACCTTGCCACCAAGCTGTTTATTAAGCTCATTAAGGCTTGAGGCATAATTGTTGCCAGAACCATTGCCGAAAAGCTCAAGTCCACGCCAATGACCGTCTTGGTTTATAATGAGCATACCGTTTTCGTAACCGCCCTCAGCCTCTTCTTGTCGGAAGTCCTTCTGGTCTTTTTCAGAAGTTTCCTCACTCTGGCTTGCTGTAGAGGTATCACTCTTGCTTGTTGTGTCTGATTTTGAGGCTTCAGGCTTGCTTGAGCTGCTGTTATTCTTAACAGGCTTAACGGGTTTGCCTATAATAATAGCAGTATCATTGGTTGTAACGCCAAAAAGTCCCTTGATATTGTTGCCCATATTTTTGAAATCATCACGATATGGAACAGTGTCATCATACCATTTTGTTACGCCAGCAGTAAACTCCCCACTAAAGTAGCTGGCAAAGGAGAAGCTCGGAAAAGTTGTCAATTCACGCTTTTCAATAACAGATTGCTTAGAGCGTGGAAAGAATATTAAAAAACCTACACCAATAACCATAAGAAGCATCAGAATAAGTACGGATATGGTCGAAAAGCCATTTTCTAAGGCTCGTCTGCTCATACCGTTCTGTCTGCGTACAGGCTGTGGTCTTTGTCTGTCATCTTGCATATTAACAGTCCTTTCAGTATGTCACAAATCGAGGTTTAAATCAGAATCTCCAATAGAGGAATGGGTTATTTGTAGAATCAACAAGCAAAATACTTGATATTACAAGGAGTACGCCACAGCATACGGTTGAACCCATTCTGCCAAGAGCATAGATTGTGTTGTTTCTGTTCTCGAAGAAGAATTTCTTGATAGCAGGGAGAACAGGCATACAAGCAACCATTGCAAAGATAATAAGGAAGCAGTTATTTACAAAGGAGTTCCAAGTGAGCTGGTCTGCAAATGGACTTCCGTTTGAAATCATGCTTATACCAGTGATATTGAGGAAGAACTGTCCAAGCTGTCCCATATCCTCAAAGTAGAATATGCCGAAGCCGATTATAATAACAAGCTTGCTATAAATGTGCTTCCACCATAGTGGCCACTTCTTTATTCGTTTTTTGCCGAGCTTTTGCTCAAAGAAAATGAAGAAGCCGAAGTAAAGTCCCCATAGAATGAAGTTCCATGCAGCACCATGCCACATACCTGTGCAGAACCATACAAGGAAAAGGCTGAAATATTTTCTATTCTTGCCGAAAATAGGAACATAGAGGAGATAATCCCTAAAGAATGAACCAAGGGAAATATGCCATCTCTGCCAGAATTCTGCGATAGTCTTGCAGGCAAATGGATACTTGAAGTTTTCGTCAAAATGGAAGCCGAACATTCTGCCAAGACCGATAGCCATATCTGAATATCCACTAAAATCAAAATATACATACATTGAATATACTATAACAGTATACCATGTTCCAAGAGTGGAAAGTGTAGAAATATCTTGACCAAAGAATTGTGTTACGATAGCATAGAGGTTATTTGCAATAATAACTTTCTTTGCTAAACCAACAATAATTCTCAATGCACCTTCGCTGAGGTCGGTTGCAGTAACTCTACGCTTAGAAACTTCTTGCTCAACAACACTATATCGAACAATAGGACCAGCGATAAGCTGTGGGAAAAGTGACAGATAAAGTAGGAATTTACTGAATTGTCTTTGAGGCTTAACATTCTCCCAATAACAATCGAGAACATATGAGATTGCCTGGAAGGTATAGAAGCTTATACCTATCGGTAAGGCAATCTGTGGAACAGGAATTGATGCGTGGAAAATACCGTTAAAGGTTTCTGCGAAGAAGCCAGTATACTTGAATATCAAAAGAAGAAGTATATCGACAGATATAGCTGTAGCTATAAATATCTTACCTCTTGGTTTATTTCGGTTAGCACCTATGTGCATACCCATTATCCAGTTGAACGCCGCACTAAATAAGAGAAGAATTATCCAGATAGGCTCTCCCCATGCATAGAAGATGAGAGAAAATACTATTAGCACCTTGTTTCTTGTTTCGAGCTTTTTAGCCGCGAAATAACAAATAAGGCACAAGGGCAGAAAAAAGTAGATAAAGAACAAATCTGCAAATACCATTTGTGCAACTCCTTAAAAATTTTTTATTCCTGAACATTATATATCCATCACTAAGTATTGTAGATTAATTATAATCATACGATTTTAGTATAACATACCCAATGCGATTTTGGAATATATTTTTCAAAAAATTAACTTTGCTTTTCTGATGAATTTTTCTTTTTATTTTCAATATTTTTTGTAGTAGATTTTTGCATAAAAGCTATGTTAAAAATCGGCAAAATCACTAACGCTCTTTGCTTGACAAATATTATTGAGAAAATTATAATTAGAATCGTAGTATTATATAAAAAATACTATGATTATATATTTAGGAGTTGATTTTTTGATGTTTTGCGAAAATTGTGGAGCAAAAATAGCAGATAACGATATGTTTTGCCAAAACTGTGGCAAAAGAGTTGAGTTCCCTGCTACACAGCCTATACCTGAACAAAATGTAAGCCAAGCAGAGCCAGAAGCTTCTGCACAAAATTCAGAGCAAGCTGCTCAGGCAGAAACGGTTGCTGCACAACAAACAGCAGCTGCAGTTGCTGAGCCTCAGCAGCCACAGGCAAATCCATACACTCAGCAAGCCCAACAGCCTCAAGTGAACCCATACTCACAACAGCCTCAGCAGAATCCATATGCACAGCAGATTCAACAGCCTCAGCAGAATCCATATGCACAGCAGACACAGACAAATCAATATTTACAGCAAAATCCTTATGCTATGCCAAATGGACAGCAGATGGCACAACAGCCTAAGAAATCCAATTTTAAAATTAACAAAAAGATGATTATAATTGGCTCTGTCGTTTTAGCAGTAATTATTGCGGCGGTAATCGTTATATGTATATTGGTTTCTAATGCAAATAACCCAGTTAATAAGATGATTAATGCTATTAATAATGGTGAATATAAGACGGCAAATGAACTTTATTACGATAACTATAAAGCACTTTCTGATAATAAAGCTGTCATAGATGCTATTCAAGCTCAGGTTGACGCTGTTAGAAAAGCTTATGATGATGGTTCTATGGACTATGATACTGCAATGGATAAGCTTGATGATATTTCTGATTTACCGATGTCTTATGAAACCTCACTTAGCGAAGTAAGGTCAGAAATAAGAGAACTCAAGTCATCAGCAGATTACCTCAAACAAGGTGATGAGTATCTTAAAAAGAAGGAATATAGTAATGCAATCTATTACTATGACGAAGTATTAAAAAAGGATACAGCTAACTATAAAAAGGCTCAGGAGCAAAGGGCAAAGGCTATTGATGGTATTCGTCAGGAATATCTTGATGAGGCAAAAGAAGAATTTGATAATGGCGAGTATAAATATGCAATTTCAGACCTTCAAAATGCTTTAGATGATAATTATCTCACAAATGACGAGAAAATCAATGCACAAATAGCTACATATGTAGATGAGATTATCAAGAAATCAGACGAGTATTTCAATAATAAAGATTATGAAAATGCACTTGATCTGATTGTCAATATTAAGAATATGTTCGATGAGGGCAGTGATAACTATACTAAACTCAATGCTCAGCTTGAAAAGCTGAATAAAGAAATTCCTGTTAAGCTTCAGGATATTAGTTTCAGTAGCTCAAATTCAGATTATTTCTATAGATACCAGAGTGGTTCTAAGGATATTTCAGGCAATGAGTATAATAGCGATAATGTCTGCACAATGTCTGTTTCTAAATATCACGAAAATGCGTATGCAGAGATGTATGTTAATAAGGGCTATAAGAAGATTAAAGGCATAATAGCAGTTAAGGATAATAATTATAGCAGTATTTCGAGCGACACAAGAGCACATTTTGAAGTTGTAGGCGATAAGAAGACACTTTATAAGAGTGAAGTTCTTACAAATAAATCTGAGCCTATTAACTTTGCGGTTAATATAAAAGATGTAGACACACTTACAATTAAGCTTGTTTATTCTAAGGGTAGCGGAAGTTCAGGTATGGATGTCATTCTTTCAGATGTAGAGATTTATTCAGTAGATTCAAGCGAGCCTGATGCACCTGCAAATGAAACAAGCGAAGTTTCAAAGGTAGAATCAAGTAAGGAAGAAAGCTCAAAGGCAGAGTCAAGTAAGCCAGAGAGTTCAAAAGCTGAATCAAGCAAAGCGGCCTAAGAGAAATTAGAACAATTAAATATTCATAAAGAAATCCCACAGCTCCATATGATTGAAGCTGTGGGATTTTTGTAGCTGAAAATATTTGATTTATATATTAGGTACGCTTTTTCTTAAATATAATTGTTGAGATAGCGGTAATTGCACCGGTAAGCATTGCTGCTATAGCAAATAAGTTGTTGCTGTCACCAGTTTCTACACCATTTTTGCCTGTTTCGCTTGTGGTTTTATTACTATCTGTATTATTTGTATCACTATTTGATTTGCTTGAATCACTTATAGTATTACTTGGCTCATTACTTGGCTCATTACTTGGCTCATTACTTGGCTCATTGCTTGGCTCATTACTTGGCTCATTGCTTGGCTCTTGGCTTGATTCATCACCTTTAATATCGGTATTATTTGGAATTAAAGCAAACTTGGAAAGATGATTAATTGTAAATATGTAATATCCATCAATATAAACTGCACCAACATTTTTTTCTTGACCTGTTTCTTCATCAAACCACCAAACGCTACAATTAGGGTTATCACAAGGAATAGCGATTTTAATTTCGCCTGTTGGTTGAACCGATTCGCCATTAAGTTCGAGTGAAATATCATAAGCGAAAACAAGATTTTCTCTTATATTTTGTGGTACTTCTAAAGGGTCTAATGTTCTGGTTTTTAGCTGTGCATTTTGTGGTATAGAACCACTAAGTTCTATTTTTGTTATATCATCAATCATTAAGTTGTTTTTTAAAGATTCATCATCGAGGTCAACAAACTTGAAATTTTCTTTTTTAGCATAATTTTCAGCTTCACTATCTTTTACACCATATATAGTTACATCATATTTAATATCTTGTGCGTAACCAAATGCACCTTTTTCTATTTCAGTTACAGAATTAGGAATTTTAACGCCCAATAAATTAGTACAATAGAAAAATGCACCATCCTCTATTTTGCGAACACTATCAGGTATTTCAACATTAACAAGATTTCTACATCCAGAAAATGATTGATTACCAATAGTTCTCATATTATTAGGAATTTTCACACTTTCAAGTGCTGAAAGCCAAAAGGCACTGCTCTCAATTTTAGTAACACTATCAGGTATATCAATATTTTTTAATGAAATACACCAAGCAAATGCTTGATAACCGATGGTTTTTACTGTATCAGGAATAGTTATGTTGCTAAGTGAATTACAATTCATAAAAGTATTATCAGAAATTGTAGTTATACCTTTAGGTAATACTACATTGTTAAGTTTTCTACAAGAAAAGAATACATTATTTCCAATTTTTTCAATGCTATTGGGTAAGTTAATATTTTCAAGTGAAGTACAATTATTAAATGCATAACTTTGAATTGTTTTGACACAATTAGGGACTTTTACATTTTTAAGATTTTCACAGTAAGAAAAAGCAGATTCTCCTATACTTGTAACTTTATTTCCATCAATTTTTGATGGAATAGTAATGTTGGTATCTTTTCCTGTATATTTTGTAATTTCAACTGTGCCGTCATCAAGGATTCGATAGTCATAATCGCCCCAAGTTTTTTCCTCAGAAGAATATGCAACCGCAGTGTCTTCCTCCGCCGAAACCGTAACAGCCATTGCTGCTGAACTGCTTACCGCAAGCATAGCCGCTAAAATAAGTGCTGCCATTTTTTTACTTTTTACCATAAATAAGACCTCCTAAAAATTTTTGTTTTGGACTGAAAACAGTCCATATTATTACCGTATAATTAACGGATAATATTCTTTGTCTTGTTTTATGAGATTATAGCATAAAAAAATAACTATGTCAACTATTAGTTGATAAAATACACCGAATAAATACTATATAAAAATATAATTTCAGTGAAAGGCGGTGTCAGATTGGTGAATTTTGGAAACAGATTGAAAACACTCAGAATAAAGAAAAAGCTTACTCAACAACAGCTCGCAGACCTTTTAGGGCTTACAAAATCTGTAATAAGTGCCTATGAAAACGGACTGCGTTATCCTGCATATGATGTTTTAATAAAAATCGCAAGAATATTTAAAGTTTCAACAGACTTTCTCTTAGGTGTTGAGATAAAAAGAGAAATAGATACATCAGGACTGACAGATGAACAAGTTGAAGCGTTAATCGTATTAATTGATACTATAAGAAACAATAATTAAAATTTGCCGAAATTTAATGATTTTACTTGATAATTATAAAACTGTACTCCTTAAAAATATAAAATCTGTGCATTGTAATAGTGACAGTTTCAGTTATAATGAGCTTATGTAAACGTTTCGTAGGTCGTGTGCACAGGCTTGAGATGTTATTTTATAAAATATAAGGGAGTTTTAATATTATGTCAGAAAACAGATACGGTCTTAATAAAAATCTCGCTCAAATGCTCAAGGGTGGCGTTATTATGGACGTTACTACCCCTGAACAGGCTAAAATTGCAGAGGCAGCAGGTGCTTGTGCAGTTATGGCTCTCGAAAGAATCCCAGCTGACATCAGAGCAGCAGGTGGCGTTTCAAGAATGAGCGACCCTAAGATGATTAAGGGTATTCAAAAAGCAGTTTCTATTCCTGTTATGGCTAAGGCAAGAATTGGTCACTTCGTTGAGGCTCAGATTCTCGAGGCTCTCGAAATCGACTATATAGATGAAAGTGAAGTTCTTTCTCCAGCTGATGACACATATCATATTGACAAAACAAAGTTCAAGGTTCCTTTCGTTTGCGGTGCAAGAAATCTTGGCGAGGCTCTCAGAAGAATTGCTGAGGGTGCATCTATGATTCGTACAAAGGGTGAAGCTGGTACAGGTGATGTTATTCAAGCTGTTCGTCATATGAGAACTATCCAGAGCGAGATGAGAAAGATTCAGTCTATGCGTGAGGACGAGCTTTTCAATACAGCTAAAGAGCTTGCTGTTCCTTATGACCTCGTTAAATTTGTACACGAAAATGGCAAGCTTCCAGTTGTCAACTTCTCTGCTGGTGGTGTTGCAACTCCTGCTGACGCTGCACTTATGATGCAGCTTGGTGCAGAGGGCGTATTCGTTGGTTCAGGTATCTTTAAGTCAGGCAACCCTGAGAAGCGTGCAGCAGCTATCGTAAAGGCTGTTACAAACTACAACAATCCTGCTGTTCTTGCAGAGCTTTCTGAGGACCTCGGCGAAGCTATGGTTGGTATCAATCCTGATGAAATCAAGGTAATAATGGAGAGCAGATAATGGTTATTGCAGTTCTTGCTGTTCAAGGCTCTTTTTTTGAGCATGAGCAGATACTGGAAAAGCTTGGTGTCGAATACTTTGAGATTCGCCGAAAAGCTGATTTAGATAAGCATTTTAATGGTCTTATTCTTCCGGGCGGAGAAAGCACAACTATGGGCAAGCTTTTGAAAGAGCTTGATATATTTGATACTCTCCAAAAGAAAATTGCTGACGGGCTTCCTGTCTATGGAACCTGCGCAGGTATGATTCTTCTTGCGAATAATCTTTCTAACGATAAGAATGTATACTTTGGCACCATGGATATTACTGTTAAGCGAAATGCCTATGGCAGACAGCTTGGAAGCTTTGAAACAGTTTCTGATGTTAAGGGTATCGGTGAAGTACCTATGGTATTCATTCGTGCTCCATATATCGAAAGCGTTGGAGAAGGTGTTGATGTTCTCGCAACAGTAAACGGAAATATAGTTGCGGCTCGTCAAGACAATCAGCTTGCTACATCTTTCCACCCAGAGCTTACTGATGACACAAGCGTTCACCAGTATTTCTTAGATATGATTAAATAAAGTAAAACCTCGGTCAATCAATCTGACCGAGGTGTTTTGTTATATTGCTTCTGTTATTTTAGTGACTTTCCATTCGTTGTTTTCTTTCTTTATTTCCCATCTTGATACTACATCATAACTTCCCTTAAATCCTTCACCATAACCATCAAGATATTCCGCAGTATATTTAACCCAAATATATCCACTGTCACCGTCTTGCTTTGTGTTCAAATACTCGATAGAAACATTAGTTGTACTTGCATTATCTAGCACTGTTTTATCCGGACAATATGCTGAACACGCTCCTAAGTCACGATCAGAAGCCTCTTGAAGACTTATTTTGAAAGCCTTTTCAGAGTCTTTGATTATCTTTTTTGCAATTTCAATCTGTTCCTTGTCTTCACATTTTGTTTGAAGCTCCTTATGGTTCGGGTCATTTATATATTGATATGCTGTAGTTTCATAAATATACTTCTCTGTATTTTCATTTTTAGAGCAAGCTGATAAAATACAAGCTGATAATATTAAAAGAGTGAGAATTATAACTTTTTTCATATTATTTACCCCATTATTATCCAAGCATCCACTTCTCAAATTCTTTGGCTGTATTTTCATCTGTTATCCAATATGCTCTTCTTGAAACATATCTATGAAGAACATCGGATTCATCCTTAGGAAGAGTGTTGCTTTCGATAAGAGTTACCATTTCCCTCATATATGTCAAGTCAAGCTCATAATCTGTGATGAACGTTGTTCTTGCATATTTCGAGCCTTTGTATTTGCTTAAAATTTCATAAGCCTTGAGGTCGTTTTTATTGCTTTCTTCTTCCTCGGCTTCATACTTAGCATCTATTTCATCTAAGCTAAGATCTATATCGGATATATTTGCAACATTTAAGGATTTTAGATCTCCCTTTTTGTATTTTTGGACAACTTCCTCTTTAAGTTTATCTTCCTCGGGATTTGGTTCAAAATTTTCGAAAGCCGATATATCATTTACTTGATACGTCTTTTCACCGTCTTTTGTTGGCACAGTATAAAAAGCTTGATTTTCATTTCCGTTTGGAGAAGTTATTGCAGAGGTAACAATACCAGTACTGAGCAAAGTTAATGCAGTAAAAGATAAAGTTAAAATAAATTTTGTTTTTTTCATAACAAGCACCCCTAAGAATTTTTATTCATTATATCATGTGTACTTATATATGTCTATGATTATAGAAAGTAATTGACAACTTTCTTACAAAACTTTTGCATTTTTTGCTTACACAGGTTTTACTAATGTTTTATATTTCTCCGATAGTATGAATATATTTATTTTGGTAATATAAGTAATAAAAGGAGGTGAGATTTACGAAAAAGATAACACCTAAAAAATGGCATAAATTTCTTATGCCTTGGATAGCTATTGGTATGGGAATAGCCTTTGTTCTTGCTTTGCTATGCCAACAATACAGTGTATTGGGCATAATCTCCATAATAGTAACATCTGTAACTATGGCGGTTGCTATTATAGGGACAGCTATATTTTATCGTTGCCCGAGATGTGGAGTTCCTCTTGAAGTTGTTATATTTTTTAATGACTTAAAAGCTTGCTCATTTTGTGGGGCAAAAATGAAAGACGGAGAATTTATTGATGAGCATAAACATAAAAAATAGATATAAAAATCTCGTTCTAAGCTAAAGAAATTAGAACGAGATTTTTTGTTATGACCTAAGTATATCCCAAGGGGTTATCATTCCGAGAAGTCTTCCGTCTTGACTGCCGTTATCCGTTATGAAAAGGGCAACAAGTCTGCGTGAACGCTGTTGTGGTTGCTCAAAGGCGGTTTTTGCTTCGATTACGGTTGTAGATTCGGAAATAAATCTGAAACGCTCAGTAGTATGAGCCTCGAACGGAAGATATTTTCTAAAATCACCAATTTCCATTTTTTCTATATTTTCGATTGCGTTGCCACCTAAGATATACATAAATATCGTACCTACACTAAATACCCCGATAAATTTTCCACCGTTGAGGACTGGAACATGGGAGAATCCTCTGCGCTCCATTTTTTTCATAATAGTAAGAGCATTGTTGTTTAAAGATGCTTTTAAGAGATTCTCAAAAGGTGTTGCATAGCTTATTGCGAGTGGCGGACGCTTTACATAGTTTATAACCTCGTTGAGAATATCCAGCATAGCTTGTGAGGGTTCAATTATTTTTTCGCCATTCACCTCTGGGTGATGGGAAAGAAGATTGCGGATTTCTCGACAAAGATTAAGCTTATCCTTGAATTGTCTGCCTTCGACATCATTCATAAATTGTACAACAACACTGCCATAGTTGCGTGTTCTGTCACTGTATTTCTCACTAAGGACTTCTTCGAGAGTTCTGTATAAGTTCAAAAATTCATCTGATTTCATAATTTCACCCCATAGACTTGCTTATGGATTCCAAAGGCAGAGCCTTTGGCGGGCTTTAAGTACGGACTTTGTCCGCACTTATTGACTAATGTTGCCGATAAACTATCGAGTTTAAACAAAATTCGCCAAACCGTGAACCCTCTTGCACTTAGCTTGTAATTGGGCTATGGCGATTTCTATTAGAATAATTCATACATTAAAATCTAAGCTTATTTCTTTTATGCTTGTTTCTATTCTGCGAATAGTAACACCAGCTGATGCCAACATTCTCTTTGATGCAAGAGTTGCCGGAGATTCAGCATATTTATCAGAGAGGTAGACAACCTCCTTTATCCCCGATTGAATGATAGCCTTTGCACACTCATTGCAAGGGAATAATGCTACATATATTGTCGCACCCTTTAGCGATTTACCTTGAGAATTGAGAATCGCATTAAGCTCAGCGTGTACAACGAAAGGATACTTTGTATTATTCTGAAAATCGCCCTCTCTTTCCCAAGGATATTCATCATCGGAGCAACCATAAGGAAAGCCATTATATCCTGTTGAGAGTATTACATTATTATGTACTATACACGCTCCAACCTGTGTATTTGGGTCTTTACTACGCTTTGCTGCAAGTAAAGCTACTCCCATAAAATATTCATCCCAACTAATATAACCTTTTCTTTTCATAATATTCCTCCTGAATTTTATTAGATATAGTAAATTAAGCCTTGCCCTTCTTACATAAATAATCTTCGCTTTTTAGCCTTCATATGTATAGGCAAAATCTCTGTAAATACTGCATAATTCCTGCCCGAAATTCTTCTATCAAAATGCACACTGCCAAAATACCAACATTTATACTTAACATTCTTGGCAATTTCATCGAAAAACGAACCAATTGCACTGATTTCCGACCTTGAATCTATCAGACCTCTTGCATTTCCTGATGGCTCATGAGTTATAAGATAATCAACATTATAATCATATCTATTCAGATTTTCGACCGCATAGGTCATCTCATCAACTGTCGGCATTTCTTGCTTATACCATGTTCCCGCCGCAATACGAATTTCACGGTCAGGACTATCTCCACCACCAAAGGCGAAATAGGTTTCGCCGTCTATTGTGAATATCTCTCCCCTAATCATATGATAAAGGTTTCCCGAAATATGATGAGCTCTTCCACCAAAAAGCTCCTCAATCGGATATTTCTCTAAAAGCTCGAAATTCTCGTGCGTTCCGTCTACAAACATCGTCTTATATGGCTTTTCTCCTATTTCCTCAAGAAATTTCTTTTCTTGCTCTGAACCATTCCATATAAAGCCAAAATCTCCGCATATCATTAGCACATCTTCCTCCGAAAGTCGTTTCAGCTTTCGGTCGGAAAAGCGTTTAAGCTCTCCATGCATATCTCCCGTAATATATACCATAAAATCCCCCGACAAAGTCTGAAAAATTATAAATAATTTGGTTTGTAATAAACCGAAAAATAATGTAAAATAATTGTTGAATACATAGCTATTTTCATTAAAATAATTATAACACAGGAGATTGATTTTTTCTATGAAATTAAAAAGCTTTTTTATTTTCTCGTTGGTTTTTTGTATATTATTTTCATCAATTCCTATGAATAAGGCAAGTGCTATTTCTTATAGCATTGATTTTGATATAAACTCAAAATCAGTCTATCTTGTAAATCTTGATACTGGCATTTCTGTCTATGAAAAAGATAAGGATAAAAAGTGCTATCCGGCATCTACTACTAAAATTATGACCTATATCATTGTTACTGAGAATATCAAGGATTTGGACAACACTAAAGTTACCGTAAAGCAGAGCATACTCAATAGGCTTAATGGTACAGGAAGCTCTACCGCCGGACTTATTGGTGGAGAAACTCTTACTGTCACCCAGCTCTTGAACTGCCTTATGATTCCATCTGGTAATGATGCGGCTTTGGTTCTTGCGGACTATGTCGGCGGAGGAAGTATAACTAATTTCGTCAAGATGATGAATAAAAAAGCAAAGGAGCTTGGCTGCGAAAATACGCATTTTATGAACCCTCACGGACTTCACGACCCAGACCACTACACCACAGCATCTGACCTTGCAAAAATCACAGAGTATGCAATGACCTTGCCGAAATTTACTGAAATCACAAGCACAACAGTTTCTGATTGTCTTGGCGAGGATAGACCGCTTATTACAACAAACTCCCTCATTGACGAGGTTCGTGGAGGAGATTACTTTTATAAGTATGCAACAGGCACAAAAACAGGCTGTACAGGTGATGATTCAGGCTATTGCCTTGTTTCAACAGCAGTTTATGAGGGCTATTCATATTTATGCATTACGCTCGGTGCAGACTATTCAAAAAACGGCGAACAGCTCGAAAACGGTGCTATGAAAGATGCAAAAAATCTTTTCCGCTGGGCGTTTACAAGCTTACAGCTTACAACTGTAATTGACGAAAAAACGATAGTTGATGAAGTAAACATCAATTTTGCTTGGGGCAAAGATAGATTAAAGCTTTCTCCTGCAACAAGCTACTCAACAATTCTTCCGTCAGATATTAAGGCATCAAGCATAGATAAAGTTTATCACCTACCTGAAAGTGTAAATGCACCAGTCAAGGCTGGTGATAAAATCGGCACAGTCACGCTAAAATACGCAAATAATGAACTTGCGACCGTAGATTTAGTAGCCGCAGAAACAATCGACCAAAGTGATTTGCTTGTTGCTATGGACGGTATCGGCAAAGTAGTATCTAACCCTTGGTTTATTGTATGTGCGTCATTGCTTGTATTATTAGTAATTATTTACATAATCATTTTAACAATTTACAGCAAACGCTGTCGCAACAGACGCAAGGTCAAAACCTACCGCCGTATGTAGTGTGGGTGCCGACCCACGGCGAAGACGCGGAATCGCTCGGCTTTGCCTCGCTCGTGGTGAATAACGGAAGTTTGTTGCCGCGATTGAAGTAACTACCGTAGCTGAACTGGCTACGCCGTTCAGCTCTACCGATTAGCTAATAAACCTTCCCAAGACACTCAAAAGTTTTGCTCAAGCTTTTTCAAAAGCTTGCGGTTTCCAAAGGCAGAGCCTTTGGTGGGTTTTAAGGGCGAAGCCCTTAACATCTCGTACTCCCTAAGGGGGCGGACTTTGTCCGCCCCCTTTTTAACTAATGTTGCTAACAAAAGAAAAAGCGGCGGATAAAATCCGCCGCTCAAAAGGCAAAGAATGTTGGGCTTTGCCCAAAGGTATTTCGCTCTCTGCGGAGAGCGACCAAAGGCTCTGCCTTTGGAAACTGCAAGCCTTTAAAAAGGCTTGACCTAAACTTTAATTGTCTTGGGAAAGAAATGTATGGGCAAAATAATTAAACTCTCAAAACTCATACTAAGCAAAAAGCTGACAGTTTTTCGCTGTCAGCTTTTTCTATGGCATTTATTAGATTTTAGTTTGCTGTATAGGTCTTGCCTGATTCAAGAGGTAAGCCTGCTTCGTTTTGGGCTGGATACTGATTTTTTCCGTCTGTGAATATAATCAGCGGATTCTTCCAATTCTTAGTAAAGGTATAGCTATACTTTGAATCGCCCTCGTCCTTGCAAGCTGTTCCAGGCCATGAGGCTACTTGGTCGCCACCGTCATAGACATAAGCATAGACTGTATTGCCCCAGCTTGATGGCTTTGTGAAATAAACTGTTACGCCCTCTGCATTTGTATCTGTATCAGCAGTTCCTGCTGTTCCTGTATCTGTTTTAGTTGATGCGGAATCTATTGTATAGGTCTTTTCAGGCTCTACCAACATACCAGGCTCATTTGCCGCTGGAACTTGGTTTGTACCGTCTGAGAATATAATAAGTGCATTATCCCAAGCCTCAGTAAATGTATAGCTGTATTTAGAATTGCCCTCGTCCTTTAATTCAACGCCAGGCCATGCAGCAGCTTCCTTAACCTTGCTTCCTCTCTCGTCATAGATATAGGCATAAACCTTGTTGCCCCAGTTTGATGGCTTTGTGAAGTAAACCTTTGTGCCATTCTTAACGCTTCTATTCTCTTGAACTGTAAAGTAGTAGGACATAACTGTCGCACCGTTGCCAGCTGATGTATTAGCCTTAAGTGTAATCTTAACGGCTGTACCTGCCTTAGCGTCCTTGCCGATTTCGAGCTTATCGCCATTATTGTAGCTTGTTTCTGTTCCGCCATCAATAGAATATGTTGCTGATGCGGCATTTTCTGATTTAAGTGTTACAGTTTCGGTCGAACCTGCTGTGAGAACGAAATTATCTGCATCGAGTGATACCGATGCAATGCTTGGAACTTCAATATAGCCATCATTATAGAGAACGATTACTGCACCGGCCTTGAGTGTACCTGTAAGAACTCCGCCAGAAACTGTATATTGTGTTGTTCCGTCTGCTCTGTCTATATATGTACCATCTGCAAGAGAGGTCTTGACATTAAGCTTATAATCCTCATCACTGCCGTTTATAACAACTGCACCCTTTGTGCCTCTTTCAATAAGGAGAACCTTCTTTGTATCGTCAGGGTTGAGGAGCTTTTCGTCCTGACCGACCATAGCATTTCTAAATCTGTTTACAGCAACAACGGTTGCATCTTTATAGAAAGGATTTCCAGCTGCACCGATTCTATTCATTGTACCCCACATATTGTCTGCTGTCGCACCGTAAGGTCTGTCATAGAAAAGTGGTGTACCGCTCTTTCTTGCACAAATAATTGCCCACGCCCTGATAACTTCGTTATCATCTACTGTCTTATAAGAGCTGTCGCTGCAGTAGTTATCGTGAGATTCTACCCATGTTACAGCAGTAGGATTATCTACATCAATTTGCAAATCTTCCATTTTTGAAGCAAGAAGATTACCAGAATTTATAGATGAACGGATTGTCGCACCATATGCACTTGCTGTTGTAGCACCAATTACCTTTTGGTACTCGTCTATTCTTTCGTTATCTCCTTGAAGAACTTCGCCATAGTTAAAGATTTTATCTGCGTTAGTAACCTCTGAGATAACACGGGTCCAGAAATTATTTTCTGTTGCCTTGCTGTCCTTAGGGTCATCAGGAAGTCCGATATGCTTTGCTGTATCATATCTGAAACCGTCTGCACCACAAGCAATGCAATCATTAAGATACTTTATAAAGTAATCCTGAAAATTCTTGTTTTCAGTATTTACATCAGGAAGTCCACCCATCTGACCTGTTGTACACTCAAAGCGGTCGCCCCACTTTGTAATCTCCTTAAAGCCATTTGCGTGATAAAGATTTTCCTTGCCACCAACAGCATCAAGAAGATTTTTATTTACTTGGTCGACTTGAGTTGTTGTGTGGTTAGGCACTACATCGACGATAACCTTAATGCCATACTTATGAGCCTCATCACACATAGCCTTAAATTCATCTTTTGTGCCAAGCTGATAGTTACCGATTGTCCAGTCTGTTGGCTGATAATGATAATACCATTTGCCATCACCGCTTATCTGCATACCACCATCTGCACCTACAAAACACTCATTAATTGGTGAGGTTTGAATTGTAGAATAGCCTGCATAAGCTATATCCTGCATACTTTCTTTTACAGTATTAAAAGACCAGCACCAAGCGTGGAGAATAGCACCATCTTTTATATTATCTGTCAAGCCATAATTAACGCTTACTTTTTCTGTACTACTTTCTGTTACTGATTGTGTTGTGCCTGTGTTAGACTCATTATTATCAGTATTACCTTTACAGCCAACCACTGAGCCTACAAGCATTGCCACAAGAATTAACGCAATACTCGATTTTAAAAAGCTTTTCTTTTTCATATTAACCTCCTATAAACTTTGGAAATAGTTTTATAGTAATTATGGCATATTTTTAAGTGAAATTCAATACCATACAACTTTGCAGTTTAAAAAATATAGCAGAATTAACAGTAAAAATATATAAATAAGGAGTAGTCATATTTCTGACTACTCCTATTAAGCTTATTTTTCTACAAAATCAGAGATAGTTGCTTCACTATTTTCAATATCCTTCTCAATCAAACCAAGAATATACTGCTTAATAGTAACATCTTCCATTACAGTTTTAATCTTAATCTTTTTATACAGCTCACTATCAATTTTAAAATTTATAGCTTTCTCCATAATCAACCATCCTTTAATAAGTATATTTAAAATAATATATAGCCAACAATCTAATAAGTTGCATATATAATTTTCTACAATTCAATGTAACTACTTTTCTCAAAATGAACTTTAAACATAGTTAAAAAGTATTTGTTATACCACTACAAATTGTAATACATTTTTACGATTTTGTCAACTGTATTTTTTACATTTTTAATGTTTTAAGTATAGTAAGCTTTTTGTAACATATATTATTTAATCTAAAAATCTTACAATTTGTATTGGAGGTGATAGTAATGGCAGAAAGCAAGCTGACAATTAAAAAACGCAATCCATTAAAGGGTGAGGACGGAAGCAAGGTTATTTCAGTTCGCATAAAAGATGAAACCATACATCGTCTTGACGAGCTTGCAAAAGAAACAAATCGCTCCAGAAATGAAATCATTGGAATTTTGCTTGAGTTTGGGCTTGATAATGTCGAGGTTGAATAATACAACCAAATATTATAAAAAAGGAACGGTTCTAATCCGTTCCTTTTTGTTTGAAGTTTATGTGTCTATAAATCAATATAGCTAAAGAACATATAATCAAAATTATGCTTATCCATTGAGATGTAGATATTCCAAAGAGAAAACCTCTTATTTCATCGCCTCGGAAAAATTCCGTCGTCATTCTTAATGCTCCATACATAAGAAGATATAGCAGAAAAAGAGTTCCCTTTCTAAGCTTCTTATATGAAAGAAATAGCAATATCGCAAATATTATTAAATCTCCTGCACTTTCAACAAGCTGTATAGGCAATCTTGTTACACCATTAGCCTCTGGGATATTCGGATTATTATAAACAACGCCCCAGCTGCTCTCTATTCCATAGCAACAGCCACCCAAAAAGCAGCCCACTCTACCAAATGCGTGAAATAGTGGTATCGCAGGGGCATATATATCTGCATAAAACATTGTATCAAGCTTTTGCTTTTTGCAATAAATAGTGCCAAGAATAATTCCGCCTATAAGTCCGCCATAAAATACCATTCCGCCCCAAATATCGGTAGTATAAAACCAAAAATTTTCCCATGAGCTAAAAACTTTGTCAAGGTGCATTATACACCACCACAGCTTGTCTAAATGCGTTATTCCATAGAGAATATGAGCTCCTATAAACGCACCTATAAAAGCTACTGCTGGTATATTTATAAGCTGTGTGCGGTCTATATCTTTTCTCCGTCTTACCCTAAGCCATATATATACAACAGCTAAGGCTATTCCAAAAATAGCTGATATGCCATAGCTTGGAATATTCATTCCAAAAATGTTTATTGTAGGAAGCATAACTTAAAAACCTCTTAAAAAAGAAGCGAAGCGTTCATGAATAAGAACGCTTCACTTTGATTTTAATTTAGATTAATATAAATCCTTGTGTCATTTACAAACGAATATCCGCTTATCCTTACCATTTATAGTTATAAGAAACATAAGGAGCAGAATTTACTGCACTAAAAGCTGATATTGTGCATATAAGGCAACCAGCACCGCAAACAACTGCGATAATAGAGCATACAAGACCTGTTATTGCAAGACCATTTTGCTTTAGGCCTACTTGTTTACTCTTATTGCCTGACATAATGGCAAGAACTATACCTACAATACCAAGAACCGCACCAACGCCCCAGCACCAGCCTGTGCAAAGTCCAATAATACCAAGAACCATAGAAGCTATACCCATACCCCTACCTGGGTCTTCTGGAGCTGGATATTGTGGCTGTGGCTGATACTGTGGCTGTTGATATGGTGGCTGCTGATAAGACTGCTGTGGATACTGTTGGTACTGTGGTTGCTGATATTGCTGAGGGTTTTGCTGATTTTGTGGGTCTTGTGGATAATTATTCATAATAATAACTCCTCAATATTATATTTATATATATAACAATAGCACAATTTATCTATTTTTGTCAACTCTATTTTTAAATTTATTCTTTTTTATATGATACATAAAAAGAACGGCTTCAAGCCGTCCCTTTGATTGATTATTTATCTTTTTCAAGCTCTAATAGCAAACGATTTATTCTATCCATATCAACACCATCTGTTGTTGGTGTATATGAAGACTTACTTGGCTCTGGAATGGTTTCACTTGTTATATCAGGATTGCTGTCTGTTAATGTAATATCATCTGCTATATGATTTCCTGTAACAATAAGCTCAGGCTCTGGTTGTATCTCCTCAACCTCTTGCTGTGGTTCTGCCTCTGCCGGAGTTTGTTTTTCTTCCTGTTCAAAATTACTTTGAAGTATGCTGTGAAGTGCATCTGCGTGAGATGCAACCTCTGGTTCTTCTTGCTTAGGCTCTATACTTGCAGCAGGCTCAGAAAGAATTGTTTCTCTGCGAATATGTGGTGCAGACTTTCCGAAAGAAGCTATATCCTCAAAGGAGCTATAAGCTGGCTCTTCTTGGGCATCAGATTTTTCATCAAGTTCTGCCTTTTCTGCTTCTTCAAGCTCCTCGGCTTGCTTATGAAGGTACTGATTACCAGCCTTGCTTGTAATCTCTGCAAGAAGTGAAATTGTATAAAAGCAAAGCAGTATGTCTGAAATTTCCATAATCAGCTTATCATTTATCTTAAACTCACCCGAAAGAACAGCAGAAACTATAATGTCAGCTCCATATGCAAGGCAAGCACAAATCATTGGTACACCAAAGAAAAACAGAGATTTTATACAGCTTTTCTTCAAGCCTGCAAACATAACTGCGTGATAATATATAAATAATGCTGCAAGAGCAACTGCAACTATATCAAACATCTCTGAGCTTTGAACAGAAACCTTTGTATAATCAAAGAAAAGATTTATAAGTCTTAGTGCAAACATTACTGGAACTATAACTGTAAGTAACGGTTTGGTCTTTAAGAAATTTTTGCCAACAAGTGATGAAACTGATTCCATAAGGAACACTCCACCAGCCAAAATCTCAAAAAGATTTGTTATGATATAGAAAAGTGCATTAGTATCTTCTGGAATATTTGAGATTGACATAAATCCAAGTATGCCATTAGTAATAAAGCAAATTGAAATCAGCAAGCCAAAAAAGCCCGCAAAGAAATTCTTGCCAATATCATAATTTTGCGGAGTTTCTCTATCGAGAAGGGTAAGAATTGCTCCTATGATAAAGCCTGAAGCTATCAAACCAAAAATAACTATCGAATACATAGACTTATCAAGAAAAAACTCTCCACCAGTATTAATAACAACAGAACGCCATACACCTAAACCAAGAGATGCGACCGCCGTTATTATAAGGACAATCCAATTATATTTAATTTTCATTCAATTAGCACTCCTTTTTAAATTTGTACGGTAAATGCACCAGTGATATTCTTATATTTTATACCAAACCGCCGATAATTGCAATGTTACACACAACAAAAAAAGGATTTTTTACTAATTGTTTAAATTTAATATCATAATATTAGTCTGCTGTACGCTCATCAAGAGGAACATAGCCTGTAGGTTTAACCATAGAACGATATGCCGGACGAATAATTCTTCCACCATATGTAATCTCCTCAATTCTATGAGCGCACCAGCCCGCAATCCTCGAAACAGCAAAGAGTGGAGTAAAGAGGTCGCTTTCAATCCCCAGCATATCATATACAAAGCCGGAATAGAAATCGACATTTGCACAGATAACCTTCTTACTGCCCTTTACATTTTCAAAAACACTTGGAACGAGCTTTTCTACTCTCTTATAGAACTCATAAATATCAGTCATACCCTTTTCTGCAGAAAGCTTTTTAGCATTTTTCTTGAGGATTTTTGCTCTTGGGTCAGAAAGTGTATAAATTGCGTGACCAAAACCATAGATAAGACCCGAACCGTCACCAGCGTCCTTAGTAATAATCTTTCCGAGATAATCTGCAATTTCTTCCTCATCTGTCAAATCCTTGATGTTAGCAAGAAGTTCGTCCATCATATGCTTAACCTTGATGTTAGCTCCACCATGACGAGGACCTTTAAGCGAACCGATAGCCGCTGAAATAGCAGAATAGGTATCTGTGCCTGAAGATGAAAGAACTCTTGTTGTAAAGGTAGAGTTATTACCACCGCCATGCTCTGCGTGAAGTATCATACATAGGTCAAGGAGCTTTGCCTCAGAGTCTGTAAAATGACAATCAGGACGCAAGGCGTGAAGAATAGACTCGCTTGTAGAAAGGCTCTTATCAATCGGGTGGAAATACATACTCTTATTCTCAAAATGTCTGCGTTTAACCTGATAAGCATAGGTCATAATTGTAGGCAGACAAGCTATGAGAGAAATAGATTGACGAACTATATTTTCAAGGGAGTTATCATCTGGGTTATCATCAAATGAATACATAGCAAGCACAGAGCGGGCAAGCTTATTCATAATATCCCTTGATGGTGCTTTAAGAATCATATCTTCAGCAAAATTTTCTGGCAAATCTCTTGCCTCCGCAAGGAAGTATTTGAGCATTTCAAGCTGTTCCCTTGTTGGCAATTTACCAAACATTAAAAGCCAGGCTGTTTCCTCATAGCCAAATCTGTTTTCTGCTATGCAGGCATCTATAATATCATTAACATCTATCCCACGATATGTGAGCTTTCCCTCATCAGGAATCTTAACACCATCATCGACAAGAAAGCCATGAACATTACAAATTCTCGTAAGACCTGCCATAACGCCTGTGCCATCGGGATTTCTAAGACCTCTCTTAACATTATAGGTAGTATAATCTTCATGAGTAAACCCGTTATTCTGACGATATTCTTCGCATAACTGTGATAATCTATTAGTGAAGTCAGTGCTTGCAAGTGTCATAAGACAACGCCTCCGATTTATATTCTTAAAAAGTACTGTAGATACTTTGTCGGCAATATGCCATAAATTATATTTTATTCTAATTACTTTATGCTGTCAAGAAAGTAAGAGCATACGAAAAAATATTCATTACTTTACATAATTAGCCATAGCGGAATTTATAATTTATTGTCAGTTTTTTGCAAGAAATCGTTAATTAAAATTCAAAATAAAATCTTTATAAACGATTTATTCGGAATATGCCCTATCGTTATTGAAACTATTATAGTAAATTCTTTCATTTATATGTCAAAAGGGAGAAAATTATGAAAATTAAGCGTGAATTTTTAATCTGCACAGCTATTTTTGTTTTAATGGCAAGCTTGCCACTTTTTGCGATTGGTGCTTCATACGGATTAGAAGAACCTGTAAACACTGATACATCTGGTGTTTTATCAAAGGTTGAAAGCTCCAAGTCTGAATGTAAAACAGAAAAAGTCCCTTCTAAAACCGAAAACAAGGCTGCATCATCAGAAACCAAAGCTTCCGAAAGCCCGCAAGAAAGCCTTGTTGAAGTAAGCAACAGCGATAAAATATCCGCTGACGGAAGGTTTAAAATTCTCGACACCTCTACAAATGAAGTTCTCACCCTTACAGACGAGGAATTTTTAATCGGGGCAGTCGCCGCAGAAATGCCTCCAAGCTATGAAACAGAGGCTTTAAAAGCTCAATGCGTTGCTGCATACACTTGTTATGCTAAAAAAAGAGCTGATGAGAGAGACAATCCTCACAAGGAATTGAACGGTGCGGACTTTTCGGCGGATTTATCAAAAAAACAAATTTATCTCACGCCAGACCGAATGAAAGAGGATTGCGGAGAAAGCTATGATGAAATTTATTCAAAATATAAGAATGTTGTTAAAGCTGTAAAGGGCGAGGTTTTAACCTATAAAGGCGAGCTTATCACCTGCACATATTTTGCGATTTCCAGCGGAAAAACTGACAGCTTTAAGGATATTTTCGGCAAGGATTTACCTTATCTCACGGCGGTTTCAAGCCCTTATGATGCCTTTGCTCCAAATTATAAATCCGAAAAAGCTATTTCTGCGGAGGATTTCAAAAAAGCTTTTGAGGAAAATTCAGATACTGTCAATTTTTCAGAAAGTGCTGATAAATGGATTAGCGATATTAAATTAACCGATTCAGGAAGTGTTAAGTGCATTAAAATCGGAGGTGTTGAATTTAGCGGCAGCAAAGTGAGGGAAATTTTGGGATTAAGGAGTGCTTGCTTTAGTGTTAAGTACAACAAGGAATTTCAGTTTGAAGTCAAAGGCTATGGGCATAATGTGGGAATGAGCCAATATGGAGCAAATGAGATGGCTAAAGAGGGCATCGGATATAAAGGCATATTAGAGCATTATTATAATGTAAAAATATAATCTTAAAGCTCTTTCTTTCGCTTTACAATATTTAATTACTATCCTACAAAAAATTTCAATTTTCCTCTTGTATTTTTTGCATAAATAATTTATAATATGTTATAAATTATTATGCAACTATCTTTGTGAAATCTCTTAGATTTTTGCCCACCTACGAAAGGAGAATTAAACTCGTATGAAACAATATAATGCAAAAAATATCCTTAACATCGCTATTGCTGGTCATAGCGGTTCTGGTAAAACCTCTCTCGCTGAAGCTATTATCTATACCTGTGGTGGTTCGGAACGCCTCGGCAAGGTATCTGAGGGTAATACCATACTTGACTGCGACCCTGAAGAAATTAAGAGAAAAAGCTCTGTTGTAGCGGCTACTGCTCCAGTAGAGTGGAAAAATCATAAAATAAATCTTATAGATACCCCAGGATTATTCGACTTTGAGGGAGGTCTTTATGAGGGCGTTCGTGCCGCTGATTCAGTTCTTATTACTGTTTCTGGCAAAAGCGGTGTTTGTGTCGGCACTGAAAAGGCTGTTGCCGCCGCTGATAAGCGTGGTTTGACAAAGATTTTCTTTGTAAACGGTCTTTGCGATGAGAGTGCAAGATTCTATCGTGTATTTGAAAATCTTAAAGCCTCATTCGGTCCGTCCGTCTGCCCTGTTGTCGTTCCTTATATAGTTGACGGTCAGGCAGATTGCTATGTCAATCTTCTTGAGTATAAAGCATATAAATATGAGAACGGAAAAATCACAACTGTTCCACTTCCTGATATGGGAAATCGTCTTGAAGGTCTTAGAACCGCTATTTGTGAGGCTGTCGCTGAAACAAGTGACGAAATGTTCGAAAAATATTTTTCAGGCGAGGACTTCACCCCTGAAGAAATCATTGTCGGCGTAAGTAAGGGCGTTAAAGAGGGAAAAATCAGTCCTGTATTCTGCGGTGACGCACTTCTTACATACGGTATTGAACAGCTCTTGAACGGTCTTATCTGGCTTGCTCCATCTGCTGAGGATAAATCAGAAGAGCTTGCACTTGATACCGAGGGCAATCCTGTTGAGCTTTCTGTAAATGAAAATGCTCTGCCCGCTGCAATCGTTTTCAAAACTGTTGCAGACCCATTTGTCGGCAAGCTGTCTTACTTTAAGGTTATTTCAGGCAAAATCTCCCCTGAAACTCCGATTATGAATATGCGTACAGGTACGATTGAGCGTTTGACCAAGGTTATGACTATCTGTGGCAAAAAGCTCATAGATACTCCATATATTACCGCTGGCGATATAGGTGCGGCGGCAAAATTACAATCTACCAATACAGGCGATACTCTTTGTGCTCCTGCGAGAAAGGTTATCCTTGAGGGCATTGAATATCCTCAACCTTCCTATTCTAAGGCAGTTTATCCCAAGAATAAGGGTGATGAGGAAAAGGTCGCTCAGGGCTTATTAAGACTTTCTGAGGAAGACCCAACAATTCGCTTTAAAACAAATAACGAAACTCACGAAATGATTCTTACTGCTCTCGGCGAACAGCATATTGATGTTATCGTATCCAAGCTAAAGAGTAAATTTGGTGTTGAGGTAACACTCAGCACACCTAAGGTAGCTTATCGTGAAACTATCCGCAAAAAGGTTAAGGCACAAGGCAAGCACAAGAAACAAACTGGCGGTCACGGACAATTTGGCGATGTCTGGATAGAATTTGAGCCATTTGACGGCGATTTTGAGTTTGATGAAAGAGTTGTCGGCGGTGCTGTACCTAAGGGCTTTTTCCCTGCTGTTGAAAAAGGCTTGCGTGAGTGTATGCAGAAAGGTCCTATTGCTGGCTATCCTGTTGTTGGTGTTAAGGCTACTCTTTATGACGGCTCTTATCACCCTGTTGATTCCTCCGAAATGTCCTTTAAAATGGCTGCGGCTATTGCATTCAAGACGGCTATGGAAAGTGCAGACCCAATTCTCCTTGAACCAATCGGCACATTAAAGGCTACTGTGCCTGATTCCGCAATGGGCGATGTTATGGGCGAAATCAATAAACGCCGAGGTCGTGTTTACGGTATGAATCCTGCTGGAAACGGCTATCAGACAATCGAAGCAGAAATTCCTATGGCAGAAACAAGCGACTTCTCAACCTTTATTCGACAGGCAACCCAAGGCAGAGGTCATCATACAATAGAATTTCTCCGCTATGACCCAGCAGTCAATCAAAAATAATTTATAGAGTGTAAGAATATATTTATATTCCTCCTATACAAAAACCGCACGAGGTATTTAACTTTCGTGCGGTTTTGTTTTTACAAAATCAAGTTTTTATAGATTGACATATATTTTTTTATGTTATATAATATAAATAAGGATAGAGCGTATCACAAAACGGTCGCTCCCAAAATTATAGTTATTTGAAATAACCGCCTTATTGGGAAGTGGGGCGGTTATTTCCTTTTATTATCACTGAAAAGCTTGATAATAGCAATTATCAATATGCCAAGCTGAATTAAATCAGACCAAGTAACATAACTTTCCATATGTAACACCCCCATTTCTGGGAGCAGGATTGACCGCCTATCGTTGTGATACGCTCTATGTATAATTATATTATAATATGTAGTATATTGTCAACAAAAATACCGCCTTGCTTAAAGCATAGGCGGTATTTTTATATCATAAAATATTACTTCTTCTTAAAGCTATCCTTTAAAGATACTGAACGGTTAAATACTGGCTTTTCTGGTGTGCTGTCTTTATCAACGCAGAAATAGCCAAGTCGCATAAACTGATATGATTTCGGTGCTTCTGCACTTGCCATAGCCGGCTCAACCTTACAGTTTGTGAGAATTTCAAGAGAATTTGGATTGAGATAATCAAGGAAATTCTTATCGCCGACATCTGGGTCAGGAACAGTAAAGAGATTATCATAAAGACGAACTTCTGCCGTAGCGGCAGTCTTTGCGTCAACCCAATGAATAGTACCCTTGATTTTTCTGCCGTCAGGAGCGTTTCCTCCTCTTGTTTCAGGGTCGTATTCTGCATAAACCTCTATAACATTGCCGTTTTCGTCTTTCTTACAGCCTGTACATTTTACGATATAAGTTGTTTTAAGGCGAACTTCATTTCCTGGGAACATTCTGAAATAGCCCTTTACAGGTTCTTCCATAAAATCATCTTGCTCTATAAAGAGTTCACGAGAAAATGTTACTGTTCTCGTGCCGTCTTCTGGACGATTTGGGTTATTTTCAACCTCAAAGGTTTCTGTCTTATCCTCTGGATAGTTTGTAATAATAAGCTTTACAGGGCGAAGAACTGCCATTGTACGCTGTGCAGTTTCGTTCAAGTCCTCACGCAGGCAATGCTCAAGAAAGCTATATTCAACTGTGCTTGTAGCCTTTGCAACACCGATTCTTTCGCAGAAATTACGGATAGATGCAGGTGTATAGCCTCTTCTTCTCAAACCGCAGAGAGTAGGCATTCTTGGGTCGTCCCAACCGTTTACATAATTTTCCTCAACAAGCTTACGGAGCTTTCTCTTACTCATAACAGTATTGTTGATACCAAGTCTTGCAAACTCAATCTGTCTTGGCTTTGCAGGTACAGAAATATTATTTATAACCCAGTCATAGAGTGGGCGGTGGTCCTCAAATTCAAGTGAGCAAAGAGAATGAGTAATACCCTCAAGTGCGTCCTCAATAGGGTGTGCAAAATCATACATAGGATAAATGCACCATTTATCGCCTGTGCGGTGGTGCTTAATTCTATTTATACGATAAAGAACAGGGTCACGCATATTGAAGTTACCTGATGTGAGGTCGATTTTTGCACGAAGAGTCATTTTTCCGTCAGGGAATTCTCCGTTTTTCATACGCTCAAAGAGGTCAAGGCTTTCTTCAATAGGTCTGTCACGATAAGGGCTTTTTGCAGGGTGGGATAAATCGCCACGATTTTCACGCATTTCCTCTGGTGAAAGCTCGCAGACATAAGCCAAGCCCTTTTTAATAAGCTCAATAGCAAATTCATACATCTTATCGAAATACTGTGATGCAAAGTAGAATCTATCGCCCCAGCTAAAACCAAGCCATGCAATATCCTCTTTTATTGCATCAACATATTCAACATCTTCTTTGGTTGGGTTTGTATCGTCCATTCTAAGGTTACATTTTCCGCCAAAGCGTTCTGCTGTTCCGAAGTCTATGCAAATAGCCTTTGCGTGGCCTATATGCAAATATCCGTTAGGTTCAGGTGGAAATCTTGTGTGAACTTCCTTACCCTCAAATCTGCCTCCCTCGGCTATATCTTCCTTAATAAAATCGTGGATAAAGTTACCAGCGACTTCATTTTCTAAAATTTCATCTGCCATAATTCTGTACTCCTTTTTATACTCCAAACTCAAATTTATTTTTCTCTAAAGTCAAGACTTTTAATTATTCTATGCGAATGAACCGTTGGAGCGAACTGTGTTCGCCCGTTCGGTAGTTCATTGGGAAATTCTCCGACTGCGTCAACAAACTTCTTTTATAAATGTCGAACAAGACTTGTAGAGCGATTTTGCGTCTTGTCCTGTACGGTCACGCACTAACAGGGAACCCCCTGCGAGGGTTCCCTACGAAAAACATTCCACTGGAATGTTTTT
>ERZ791905.71-NODE-71-length-127411-cov-19.873167_pt1 | contig 127411 bp, 116 predicted proteins | sample MGYA00510147_ERZ791905 | MGnify/ENA primary metagenome ERZ791905 (study PRJEB30046, sample SAMN00792084) | human gut metagenome | study: EMG produced TPA metagenomics assembly of the A metagenome-wide association study of gut microbiota in type 2...
ATGTTATTAATTTGTCAAAGGTTCGTTGTTTTGTCGTTCTTAGCGACAACTTCTAAAGGATACCACTTTGTCTCGTCTTTGTCAAGAACTTTTTTTATTTTTTTCAAAGTTTTTGATTTCGACGGTGATGTCGAATTTGAAGTTTTGCTGTCGTCTCAGTGACAGCTTGCTTATAATAGCACTCTAATTTTGGAAAGTCAACCCCCTTTTTCATTTTTTTTAATTTTGTCGAATTGGGGGCTTGGTTTCCTTTTTTCGGTCACTGTGCGACCTTAAATGCCCAGATCGCAGAGATCTGATATTGTAATGTATCATAATCCCACAACTGCTGGCTCCGTTCTATACTATTCGGATCATGAACAAGGAACTTGTCTCCTTCCATTCCTGCGATCACAATAAAGTGTCCCTGCGAAGTAAAGTCTCCGGATCGCATCGCACATACAAGCGGATGTCCCTGTGAGAGTTCTTCCTGCATGTTATCTTTACTCAGATAGATATAATATCCCTGTACACCATACACTGCAGCCACCTCGTCCATAAATGACCACTTCGTTCCGGAATTCTGCTCATAGTATCCATGTTCCGTTGCATAGTCCGCCAGCTTGTCCGGTGTTGCCTCCTGATTTTTCGTCAGTCCAATGACGATCATTGAAAGACAGGTTGGTCCACAACCTGACAATCCGATAACATCATTTCCATAGGCATCATAGCCCCAGCGCTTATCCCATTGGATAAACAGAGGGATTCCATCTAGTTCAGATGCCTCCAACGTACCTGAAGTTGTATCATAGTTTTCCTGATAGCCAAGCGCAAAATCCAGCATATTCGGATTGCAGCATAAATTATTTAAAAGTGCCTCCGGGTATTGATCCATGTGATCGTAGATTGTCTGAAACTCCGGGTATCGGTCTGCCAGATTCTTCAATCTTGTCTGAATCTCCTCCATCGAATAGTGTGCCGGTGAACCCACCATATATTTCTTCTCATAATAATTCGGCAATGCCTGACTCTGTACCTGCGCAATCTCTCCGGTTGCCGACACCTTTGGTTCCGCGGCATCTGCCTGCTGCTCTGTGGACGCCGATTCACTGGCAGCCACCACTTCGGATACATCCTGTTTTTTAGAGGAAATCCCTCTCCGCACCAATGCCACGATCAATACCAGCATGGCAACACAGATACACAAGCAGAACAATTCCTTTGCCCGTTGTTTTCTCCTTCTGCGCCGGCGCAGCTCTTCCTTTCGTTTCTTTAATTTCTTTCTACGCAGTTCTTCGCGTTGCTGTTCCTGCAACATCGTCCGCCTCCTGATGACTTCTGAATCCTCGGAAATTATACCCACATTCCCGTTCGTTTCATTCCGTCTGTATCTTTCACTGTATCTTTCGTATTCCATTTTCATGCACACTCCTTTTATAAACTTCCCGTAGTTTACATGGACTGTGCATCATATCTGTCTCATATATGTATCATTTTTCCATCTTAGTTGCATATTTTTGTATGTCACCTGACGGCTCCACATGTGCCTTCACATTATGTCTGTCTGTGCAGGTGCATCCATCATATTGCTCATTGTATCGCAACTCCATCATAGATGGTTCCAATCGATGATATATCCTGATCGACCCACATGCCAATCTCTACAAACTGCTTTCCGTCTTTTTCCTGCTCCTTCACACCTGCCATATCATTCGCAGTCAGTTTGCCATCTGCATTCATATTATAGCCTTCTCCATACATTTCATTATAGACGCCATAGTTATACTTCTTAATAATAACCTCTTCGGAAATGCCCAGCTCCTCCGCCATATATTTCACCACATCCGCTTTTAAAAACGCCTGCCATTCAGCATCTGTCATATAGGCATATACAGTATACCCCAAAATCTTTCCGGTTTCCACATCTACACATAAATACATATAATCATCAGAAACCTGACACACCATATATTCAAGCATCACGTATTGATTCATATTGTCCAGATTAACCAGAGTTTCATACTGCGTATCCGCATATATATCAAGAATATCAAAATCTAATTCAGGAAGTAAATGTGCTGCCTGCATCCTTTCAATCTGCGGTGCTACCTGCACTTGCATATCATAATCATCATATACGTCTGCATTTTCCACCGGATAAGAAGTTGACACATGCATCCCTTTTGATCTCCCGTCCATCAAATCAAGTTTTTCTTCCATCGTCATCTGCGCGGCAGTATCCAGATAGGATGTATCTGCCTGCTGCACGTATATGTGATCAACCTCACTTTTATCCATCATGGCAAATATCGTCTTCGGTGCCATAATTCCGATTGTCAAAACAGCAGCTCCCGCCAGCACGCACAGGCAATTGCGCAGGATATTTTTATGCATTTCATTGTTTTTCTCTGTTTTTTGTTCGTTTTTCTTTGTTTCCGCATGTCCCCTCATACTTCTTCCTCCATTTCCATCTTTTCCGAATTAACCTGTCTGCATACCTCCTTCGGAAAACAGACACTCACCTGCGTTCCAATCCCCTTTTTACTCATGATCTGCAGCTTTGCCTGATGCAGCTTCACAATCTCGTTACAGATAGCAAGTCCCAGTCCCGCACCACCGTTTGCCCGGGAGCGTGATTTGTCTACCATATAAAATGCTTCGGTCAGCCGGCTCAGATTCTCCTCATCGATACCGCATCCGTTATCCTTGATTCCGATACGATATTCGTCTGATACCCACACACCGAACAGAGAAATTTTCCCTTTTCCATCCATCGATTTTCTGGCATTGTCAAACAGATTGATCAATACCGTCTTCATCAGATCCGGCTCAAGCTTCACTATCGCAGGCTGTACATTGACTGTCAGTTCAACCCCATATTTACCGGCGACCGGAAGCAATGTCTCATACACTGCTTCCGCAAAAATCGTTATATCCATATCATAAAACAGGAAATCCTGTTTTTTAAGCACGATCAGATCCATCAGTTTCATGGACATTTTCTCTAAGCGCCTGCCCTCCACAACAATCTGGTTGGCATAGGTGATCAACTTCTCCTCCGAAAGCTGATTGGAGCGGATCAGATCTGCATATCCGATCATTGAGGTAAGCGGTGTTTTTAACTCGTGGGCAAAGTTATTTGTGAACATCTCCTGGCTTTTTGTTTTTTCTTCCAGTTCCTTCATTGTCCTGTTCAGACTCGTGGACATCCGATTGAAATCTTCCGCCAACACACCGATCTCATCTTTGCTTCTTTTTCTGATCCGGATTCCCGCACGTCCGCCAGCTACCAGCTTCGTTGCCTTCGACAACCGTCGGATTGGCACCACAATCATATTATTTAAGATTGCCATCAGCATCAGACAGACAATCATGACAATAATCATGATCATGCGGAACATCCGAAGCTGCGCGTCACGGTTTTCATAGTCACGTGTGATATCCGAAAATGTCTCAACATAGTAGACACGATCAAGTACCTGAAAGCTTGTTCCGGTATAGAGCATATATCTGCCATTTCGTTTTACAATCTTATAGCCTTCCTGCCCTGCTTCTAGATCGTCCCGGCAGATTGACACGTCTGCCCCCTTGAGTCCATTCGTACTGTAAATTCTTGTCTTTTCGTCTGTCCAAAGTGCAAACTGTACTTCCTCTCCGGCATTCCGGACAGAAACCGATTGCGCTGCCTGACGTACGACAACATTTTTTTGTTTTTCATATCCGGTATCCCGATATACAAGATTGATCGTCCGTTTTACATTCTGTACAAGATTGATACAGACAACGCTTGCATTATTATATCCGTTCTGGATATCCTTTTCTCTTGCACTTTTGAATCCGGAATGGATCAGAAATGTTCCACACGCCGAAAATGCCAGCATCATACAGGTACAAACGGATAAAAATAGTTTCCAGAATAATTTCAAGCTTATACCTCCAACCGGTATCCCACCTTATATACCGGTACAATTTTATCTTCCAAGCCAAGCTTCTTACGCAGACGCTGTACATGCAGATCAACCGTACGGCTGTCCCCATAATATGGTTCATGCCATACACTCTCGAAGATCCGCTCACGGAACAATGCGACATTCGGGTTTCGCATAAACATCACTAAAATCTCATACTCTTTCTTCGTCAGGTGAATCTCCACCCCGGCTTTTTTTACCTGAAATGACTGCGTATCCACCTCAATATCATATGCGGTAAGTGTCTGTGATACTTTATTATACCGACGCAGCACACGTTCCACTCTGGCAAGCAGTTCGATGATTTCAAATGGCTTTACCATATAATCTTCCGCGCCAAGCTTTAATCCCCTAACCTTATCCTGCACATCTCCCATCGCTGTGAGAAAAATCACCGGGACATGATAATAGTTGAAATACTCCATCAGGGAAAATCCATCCGGTCCCGGCAGCATAATATCGACGAGTGCCAGATCATATACCTCCTGCTCCAGTTGTCCGGAAACCGAAGTGCCATCGTAGACACAATCACACAGATAACCCGCGTTCCGTAAACTGATCTCTATAACATTGGAGATGGATGTATCATCTTCCACAACTAAAATTCGATTCATAAAACTGTCTCCTTGTTATTTGTAAATGACGGCTTAATGCAAACCATTCCGTATGACGGTCGGTTGCACCAAAAACAGAGAGGAGCCATCTCTGACCTCTCTCTGTTATTTTACATCATTTTTGCATCATTTTAGCATCAAAAATGATGAATTTTGATTTTTTTGTAAACTTTATGAAAAAACCTGTTTGATACTGTCATAATGCAGGAATTTCCCCTGTGCACCAAGTGCTTTAATTTCTTCTGCAGTCGCTAACATACACCCATCCGTTTCCGCCTCCTGCAGATGCAGGTCTGCTTCTGTAAAATCTCCTGTAAAGCAATAGATATCCACAAAATAGTTGTCGCCCTCGTCCGGGTTCTCGCGCGTATACGAAAATACAAAGCCACCTTCAAAGGAAGAGACGTCAAGTCCTGTTTCCTCTTTAATCTCACGTTTCACTGCATCCAACGAATCCTCGCCTGCCTGCGCCGCACCACCAGATACTTCCCAGCTTCCCGGTGCCCATGCCTTTGTCATGACACGCTTCGTGATCAGATATTTACCATTTGTATGACGGATCACGCCAAGCACGGTCAGATGAAAATCTCCAGGCTGCATATGCCAGTCATTTCGTTTCATTGTTCGTCCGGTACGCTGTTTGTCCCGGTCGTAGATATCCCATAATTCCATGTATGTCCTCCTTGCGGGCTCCCGACTGCATCTACCGCGGGGAACGCCCACATTTTCATTCATCATTTTCTTTACTTGGCAAGGTCATATTTCTGCAAGAAATTAAACAATGCACCAATCAGGTTCGAATCATTGCCGAATTTGCATAAGTCAATCTTCATCCGCTCATAAATATAAGACAGACGCCGCAGCTTCGATGTATATTTGATGATTCCCTCCATAAACTTCGGCTGTGCACTGATGCCACCGCCAATCAGGATAATCTCCGGTGCAAGCGTGATGTAGAGGTTACAGCAGTGCCATGCAATGTTATAATACATCTGCTCTAGAATATCCTGTACCTCCGGATCGGTCTCTGCCATCTCATAGATATCCTCACCGTTTACTTCCTGCCACTTGAGTCCCTTTGCCTTAGCAACCTTCCTGCGAAGTGCCTGCACGGATGCCTGCTGTGTCCATATACAAGGATCCGGAAGTGCTCCCCCTTGCTTCGAATTGATCTCTTCAAGCGGGCAGATCTTATCCACATCCTCAATCGGCAGTCCGTCATATAAAAAGGACATCTCTCCTGCAATCATACCGACACCATGGCGCACCTTCCGGTCAATAATGATACCGCCACCAATTCCGGTACCAAACACAAGCACGCAGGCATCTTTGCAATCCTTGGCATTTCCAATCCAGACCTCTGCAAGTGCGGCGCACTTTGCATCATTTTCAAGTGCAACCGGAACATTTCCGCATCGTCTGCTGATCAGATTACCAAGCGGCACCCGGTCAAGATAAGGCAGACTGCCACCGCCATAGACGATACCCTGATTCACATTCACCTGTCCCGGAAGGCTCATCGCAATTCCTGTAATCTGATATTCCTTGCTATACTTTCCGTATATAATATCAATCTGCTCGAGAAATGCGGCAATTCCGTCTTCTGTTTTCACTGTATATGGCGTGATCTCATCGCCATTGTCATCCACTTTTCCATCCTGAAATGGTGTCGGGACTTTATACTTCTCATAAATCTTACCCTTCTGATCCATGAGCGCATACTTGATAAATGTACCACCCACATCAAATACTAAATACATATGCCACCTCCTATATTTCCCTGCGTCAGCGCGGCAATTCACACAAGCATCCGCGCATCTCCTGATATAATTTACTCCGCACACCGGAGACGATGCACGGAGTTTTGTTTCATTTTTTTATTCTGTTGTGCAGGTATTGCGATACGCACCCTTACATCGTTACACCGCCACAGTAACGCAGGAAGATCATAAGCATAGAAATCGTCACAACGATAATCATCGCCGGAGCGGCTGTCTTACAATATCTGCCCCATCCGATCGGATATCCGTTCTTTGCTGCCACAGATGTACCAACAACATTTGCAGACGCACCAATTGGGGTTGCACTGCCACCGATATCAGTTCCGATTGACAATGTCCATGCAAGGCAATCAAGCAATGGCTGGTTTGTACCTGCCAGACTCTTGATGATTGGAAGCATCGTTGCTGCAAATGGAATATTATCTACGAATGCACTTGCAATCGCAGAAATCCAGATAATGATTGCTACCATCACATATACATTTCCGCCACTGACCTTACCGATGAAGGATGCAATAGACTTCAGGATTCCTGTCTGCTCCAATCCTCCAACGACAATAAACAATCCGATGAAGAATAACAGTGTCTTATAATCTACTTTTTTAAGCAGTTCTAACGCATCTTTTCCGGATGTGACCAGAGTAATGATCGCGATAACCGTACCGATAAACGCAACCGTCAGACCTGTTGATGCATGCGATACAAGAAGTACCACCGCACATGCAAAAATCACGCTGCTGATGATAAACTTCTTCTTGTCTGTAATGGCTGTAGAAGGGTCTGGAATGTTGGATGTATCCAGCTCCTGTGACTCTTCTGACAGCAACTCCTTGCGGTATACAAGGTAAAAGTAAATAATAACTACAACAAGGCAGATACCGACGATCAGACCGGTATTTGTCAAAAAGTCGGAGAATGAAAGTCCCAGTCCTGTTCCGATGATGATATTTGGTGGGTCACCACACATCGTTGCCGAACCACCCAAGTTCGCACAGAACACCTCTGACAGAATCATCGGCACCGGATCTAAATGCAACAGCTTCGCAAGCTCGATCGTAACGGCTGCAAGGAACAAAATAACCGTAATACTGTCAATGAACATCGACAAAACGGCTGCCATGACCATAAACGTCACGAACAACGGTATTGGCTTATAATGCACCAGCTTCGCAAGGCGTAAGCATAACCACCGGAAGAATCCGGCCTTTGCCATACCTTCTACCATTACCATCATACCTGCAAGGAATATAATCGTCGCCCAGTTGATACCGGATGACTCCTCGGAACCCTCACCGGATGTAATCCAGAATCCCTTCGTGAAAATATTCTTTACATTCAATGTCTCGATGACCGCATCCATGCTATGCATTGCCACACCAAATACAAGGATCAGTGTCAGTGCGCCAGCCACGAGTGTGATGTACTGTTTTTCGATCTTATCCAGCACCATCAACACAAACATGACTACAAAGATGGATACAGCCAAAATCTGTGCTACTGTCATATCATCGTCCTCCTTTAATCTATGTTATGCCACATATGTACCTGTGACAAGTTGCACATTGATTTTTCAACCTGCATTATAATAGCATTAAACATCGAAAAAAGGAATAACTTTTTTTACTTTTTTTACATATTAAAAAGAGTTCGCAAAATATGTATATTTTATTGATTATAAATATCCTCTTTGTTCATGGATGTAAATGCAAGGATTCCCTTTGCTTTTACCTTTCCATCAACCGTTACTTTTGCATTGAACTTCACCAGTCCGGCTCCGCCGCTTCCCTTGCGGACTTCGATCTCAAGACAATCGCCCGGAATGACCGGTCTCAAGAATTTGAATTCCTCGCACTTTAACAGCACATAGATCTTATCGTCCTCCGTGCCCTGACTCTCCATCGTAATCGAGCAAAGCTGCGCACACGCCTCAATAACCAGCACCCCCGGCATGATCGGTGCATCCGGGAAATGTCCTACAAAATATGGTTCATTCACGGAAACACATTTGATTCCCTTGGCATATTCGCCGTCTTCCACTTCTAAAACCTTCTCGATCATCTGGAACGGTGGGCGTTGCTTGATTCTTTTTTGTACTTCGTTAATATTCATCATTACAGGCTCAGCCCTCCATCCAATACGATTACCTGCCCTGTCATGTAGGAGCATGCAGGTCCGGCAAGCATCGTAACTACATCACCGATTTCCTCGGCTGTACCAAACCGTTTCATCGGAATATCCTTTAAGTATTCTTCCTTCTTATCCTCCGGCAGAGCCTCTACCATATCGGTTGCGATAAATCCCGGTGCCACTGCATTCACACGGATGCCATATGGTGCAAGCTCCTTTGCCATTGTGGCTGTCATGGAGTTTACAGCGCCTTTTGTTGCACTATATACACTCTGTCCCGGTACTGCAAGCTTGGAACTTACGGATGATACATTCACGATCACGCCCTGTTTCTTCGAGAACATCTTCAAAACTGCCTGCTGGGTACAGTACATGTATCCCTTGATGTTCAAGTCGAGACACTGATCAATCGTATCCGGATTCATCATCAGGACAAATTCATCCTTTACGATTCCAGCGTTGTTAACAAGGACATCTAACTGTCCAAATGCGTTGATAACTTCACGCATCATTGTCTTTACCTGTGCAAGATCGGATACGTTTGCCTTGATGGCAACGGCTTCGCTTCCGGCTGCCTTGATCTTCTCTACGACTTCATTTGCGGCTGCTTCGTTTGAATTATAGTTGACGGCTACCTTGTAGCCAGCCTCTCCAAGCTTGATCGCACATGCGCGCCCGATTCCGCGGGATGCGCCTGTGACAAGCGCTACTTTACCATTTGTCATGTTTTTCTCCTTTATTCTGTATATTCTACAACTGCGAACCCCACATATCTCGAATATATATTTCCAGTTTGTTCATTCCATATACAATGTATTGAATCTAAGAAGTTCTAAATGTTCTGATATATGTATCTATAATATGCGCCACCGCCGTCAATTCGCCATCCATGGCTCAATGACGGCTTGTTTGAACATCGTGTTCAAACATGGCTAATATTATTACAGAACATTAAGAACTTCTAATATTCAAACATATCGTATATGTTCATGAAACAAACTGGAAATATATAATTCACTTTATCTTTTTGTTCGCAATTGCCTCTATAATTATCTTTTTATAATCCATACTATGCCACTTTCTTTAAGATGACTGCGGCGTAGCTGCCACCGATGGCGCAGCTTGTTGCGAGTACATACTTGTATGCGGATGTGTCGACAACTTCCTTCGTTACCTCTTCGGTTGTTACATAGTAAGCATTCTGTCTTGTGGCAAGATCGCCGGACAGTGTAAGTGCGGCATGTGCAACAGACAGTGCGGAGCTTGCAGCTCTGCCTTCACCTGTATAATCTCTGACCTGATGTACAGGAACCTTTCCTGCGAAAATTTCTTCGTACACATGGCGCTCCAATGTGTCGACTTCGTCGGCACCATTTGCGAATCCGTAAACGGCATCAATCTGATCCAATGTAATGCCTGCCATAGCGGCTGCATCTACGATGGCGTTCATCAGTCCCTTTTCGGTACCTGCGACATCACCGTAAGCAACGCCTTCGTGTGTCATGGCGTAACCACATACCTCTGCGTACTTCTTCGCATTGTGGCTTGCTGCGTATGTCTCGTTCTCGAGTGCGATACTCGTACTACCATCGGCAAGCACGAATCCGTCACCACCAGCGTATGCCTGCTTCACATCTCCGGCTACCTTGCCAAGCTTCGCATAGAGCTTCTCCATAACCTCGCTGTTCTCATCGGTACCAGTTGCAAGCATTGCCTTGCCGCGGTTCTGCTTGATCTCGTTATATGCATAGCACAAGCTGCTCATACCAGACTGTGCGCCGTTTGTCACTGTTACGTTATAGCCACGCATACCTGTCTTGATCGAGAGGTATCCACCTGCTGCATTGTAAACGGTGTTCGGGAAGTTGAAGGCAGAACCTGCTGTTGTTCCATTCTCAGAAATGTGCTCCTGGAACTCATATACGGTTGTAAGCGGGCCATCGCCGGTTCCAACAATCATACCAAGCTCTTCTGCATTCTCCTCTGTTACCTCGATGCCTGCCTCCTGCAGTGCTTCAAGGCCGGATATTACCTGCATCAGGCTGAACTTGTCGAGCTTTCTGTAGAACGCCATCTTCAGACCATATTTGTCGTAATCTTCTTTTCCGACATTTGCATGTACAGACGTTGCTTCCGGCTTTGTCTGTGCATTGACCTTATCGATATAGTTGGCAACGCCATTTCCAAGTGGGCTGACGATACCAAGACCTGTGATATAAACCTTCTCATCGTTCTCAGTTTCCTTCACATTGCCCGGCTCCTTCGAGAAGATGATACTTGCATTGCTTCCGCCAAATGCAAAGGAGTTAGACATTACATAGTGCAAATCCTTTTCCTTCATTGTATTCGGCATGAAATCGAATGTGCCTGCCTTCTCACCGAGCGCCTCGATATCCTCCTCAGAATATCCGATCGTTGGTGGAATCTTGTTCTCTGTCAGAGCCTTGATTGCGAAAACTGCCTCGATCGCACCGGCTGCACCTAAGCAGTGGCCAACCATTGCCTTTGTAGAGCTGACGCTTAAGTCTGGATTTGTCTCATCAAAGATTGTATGTAAGGAGAGGAATTCTGCCTCGTCGTTCTTGGCGGTTCCTGTTCCGTGTGCATTTACATATGCAACATCCTTTGGCTCGATGCCTGACTTCTCAATTGCCTCGCGAATCGCATACATCTGTCCAAGTCCGTCCGGACGTGGTGCTGTGATATGATGGGCATCACTGCTGATTCCTGCTGAAAGCACGTCACAGTAGATCTTCGCATTTCTCTTCTTTGCATGCTCATAGCTCTCCACGATGATCGCACCAGAACCTTCACCAAGTGTGATACCGTTGCTGTGGTTAAATGGCGAACATGCCTGCTCAGAAAGCGCATGAAGAGCTAAGAAGCCTGAAAATGGAACAGATGCAAATGCATCGGCACCACCAACGATAAACGCATCTGCCACACCGGCACGGATCAACTCACACGCATAAGCAATACTGATCGTACTTGCTGCGCAGGCATTACCAACGTTTGTGACAACACCCTTTGCGCCTGCCATATTTGCTACATGGTTTGCAATCGAGGCAATCGTCATCTTGTTGATATCCTCTGCATGCTCACCCTTTGTTACATAATTTTCTACACTGACAACACCACCGACGCAGCTTCCCATGACAACACCGACACGACCGGCATTACTCTCATCGATCACAAGACCTGCATCATCGAGTGCTTCCTTGGAAGCCTTCAGGCAGAGCTTGCTGACACGGTCAACATCCTTTGCCTCATCGATCTCATCCAGTGTATCACAGTGTACTTCTGCACCAAGGTTTGCATAGCAGTCGGTTGTATCAACAGATGCGACCTTATCAATTCCTGTTTTTCCAGCCAGTGCATTTGCGAAGCACTCATCTACGTTATTTCCGATTGCGCTGATCATACCAAGTCCGGTTACAACGCAACGTGTATTTGTAATCTTATCCATTTTTATCTCCTTTATATGCCACCACGCATTCGCGCGTTTCCTATCTACCTGTTCAGAATACACAGGGCTGCCCCAAAGTTTCCTTTCGGGACAGCCCTCTTTGTATGACTTGCTATTACATATTTGCTACAACGTACTTTGTAAGGCTCTCGATGTTGTAGAAGTGTTCCTTTGCAACACCTGTCATAGCTACGCCGTAAGCAGAATCGATACAAGCGATAATCTCCAGGGAATCAACAGAATCAAGTCCAATTCCATCACCAAACAATGGAACTTCATAATCTAATTCTTCCTCAGGGATTCTAAGATTCTTTGAAAGCATTCCTTTAATGTTCTCAGCGATTTCTAACTCTTTTTCGTTCATTCTATGTATCCTTCCTTTTCTTATATTTTACCCCGAATCAACGGGTATATTTTAAGAGTGTTTCCACTCCAAATATCATGATTGTTTCTTCACACCGTAGGTATCACGCAACTCATAGATCCTGTCTCTGCAGACGCCTGCATATTTTTTGAGGACAACCGATGGTCTGCCTTCTTCGTTTAAATCCATCTCGACCGGCTTGCCGACGATAATGTGCATGCGATGGAAGACCTTAAATTCGCCGTCGATCACAACTGGTACAACCTGCGCCTGTGCCTGTCTCGCAAGCATCAGAAATCCTGGCTTGAATTCATCCATCACTCCGGTATGGCTCGTATGTCCTTCCGGGAATATGTAGATCGGGCAGCCCTCATTCATCTTCTCCAATCCCATCGACAGCCAGCTTGTATCCATCTCCTGACGGTTCATTGGGATATATGGAAGATTGCGGAACAACCAGTTAATCTTCTTCTTATCATACCAGTCCCGCGCAACAAAGGTATGTACCCTATATTTACCAAACAGTCGTGTCATATAGAACCCATCCACATGACTTGTGTGATTGGAATAAACAACACAGTTGCCTTTTTTCAACGCATCTTTCGTTGCCTTTTTGTCTTCCCACGTTACCTTTGGCGGGTACAGGATACGGATTACGCCATTCGCGATCGCAAAGGCAAGCTTCGCTGCAAATCTCTTTAGTATCTCCATGATGTTACACCAGCTTTCCGTAAGGTCCAACCTCCGGGTTGTCCCAGTTCATATTGATTGCCATCTCGAATGTACTGTGTCCAAGCAACGGTCGCTGCAGCTTGTTCCATGTACGTTCCGATAAACAACCTTCCCTTGCATATTCGTGACCAGCCTCTTTGAATTTCTCCAGATAGCGTGCCACCTTCTCTGCAAACCCCTGCTCTGAGAGTGGCCCCCCCTGCGGTGCCAGCACCGTTGTGTATTTTCCCTCGCCGCAGATTCGGTCAAACTCTGCAAACACGGCATCGTAACAGTTGTCTGTCACCTCATAGCCGCATGTGGATACTAAAATCAGTTTCTTCTTTTCGAGCTCCGGATACCGCATGTTATGCAGGAACCGATGATTCTCCTCATCGCCCGGATTCCCGCGATACTCCTGTACATAGGAGATCATACGATCCGTAAATGCCTTCAGCTTTGAAGGCAGTCCAAAGAAATAAAGCGGAAAGCTCTCAACAATGATATCGCTGTCCATCACCATCTGCCGCAGCTCATCCATATCATCGTGGATACAGCACTGCCCCGGTGTCGTCTTCCAACAGACAAAGCACCCATGACAATGGTCAATCCTTTTGTCCTTCAATGCTACCTCACAGACTTCCGTGTCCGCTCCATATTCTTCCACCATGCCTTTGACAAATGCATGGGCAACTTTGAGGGAGGAGCTGTAATCTCCACGCAAGCTTCCGTTAATCAAAAGTATCTTCATCTTCGCTCACACTTTATCTTCTAATTTTGTTGTGTTCTCCCTGCATACATCTAATTAATATTGGTATACGCGTAGAAAAGCACTGTGTTATTTTCGCATATATTCCAAGTTCCTACAAGTGTCAAAAAACGGAATGTGTATATTTTTTACACATTCCGCCTAATTTGCACAACTTTTTTTAATTGTTCTTATTCACCAAATACCCGCTTCATCACCGGATCTTCGCGAAGCACCTGTTTCGCCTTCTCCCGGTACTTTGCTTCATGCAGATATGTGTAACGATTCGGCTTGATCTGCGGTGCCATATCGATTGCCGCCTCGTAGTCTGCGCGATTCAAGCCAAGTGTCGATACGAAATCCCAGAATCCGGTATCCTCGAAGATCTTATTGACACGCACATACCGGTGATCCTGTACAACTGCCATCACATAGGTGGCGATTCCAACCTGCACACCGTGGAGCTGTGGCACCTCCAGCAGCTTATCCAGCGCATGGGAGATCAGATGCTCACTACCGCTCGTCGGCGCACTGCCACCTGCGATCTCATTTGCAATTCCGCTCATCGCCAGCGAATCAACCAGCTCCTTCAGGAAGAGGTTATCCTGAATACTCTCAAATGGTGTCCGCACGAAGCTGTTGACCGCCTTCTTCGCAATCATTACCGCGAAATCATTCACCTCGGACACGCCATGCTCCGCCTCAAAAATCCAGTCGTACAGTGCTGTGATCTTCGATACCATATCACCGATACCGGAATATAAGAACTTCGTCGGTGCGGACTTCAATACATCCGTATCCACCACGATTCCATATGCCATGCGTGCTGGCACAGACGTACGCTTGCCATTTACCAGAAGTGATGCACTTGCCGAAGAAAATCCATCACTCGATGCCGATGTCGGCATGCTGATAAACGGAAGCTTCCGCAGATAAGCGGCATATTTTCCGGCATCAATGACCTTGCCGCCGCCGATGCCTAAGATCACCTGTGTCTTCGCGTCGATTGTAAATGCCAGATCGATGATATCCTTGATATCCGTTGTGTCAAGCTCACAATACGAAAGCACCTCGATATCCGCCTCGGAAAGGGAATCCATTACCGTCTTTCCGAACATCTCCACAAGTCCATTTCCAAAGAATACAACCGCTTTCCTAAATCCGCTTGACTGCAGATATTTTCCTACGTTTCCAAGTGTTCCGCTCCCAATCTTCAAGATTGTCGGGATTGCAATATGAGATCCTGCCATGTATATACCCTCCTGATTCTTCTCTGCTTATTTATTATTATAATTCTTGTTCAAATTATTCAACAGCACCTGTCCGACGCCGTCCACCGCGGCTATCGCTTTCTCCATCAGTGCGACCGGATCCTGTTCCACACGCCCGCGTATCCATTCAACTGCATTTTCCGAAAGCATCTTCGCGAGTATATAAGATGTATCCTTGATTGCCTGTTCCTTGTATGTGATGTCCGGATTTTGCACCATCTCTTTTTCTGCGTACGCCTGCACGCTCCGGTAAATGGAGCCATAGCTGATTTCTAACAGCTGGTCACCAAACGCGTCCCGTCCCATTGACTGGTAGAGGTTTCTTATAAAGTTTTCGTTCTTCTTTCCATACTGTCCCATGAAACGCAGGTTACTCTTCCACGAGTTCTCCAGATTGTCCTCATCTAAGACAAATAATTTCTTCGCCTTTGTAACAACAATCTCCTCCAACAGTGCATAGATATCCTGATAGTGATAGTAAAATGTATTCCGTGTAATTCCGATATAATCGGTTACTTTTTTTACAGTGATCTTATCGATCGGCATCTGCTTGGACAATTCAATAAATCCATCCATGATCGCCTGCTTTGTGAATTTAGACATGCCATCTTCCTTCCTGTATAAAAACCAGATCTTACAATTCCTAAATCATTGTTTCTTCGTACCCGTTATACCTGCCGCATTTCTCCCAGATACTCCTCACACTGTTTCCGGGCAAATGCCTGCAATTCTTCTCCGTATTCCAACCGCAGTCTGCACAATGCGCGCTTTGTCTCCTGCACATAGGCAATGTACGCTTCCCGGTCTGCGAACTTCCGCTTGCCAAAAAGCACTGCCTGCATGTAGCCCGCAACATCGTCTTCCTTCAAAAAGGCACGCAGGGCAAAATCCCAACGCTCATACCATGCGTCCGTCCCGATCTCGCCGCCTGTCAACAGATCCTCCGCTTTCAGGAACCGTGGTACAGCTGCAAGCAACCTTGCAATTTTCGCTTCCCGGTCACCGTCGAGTGCTAAAATCTCCAGGCTTCCACAATCATCAAACACGCCATTGCCAAGACGCAGGTCAGCAAATCCATCGATGCCCTCTGCCACAACCTCTGTCAGATGTTCACAGCGTGCAAACGCATAGTCATCCAGAAAGCGCAAATTTTTTCCAAGGCGCACCTGCTTTAAATTTTTCTTCTCATAACACGCCTTTTTCCCAAGCTCGGAAACTGGAAGGATGCGCGTGTAGCTTCTTCCCTGTATATCAAACAGCGTAACCGGAAGCTCATCCGGGATGGTCAGAACTTCCATATCGCTGTCGATATGCTCGATTCGGATGCGGTCACCATCCAGCATCGCCAGCCCCTTTTTTATAATACATGTAAATGAATTCTCCTCATAGAGGCAGCTAAATTCATCCTGTGTCATACGTTATCCCTCGCTCAAAAGCTTTTTATCTTCCATACAGAGTCTGCAGGTGATCTGCATGGTATCCCCGGCATCCACATACCGAATCATACCACCATTTTCATCGACGATCCGCTGGATGATCTGTGTTCCATACCCATGCGAGCCGCGATCCTCTTTTGTCGTCTGATATCCCATTCCTGCTTCATTCGCATGCAGCTTCTGACTGCTGTTCTTTGAGTTCTGTAATTTCAATTCCAGCATCTGCGCCGCAGGATCTTCTGCGATCACAACCTGAATCTGTCTAGTCTCCGTCTGCACACATGCTTCGATTGCATTGTCCAGCAGATTCATCACGAGGCTGACCAGCGACATCTCGTCCATACGCAGATTTCCATTTAAGGTTCCCTGCACATCACAAGTGATCTGTTTATGCTCTGCTTCCTGTATTTTCTTCTGCAATACAAGCTCCAGCAACTGTCCATGCGTGACCGTTCCCATATTCTCACGCATAACCTGTACAAGCCACTGATACTTTTTTAATTCATGATTCATCTGGCGATATGACTGGTTCTGTTTTGCCACATTGGCATATTGCTTCTGCATCTGTCCGATGCTCTGCTCCAGCCGTTCACACTCTGCCTTTGCCCGCTGCCGCTCCCGGTAATAATGCACCTGCACAAAGGCAACGCCCACAACCAGCAAGGCAAGCAGTCCAATCCCCACTGCTTTTTCCATTTGCATTTCTCCCTGTATCTGTATTACACATGCTGTTCTACCATACGCATGTACTGTTCATGAAATGATGTCCGGTATGTCCGTCCAATCGGAATCTCCGTACCATTTGACAAAATCACGCTTTCCCGCATCACAGTATCAATATAATTATAATTCACAACATATCCGCCATGACAGCGCAGGAAATTTCTTCCGAGAAGTTTCATAATCTTCGTCAATGACTGATAACATTGGTACGTTCCCTGTGCTGTGTGAATCTGCACAATCCGATCCTGTCTCTCGGCATATATAATATCTGCCTGCCGGATATACATCATCTTTCCATGATTTCTAAGTTCAATAATTTCATGGTCTTCCTGATCACAATAAATCTGTATCGCCTTTTCCATCGCACGCGGCAACATCTTCTCCTCGTTTTGCTTTAACACAAAATAGCAGTGGATCGTATCATACACTTCCGGTGCAAATTCCAATACCCATGTCAGATAGATGATCTGGCACAGCGGCAGCTTTTTATTTAACTCTTTGCTTAATGTAATCCCGTTGAACTGCCGGTTTTCATACTCGATATCCATAATCGCAATATCACATTTTATATCCTGCACCCCCAGTCCCAGATGCATCTCCTGTGGTGTAAGAATCGTAATGTCTTCCTCCTGAACACCTTTGCAGGAAAGTAATATTGTTTTCGCGCGCTCGGCATCCATTCGTTCATCATCACATATAATAATCTTCATCGTAATAATCGTTCCGTTCCTTCGTATTTCTCTTTCAGCGGCGAACCGTAGACTGTGGAAGCAACACACAGATCTGCCGTTCTCTTCCCTTTTTCCGCAGTTGTTTACTGCCATCATATTTGCCGATCAGTGCATCCGCAAGTGCCTGTTCCTTTTTGTGCGGTACTCGTTTTCCCGTCACATAGTCAACATCCAGAAACAAACTGCCCTTCCGCTCACTCACTGTAAGCTGTACAAATGCGTCCGCCTCTTCAACAACTCCTGCAAATGCCGTCTCCAGCATCGCATCCACAATTACCGTTACATCCAGTTCCGCCTTATCCGTACATTGCAGCGGTTCCACGACTGCCTCAAACAGCAGCGCACGTGCCTGTGCACGCTTCGAATAATCCGCCACGACTGCATCTAGTGTAACATTTCCACTCAGGTTCTGTCCATAGACAAATGGCTGTTTTGCAAGTGTTGCATAATGCATCTGACTTTCCGCCTGTAATTTTTGCAGCGTTTCCTGCTCCCGTTTTCGCCATACGATATCAAGTTTATTATACACATATGGCACATAATTACAAACCATAATCAAAGATACAACCCACACGATACCCAGTGCCAGTACCTCGTACCCTGCAATTGTATTTTTCCGCAACTGATCGATCAGCTTCCAGCGGGATGCCAGAGACACATACGAGATAAACGTGTAGCCAAATACAATCCGTTTGTAGATATACCCGCTTCCCTCATACTCCTGCTTGAACATTTTCTTTAAGAAGAGTGCTGAGAGAATAAATGCCAGTGACATCACTCCAAACACCAGAATGCATGCCCGAACCGGTGCAACCGGTGTAAAGCTTACTAATTTTGTCAGATCTTCATTCAAATCTGGAGATGCGTAACCGAAAATGGAAAATAACAGACTGGTCATGCCCTGTTCCAAAATCAAGATACAGTAATTGCGCCAGAAGCATCCTTCGTTATTGATTACAATTAACAATGCCAGCATCAGGATTTCTGTCAGTCCGCTATAAAGCCAAAGCTTCTCTCCATGATAAAACATCAAAACTTCGTAGATTTCAAAATACCCGACAATCATAAACAGAGACAGCAGACGCATCCATATGCTCCGCCGTCTCCGCTTAATCAAAACCATGCACGTTATAAACAACCACACGGAAATCTCTAGCCCCAGTGCCAACACAGAAAATAATTCTTCTACCATAGTACCCCCATAATTTATCCCTTTGTTTCTTCCTTCTGTACCTGATTTGGAAGCAGCACACAAATCTGCCGTTCTTTTCCTTTTCTTCTGATCTGTTTACTGCCCTCATATTTTCTGATCAGGGCTTCTGCAAGCGTCTGTTCCTTCTTGCGCAGGATTCGTTTTCCTGTCATATAATCGACATCCAGAAACAAACTGCCCTTTCTCTGTCGCACGGTAAACTGTACAAACGCATCAGCACCTGTCGAAACATGTGTAAATGCCGTTTCTAACATCGCATCGGCGATTACCGTCACATCCAGCTCTGCCATATCCGATATATGTACCGGCTCTACGACAGCATCAAACAAAAGCGTTCGTTCCTGCGCACGCTTCGTATAATCTGCCACCACTGCATCCAGCGTCACATTTCCACTCAGTGTCTGTCCATAGACAAACGGTGCTTCTACCAGCCGCTCATAGTGGCGTTCACTCTCTGCCAGCATCTGTGCCAGCATCTGCTGTTCCTTTTTCTGCCATCTGGCTTCTGACCGGTTATAGACATACGGAACATAATTGCATAAAATCACAATTCCTATGATCCACACCACATACAAAACAACAAAATTACTGATTTCCACATCGCCCTGTCGTATCCGATCAATCAGCTTCCAGCGCGAAGCAAGGGATACATACGCGATCAGAATATACCCGATCATGATATTCCGGTACAGACGTCCATCCCCGGTATATTCCTTCCGGAAAATGAATTTCAGAATAAGTGTTGCAATGACACAGCACACATTCATCAACCCCAAAATCAAAAAGTTCGTAACAGATATTGGAAGTGGCTGGAATCCGATAATACTCAGCTGGTACTCCTGCAGCTTCGGAAATGGCAGCGCCGCCATTGTAAAAAACAGACTTCCAACACCCTGTTGTAACACAACGATGCAGAAGTTTCTCCATAGATTTCCCTCGTTATTCACGGCAACAACCGTCATCATGACTGCAATCTCCACGAGTCCTGCCGGAAACCACGCTACCTCACCGTGATAACTCATCAAAAACTCATACAGTATAAAATATACCATCAACACAGCCCACATGCCTGCATGAAACAGAAACGATCTCGGTTTCCGTTTCAGCAGGAACATGGAGCTTAAAAACAGCCACGATCCAGTTACAAGCCCTAACATAACAAGCTTATAAACATTCTCTGTCATACCAACAACCTGTTACAGCGCCTTCATCCGGTCGATTGCCTTGACTGTATTCTCATAGGTTCCAAATGCAGTCAGACGGAAATATCCTTCGCCGCTTGGTCCGAATCCAGAACCCGGTGTACCAACGACATTTGCCTTCTCTAACAGATAATCAAAGAACTCCCATGAGCTCATGCCATCCGGTGTCTTCAGCCAGATATATGGTGCGTTCACACCACCGGATACCGAATATCCGGCACTCTTCAATCCATCAAAGATATACTTTGCATTCTTCATATAGTATGCGATCTGCTCGCCAGTCTGCTTCTTTCCTGCCTCAGAATACACAGCTTCACCGGCTGCCTGCACAATATACGGAGCACCGTTGTATTTTGTTCCATGGCGTCTTGCCCAAAGTGGATTCAGGGCAACACCATCTGCGGATTTTAACTCCTTTGGAATCACTGTAAATCCAAGTCTTGTTCCGGTAAATCCGGCATTCTTCGAGAAGCTTCGAAGCTCGATTGCACAAGTCTTTGCACCGTCACACTCATAGATGGTATGTGGTACATCCGGCTCACTGATATATGCCTCATATGCAGCATCGTAGATGATCACTGCATGCTTTTCGTTTGCGTAATCTACCCATTTCTGCAACTGATCCTTCGTGATCGTTGCACCGGTCGGGTTGTTCGGGAAACACAGATAGATGATATCCGGTGTCTCCTCTGGAAGTTCTGGTGCGAATCCATTTTCTTCCTTACATGGCATGTAGATCACATCGCTCCAAAGACCGGTTGTTGCATCATACGTTCCGGTTCTTCCTGCCATAACATTCGAATCTACATAAACCGGATATACAGGATCGCAGACAGCGATCTTATTGTCAAGGGAAAAGATCTCCTGAATATTTCCGGAATCACATTTTGCACCGTCACTGACAAATACTTCGTCGATTGCGATGTCAACACCGCGTGCATTGTAATCGTTCTTTACGATCGCACTACGCAAAAACTCATAACCAAGGTCAGGTGCATAGCCTTTAAATGTCTCCTGCACGCCCATCTCGGATACTGCCTCATGCAGACGGTCGATGATTGCCGGTGCGAGTGGCTGGGTTACATCACCGATACCAAGACGGATGATCTCCTTGTCAGGATTTGCCTCCTGATACGCACGTACTTTCTTGCCGATGGTTGAGAAGAGGTAACTTCCCGGAAGTTTCAAATAGTTGTCGTTTACTTTAAACATGTCTTTTTCCTCCTAAATGTCTATTGTGACGCTGCGAACGTTTCTAGCTGATTCTCGGTTGTTCCAACATGTGCAATTCCATGCAGACGCGCTCCCGCTCACTTCATCACGCAATGGTACTAAATTCACGTCATACAAGTTTGACGTTCATTAAGTACCAGCGTGCTTCAATGGTCTGCATTAAAATTGACATGTTGAAACAACCTGATTTACCCTGTAATCGTTCGCAGCTGTGTTTACAAATGCTATACAATCATAATATGATTTACTACGAATGTTTTGTAACCTTCTGCCTTGGCTATACTTCAATTTCTCCGTCGAATACGACCTTGGCAGGGCCTGTCATGTAGATGATGTTCGCGTCGCGGTCCCAGCGGATGATAAGCTCGCCGCCAAGCAGCTTCACTGTCACTTCATCTTCTGTCTTGCCATTTAAGATGCAGGCAACGGCAGTCGCACAGGTACCGGTTCCACAGGCAAGTGTCTCGCCGGTTCCACGCTCCCATACACGCATCTTCGCATACGTCGGGCTGACTAACTCGACAAACTCTGCATTGACACGGTTCGGGAAGATCGGATTGTTCTCAAACAGCGGTCCTACTTCCTCCAATGGAAAGTTCTCAACGTCGTCCACGAAGCTCACACAATGTGGGTTACCCATGGATACGCAAGTAATGCGATATTCTTTTCCATCTACCGTAATCGGATAATCTTTCACGAGATCACCCGCATCTGGAAGCTTCACCGGAACATCCTCCGGGGTAAGAATCGGAGCGCCCATATTTACCCGCACAAGCTTTACCGTCTTGCGACCGTTCTTTTCCTCATCGCCAAGTGTAAACTCCAGATATTTGATTCCTGCCAGTGTCTCGATTGACACAGATGTCTTGTCGGTCAATCCATAATCATACACATACTTTCCGACACAGCGGATGCCATTTCCGCACATCTCACTCTGTGTGCCGTCCGCATTGTACATATCCATCTTGAAATCCGCCACCTCCGACGGCTTGATCAGGATCAGTCCATCTGAGCCAATTCCAAAATGCCGGTCTGATACCCGCACTGCAAGTTCCGATGGATGTTCTACTTTTTCCTTGAAGCAGTTGACATAGACATAGTCATTGCCAAGTCCTTCCATCTTCGTAAAATGAAGTCTCATATGCTCACCTTCCATCTTTTTTTCGTTTATTTTTTATTTTACTCGTTTTTCCAAACTAAACCACTGAAATTTTACCATAAAAAAAAGGAGAGTGCAACGCACTCTCCGATAGAATCTCGATATCGTCTATTTATCCGTCAAATAAATAAACAGCCGGCTTCATTATACTGTGAATGTAAGATCTAAATAATACATATACTGCCCTTCCACGATCTGACCGTCCACGGCACTGACTCCAAACAGATATCGCTCTTTTCCCCCTTCTCTCGTAGATCCATAATACGCCCATATCGGAATCACATTACATTTTCCATCCGTATAACACACATAGACATAATTTAGCTCCACCCGGTCTATCATTATCTTATGGACATCTGCATAGGCATTCGTCTTTTCAAATTTCTGCATATAGTTCTGCGCCGCTGCATCCACCTGTTCCAGGGTAAGAACACTTTCAATTCCGATTCCGGTCTCTTCCACGTCATATGGCGCTGACTGTATATCTGCCACAGCCACGCCGTCAACATCTACCGCAACCGTGATCACCTCTTCCGAAGCCGGCAGTTGATTGGCAATTCCAAATGTAAAATTATATGCACCGGGTGTCCCAGCTACCGGAATTCCATCCCTCGTACGAGTGTAACTAAAGCAGTACGCACAATCGTTCAACGTACTCGGATTCATAGATGCGGCATCTTCATTTGCAACGAGTTTTGCTCCAATACCGGTTTCAAAGCATGTGAAATCGTCATATCCAAGTTTTGCAAGAAACTCATCGGCCTTTGCCTCCGCCTCTCTTATATCCAGCCCCTCCACGGCATCTTCCTCTGTTTTCGGCCGCACTGTAATTTTCGCTTCATACGAATACATATCATACCGCATGTAACGCATGCTGGAATAAGGATATGCATTCGAGTCATAATATGCACATGTATATACATACGGGATCTCATCGATTTCACCATCCACGCGAGCAAGACTCGTCGTGATTCCATCTGCAATCTCATATGTATAAATAGCCTTTCCTGTTTCCTCTGTGACCATTGACTCATCCCGTTGATCTGCAAGCCAGTCCTCCGTTTCCAAATCCGACTGAATACCATTTTCCCATATTGCATGAACGGAACTGTTCTCCGTATCTGTCTGTAACTGTAATTCCTGCTGTCTTTGAAGTAATTGATTCTGTCTGTTTGCAAGCTCCTGCTGACTGCACACCTCATACGGTTTGACCTGCTGCAAAGTCCCCTCGTCAAATATTGTATAGACAAGCTCCTTTAGATATGCCTCATCCACTTCCACAGGTTTTGCCCCATAGCAGTGACTTTCTGCAAGCTTTCCACCGCCTGTCGCATCGGCATCCACCGTGAATGTGATTCCGGAATCACTGATAAGCTCATAGGTCAGATGTCCTGTAATATCTGCATCTGCAGATGTATCACTCGCCAGCTCGTCGTTCTTCTGGTAGTCCTTCGCCAGTTCATCGCCCCGGTCTTTTCCGCAGCCGGCAAGCGCCAGACATGTTACCCCTAAGAAGATCACTTTATTCCATCGTCTCATGATACTATCCTCCCCTTTTTATAGATCAAACGGATTTGCTACAACCTTGGAATACACGCCCTCGATAATCTGTCCATCCACCGCACTGACTCCAAACATGAAACATTCCCGCGGTGAAGCATCTCCACTGTATCTTTCTTGATATGGATTTTGTTCAAACTGATATCCATAGTATGCCCACACAGGGATCATATTGTAGTTTCCATCTGTATAACGCACATAAGCATAATTTAGCTTTACATGTGTTATGGTGATCGCCTGTGTCACATTCTTCGTGATATAGTCCGGTTGTTTATATTCACTCATATATTTCTGAGCGGCTGCATCCACCTGTTCAAAGGTAAGATAGGACGTGATACCGGTTCCTTCTTCCTCTAATTCATATTGATTTGCCTGTATCTTCACAGTTGCAACGCCCTGTGCATCCACCGTAACATCGATGGTCTCCTGCGGAGCTGTCAGCTCCCCCGATACGCCAAACCGTAAATCATTGACACCTGCTGTAACCGCTGCAGAAATCCCATCCACCTTCCGGCTATAGGAAAAGCAATACCAGTGATCAATCAGATTGGCACTCATCGTATCAGGGTCTTCGTCCCTTTCCCTATAAGCACCAATCTCCGTTCCACAACATACAAAGTCTCCATATCCAAGCTTCTGTAAAAATGCATCTGCAACCGCCTGTGCATCCGCCTCACCCAGATCCGGGATTTCATCCCCGTCCTCCTTCGGTCGCACAAGGATCTGCTTCCGATATCTGTCGTACCGCATATATAAGGTAACCCAGTTTACATTTTCTTCGCTGTCCGAAGCCGCCCGATAATACGTTTCATATACATATGGCAGACCATCGATTTCACCATCCACTCTTGCCCGGCTGATATCCTTACCTTCTGCATCGACATAGCTATAGGTTTTCTGGTTGGTTGCTGTAACCGGTATTCTCGGATCCACTTTTTCTTCCCCTGTCAAAATTGTATGCGTCGCCTGTCCCTTCGTGTCCATACTGCAATTCAACTCACTCATATCCGCAAAATACCCATACCTCCAGATCTCAGAGACGGCATCCGTCTGGGATGCCGGTTGTTGATACACCTTGTCTATCTCTGCCCAAAGAGCATCCCTTCGGTCATCCATCTCCTGATCTGTACATACCATATATGGTTTTACCGACTGCGCCGTTCCCGCATCAAATACCGGATATACCTTTGCTTCCACATACGCGTCATCAAGCACCTGTTGTTTTGCTCCATAGCACCGGCTGCCAGAGAGCCGCTCGCCTCCTGTCACATCGGCATCGACCGTAAATGTCACATTGTTATTTCCGGCAACCTGATAGCTGATATTCGATGGCTCTCCTGCCTCAAATGTACCACTCTCAGCATTTTTCTGATAATCTGCGGCAACATCACCCCTTCCTTTTCCGCATCCGGTTAATAATAAAAAAAACATTCCTATGCAAAGCACCTTTATCCATCGTTTCATCCTGGATTCCTCCCCTTCTGATTTGATGGTCTCAGTGTAGCATAGGAATGTATCAAATTTGTATCTATTCCAGATAAATATTAAATAATCGCAATTATTACAGACTTGCGAGTGTCTGACCAAGTTCCTTCAGTTCATCCTCTGCGTCCGGACCAGGTGTTCCGTTTACTGCGATACCCTCGCCATTTACAACAGTTGCGCCATCTGCAACGATACGATCCTCCCAGTCACGCATCCACTCTTGATTTCCCCAGCCGTAAGAGCCAAACAATGCAATCTGCTTTCCAGCAATCACGCCATCAAGCTCACACATAAATGGCTCCATCTGTGTCTCTTCGAGCTGCTCTGCACCCATAGATGGGCAGCCAAGTGCAATCACAGATGCATCCTTTAATGCATCAACACTTGCCTCATCTACCGTGATCAGCTCTGCCTCACCGCCTGCGGCTGCAACACCATCCGCGATACTGCCTGCCATCATGGCTGTATTTCCTGTTCCGCTCCAATATACAATACTTACTTTGCTCATAACTTATCCCTTTCTTTTTGTTATATATTTGGCGTTTTGCAAGTCACAGCTCAGACTGCGATTTCCCGGATTGTCTTGCCCTCCAGAATCTCCTGCAGCACATGCTCCCGTTCCTCATCAAAACGCTGAAACAACTGTGTCATCTCCTGCTCATTATGATAGACCTTCCAATATCCATAAAAGGAAAATTTTTCTCCATCATTCTCCATAAATCCTAAGATGTCCTCGATCGGATACTCCAGGAAAGCTCCCATCTCATGTGGATATGCAATCTCTCCTCTGCTATACTGTTCCACACGCGAAAACAATCTATGCAGCATCGCAGAAAAATCATCTGTCGGATAGCCATAACCACGCAGAAATTTCTGTACCTTCTCAGATAAAATGTAGCGTTTGAGTGCTTCTCTCCGATACAAAAATAACATGAATTTATTCGCTTTGATTTTTAGAAGATAATAAGAAATCCCGGTTCCACGCACAAGCTTCTGGATCATGTAAAACTCCTGCATTGTCACTGTGATCAGATTCGAAGCCTTGCTTCCCTTGATCACCGGTGCACAATTGACCGCCATCATCACGGCTGTGTTTTTTTCGAGATCGTTTGATTGTTTGATTTGAACCAGTTCCTGTATTGGCATATCGTTTCCTCACCTTGATGCACATAAGTTAGTCTAAGCTAACTATATGCATCATACAGGAACTTATTATGAAAATCAAGAATTATATATGAGAAAATATATCATTTGTTGTTCTGTAATGGCATCAGGACGATTCCCTGTCCATGCTCCGTCGTATATTGCAATGCCTGTAGGTTCTCTAAGTCACCAGATACCCGGAGTGTGATCAATGCTCCATTTTTAATTTCTTTTATCTCCTCTGCGTCCGGGTAAGGAATCGTCACAGAAGCAACTGGCATATACTCCACCGCACTCGCCGTGTACAGCTTATTTTCCCCAAGGACATCCCGTATCTGCACATTTTCATAGAAGTCCAGAAGTGTTGTTGTCTGCGCAAACTTCGTGTTGTTTGTCCATGCAAGCAGGATTGTCCCACTCTCTGTCATATAAACGATATTCTCCACGCTGTTATCATACTTCGTAAATGTGATCTTCCAGAGATATGCCGCATAGGTATCAAAGCTGGTGTCCGTGTAGCAGTAAAGTTCTGACGAATATGAATACAGATTGTCATACTGGATCTGCACGGAATACGGATACACACCCTGCTTGTAATAGACATCCAACTGCTTCTTCGCAAGTTCCACCGCTTCGACTTCATCCAGAAAGCCCTCTGTGATATCGCATTTTGTCATGTTACTGTCCCATGTGCCGGAGATCAGCTTGATCCGATCGACAGCCGAGAGATTTGAGGATGTATTGCGTGACATCATCGTTCCCGCTTCCAGATAATATTCCTCCGGTGCCACCTCGACGTGATTCGTCTGTTCCGTAAGCGTCCGTGCAAGCAGATATTTCGGTGCTACGATGCTTAGCACGACGATCAGCGCACAACAGACAAATAACAGTCCGACGCGTATTTTATTGTTCTGTAAGATTTTTTTCATGAAATACCACCCACATTGTTGTGCCTTCTCCAACTGTACTTTCGATCTCCAGCTTCTCCCCATGGCTTTCCACAATAGATGCCGCAAGCGAAAGTCCAAGTCCCGCACCGCCCTCTTTCCGTGAACGCGATTTATCTACCATATAAAACTCATCGAAGATTCTTTGTAAATGTTCTTCACTGATACCAACACCAAAATCCTGCACGCCAATCTGCACGCCATCGTCCGTCTGCTTCGCAAAGAACCGAATCTCACTTCCTTGCTCTGACGCCTTTCTGGCGTTGTCTATAATATTGATAAATGCGGATTTCAAAAGATTGCTGTCTCCCTCGATCCTCGCTTCCACCGTCGTACAGACAAGCGTCTGGTTCTTCTGCGCCAGGATTGGCGTCACACTCTCCGTAACCTCCTGCATGAAGTTCACAACCGAGATCGGTTGAAACTCAATCTTTCTGTGTTTCGTGTAAATAAAATCAAACAGCTTCATCGACATTGCCTCAAGACGTTTTCCTTCATGGAAAATATACGATGCCGCAAGCACCTGATTCTCCCTTTTCATCTCCTTGGAACGCAGCATGTCCGCATACCCGATGATCGTTGTCATCGGCGTTTTGACCTCATGCGTGAAATCTGCCACGAACTGTTCCTGTCGTGTCACCATTCCCTGCAGTTCATCCATATGCTCACACACTGCATCCGCCATCTGGTTGTAGGTCTGTGCCAGTGTACCTACTTCATCGTGACTGCGCAGATGCACGCGGCTCTCGTAATCGCCCTCTCCAAACTTCTTCGACGCCCGGTTCAGCGTCTCCAAAGGCTTCGTCAGAAGATAGGTAATCACAAACACTGCCACCGTACAGCAAAGCACGACAATACCTAAAAGCAGGACAAAATACCGCCGTTCATTCTCCACCAGCTGATATGTCTCGGTGATATCCCGCGCATTGATAATATTCATCTTTTTGTCCTGAACCAGACTTGTTGAACAGGAAAACAGATAATACCGCCCGGCTTCCTTCGTGATCATGTACTGCTTCTGCCCAATCACTGCGGTACTCCACAGCTCCTCCGGGCAGGAAAGTTTATTGTCGTCTGCCGCAGAATGCACAACCTCCGCACCATCGTAGAACACATAGACACCTTTGTTGTTTCCGCCCATTTTACCTACGACATCGGCACTTAAATTCTTCATCTGATACACAAGATTTGACGGGGAAGAATTGATCGTATCGAGCAAACGATACTCGATCGTCGATTGCAGCAGATTGTTCTCCTCGATCGAGGTTTTGATCTGTGCATCGAGCGCAAGCTGGAAATTCCGTCGGATCATAAAGAATCCGACGGTTCCAATTCCAAGCGATAATAATATGATATTGATAATTACAACTTTATAACGAAACTTCACGAATCTTCTCTATTCCTTTAATCTTCCAGCCGGTATCCAACTTTGTAAATCGTCCTCAGCTTATCGGTCAGACCAAGTTTCTTACGGAGACGCTGTACATGCAGATCGAGGGTACGCGTATCGCCGTAGCTGTCATTTTCCCAGACAAGCTCGTAGATTTTGTCCCGAAACAGGGTAATATTTTTGTTGCGCACAAATATCTCCAGCAGCATAAATTCTTTTGGTGTCAGTTCGACTGCTACACAGTCCCGTAGCACCGTGCGATTATCCGTATTGATGACAAGATCGCCATACACAAGCTTTGTCGCATCCTTATGGAACCGCCGCAACACAACCTGTACACGCGCGATCAGCTCCACGATCTCAAATGGCTTCACGATATAATCCTCGGCACCAAGATTTAATCCTTTGACACGGTCGTCCAGTCCTGCCTTTGCCGTCAGGAAGATCACCGGCGTTCCCGTCGGCTTGATATATTCTAACAATTCATATCCATTTACCTTCGGCAGCATGATATCCAGTAAAACCAGATCAAACGTCTGTCTCTCTATCTGATCCGCTGCCGCCATACCATCATATACACAGGTGCAGGCATATCCGGCATCCTCCAGATTCATCCGAATGAGATCCGAAATCGCGCGTTCATCCTCCACTACCAGTATCTTAATCATTCTTTCTTTTCCTCCGCCTCGATCACGACGCGTCCATCCTCGATGCGCACCTTGACCTTGTTCGTATCAATGCCTGCTGCCGCAAGCATATCATCGCTCAGCTGCACACGATGTGCCTTATCCAGCACGGAATATTCCTCATGTGTCTCATCCGTCATATCCGGTGATTCCAACTGATCCAGCATATCCCGGTAATGCTGTTTCAGGATCTTCTCTGTACTGATCTTGCCATCCGAAATCATGACAACACGGTCTACCTTATGTGCAAGTTTCATATCATGCGTGACTATGATGATCGTAAGTCCAAGCTCCCGGTTTAACTTCCGGAACAGATCCTGAATGTTCGAAGAAGTCTTTGTATCAACCGCTCCGGTCGGCTCATCGGCGAGCAGGATTTCCGGCTCGTTTGCAAGCGCGACTGCGATTGCCACTCTCTGCTGTTCTCCACCAGACATCTGTGCCGGGTAAGAATCCCGTTTATGCTCCATGCCAACTAACGCCAGCAATTCCTCTGCCTTCTCCCGCCGTTTCTTCGCGCTTTTATGGATTGCGAGCATTGGTGCCTCAATATTTTCCAGCGAAGTCAGATACGGAAACAGATTCCGTCCGCTCTTCTGCCATACAAACCCGATCTGTTTCTTCCGGTACTGCACCATCTGACGCTCTGTAAATTCCGCCAGATTCTGCCCGTCCACGATGATCCGTCCGGCGGATGGCACTTCCAGACCTCCAACGATATTCATAAGCGTACTTTTTCCGCTTCCACTCTTCCCGATGATTGCCATCAGCTCCCCGCGGTTGACCGTCAGGTCAAGTCCCTGCAAAGCAAGCACCTCAACCTCTTTTGTCTTATAGATCTTCACGAGAGAATCGCAGACGATCAGAGGGGCAGTTTCCGCCAGATCTGCCTCCTCCGCCATGTCGTTTTTCCTATCTTCCAATGTATCATTCTCGTATTTGTCTGTCAATAATCTCACCATCCTCCAACTCATAGACAACATCGCCAAGCTCCATCAGGTTTGGATCATGTGTTGTCATAACGATCGTCACGCCTTCTTTCTCGATCAGGTTTCGGAACAACTGCATGACCCGAAGTCCAGACTCGGTATCCAGCGCTCCGGTCGGTTCATCTGCAAACACAACCTTCGGCCGGTGTGCCACTGCCCGCGCGATTGCGACCCGCTGTTGCTCTCCACCGGACATCTGTCCCGGCATATGCCGCATACGCTCTTCCATTCCGACCAAGGCAAGTGTCTCCCTGATTCGTTCGTCAACCTCCTTCGCGGTCAGCTCCGGTTCTGCCAGCCGCATTGCAAAATCCACATTCTCATATGCATTCATAATCGGGATCAACGCAACTGCCTGAAAGACAAACCCAATTTCTTTTCTTCGCAGTTGTTCCTTCTGTGCATCTTCCATCTCCGAATACACCTGTCCATCGAAACTGACATCCCCCTCTGTCGGTGCATCCAGGGCACTTAATATATTCATCAATGTGGTCTTTCCACTTCCAGAACGTCCCTTCAATATCGTAAGTTTCCCTGCCGGTATATCAATATCGACATGCTTCAAGGCGTAGAATTCGCCGTCACCAACCGGGAACATCCGTGTAATATTTCTTGCTTCAATGATATTCATAAGCGAAACTCCTACTCCTCTCCTAATTTCAATGCCTGCGTGATATTCAGACTCCGTACCAGCCGCCGCAGGATCACGATACACAGCAAAATCATAACCAGGAGCACCGCGACAAGCTTCAACACATCCATCTGGTCGAGATAGACATAGATGCTTAAGTTATGTTTCTGCGGCAGATAAATCACACCAAATAACCGCACAAACAGATATGTCGCCACACCGCCGCAGGCACCACCTGCCAGAATCGATGGCAATGTGGAAAACAGATGCTCGTTTACAAGCATACGGTTTATCTCCTTCTCGCTTAAGCCCATCGCCCGATATACACCAAATAACAATTCCCGCTGCCGGATCGATGAGATCCAGTAAATCAGGAATCCAATCATACATAGAATCAATGCAATGACAAAGCTCAAAGTGAACATTCCGTTTGTAATCCGTATCATCGCTGTTTCCTTCATCGCATCAATATCCCGGTCCAAAGCGGTATATGCCGACAACTTCGTTCCACTCGCGTCGATCACAGCCCGTACCGCATCACTGTCCACGCCATCTGCCAGCTTGTACCATATCTCATATGGAGAAATCTTGAAGCTCTGCACCGTTTTCGCATAGTTTGCGACGATCAGATAATGCTCGGTTTCTTCTCCATCCTCATATGTATACTGTACAAAACCCGGCCACGCATCTACAACCGCTACAACCTTTCCGCTGATCGTACCGCGCACCGTCTCCTTCTTCATCACGGAATCCCCATATCTGGAACAATCCACAACATCCCCCACTTTGACCTCCAGTGCCGCTGCCAGATTCTTCGACAGAATCACACCATTTTCCTGCTGTGCCAGTTCATTTAAATATGTATACCAATGAACGTCTCTGTTTAGTTCCTCCTGCAAATACGCAGTCTCACCAAAATCTTTTGTATGGATTCCCATGAACTCACAGTTAGCAATCTTCGTTTTTCCCCGGCTCACCGATATATTGTTGGTTCGGATTACCTTTGCCATGCTCGTGCAAAGTCCCTGCTTGACCGGCTCGTCATATTTGACCGGATCTGGCTCCACATAGTTATAGTCGATATCATTGGCAGACACATAAAATGCCTGCATCTTCCATGTCTCCTGCAAACGGATATCGGCTCCATCTGCATAGCGGATCCGGTTTTCATAGTTCTGGTTGATCGTGCGCGCCGCATTGGCATTGAACAGTCCCATCGCCACGGTCAGAATCAAAAATACCGAGATAAAGCCCTGCTTGCGGAAGTTCCGCGTGATCTGTAAGAACGACGCGTACACTGCCGGACGCCACTTTTTTCTGCCGATATGATAGACAAGCTGCACAAGATAATGCAGCAACCGCAGCACAACAAGTCCCATCGCCACGATAAACAATACAGAATCCAAGAAGATCAACGGATCCATCTTCGCCCCAAGCAGTGCCCGTGCACGGATCTTATCAATCTCCTGGTTGAAATTGTGAAGCAGATAGATTGAAACGCCAAGCAACACGATATCCAGAAAATATTTTTCCCAGAACATCTTCTTGTTGATCTTCTGATCAGATTTTTGCTGTACGATCGATACCCCGGAATGAATCACGACCGGAATCAGGATGAACAGAATTCCAACGGCAGACGCCGCCAGTCCATAGACAAGCATCACTGGTGTAAAATGATACATCGAAAGATTCCCGGCATGGAATGTCAGGAAATCTGTGGTCGATGCAGCCAGCTTACAAAGTCCATATCCAAGTGGCGTTCCAATCAGCATTGCCACCAGACAGAGAATACACGCCTGCAACGCATAGAGCGCTACAATCTGGCTGCGGCGGTATCCCCGGCTCCGCATCATGGCGATCTCGCCCTGTTCTGTGTCGATGATCTGTCCAGTCACCATATAGATAAATGCAAGCACCAGACCAAGCAACGGAAGCTCCAATACCCAGAGCGTGATATCTATCGTTTTCTTGTCCTTCTGGTACTGCTTGAGCAGATTCAGGAACGAATCGGTAAAGCTCTCATCCTCCTTATGAAATTGCTCGATATAATATTGCACATCTGCTACATTCTTCTGATTGATCTTCGTATAATCAAGCAGCACATTGGTCGCATAGTTGATCTTTTCCGGTGCAAACTGCTTCACGATGGCATCAAAGGTTTCCTCACTTACAAACATCTCCTGTTCCATCGTATTCGGTGCTGTATACCAGAAGGTGTCTGTGCTGTCCGCCTCCTTGAAGATACCACAGATCTGCAGCTTCAGCGTTTCCCCGTCTGCATCTGTCCAAAGTGGGAATTCCAATGTCTCACCGACTGTAAAGCCGCAGGCATCCATCACACTCTCGGACAACATACAGCCATACAGATTCCCAGCATACGCATCGTAGTCCTCGCCGACAAGCACCTGTGTATGTGCCAGCATATCCGGCATATACGATACCTTCAGATATTTTCCTTTTCCACCATATGCGCCCTGTGCGGACTGTTCATCCAGCGTCAGAATAGTCTGCGTATTCACCGCCTTTATGGATCCAAGATATTTCTCCCATGTCTGCTGATACCCTTTCACACCGTCGAGCACAGCCGCAGCTGTCTGACGCTTCTCCGTCACATAAGCACCTGTTCTTCCGATCACCGTCGGATATGCCTCTGCTTCCTCACCTGCATTATGAAAGCTGTCCAGCAGCATCTTGTTGAGCGAGCCTGCCTTGAACATTGGCTGACAGGAAACCGCCGCCACAAGAAAGACAAGTCCCAGAAGCAGGCAGGTCGTCAACCATTTTTTGTTTTTAATTTTTTGTAAAACGAACCGTATCATCTTTTACTCCTCTTCCTCTGAAACTGGTCCCGCCAGTATATCTCCCTCCGAAATACCATTAAATATACATGCCACTACATCGCCCTTTTTATATTTGGATGTATCCTGTGCGCTGTTGCAGATTGCTGCATCCACATATTGTTTCTCGATATTTCCATCTACGATTTTCCACACATAATAGAAATCCCCGGATGTCTCCTTGCCTGAGTTCGCCTTCTCTGTGTAGAGCGCATCTGCCGGAATCGTGTACACATCCGAATAAGAAATCAGCGGATAGGAAATTATCTGACTTCCGATCATATCCTCCACGGATGCGTTCCCGTCTAATTTCACATAGTACATCCGGCTGTCGTCCGTCAGACTCTGCGTGATATAGACACGATTCCCTACCGTCGTGACATAATACTCTTCCTTTGTTCCTTCCGTGATTCCGTTGGAGCCACAGATGATGCCCTGTATCGTCTTTCCACTTTCCTCATCCTGCACCGATACAGGTGTCCCGTTCGCAACCTTGCTGTTTCCACCATACAATGCCAATTTCTCCTTCACCGGCGTATCAATCGCCAGAATATCCGAGTCAAGCTCCAGCTTGCCTCCGGTGTCTCTCCAGAAATCCAACACCTCGCCCTCCTGCTCAGCGCAGATTGACATAACACCTGTTCCGTCATTGTTACAGCTTGCCTCCGTATATGCTTCCTCTGACTGCTTGAGCTGATATGTATAATCCAGCGTCTGTATCTGAAAATCCAGATTCTCAATCTGAATATCGACATCCAGCATAGATGAAAGATTCGGATTTGCCTGTTCTTCTGCATCACCGTCGGTTGCTTTCTGTGCATCCGTACCGGTTGCAAGTGGTGTCTGTCCAGCAGTCAGCGCTGCCTGCTTTTCCTGTTGCAGCGACTGAAGTGTATTCTCATGTGCCTGCACTGCTTTCGTGCGATTTTCTTTCATATCCTCAATTCCTGACCGCATCTCCGCCAGCTTCGCGCTGCCTTCATTCGTTCGAACCTTGAGTAACACATCGCCCTTTTGCACATAATCTCCATTGGATACACAGATTTCCTGAATTGTACCTTCATATGGAGATGTGTAATTGATCCGCATCGTATCTGCAATCGCATAGCGGTTTGTATAAAACATCGAATCATAATTCGTTGGAGCACTTACCGTATATTCCTCATATGCATCCGGCCATGCAGCCTCTGATGTATAATACACTTTTTCTCCCTCAGAAAGCCCGGATATCACCTCTGTATTTACCGTGTCACTGACTCCTGTCTCAATGTAGCGCTGTTCGCGCTGCTCCCCATTTTTTACATAGACAAATGATCCCTGATCGTCCTCATAGATAGAATCGTTTCCGACATACAGGACATCTTCCACGCGGTCTCTGACGAGATAAACGGCGATTACAGAACCGACTGGCGCGCTCTTTTGAGCATCCTCATACTGCATTCGAAGTGCCGGATATTTCTGCTGATTTTCGGCTGTCAGGCGCTCCTGTGTTGTATAGGCATACTCCCGAAGCGAAATTTTCGCGCCATCCTGTATCGTATAATAACGGTCGTATTTCTCCAGAAGCTTGTCTTTGATCGTTGTATTCTGTATCTGAATATATGTATCCTCATAATCTGCAATCGTGATAACATTCATCGAGCTTGTAACCTGATTGCCATATGTAAACTGACGCACATAAGAAACATACCCGCTTGCAGTTGCCTTGAGGGTTCCATCTTCAATGATCTCCTGCTGCTTCTGAATCTGATCATCGTAATCGGCAAGCTGGTGCTTGTAAAGCAGTTCATCATAATTGGCATTTTCCTGTTCCGTCTCGATCTCTTTTCCTGTTTTCGCAGCACTGTCAGAATCTCCCAGTTGATTTTCTCCCGCCTGTTTTAGATTCAGCTTCTGTATCGTGAGCTGTTGTTTCTGCACCTCCAGCTCACGTTTTTGCACGAGCAGACTCCGGGCTTCTTCCAGATCCTGTTTTGCCTTTTGTGCCGCTTCCAGATCCGCAGTAGCTACCACCTGTCCAGCTTCCACATAATCTCCAACGTCGACAAGGACTTCTGCCACGCTGACCTGTGTCGTCCAGAACACCGCATGTTCTGTTGGCACGATCGATCCATATGCGATTTTCAGATCGCCTACATCTCCCACAGATACTTCCCGGTACGATTCCGTTCCAGATACCGGTTCCTGCAAAGCTGGCGCATCTGCATATTTCGTTCCACAGGCAACCAGAGAGACCGCGCAGAGTACACTCATCAAAAATCCCAGCTGTCGTTTTAGTTTCTGTCCGATTCTCATTTTGCAATCACCACCTTGTCGCCCTCTTTTAAACCATCTTCAATCACTGTATAGCCATCAATCGTTGCCCCAGTCTGCACCTGTACGCCATGTCGGAATCCGTCTTCATCCAGCACATAGACGTAATTGTCATTTCCCACATACACGATTGCATCCTCTGGTACATACAGGACATTCTTGAGCACATTTTTCTCGATCTCCAGATTCAGTGAATCCGAGCTTGGCCGTTTCGCTGAGTCAACCAATGTAAATGTAAGCTGCCGTTTCATCCCGGCATCCGTATCCGACGCCAGCACATCAATCGCTGTCAATCTGACCTCATAGCTTCCAACGCCAAAAGTTGCCGTAAATGTCTGTCCTACCTCAAACGCATAATCATCCTCTGTCGTCGTAGTATAATTGTCCGAGCCATACAGGATCGTTACAACTGCATCTCCGGCATACACGGTTCCATAATCAAGCATATCCGACAGGCTGCTCACAATGCCGCTTCCCTCTGCCTTAATCGTATAAGCTTCCAGTCTTGCGTCCAGATCTTTGATGTACAGTCCTGCAATCTCCTGGTCTTTCTTTAACTGCTCGATACTCTCCTGGTGTTCATCTGTCTGATTAATTGCATCCAGCTTCGTATAATGGTCGATCAGAAGCGCATCCTCTTCCACACGGTTTTCATACTGTCTTCGTTCCTCCGTTATATCCTCCGAAGAGAAGGTGACAAGTGTGTCTCCATTTTGCACGACATCTCCAACATGGACAAATACCTGATCAACCTCCATCTCATCATGATCAGGATAGTATTCTTTCCGTTCAAACTGTTCTGATTTCAATCGCAGATCGAGCACCGGCGCAATGTCTCCATGCACGACTGGCTCGGTTGTGTATGTAATTTTCTCATATTCCGGTATCGTGATCACAAGATCATCCGTCTGGGTTTTGCCGGCACATCCGCTGAGCAGTCCCACACAGAGTACCATCACGGCTGCCATTCGTCTTTTTCTTATCTTTCTCACCGCAATCTCCTCACAGTATACTTTATTTTACTGTTCTTATCTTACCATGAAAATGTATCTAATTTGTATCAATTCGTATATATTATGACAAAAAAGAACTCCAATCTGCGGAAATCCGCAAATTGGAGTTTTATACGTTCTTCTTACTCTACAACGTAAGGGATAAGAGCTACGTGTCTTGCTCTCTTGATTGCAACTGTAAGTGCACGCTGATGCTTTGCACAGTTACCAGTAATTCTTCTAGGAAGAATCTTACCTCTTTCAGAGATGTATCTCTTAAGCTTGTTTGTATCCTTGTAATCAATTACTGCATTCTTCTCTGCACAGAATACACAGACCTTTTTTCTTCTACGAATTGGTCTTCTCTTCATAGGAGCGTCTGGACGATCGCTCTTCTCTGTCTTATTGTAAGCCATTACTAATTACCTCCATTTAATTTCCTTACTTAAATGGTAAATCGTTGCCTGTCAATCCTGTTGGAATATCCATGAATCCATCTGCACTGGCATTACCAGGTGCTGGTCTGTCTTCCTGCTGATATCCACCGCCGTTGTTTCCAGATGCATTCTTGCTCTCTGCAAACTCCTGCTCTTCTACGACAACTTCTGTTGTATAAACTTTATTGCCGTCCTTATTGGTATAGCTGCCTGTCTGAATACGACCTGTAATCGCAATCTTTGTACCCTGCTTCAAATACTTCTCAGCAAACTCTCCGTTTCTGCCAAATGCAACACAGGAGATAAAATCTGCTGTCTGCTCATTTCCAGAATTGTCTCTTCTCTGGAATCTACGGTCAACTGCAAGTGTATATCTTGCGATTGCTAAAGGCTCTGCAGCCTGTGAATATCTAACTTCCGGATCACGAGTTAAACGACCCATCAAAATTACTTTGTTCATCGGAAATCCTCCTAACTATTACTCTGCGTCCTGTCTAACACAAAGATATCTGAGAACAGATTCCATAATACGAACACTTGCTTCGATCTGAGCTGGAGCTTCAGCGTTTGCATCAAACTGAATGAAGTAGTAGAAACCTTCCTTCATCTTCTGAATCTCGTATGCTAATCTCAGCTTGCCTTTTTCGTCAACGTTTGTGATTGTGCCGCCTGCCTTCTCGATAATAGCCTTAGCCTTATCTACAACAGCAGTTCTTGCGTCATCATCAATCTTTGCGCTAACAACCAACGCCAATTCATACTTGTTCATGTTATTGCACCTCCTTATGGTCTATTGGCCTCCGAACTGGTCGGAAGCAAGGAATATAAAAATATATCACAGAGTTAGATATTACCATACGGAATTTTATTTTGCAAGCAATTTTCTCAGAATTTCTCATTTTTTTCGTCGTTATTTCGCGAAATAACATGCAAAGCTCTCGCTTACACCCGACTGTTGTATTAATATAGTATTTATGTTACATTAAATCATAGTAACTACTATATACCATAGGAGGGTTTTATTACAATGAAAGATGAAACAAAATGCCTGCATGCAGGCTATACACCAAAGAATGGCGAGCCTCGTGTTCTGCCTATCGTCCAAAGTACAACGTATGTGTACGAATCTGCCGCAGAAGTTGCCGGCATCTTTGATGATCCAACAAAAGGACTCTGTTATTCCCGTTTTGCCAATCCAACAGTCATGGCAGTCGAGGAGAAAATTGCAGCCCTGGAAGGTGGTGTCGGTGCCATGTGTACCACTTCCGGACAGGCAGCTACCTTGCTTTCCATCTTAAATATCTGTCAGGCTGGTGACAGCATCATCAGTACCCCTGAAATCTACGGCGGCACGATCAATCTGTTCTCTTTCACTTTGAAGAAGCTTGGCATTGAATGTATCTACGTGGATAAAAATATGTCTGACGATGAGATCAAGGCCTGTTTTAAAGAGAATACAAAGCTCGTGTTTGGCGAGACAATCGCAAACCCGGCGCTGACTGTATTTGATATTGAGCGTTTCGCAAATATTGCACATGCAATGGGAGTTCCATTGATCGTAGACAACACATTTGCAACTCCGATTCTCTGTAAACCTTTTGACTTCGGTGCTGATATCGTCGTACATTCCACAAGTAAATATATGGATGGACATGCCGTTCAGATCGGCGGTGTCATCGTAGACAGCGGCAAGTTCAACTGGGATAATGGCAAGTTCCCAGAGCTTGTCGAGCCTGACGAATCCTACCATGGAACCTGCTATACAAAATCTTATGGCAATATGGCATATATCGTCAAGGCAAGAATGCAGCTCATGCGTGACTTCGGTGTATATCCAGCCGCACATTCTGCATTCCTGTTGAATCTCGGATTAGAGACTCTTCCAGTTCGTATGAAGCAGTATACAGAAAATGCAATGGCAGTTGCAGAATACCTTGAAAAGAGTGACGCAGTTGTCAGTGTCAGTTGTCCAGCACTTCCTTCTGATCCAAACCATGCACTTGCAGAAAAATATCTCGGTGGCAAATCCTGCGGTGTTATCTCCTTTATCATCAAGGGCGGACGTCCGGCTGCGGCAAAATTCATGGATTCATTAAAGCTTGCCTCCAACGAAGTGCATGTTGCAGATATCCGTACCTGTGTCCTGCATCCAGCAAGTGAAACACATCGCCAGTTATCCGACGAGCAGCTTGTTGCAGCTGGTATTGATGCTGGTATGGTTCGTTTCTCTGTTGGTCTGGAGAACATCGATGATATCTTAGAGGATTTAGACGCCGCATTAAAAGCAGCTATGGAATAATTGATAGATTCTGTATCCATAAAAAGGGTTGAAACAACTATGTTTCAACCCTTTTTCTTATCCTGCTTATATCTGTAATTCCAAAACACTTCCGAGGATTGCTTTCGGTTCCTTCACTTTCCGCTCTTCCGCATAGAATGCTTTGTTGTATTCCTGCAATTTCTGCATTGCGATCGGCTTGTCCACTTCCTCATACATCTGTGCATTCTTTGCACTAACCAGATTCGCCATACTAATAAAGCCAGGTTCAATCGCAATACCGCTGTCTTCTACCGGTGTGTCCGACTCCTTCGCCGGTCCCCACCATTTCATACCGATGGTATCTGCGTATTCTTCCGTTGGTGTCTCACACAGAAACTCCAACGCATACTGTTCTACCTGCTGCTTCGTACACACGATCTTCTTGCACCCAGTCACATGTCCTTTTTCATCCACGCGTCCAATCATCGCTGGATACGTGTCTACACTATTCAGATAATGACAATCAATCTCATGCATCCGTAGCTCTGTACGCTTGATGCCGCGTCGTTTCAGCAAAACTGCAATATCCGGTCGCACATTCATCATCCAACGTGCAAGCGGATTTCGATATTCGCGTTCTTTTCCAGACCATCCATTGATATGCTTTCCAAGATCGAACCCCGGATTTTCTATATCCAGTTCCTTATCCAGATTGTAAATCTCCGCAGCATTCACTGCCTTGGCATCTACATCCTCAAGCATCGCCCCCTGCGCCTCTTCACCTGCATACAGTGCACGTAACTTCCGGTTTGCAAATGTCACAAGCTTCCGGTTGAATTCAGCTTTACTGTCCGCATAATTGAAGTAATCACGCAGGAACGCCGGCATATAATATGCCTGCATTACTTCGTAAGTCTTATTTATAAAATTGTCAGAATCGATCTTGACACGTTTGCATCCGTTCAAAATCTGGAACAGATACGCGGAAAACTGAGCTTCATCCCTACACAGGGAGCGCTCTCCATTTATATAGTCATTGATCAATATGTCCATATGTTTTACCACCATTTATTTTTATCTTAGTTCCCAAAAGTATGTATACCGAGCTTTGCGGCTGATCCCTTTGAGAAGTGCCAGTACATTGGTGAACCGTCACATTCCAGTACCACATAAACTGTTTTATCTTCCGATACATCACTAAAATCCAGATCCGGATAATTCTCACGGATATCCGGTGCATCACCGTTCGATGCAGTAAATGTACCTGTGTAAGTTCCACCATACTCTTCATCGTTCGATACAAGCGATACAGTTACCTCTCCATCAAACAATCCATCTACCAGATTACCAGAACGGGTTACCGTTACAAGCTCATCGCCAGCGTCCTCGTTGACAGATGTCTCAGTACCTGCACCGTTCGGTTTATCGTTGCTCCATGCACCTTCATAAACCAGATATGCCTGATTATAACCATCCATCTTGACGAACATCGTTCCCTGTCCACTTCGCACACCGTTCTCGTAATCACCATAATAGAAGTAATAACCAGAACTCAACAAAGTAGAATATGTGTAAACGCCCGCAGCTTTTCCTGTATAGGAGCTGTCATAGCCATCCGTTGCATAAACATAAGAATCACCGTCCATATTTGCAACAACTGTACTTGCATTATCGGAACCATCCACGTCCATCATGCCTGCATAATCGGAAGCTGACATCAGGCTGATTACCTGCTCCATCAGATCATGTCTGGCTGTCATCAACGCACGCTCTGACTCAATCTTCTCTGTATAAGAAGAGAAGTCCACATCCGACATGCTGTCCGCATATGTATTGATAAAGGATTCTGCCTGATCATACTGCTGTGCATCCATCATATCATCCAAAACAGCATATGCACATGCCTTTCTTCCACTCAGAGCCGACTCATTCGTACTGTCGAGATCCAAAGCATCTCCATAAGCAGCAATCTTATTTTCATAATCAGAGTTATCCATTGCATCGGCACGGTCTACATATGCAGTTACGAGGTTCTTCTTCAGACCGTTGTCATTTGTCAGGTTATACCCTTCCTTATATGCATCGATCAGAGAATCCGTATCACTGTAAAGATCATCTGCGTATTCATAGAATGTTACGATATCCTCACTGTTCTCTGTTACTTTATCTGCATCAAAGCCCGTGATTGTTGTACGGAACTCTGTGAAATTCTCTCTTGCCCCATCGCTTTCACCGGCACTAATCTGTGCGGATAACAAACCGTTCATAGCCGGAACCCGGTCATCAAAGATACCAAGTGCTGCTTCATACGCCGTGACAGCTTCTTCGTAATTGCTGTCTGTCATCGCCTTCTCAGCAACATCCATCTTCCTCTCATACCGTTTCTCTGGCGTAAAGAACAGGAAATATGCGCCTGCGCCCAATGCCAATACCACAACGACGCAGATAGCCACGATCAGACCTGTCTTTTTCTTCTTTAGTGAACCATCTTTGTTTACTTTTGGCTGTTTTGGTGCCTTCGGTTTTTTCTCCTTCGGAGGTTTCGGCGCCTTTGGCGGCTTTCCACCATTCATCGGCGGCATCTGTCCGTTATTCGGCATCATACCCATCGGTGCTCCCATTGATCCATTTGGCATCTGTCCCATTGGTGCTCCCATCGGTCCATTCTGCATCTGTCCCATTGGCGCTCCCATCGGTCCGTTCGGCATCTGTCCCATTGGTGCTCCCATCGGTCCGTTCGGCATCTGTCCCATTGGTGCTCCCATCGGTCCGTTCGGCATCTGTCCCATCGGCATTCCCATCGGTGCTCCCTGTGGCGGAAGCATCTGTGTCTTGTCCTCAAACTGTGGTGCGCCCGGTGCTGGTGCTGCACCCATCATCGCTGGTTCTGGTCCTGTCAGAACCGTCGTTGCACCTTCCGTATCATCGTCATCCTCAGGTGGCATATCTTCTGCGCGCAATACCGTCGTCGCGCCCTCTTCTTCGTCCTCAGTTTCTGCATCCATCGCACGTAATACGGTGGTGGCACCCTCTTCTTCATCCACGTCATATCTGGATTCCGGATTCTTATTTTCGTCCATATCGTTTCCTCCTGCAAAACTGCAATACCTTCTTTACAGTTTATACTTTTTCTACCTCATATGTCAACATACTTTCTCGTATTTCACAAACGATTTACCATTCTTCTCTGTTTTTCAGGCTCTGGATTTCCTCTGTGGTAAGTTTCCGATATTCACCACACGCAAGCGACTCATCCAGATACAACGGTCCCATACGCAAACGCTTTAAATATAGCACCTGCATACCTACCGCTTCAAACATTCGTTTAATCTGATGATACCGCCCCTCTGTGATCGTAATTTCGATCTCACTTTCGCTCCCTGCCTTGTGAATCTTCAGTTCAGCTGGTGCTGTGAGCAGCTCATCTCCGATATCTACACCCTCAGCAAAAGCAGCGACCTCCTTCTTCGTGACCATGCCTTTGATCCTTGCATAATAGGTTTTTTCCACATGCTTTCCCGGTGCCAGCAGATCATTTGACAGCTTTCCATCGTTGGTTAAAAGCAACAGCCCTTCCGTATCTTTGTCCAGCCGTCCTACCGGAAATAAATCGCGTCGTTTTTGTTCTGTAATAAGATTCACAACTGTTTTTTCATTTGCATCTTTCGTTGCAGACACCACCCCCTGTGGTTTATGCAGCATATAATAAGAAAAACTCTCATACACGACCATTTTACCCTGCACACAGACAACATCCTGCGCCGGTTCCAGCTTTTCCTCCGCATGGACACACATCTCACCATTTATGGTGACCTGTTTTGCCTTCAGCAGTCCTTTCACATCCTTTCGACTGCCAAAACCCGCATCTGCCAAATATTTGTCGATTCGTATTTTTGCCATATTGCACCAGTCCTCCCATTTCCAGACAAAAGAAGAAGATCCACAGTCAACCCGCGGATCTTCCCATTCTTATTATCAATCCTCTTGGGGAGATTGAACTATATATTTCTGTCTCTGCTAATTAGAATAAGCTATCGTAGAAGCTTCCAACTGACGCGCCTGCCACTGCTCCGTACTGATTGTAAAATACAGACGATGAATTTGCAGATGCATCGCTTGCAAGCTGCAACATACGACTCTGTGTATTACTGCCGAAAGAGAAATCTCCGGCAAACAGTTTCTTCACATCCGACATATCTGCGGATGCAAATGCCTCCTCGTCAAATGCAAGTGTGTTATCACTTTTCACCGTAATTCCGATCTTGGCTAATGCACTTGTATAATTTCCAGTCTGAGAAGCCAGTCTGGATGCATCCTTCAGTACGCCTGATTTATCTGAATTCTGTGCACTCTCCATCACACTGTTGTAATTGCTGACAAAGCTCTTTACATTCTTCTGGATCTTATCTGTATCCGCACTCTGATACAGCTTCTCATCCTTCAATGTTTTCAGATCCTTCCATGCATCCTCGGATGCCGTCTTTGTCGCAGTATCCTCTGTCTTCGTCTCTATGTTACTCTTGGAAAACTGCTTCTGCGTTGCCTTCTTCGCACTATCGTTCGAATAATAATGCTTTGCAAGCTTCAGATAACTGCCGTTCCGAATGGAGTTGTAATCGCTGAGAAGTCCCATCAATCCACTGCTTGAATTGCTGGAAGATGTTCCAAGCATGCTATTAAAAAAATTGCTGCTAATATTCATACTCATATTCTCACTTCCTTTTTACATTCTCCTACTATTCGTTCTTACCCGTAGTATACTACATATCCCACTGATTTGTAAAGAGATTTACGGATTTGGCGTCGAATCTTCCGTTGTTCCCTCTGTTGTGTCCGCACCTTCACGTTTGAGATAGATAACTTCATCGGTATACATGCCTGAATCGTCGGCGGTCTCTTCCCAAGTTGTCGTGCATGCCTCATCCGTGTATGCTTTATATTCCAGCAATGCAAGCTGTACCGGTTTGTCCACTGGAACTGTATAACTGCTCTCCAGTCCTTTTCCCTCTAAAATCTTGAACGTAACTGTCCGCGTCATCATAGACTCGTGTGCGGTCGCGATTGCCTCCGGATATGTATAAGAATTTCCTTCTGTCACCCAGGAATATGATACCTTTTCCCCATTGGCATCGTAACAATAATATTCAAGCACCTTGTAATTGTCATCCAGAACATACTGGAATACATAAGATGCGTTGTCATTCTTATAATTTGTCTCCACAACCAGATCTCCGTCCTCACGGTAGATATCCTTGATCGTCTGATCCGCCTCTGTAAGGGAGATAATCATATCGTTGTGATTCGTGTTGATGATCGCATCTGCCACGTTTGGTTCCGGATAGATCAATGCATAACACGTCTTGTCCTCATCAATCAGATACCAGTATCCGTATTCTTTATCAAGCACCTGCACGATTCCATTTGAATCCTCGTACGCCTGCAGATACGTGCCGTCCTCGGCAAACCCAAGAAACTGATATTCCGAATACACCTCAACACCATCACTGTAATAGATTGTATTCAAACTGTAATTGTTTCCACCCGCAAGCAATGTATCCCCTTTGTTTGCATCATAGATTGCTTCCATCGTGACCTTCTTATCTTCCTCTGAGGCGGGTTCTCGCTTCTTTTCCTCTTCCGTTGTATTCTCTGCTTCCTCCCGGATATCTGCCAGAATATCTTCGGTCGTTGTCGCATCACTCTGTGACGCTGCCGCTTCGGTTGTCACCAGCACCAGTTTATCTTCTTTTCCGCATGCAGTCAGTGCAAGCATCGCTGCCGCCATCGCACACGCCACCCATAATTTCGACTTCCTCATATGTTCTCCTTCCCGCTCACATGGTTGCTGCCGCCCCACATTAAGCCTGTCTCTTCAATACGCGTATCACAAGTTTCTTTACTTCTGCAAACTCTCCCATCTTGAAATAAGCCACAAACATCAACAGATTTGACACGATCACAGACACGATTGCCTTCAGGATCAGCGCCAGAATTCCAACACCCGGTATCTGGCTTGCAACCAGATAGGTAAGTGTACATACAATCGTTGTCACGATTGTATAATACAGAAGCTTCCGTATATATTCCCATGCATTCCGCTTAAATAATACCGTAAACAGGTTGTGCAGAATCCACGGCATACCAACAGCCAGCACCGAAATAACGGTAGACAGGATAACACCATAGATACCAATAAACTGTACAAGAATAATATTCAGCACCAGATTCACAAGCGCCGTCACAAGTGGACGGAACCGGTCTTCATGCCAGATTCCCGCTGCATCTTTGTAAGTGATCAGAATCTGGTTTACCTGGCTGATGAAGAAATACACAACCATGCAAACAACGACTGCAAATGGAAGCATTCGCTTCTCTGTTACCCAGAGCCGCATGAACGGCTGATACAGACAGAGCATAACCGCACTGCACATACCTGCAAGCCACATAATGATAAATGAAAGCTTCTTCAAATCCGTATAATTTTTTTCTTCCGTCTCCACCAGAATGCTGTTTCCGATACCTGCGGTACACGATACAAACACCACATTCATGATTCCGGTTACCGCAGTCAGCACATAGTAATAATTGTTGTAAAATGCATTCGCTGCAAGTCCTAAAAATGCAGATATAACAATCGTATCCGCCGAAGATACAATGACCTGTCCCACCTTCATGGTGAAGAGATCTCTGATACGGTTATTGATTTTCTTTACTGTCTCCTTCGGCAGCTTTCCGACTGCCTTATATTCCGGATACATCTTATTCGCAAAATATGCCGTTACCAGATTCGTAACGATCTGTGTGAAGATCTGTACAATCAGATAGATATAATAATCACCGATTGTCATAACGACAACTAACTGTGCCGCATACTGGAACGTATTCGTCACAAGCATGACCTTGCTCGCTACATCATTTCTCTGGTGTGCAGTCAGCAGACTGTTCTTGTACGCGAGCAGCCAGTACGACATACAGGTACAGAACAGATTGAGCAGATACACGACATAGATGCTCACGCCCTCCGGCATATCACTCTTTACAAGATACGGAATAAACGGCGTCAGAATTCCGCCAACGACTGCGATTACCAGTCCGATGATCCGGTAATATTTCTGATATAATTTTAACAACGCGCAGATCTGCTCTTTATCATTGTCGATAATCGGCTGGTACATGGAATAAACCATCGCTGAACCAACGCCCAACTCCGCAAGGTTCAACACCCACAGCACCGAACCAAACAAGCTGTTTAAGCCGAGATACCCATCGCCCATGTAGTACATAATTGCTGTACGCATGATAAATGGAAGCAGTATCTGATAGCCTTTCAAAAACATGCCAAACACAACATTTCGCGAGGCATTTCTTACACGGGTTTCCTGTTGCATAACTTTCCTCTTTCTACTACGAACTTATGATTCCTGTGTGGAATCAATATAGACACGCGGTACACGCTGGGAGATATTGCATACAATCTCATCGACATTTGTCTGAAGCAGATCTGCCATCCACTGGATGGAAAGGTCTCCGCCAAGTAGCGTCACCTGATCGTTTCTCTGTACATCCGGGATATCTGTCACATCGACCATACACTGATCCATACAGACTCTTCCGATGATCGGTGCTTCCTGTCCACGGATCAGCACCTTTCCTCGGTTCGACAGATCTCTCCGGTATCCATCCGCAAATCCAACCGGCAGGGTTGCGATCTTCGTCGGACGCTTCGTCACGAACGTACCGCCATAGCCGACTTCGGTTCCTGTCGGAACTTCTTTCACCATAACGACATAGGTGTACCAGCTCAAAATCTCCTTGAAATTTTCTTTCTTAAATCCTTCTTCATCGATTGGATTCAAGCCATATAAGATATCTCCGGCACGTACCATGTCAAGCTGTGAATCCGGCATCAGCAGGATCGCCGGGCTGTTCGCCACATGATACTTCGGAAATGTGATTCCCATTTCCTTTAACTTCTCTGTCATACGCAGAAAGCGGTCAAGCTGCTTCCCTGCACTCTTATGATCGTACTCATCTGCACGTGCAAAATGCGTGAAAATGCCTGTCATATTCAGGGATTCCATCTGTGAAATCTCCTTGATTGCTTCAAGCGTCTCATCGTTATCCGGGAACCCGATCCGGCTCATTCCGGTGTCGAGCTTGATCTGTATATTCTGCTTTCTTCCCTGCCGTTTCGCTGCCTCGGCAACCGTCTTCGCATATTCCACCGAGAATACTGGAAAGTCCAGATTGTAACGGACTGCCTCATCTAAGTCATAATCTCTGGTATCTCCAAGCACAAGAATCGGCTCTGTCGCGCCATGCTCCCGCAAGGCAACACCCTCGCTCCACAATGCAACCGCATAGTTGGTCACGCCGCAGGCTTTCAATGTCGGATACAATCCTTCCGCGCCGTGCCGGTATCCGTCACCCTTTAAAACCGCCATGAGTTCGACACCCGGCTTTAATTTCTTGCGGATCTCTGCTAAGTTATTTTTCAGCATACCAAGATCTACGACGGCTGCTGTTCTTCCCATCCAAGGTTCCATACAATCTATCATACCTTTCCATTTTTCAAGTACATCAAAATTATCTAAAATAAAACACAATCGAGCAGGTTCATACATCCTGCTCGATTTACTTTCTTCACAGATTATCTCTGTACAATTCTTACATCAATTCATTCATTGAATCTCTGATGATATCCAGTCCGCGCATCAATTCGTCATCCGTTGCCACAAGCGCTGGCATCAGCTTCAACACATTGTTATCTCGGCCTGCACGTTCCATGATCAATCCCTTTTCAAAGCACTTGTTACAGATTGCCAAAGCAAGCTTTCCATCTGCAACCTGAACGCCCCAGATACAGCCGATTCCCCGGATCTCCACACCCGGTCTTGCAATGTTCTCATCCATATATTTGCGGATGATTCCCTCTTTGCGCTTTACCTCAGCCTCAACCTTATGGTCAAGCATATATTCCAGTCCTGCCTTCGCTGCAACCATAGAAAGCTGGTTGCCACGGAACGTTCCGTTGTGCTCGCCCGGTGACCAGATATCTAACTCCGGCTTGAACATTGTCAGAGCAAATGGCATACCATATCCACCGATGGACTTCGACATTACGAACATATCCGGTACGATACCTGCACGCTCGAACGAGAAGAAGGTTCCTGTTCTCGCACAGCCTACCTGAATATCATCCACGATCATCAAAATATCATACTTATCGCACAACGCACGGACACCCTGCAGATATTCATTGGAAAATACATGCACGCCTCCTTCTGCCTGTACGGTCTCGATAATGATTGCTGCCGGTTTCTCCACACCTGAGTGGTCGTCCGTAAGCAATGTCTCCATATATTTGATTGTATCAAGCTCCGGGAACATATATGGTGCCGGAATATGTGTAACATCATTCAGACATACACCTGCGCCGCCACGGCTGCCCGCATCACTTGTGAGAGACAATGCGCCAAGTGTCATACCATGGAAACATCCCATGAGTGCCCAGATCTGATTTCTCTTCTTTACTTTACGCGCCAGCTTCAATGCAGCCTCTACGCCATTGGTTCCGGTTGGTCCAGGGAACATTACCTTGAAATTCAATCCTCTTGGCTGTAACACCTTTTCTTCAAAGAACTGCAAAAACTCTTTCTTCGGAACAGTCATCATATCCATCGAATGCATAATTCCATCACTCATCAGGTATGCAACCATCTTTTCCTTAATATAGTCATTGTTATGTCCATAGTTTAAGGCTCCTGCTCCGCAGAAGAAATCTATATATTCCTTTCCGTTCTCATCCTTCATGATCGAACCCTTTGAAGTCGTAAAGACCGCAGGGAAGCTTCTACAATAAGAACGTACCTCTGATTCATAATTCTCAAATACTTCAACGTCAGTCATACACTCGTACCTCCTACTCTGTGTGACTCATTTTCTTCATAATCAAGCTATAATATACTCCTCATTCTCTCACTTCGCAAGTGAAAAAAGAATGAATTCTGTATTTCAGACTTAAGATAATTCCAAATCCGGCTTTTCAAACTCCTTCATTTTCTGGTTATAGGCATCCCGCATCGCATCTTCATACGGTATTTTCTCCATATCTGCGCCTAACATACGCAGAAGGTAATGTGTGAAATCCGGGTTTGCTACAAGGATTGGTCCAAGCATGTAAGTCGCAAGAATCTTTCCTTTGCGGATACCTTCAAATACCGACTTCGGATTCATACCGGTTCCCATCTCAACCTTACAAAAGCTCTCCTGCTCCGGGATTCCAAATGTATGGGAGAAACGGCTTGTATAACCAAGCAATGTAATATCATCGAATTTTGCCTTCATCAATGTATTGAAACGGTTCGGGGTCTGTCTGACCGAATAGCTGTTTAAGTACGCCAGCGCTTCCACCTTGCTGCCATTTTCCCGCTTGATGTATTTGCCAAGCAGTTCGAGCGCATTTCCAACGAAGAAGAATACTGTCTTCTCTGCATCAAATGCACGGAAGATCTCTTCCTTCAATGGAAGCAGACGGCTCAAAATCACTTCCTGACTCTTCTCGCTCATCGAGCACATATATACCAGATCAATATCCTCTGTCAAAAACAGAGGCTTCGCATTCAAGGTTGTCTCTACAAATTCTGCATCCGGTAAGCAGAGCTTCAAGTATTGCATATTTCCTTTGTCACCATATAAGGTACAAAGTTCCGGATAAAGGATTTCAATCTTCATTATTTTTCATCCTCCAGTCTCTTCAAAAGCTTCTGCTTCATCTTGCAGGAAATACCATAGGTATCGCAGTCGTATAAGATATATACCTTATCAACGCCCTCTAACTTTACTTTATCGACCGCTGCAACCTCATCGAGATCCCACGCGATCTTCTCCTCCGGGATTCCGGCGATCAGCGCACGCACACGGTGATCGAGACATCTTGGTCCACAGCAGACTACCTGCATTACATCGTCTCTTGCAAACTGCTCGTATTCAAGGTCGTAGATCCAGCCGATAAACTCGATACTCTTCTGTCTGTCGCTGAAGTCATCCTCTGCGATCATGATGACCTTCTTACCAGACTCTTCTGCCACATACTCGAACGTACGGCAGGAGCTGACTGCGCTCTGTCCTTTGCTTAGTGCCTGAACGACTGTCACATTTCCGACCTTCGTCTCGCTGTAACGGGATTCCGGCACATGGATCTCCGCGATCCGCTTCTTCACCTCATCGGAAGAATATCCAAGCTCCCGCATCATCGTAATTACAGTCAATTCATTATAAATATTAAACAACGCATCATGGATCAGTGCGTATTCGATCTCATTTCCATCCTTTTCACGGACAATTAACTTCTTGCCTTCCTTGTCGACCTTCGTTGCAAGATAATCTGCATCTGCAGACTTGTAATCGCAGTTTGGACAATAAGCATTTCCAATATGATGATAACGAAGGTAGTTGAACTTCAGCTTCGTACCGCATTTTGGACACAATGTATAATCAGCGATCAGGTTGTATGGCTCCGTCTTGTCATCGTCCTGCTTTCCGATTCCGAAATAAACATGCTCGCTGTTCGGCTTTAAGTTGCTGCTGCACTGCTCGTCTGCATTTAAGATCAGTTTCGTTGTGTCCGGGCAGTACGTGTCAATGACACTGAAAATGTAATCCGGATGTGCGTTTCGCTTCAGTGAATCACGGAACAGGTTCGTCACGACGAGATAATCCGGTTTTACATATGGAAGGATCAGACGGGATGCACGCTCGTCCACCTCGAATACGGTCGCATCAACGCGGCATCTGCCAAGCCAGTTTACGCTGTTCAGCAGGTTTGTCACGCAGCCCGGCACGATATTCGAACCGGTCCGGTTGCTGACTACCTTCTTGCCTTCCTTCTCCAGCATATCGGTCAGCATGTTTGATACGGTCGTCTTACCATTCGTACCTGTCACGCAGATACAGAGCGGTGCCTTCGGTGCCTGCGCCATGAAATCCGGGCAGATCTTTCTCGCAACAACGCCTGGGGTATGTGTGCCATTGCGCCCCGAAAGGCGGATGATGACTTTGCTGAATTTTGCAGCCATGACTGCGATATGATAACGTAACTTCGACATGATTGTCTCCTTTTTCCTTTTGAACCTCGCTGGTGTGTGATGAGATAAACTTTTCTCCTCATATATCCAAATACAAATTCATTTCATATATGATGTATTGAAACTAAGAAGTACTAGATGTTCTTAATTTTCTTTTTCTCTATGTCCGCCATCGCCGCCAATTCGCCATCCATGGCTCAGTGGCGGCTTGTTTGAACATCGTGTTCAAACATGGCTGCACTCTGAAAGAACATCAAGGACTTCTAAGTTCCAAACATATATATATTTCATGAATTTATATTTGAATATATGTTGAAGATTTCTTTGTCCTCATCACAAACCAGCTATACATACAAAATCCTAACACAAGACAATCCTGTCTTGTTTTGCCTTGATTTTTGTATGAAAGTACAATATCTACTGTGTAAAATCCAAGACATTATATATCTTGTGGGTAGGATTGTCAATGTAACAAAACAATAAGTAATGCTATACATCTATATCATATTTATTGCCTTTCTGTCTATTGCATCGCCAGCACAACACCTGCAAATTATCTTCTGTTGTCAAACCTCCTTTTGAAATCGGTTTTATATGATCTATTTCTAGCAATAAATTTGGTTCATTATTAATCGAATTCCCACATTTTTTACATGTATATTCGTCTCTTTGTAATATTTTTCTCCTTAGCGCACTTGTCATTAGGGCTCTTTGCCCTGCTGCTGATTTTCTGAACTTTATTTTTTCTGACAAAAATACAATAAATTTATTCAAGTTCTCTATATCCATTAAAATATCACACGAGACAGAAGCATAACCTCCAGAGCTAATATATCTAAAGGAATATATTGGATACTCTATACCTTTCAATTCAATATATTCAAATCCTAGTTCTCTTTCAAACCGTTCAAGTCCAAAACTATATATTTTATCGGGTACGGATTTTTTCGCGTTTTCCAACAAAACCTTTCTTCTATTCTCCAGTATTTCAATTCCTTGTAACGCTGCTTCATATTTGTTTAGAATATTTTCTACTTTTTCTAAATTCTCCTCATTTGTTTTTATTCCAAAATATTTACATATATATACAAAAGGTCTCATTCTTGCACTATCACAAATTTGTCTTGAACAATAATAAGTATGTGCATTTTTCTGAAGCATATCAAACTCTGGTCGTTTCATATTATACTCGCTTTGGTCATAATACTCCGAATTTCCAAATTCAATTCTATCAAAATCCATATTTTCTGCTTTTAGGCTTTCTACATGTTCATTTAACAAATTGCAATCATTTATATAATTTTGACATTCTGCCTTTAACGTATTAAATTCTAAACTTGCATAATATTTATTTTCAAACCTTATAAATTTCCATCTTTTATATTTTTCCAATAAATTTATTGGCGTGATATTCTTACTAGCAATATATTTTATTACTGCAATTATCGCTACAATTATCAAAAACAGTGCCAATAAATACGGTGCTAATTTCTTCAAAATCGCAACTATTGCAATTATTATTAATAGTTCTATACACCCCATGTTTTCTCCTTTGTCAATAACTTATTCAATTTTCGTCTTATGCCAGCAGATCGTGTTCGAGTGACGCGATCACAGCAGCACCATCTCCGATTGCAGTTGCGATCTGGCGGACAGTCTTGGTGCGCACATCTCCGATTGCATATAGAAATGGTATATTTGTGCGGCAGTCCTCACCGGCACGGATATAGCCGTTCTCCATCTCTACGACCTCTTTTACAAGTGCAGTCTGTGGCTGCATGCCAACCGCGATAAAGATGCCGGATAATGCGAGATCTCGTTTTTCTTCTGTCCGGTTATCCTCGATCACGATATGGTCAACCATGTTCTCACCACAGATCTTTCGTACTTCGGTGTGTGGTAGGAATTCGATATTTGCCGCATCGAAGATCCGCTGCTGCAATACCTTGGCACCGCGCAGCTCATCACGACGATGAATCAGGTAGACCTTCTCACATACATTTGCAAGGTACAGGGCATCTTCAAGTGCCACATCACCGCCACCGACAACGGCTACCGTTTTATTCCTGAAAAATGCACCGTCACAGGTTGCGCAATATGAAACGCCTGCGCCGGAGAATTTTGTCTCGCCTTCCACGCCAAGCTTTCGATGAGTAGCTCCTGTCGCTACAATCACTGCCTTGGTCTCAATCACACTGCCATCTTCCAGATGCACTTCCTTGTAATCGCCCTGATCGGCAATCTCCATCACCGTACCCTCCATAAATGGAACCTCCAGCGCGTCTGCATGTTCACGGAACTTCACCGACAGATCATAGCCATTTGTTCCGTAGAAGCCAAGCAGATTATCCACACGATCAGTTGTAACAATCTGTCCGCCACTGAACATTTCCTTCTCGATTACTGCCACATCCAGCAACGCACGCTTCGCGTAAACCGCCGCCGATAAACCTGCGGGACCGCTACCGATAATCACGACATCTTTCCTTGTATCACTCATCGTTTTCCTCCAAACTGGTTTCTATTTCATTCGTTTCATTTTTTTAATCTATTTCTTATTTTATCCACGATCTATCTGTGTGCAAATTCTTTCATAACATCAATCGTTTTCCGGATATCTTCCTCTGTATGTGCATCTGAGATAAACATTGCCTCAAACTGCGATGGAGCGAGGTTGATTCCATGATCAAGCATATAGCGGAAGAATGCTGCATACTGCTTCGTGTCGCTCGTCATGGCGGTATCCATATCAACCACCTGCTTGTCTGTGAAGAAAATGCTCATCAATGAGCCGATCTGGTTGACACAGCCCCGATCGCCAAATGCCTCTCTTGCTGCCTGTGCAAGTCCTGCGGTTTTCCCTTCGAGCTTTGCATACACTTCCGGATGTGCGTCCAGCAGCTTCAATGTCTCAATGCCTGCGGTCATCGCAATCGGATTACCGGACAGGGTTCCTGCCTGATATACCTCGCCAAGCGGTGCCACGCACTGCATGATCTCGCGTCTGCCTCCGTAGGTTCCAACCGGCATACCGCCACCAACGATCTTGCCAAGTGTTGTCAGATCCGGCTTGATATGGAAATATTCCTGTGCGCCACCCGGTGCCAGACGGAATCCTGTGATAACTTCATCGAAGATCAGTAATGCACCATCCGTCTGCGTGATGTCACGCAGGAACTCTAAAAATCCTGCCTTCGGTGGCACAACACCCATATTTGCCGCAACCGGCTCGACAATGATTGCTGCGATCTGTCCCTTATACGCATCGAATAACTGTTTTACGGATTCCTCATCGTTATACTCTGCAACGAGAGTATATTTCGCATAGCCCTCCGGGACACCCGCACTGTTTGCCACCGTCTGTGTGATCACGCCAGAGCCTGCCTTTACCAAAAGTCCGTCACTATGTCCATGATAGCATCCCTTGAATTTCACAATGTAATCTCTTCCAGTAAATCCACGTGCCGCGCGGATTGCACTCATCACCGCCTCTGTACCGGAATTTACCATACGAGACATTTCCATTGAAGGCATATGCGCTGTGATAAGCTCCGCGATCTCCAGCTCTTTTCTGGTCGGTGCACCAAAGGTCAGTCCATCATCGCAGGCCGCCTTTACCGCTTCGATTACCGTCTCCTTTGCATGTCCGAGGATTCCCGGTCCCCATGAACATACATAATCTATATATTCCCTTCCATCCTCATCGAATATACGGGAACCCTTTGCTTTTTTTATAAAAATCGGGGAGCGTCCGACTGAGCCGAATGCACGCACCGGCGAATTCACGCCGCCCGGGATATATTTCTTGGATTCTTCAAATAACTGTTCTGATTCTGTCTGCATGATGCTTCCTCCTGTCATCTGATACACATCTATCGTGATACACATTCCTGCGAATCATTCTATTGTTCATCCTGTAGCCATCTAGCCACGTCAAGTGCATGATAGGTTATGAGGATATCCGCACCCGCACGTTTCATCGCGATCATGTTCTCCATGACGATACGCTTCTCATCGATCCAGCCGTTTAATGCTGCTGCCTTGACCATCGAATACTCGCCGCTTACATTGTAGACTGCGAGCGGATGCTTCGTCTCGCCACGCACCGCTTTCACGATGTCAAGATAAGCAAGTGCCGGCTTTACCATAATGATATCCGCCCCCTCTTCGATATCTGCCTCACATTCGCGCAATGCTTCTCTGCCATTTGCAGGGTCCATCTGATACGTTCTGCGATCACCAAATGCCGGAGCGGAATGTGCCGCATCCCGAAACGGAGAATAATATCCGGACGCAAACTTTGCGCTGTATCCCATAAGCAATGTATCCACGCATCCATTTTCATCCAATGCCTTTCGCAGATATACGATATGTCCATCCATCATGTCAGACGGTGCGATCATGTCTGCGCCCGCCTTGGCAAGTGTTACTGCCATCTTCGCCAGAAGCGGAAGTGTCTCATCGTTCAGGATCTTTCCGTCCTGCACCAATCCGCAATGTCCGTGGGAGGTATATTCGCACAGGCACACATCTGCGATAATCAAAAGCTCCGGTGCTTTCTTCTTGATCTCACGCACCGCACGCTGCGTAATACCATTTTCATCATAAGCGCCGCTGCCGCATTCGTCCTTGTGTTCCGGGATACCGAAGATCAAAATTGCCGGAATGCCAGCCGCCTGTATGCGCTCTAGTTCCTCATCGAACCGATCCAATGTATACTGGTAGATGCCCGGCATGGAATCGACCGGGTTTTTCTCATTGGTTCCTTCTTTGATGAATACCGGGTAGACGAGATCGGATTTGCTGATTTGTGTCTCGCGCACCATGTTTCGCAGTACTTCATTTTCTCTCAATCTTCTTAATCGTATCATGTGTGTATATTCCTCTTTTCCTATAACTTACAGTAATTATAAATGTACCTCTCTACAGGAGTTGAACATACTTACCATTTCTACGCAGACGCGCACGGGTAACATCACATCGCTATGCTCTGTGATAAGTCGTCGACATCCATCCTAAATGGAACTACGTTCCATGGATGTCTCCTCGCTCGGTTCAGCACGCAATGGTACTAAATTCGCGACGATGAATCCGTCGCTCATTAAGTGCCAGCGTGCTTCAACGGTCTGCTTAAGAATTGGTAAGTATGTCCACCTCCATCTACATTTTTACTCTTTATTATTATCTGTCTTTTTCATGTCAAAGGCAATATCCAATGCCCTTACTAAACCTTCCGCATCGCACTGTTCCGGGACGACATCGGCGGGCAGACCACATTTTATAAGGGCGTCTGCTGTTACCTGCCCGATTGCGCCGAGTACAATACGTTTCTTTCCTTGTGCCGGCGTCCATTCCGGCTGTCCGGTCTCGGCAAGGCAATCTGCAAATGCATGCACCCCGGAAGCGCTTGCAAATAAAATTGCGTCGTAATTATTTAAATATTTCCAGTTTTCAGTCCGCGCGCCACGCACATCGTAGATAGATAGAATCTCCGCGTCAATCCGGTTCGCAGATAAAATCTGTTCTAAGACCGGACTTCCTTCCTTCGCCCGCGGAATCAAAACCTTTTCTCCTGATTTTACAACGGTACAAATCCCATTTGCAAGACTTTCTGTCGTATATTGCTCCGGTATATAATCCGCATAAAATCCATACTGCTCCAGCGCCTGCGCACAGCCACTTCCAACCACGGCGAATCGGATATCTGCAAACTTCCGAAGATCGACCGCACACGCGCGCACCCGGTCAAAAAATAGCCGGATTCCGTTCTGGCTTGTAAATACGATCCACCGATAATCTGACAATTTCTGAATTGCCACATCTAACTTTTCCATATCCGGACACGTTCTGACATGCATATCACAGATTGAAAACAGCGATGCGCCTTTTTCTTCCAGCAGTCCGCGCAGTTTCTCCCGGAATACTGCCGTGCCAACGACACCGATCTTGCAGCCATCAATTGCACTGCGCTTCTTGTCCTTCATCGTGCAGGCAGCTGTCTGCCCGACGACTATGATTGCCGGTGAAACAAGCTCGTTCTTCGAAACAAGTTTGCCGATCGTCCCTATCGTACCGCGCACGATTGTCTCTCCGGGCAGCATACCATTTGAAATCACACTAACCGGTGTCTCCTCCGATTCCCCCTCTTCGCGCAGTCTCTGCATAATCGGTTCCAGATTCGAAAGTCCCATCAGGAACACGCTGGTTCCCTCCTGTTTATGGATGTTCGCAAGTGCATCTGCCTCGCCCTTCTTCGTATGTCCGGTAATCACATGAAAGCTCCGGCTCATCTCCCGATGCGTCACCGGAATTCCAAGCACCTCCGGCACCGCAATCGCAGAAGTCACACCCGGAATCACCTGAAACGGAATATCCGCTTCCTGCAATGTAAGGATTTCCTCGCCGCCACGTCCGAACACAAACGAATCGCCGCCCTTTAAGCGGACAACCTTCTCGTATTTTCCTGCGGTCTCTACCAGAATCCGGTTGATTTCCTCCTGCTTCTTATAATGCGCACCTGCCTGCTTGCCGACATAGATCTTCGCGCAATCCGGTCGCACAAGATCGAGAAGCTCTCCCGTCCCAAGCCGGTCGTAGATTACCGCATCGCACGATTTTAAGATCTGCAAGCCTTTGTATGTAATCAATCCCGGATCACCGGGACCTGCTCCGATTAAATATACCATTTCCAATTCATCCTTTATACATGTGTCAATACAATTTTCCTCGAAATATCAAAAAAGGATTCGATTTTTCAATAGACACTCCAATCCTTAATACTGATAAATCCAGCTTTGCTTTTATAAACAAATCCTTCAGATTTTTCTGATCGTATAATTTTGCAGCAAAACTATACAGCAAATCACGATCTGGATTCAGTTCTATTACAATCCAATCCTTGTCTTTACGAAAATGCTTCGATATATCTGTCAGCATTACAGTCTTTCCACTGCCCCAGACGCCCGTAATCATATAAATCTGCTGGTTCATTCATTCTGACGAAAACGAATCAATAATCTCATTCGTCTGTGCCAATCTGGAGATTGATTCCAACGGACTCTTACCCAAAACTAATGTAAATGGATTTTGCATCGCGCGCCTCTTTTACTGTTCTTTACTCTTTTTTATTATTTTTACTGTTCTTTACTGTTTTGTCAAGAGATTTCCATTATTTCTTCCATAATAGGATAGCATCCCTTTCTAGATTTCTCATAAACTGAGGACTCGGATTTCTGAGCCCAGATTTACTTATCATAAGCTCCACGATCGGCAAATTATAATCATCCGGTACTACATCACTTCTCATGTGCGCAGCCACCCGTGCCGTGGTATTCTCAGATACACACACGAACAGATCAACATCCGAATTGTATTTATGATCCTTTCTTGCATAGCTGCCGTATAAATAAATGCACTGCACATATTCCCAGTAATCTTTCGTTAAAACATTAATCGCATACTTTAATGATTGTTCATGCCGACATTCATTTTCTTTAACCATACACAGTCACCTCTTTCAAGATTATAAATTTATCATAATATTCTTCAAAGAGGGAATCTATATACCCGCTGTTGGAGCTTTCTAAACAGTTAAAAGAAAGCATCAAAAAAAGGAACAACCATAAGATTGTTCCTTTTACTTTACCTATTTATTTTTCTATTGCTACTGTACTTCGTAATAACCATATTCTGGTTCTGTAACAGTTTCTGTTCCCACTACACGACGTTCCTTTTCTCCGTCTATTATATTGCTGTAAGGATCTCCATTCATTATATGATTGTATGTATGGTCTGATATATATTCTCCATCAGCAGCTATGTCATCTTTATAAAATCTTTTTTTACACATAAAACAGTAGCTGTATGGTACCATTTCCACTATTTCTTTCGTCTCAGTATACGCCGGTTCTGTCGCTACCCATACAACCTTATGCGTTTCCGGAACTACCTGATTGCTGTAATATGCATCCCTGATTGTGAATGTTGCTGTCCGCTTGGTTCCTGCTTTGTTGACTCCACAACTGCAGATTACATGGTATTTAGGATCCCAGAATGCGAAGTGCTGTTCCAACTCTTCTTCCGTTCTATAAATATTATTGCAGCTATCACACTGATAATATGTTACTGTCTGTGTCAATGCCGGCTGCAACGTTGGGTTCTGTGGCACTGTTGGTGTCGTCGGTACTGTCGGTACTGTCGGAGTTGTCGGCGTCGTTGGTGTCGGATTCAACGCGTCTTTGTAACTGTCCGACGTTGCAGATACGATACCTGCTACATTTGCTCCGGGAGCTGTTCCCTTCCTGCAGAGTACGATCTGGATTGCTTCCAAACGCTTCGCATAGCGGGCTGTTCCTGCTGCTTCGCCGTTCTTAGCCCAGCCCATCCATCCGAAGGACTGTGCATGTACACGATAGTAGATATCATAATGGTTTGCAAGTTCACCTGTAAGCCGGATCCGGATTGCTTCCAGACGCTTCGCCTGTCCGCTTGTTCCACTCATAGCTCCATCTGCTACCCAATTCATCCATCCATAAGACTGAACATGTGTCTGATACTCAACGCTTCCACAATAGCTCGTTCCCTTAATATCGATACTGATACCTTCGAGACGTTTGCCCTGCCCGGTTGTACCGCTGACCGCTCCATCTTTCGCCCAGGTTGTTTCCCAGCCGTAGGTCTGTCTATGTACACGGTAGTTGATACTTGGTGTCTCAGATGCTATATTCTTCGGAACGATCTGAATCTTGACTTCTTCCAGTCTCTTTGCTTCGCCAGTAGTGCCTGCCAACGCTCCATTGTATACCCAGCCTTGGTTATCTCCATATGTCTGAATGTGTACACGGTAACGGACATCATAATGGTTTGCAAGCTCTCCCGTGAGCCGGATCTGCATGGCTTCCAGACGTTTACCCTGTCCGGTTGTACCAGCTGGCTGACCACTTGTAGTCCAATCCGTCCATCCGTATGTCTGTCGATGTACCCGGTACTGAATCGTTCCTGTGTAACCTGTGTTATTCTTCAGATTAACAGTGATTGATTCTACCCGTTTTGCCTGTCCTCTCGTGCCAAGCACAAGCGTCTCAATTCCATTCTCGTAAATGATTCGTCCGTTTGTGTCACCGTAGCTCTGCACGTGCGCTTTTCCGGACATTCCGATCGATGTTGCAGCTTTGCTCTCAACCGCCGGAAGCTGCGTGATCATGAGCAGTGCTGCAAGAAGTGTTGTTGCAAGTTTTTTCATACCTTTCTTCATATTGATTTCTCCCCATCGTTTATTTATATTTACTGATTAGATTATATCATAAGATTCTATATAATAAAAATGTACAAATTGATATATTGTACATTTTCTAATCTTCTATTTTTTCTTTCATCAGGTAATATTCCTAAATATCTCCGCATCCACCTTCCCGATCTGCCTGTTTTTCTATGTCAGACAGATGATGTACATAAGTTTTAATGTTGTTGGAGTCTCAAAAATATAAAGCAAATATTTTTTTACTGAACAGCTATTTCCGTAAGTGTTATTCCTGTTATACTTTCTTCCTCCATTAGGATCTTAAATTTTTCAGAAACAAACAATGGTACCTGTTGTCTGTTTCCTAATTTGGATACATCCGAATTCTCCGTTTTGTCAGAATATATACCATACTTACTTACTGTATACACTGTCCCAATACCCGAAATTTCGGTCTCAAAATACTTTGATTTTTCTAAACAGAGTGCATCTACGACCCGTAATACATTTGCGAAGTAATATTTTCGGGATAATCGTAAACCATTATATTCTTCAACAGTAACTTTCAAGAACTGAATATCTGTATCTACGGATTCAAGGATTTTTTTCAATTTCTCGGACACCAAAAACCATCCTTTTTCATTTGCCAAATAATCGGTCCAAACACTTCCTTCTCCGATTGAAAAACGAATAACCGTTTTATCATCCCATTGATTAAAGTACTTACCCATAATCAATGCGTTCTGCGGAATTGTAAACTTGTCATCAAAATGACAGATTATATCATTTCCCCTATTCATATCCATTGACAATTTATAATATTTCATTTTCCTATTCTCTCCAATAATCCTTATACAGCATATTGGGATTATTTCTGGTCATACAGTAGGGACGCTTACATCTACAATGCCTCTATCTCTATTGGTAATCCTAACTCCAGACTATACTCTAATGCATGTTTGAAGACTGTTAAGAAATTGTCTCCATCATCCAACATAGCATTTAGATTCCTGCCAAATCCTACAACGAAATTCTCATATTATGATACTTGGCTGCAACATCTTCAAACCCAACAGATTGGTATAAGGAATATCCATCCTCTGTTGCCTTTAATTCAATAATGCTCACGTTTTCTGCTTTTGCGTCCTCCAACATCATGTTCATTAATTTCTTAGCATATCCTTTTTTCCTATACTCTGGCTTCGTATAAACATTCAAAACAGTCCCCGTCTTCCCGGTAATAAATGATGGGCTCATAGGTTTTTCCACGATCAACAAGAATGCACAGGAAACGATATCCTTCTCATTGCGTGCAACATAGACCATTAGATTCCTATTAAGATGTTTTTCATAATAACCTGGCAATAAGGACTCTATCAATTCTAAATCAACAGCCTCAATTTCTCCTAAATCCTCTTGCAAATATGCGATTCTAAGTTCTGTCAACATACCTGTATCTTGAGCAGTTGCTTTTTCAAATGTCATTGTCATTCCTCCGAATGCTTTTATTAATATCCTCTAACTTTAGATTGGTACAAATACTACGTTCCTACTTGTTATAACATGCATCAAATGCAGGACGCATATATTCTATTTGTCCCCGTGAAAGGTCATATTCTTTTGCCTTTTTTTCCCAATTATTCCTGACAATTGTAAGTATTTCCTCTGCCTCATTTTCCGCCACCTCTCTCTGAATTCCAAAACGGTTTGCGGTATTAATCGCCAGTTCTATCGATATGTTGTTATCACGGTCATCTACTAAAAGTGATAATTCATCACCATATGGAACAGGATTTACGTCGTACAAAGGTGACAACTTCCAACCATTATCTGCAAATAGAAACGCATGGTTACGAAGATGATCATCTGTATTAGTAACCGCCATATTGAATACAATTCGTTTCCATAATTCCATCAAATCAGCCTTTGGATTCGATCCAAAAGCCTTAATAAATGAAACAATATCCAAATAACTTGTCCCATTCTCAGCAGAAGCGCCATCTGTCTTTCCAAGCAATGTCATTGCCGAGGCAAAGTGTATTCTTCTATTACCATCTCTATCAAAACGTCTGACAAGAAAGGTACTTCCAAGTTTTGAGAATTTTTCTAATTTAGATTCCGGAACATTCAGTCCACACAATCTTGCCAAATCATGAACAACCTTTTCCCACGCCCCTGTGTCACATTCATCATTCTTTGATGGAAATTTAGCTATCCACAATTCGCCTTCTGTATCCATTACCGTAGCCTTTGGTCTTGCGCCACCCAAAGAAGATCCCAGCTTTATTAACTGGTTCAACCATTCGTCTGTAATTCCTTTTTCATCATTTTCAAAATTTCGGGAAGCCTCCTCCAATGTCCTTAGTTTTGTCCATGGAGGTGTTGCGGTTTCCTTGTCATCAGAAAGAAATAGTCCGTCGGGATCAAGCTTAAAACGAATCCCTCCCATTCTGGTTTCGTCGTATACCCCCAGCAGATAATCACTATCATGCAGTTTTCTTGGTTTTCTTTGTTCTCTTCCAGCAAGTATGCGTTCCCTTTTGTTCATAAGCACACGTCCCCACCTGTCTGGAGACGCATCCGAAAACATGCCAAAAATATTTTTTCCTGTTGGAAATTGCCGTCCTGTGAACGGTTGCAACTGCGGATCAAGGCTGACTCTCATTTTATTTTTAGCCAACCAGTCGGCATCGTATTCGAAAGAATATGTTTCTCCGCCCTTAATAACTCCAACATAAAGCTTTCCGATTAAACATGGACTATCTTCTGAAAAATCATCATATACATATATGATTTTTTCGTCTATCACCATTATTTTTTTCTCCTTGTTGCACGCTTCTTTGTCAGGAGATTAAGATCCTGCATCTGCCTGCCCATTTCATCATCCTTCGCTACAAGAAGCATATCCTTGTCCATACCTCCTAATGCATGCAAAACAGCGGCATAAATCCCAATCGCAACCGCCGGACTTCCTGACTCGACCTTCCACAAAGAAGATCTACTGATTCCTGCACGTTCAGCCACTAATTCCACGGGCAAATCACGTCTTAATCTTGCTAATTTAATCTGCTCTCCCATTGTTTTCAATATATCTTCTGTTTCGGGTAATATGTTATACACTGCTTTTTTCATTTTTATATCCTTTTCTTTTCAATGTTTATTATTATAAACGTTATACGTTATATAGTCAACAATAGCAAACATTATCATTCCTATATTATTTATTCAAATTGCTGTGCATATCCCCTTTGCGATTGGTGAGCTTGCTTCTAATACATTACAGGAAACAATATTTTCTTCAATGTCCGCTTTTTGCAAATTATTTAATTTACCACTCACATGCAGCTCATTTTTTTCTTCTGAAAAATCACAATAAAATACCAGCTTTACCTTTTTATATCCTTGTTTTTTCTTTTTTTCAGATGTTCTTTCAACAAAAAGACCGGCAAGTATGTAAGACTAAAATCAAGCAGTGCAATAAGCATCAACCATTTATTCGGTGAGGAAAACCTGCCAGCAAGAAGAATACGCAAGGAACTCCCGGCACTCCGGAAACACGATATCCCCGTTTCTTGCTTTCAAGCGGTGCCGCAACATAAGTAGCGATCCAGCACAGCAAGCCAATCGCCCAGAAAACTCCGTCGATTATCCACATTGCTATTGGATAATGTTCATACAAACCGCTCATGTACTCCTCCCAAGTTACCGTTTATCTCCCAATTTCAATGTGTTTTTGGGAGATAAATCAATATTTATACAAAAATGCATCCTAATCCTGATACCTAAGCTGAAAATAATCCATATACGCCTTAAATCTGTCTTGTGCGGTCAAACATGTATCTATCAAATACCCCCGCTCATTCTTCCACTCTTTCAATCCCCGATAATAAAATTCCTTGATATCATCCTCAATGATAAAAGGTGTAATTCCATTACGAAGACATTCTTTGAACATGATCAATCTGCCAACACGTCCATTTCCATCCTGAAACGGATGAATTTTTTCAAACATATAATGAAATTCTATAATATCTTCCAATGTTTTTGCAGAATCGGCATTATACTGTTTTAATAATTGTCTCATTTCTTTTGCAACCTGCTCCGGTTTCGTCGCCACACTCCCACCAACTTCATTTGCAAATCTTTTATAATCACCAACCGCAAACCATGATTTGCGACTATCCGATGTGCCCGATTTCAAAATAGCATGAAGCTGCTTAATAAAGGCTTCACTTAACTTATAATGCGCCTGTTCGATAATCAGATCTATACATGTAAAATGATTTGCCGTCTCTACGACATCATCAACATTTACGGTACCATCCTGTATCCCAATTGTGTTCGTTTCAAAGATATATCTTGTTTGATCGTGCGTAAGTCTGCTTCCCTCTATATGATTTGAATTATATGTTAATTCAATCTGTATCTTATGATATATTCCACCCGAAATACCCGATTCTTTTTCCATTCTCAAACGTGACAGTAAATCTGTTTCTATCTTCTCTGTCCGTTTCTTCCTCTGTGGCTTTACTGCATCTTCCGGTATATCCCACGTTTTCCCGTCTAAAACAGCTCCCGGTATTCTTCCATTTGTGCAATAATTTCTCACACTTCTCTCTGATATATTCCATTTTGTAGCAACTTCTTTTACGCCAATATATCTCATACATACCTCCATAAAACAAACGTTTATCGGAATAATTATAGCATTATCGGCAATATATCTCAATGATATTGACTTTGATTTTCAATTATATTTTGCCGATAGTTCCTCAGCATTTATCCGTAACCACTTATAATCCGACTTCATTGCGCGCTCCAAATAAGCTTTTAATTTCGGTGAGTTCAGCTTTGCCAATACATGCAACGCCATGATTTTTTGATATTCATCTTCCGAAGAACCCGCCGGATATTTCCCACAATCCCAAAAATCAAACGCATAGCGTTCCGCGCATTCCGGCTTTAATTCTGCCATCGTCTGAAGTGCCATTCTGGAAGTATATTCATACTCCGATTTGATAAATAGAAAAATAAGTTCTGGATCACAACCCGCGCAATCTCCAAGATGCTTCGCAAATTGCCACTCTGCATTCACGTATTTTGATCCAATACTCTTTCTCGCAAGCAATTCAAACCAGTCCCTGCACAACACCAGTTTCTCTTCTACAAGCTCCTCACACTCATTATCTCTGGCTATTACAAACAGCAATGCATGGATCCGCCCATTTTGTGAACTTTTTAATTTCTCGATATAGTTTTTCTTTATGATTCATAATTTCCTAATTCCACCGTATTATCCGCCATTTTTAATTCAGACGCAGCCACTTGTGCATTCTCCCTCTGCACCTTATCCATATATTTCGTTGTCGTCACCGCCTGAATACATGCAACTGCACAGACGATCGCCCAGAAGATTGCAAATACAATAATATTCTCAAGATTCAGGCGCTCTTTGCGCGTTTTGTCACATTCCACATCATCCCGGTACTTCTCTGTATTTCTCTGCCGCCACATAATTACCGCAAGAATAAGCCAGACGCTGTCCAGAACCAGACACACGGTGAACAGAAATGTACAGATATCCTTCATAAAATGCCCCTTCATAAAATGCCATTTGATCAGATACATCACATCCACCACCAGAAACAAGACAAAGCATGCGAAATACATCCACATCCCAATCCGGCTGTGCTTTGCAAAAAGCGAGCTTCCTGCCCCGCGCGTCTTCGGAAGATTGTTCAGATTATTCCCATATGTTTTTTTATTTTCCGGAATTTCGTAACCATATGCCTGCAGACGGGCAAAATACAGCTTTGCAGCGAAAAGCACAACATAACACGGAAGTCCTACAAGCACACCTGTATAAACAGCCATGATATAGAACACCTCTGTACCGGGGATTTCGAGAAATGAAAAAACCAGACCGATAAGCAACAGCACCGTAAATATAAGTGCACAGTATTTCGCAGTTTTTGCAGTTATGTTGTCGAATTTTATTTTCATAGATCCGCACCTCTCTTCCTTGACACGATTATATGCTTTCTCCCCATTATTCAAGATCATTTGCGTCTTCCTTTTCTCGTTCCCACACCTCCCGCTTGACCTTTCCACTCCGGGCATTCATCACGCGCACCTGCATAGTCTTGTCATCCTTCCATGTCGCATATACACCGATTGGCTCATGGCAGCCCGCTTCCATCTCCCGGACTACGGCTCGCTCGGCACGCAGGCAGCCCTCTGTCTCCGTGTCACTGATCATGTGCGCCATACGATACGAAAGTGTTCCCTCGCACGCCTCGATTGCGATAATGCCTTGTCCGGCTGCCGGAAGCATCGCATCCACATCGAGATATTCATAGACAAGATCCGGTTCCTTCTCGATACCTAACCGTTCGATTCCCGCTGCCGCAAGGATGATTGCATCGTACAAGCCATCCCGCAATTTCTGTATGCGCGTCGCGACATTTCCACGAAGCTCCATACACGCTGCCTGCGGGTACAACTCCTTGATCTGACAGCGTCTGCGCAGGCTTCCGGTTCCCACGGTAAATGTATCCTTCGACCGGATATCCGTACCCGCACGATAGATCAGCACATCCTGCACACAGGCGCGTGGCAGAACACCCGCAATGCCAAGCCCCTTTTTACATGGATTCGGCATATCCTTCGCGCTGTGTACCGCCAAATCGATCGTACCATCCAGCAAAGCTTCCTCGATTTCTTCTACAAACACTGCCTTGCCTCCAAAGGAACTGATTGCCGCCTCTTTCTGCTTGTCACCCTTTGTCGTCACGATCACTTTCTCAAACCGCACATCCGGGTAATGCTTCTTTAATTGTTCAATCACCATATCTGTCTGAATCTGCGCAAGTTTACTCCCCCGCGTTCCGATCCGGATTCTCTGTTCCTGCATTTTTGCCTCCACAATTGCTGCAAATCTTCGTTTTCTTGCCCGTTCATCCGGCTCCTCTGCCAGAATTTTCTCCCGGATAGCTCCAAGCTCATCCGCGATCTGACCATAGTCTGTCCGAAGTGTCTGCCGGATATCCTTCTTGATCTTCGATGCAAGCATCGGACTGTTGCCTCCGGTAGACACCGAAACAACGACCTCCCCCTGCTTGATGATTGCCGGGAAATAGAAATCACAATCCTTCTTCACATCGGTCACATTTACCAATATATGCTTACTTCTGCAAAGCTCCGCATACTGCGAATTAAGCTCCGCATCATCTGTCGCCATGATTACAACGTCCATGCCGGAAATGTCTGCCTCTGTGACTTCCCGCTTCCACACCCGGATTCGTTCCGGCTTTTTCTGGCAATTACCATCAATATTTTCTACTATGCCTGCTGTTTCATCTATTCGTTCCATATCTGCGATAGCCAGCAGTTCCGCGCAGATCTCCGGTGCTACCACCGTTACACATGCGCCAAACTCACACATCTGTGCCGCCTTCCGCGCTGCAACTGCACCGCCGCCTACGATCAGACATTGTTTATCATCGAGTTGTATCATGAATGGAAAATACGCCATCTTCTATCCCCTTTAATACGTGATTTAAGTCCTGTGCATCCAGAACGTCTTTCAACTGGTACAAAAGCCACATCGCGGATTTCTCGCCAAGCTTCTCCGTGATGTACTTCCTCGTCCCGACAAATGCACGAAATGCAAGCAGCTTCTGCATCTCGTCCACATGTTCTTCAATCAGTAATTCAATCTTCTTTGCCTCGGAAAGTTTCTTTCGGTTATTTTCCGTCGCAAGCGACTTGATATAGTCGAGATCTTTCACGACGCAGCTGGAAAGTCTTCCGATCTCTGCATCAATATCCCGTGGAATCGCAAGGTCTAAGAACAACTGTGGTTTTGTTTCCCTGCGTATTTCCGCTACCTTATCTGCAAGAAATGTATAATGCGGACTGTTCGTCACACTGATTATCACATCCGCCCAGTTAAGATATTCATACCGCTGGTCGTAATGCACCCATTGCACCCGCTCATGCGAGAGGATTTTCTGCAATGCCTGCTTATGCTTCCGGCTTGTTCCAACGATTTGTACCTGCACATCCGCATCGAGCAGATCCCGCATCACGATGCTTCCCATCTGCCCGGCAGCTCCGATGATGAGGACATTTTTTCCTTCACCAAATTCCAACGCCGCTGTACATGCAAGTGTTCCGACAGATACCGGAAGGTGCGTCATCTGCGAGGTTTCTACAACCTCCTTGGCAAGCCGCAATGCCCCTTGAAATACCATATTCATTTCCGCATCGGTCTGCCCGCGCTCTTTCGCCGCAAGATACGCCTGCTTGACCTGTCTTATAATTTCAACCTCTCCAAGCACAGCAGAATCCAGTCCACAGACTACGCGGCACAGATGTGTCAGGCAGCTTTTTCCTTCATACCGCATAGCCGCACCCTTCAACGCCTCGACCGGGAATTTCTTTGTATCCGCAAACTGCTGTTCCAGCCATACGAAATCCGTGTCCGTGCCACTCATATAGATCTCGCTTCGATTACATGTCATAAGCAGAACCAATCCAGCTTCCGGATATGTCTTTGCCACGGCACCTGCCAGTTTTATCTGTTCCTCATCATTGCAGGCAAAGCACTCCCGCTTCGCCGCTGTTAAATTCTTATGTGTGATACTGATGCATATCATAGGTGCTTCTTCCTGTTAACTGTTTTTATTCATATACATACTACATATTATAATTGACATTCTTCTTTCAATCAACCTTAGAAATTGCTCTTGCTTCCGGTTCTGGGTCTTCTGCTTGGTTTTCTATCTCCGAAACCCACGTCGTGGGTTTTTCAGCCCGTTTCCCGCTCGCTACGCCCACATCCTGCTCCGCTTCTACGATTTAGTTTCCGGTTCTGGGTTTTCTGCCGGCTTTTCTGTCTCCCGAACCCAACTCGTGGGTTTTTCAGCCCGTTTCCCGCTCGCTACGCCCACATCCTGTCAGCTCACCACGCAGAAACGGCAGGAATCCCCTTCCTGCCGCTCAAATAATCTTATTCGATTACAAGTTCTTCCCTGGTCACATTTTTTTCCTCGTCAATATTGAATGCGTTCAATACCGGGTTCTCTAAATCCATCAAAGAAAGGATCAGATAATTCACCTTAGAATCATATGCCAGACGCTTGTCCTCCTCAGACGGGCGTGATGGGGATTCCGGATGAGAATGGAAGTTGCCGAGCAGCTGGTATCCATTTGCACGCATGTCCTTGACTGCGGCAAGCTGCTCCTTCGGATCCATCGAGAAATGCTCGTTGCTCGCATCGATATTCGTGAGTAGATACACCTTCTTGATGTATCTCTTTCCATCTTCAACGACACCGCCGATCAATCCACAGGATTCATTTGGCAGCCCCTTCTTGCAATGTTCCAGAATCTTCTCATAATCTGCTTTTGTCATCACTAACATGGCTCTACCTACTTTCCGTCACACTCGACCTGTTCATAATCAATCAGCTTGTGAATCGTCGGATGGTCGCCACAGATTGCACATGTCTTATGGTTATCCGGAAGCTTGATCGTATGGAATTCCATCTTCAATGCATCAAAAGTCAGAAGCTTGCCTGTGAGCAGATCGCCGACGCCGATCAGGTACTTGATTGCTTCCATCGCCTGTAAGCTTCCGATGACACCTCCCATCGCACCGATGACGCCAGCCTGCTTACAGGTTGGAACTGCATCCTTTGGTGGTGGATTCTTGAATACACAACGATAGCAAGGGCCTTCTCCCGGCACATACGTCATAAGCTGGCCCTTGAAACGGATGATACCTGCATGGGAAAATGGCTTCTTCGCCATAACACAGGCATCATTGATCAGGAACTTCGCCGGGAAGTTATCGGTTCCATCAATGATGAAATCGTAATCCTTGATCAGATCCATGATATTTTCTGAGGTTACAAATTCACGGTATGTATTGACTGTGACGTCCGGGTTCATCGCATTCATTGTCTCTTTTGCCGATTTTACCTTCGCTTTGCCTACATCTGCAGTTCCATGAATGATCTGTCTCTGCAGATTTGAAAGGTCAACCTCATCGGCATCGACAATACCGATCGTACCAACGCCGGCTGCTGCCAGATACATTGCTGCAGGTGCGCCGAGACCTCCGGCACCGATGATCAGAACTTTGCCGTTCATCAGCTTCTTCTGTCCTTTCACACCGACTTCCTGCAGAATGATATGACGGCTGTAACGTTCCATCTGTTCATTCGTAAATGCCATTAAAATGCGCCTCCTCCCATGAAGTACAGGAACTCTACTGCATCTCCGTCCTTCAGTTCTGTCTTGTCAAATGCGTCGCTGTCAACGAAGTCATCGTTGACGGTAACTGTTACATAATCCGGATTTTCCACCTTCTCGTCTACGATGAGCTTTGCGATGGTTGTTCCTGCTTCTACTTCCTTCTTAACGCCTGCCACTACAACTGTCATTTATTTATCCTCCTTTGTTCCAAACAATTATGAAGTTTTTAGCCTATCTATGAGTTGTATATAATTACTATTCTACGCAGACCCGCTCTCGCTCACTTCCACACGCAGTGGTACTAAATTCATGACAAACGAGTTTGCCATTCATTAAGTACCAGCGTGTTCCAATGGTCTGCTTTAGAATTAGTAATTATATACAACTCTATTTACCGAATTAAACTTCATTATTGTTTGTAATTAACTTTGTGTGTCTTACTCCAATATCGTTTTCACTTTATCTTCCAGCTCCGGACGCTTTACCAGTCCGCGGATACGGTCAACTTCCTTGCCATCCTTGAAGAAGAGTATCGTTGGGGATGCCATTACCTGATATTCCCCGGCAAGGTCTGTGTCGAAATTTACATTGACCTTGACAACCTTGACCTGATCCTCGTAATCATCCTCGATCCCGCCAAGAATCGGCGATAACTGCTTGCAAGGGATGCAGCTGTCAGAATAAAACTCTACGATCACCGGAAGCTTCTCTTTCAGCACTTCCGCTTCAAACTCTGCGGTTCCTACTCGTTTTGCCATCGCTGCCTCCTACTCTTCGACCTTCTTCACGATCAGATCGTATGTGCCGTTCTCATTATCGATCAGCTTTAAGATCTGCTGTCCTTCTTCCTTGAAGCTTCGTGGTACATTCTGCACCGGCTCACCATCGTTCATGGTAACTGCAAGCACCTGACCGATCTCCAGCTCTTCCATTGCTACCTTTGCCTTTACAAATGTCATCGGGCAGACAACATCTGTGATATCGACTCTCTCATCAATCTCAAAATCACCCATTATAAGCCTCCTTTATAACTTCCTTAAATTTATCGATTCCAACACGCTCCAGTGTAAAACGGAAACGCTCACTTGGATTTGCATAATCATCAAAAAACTGAATGGCTGCATCTGTCACACGGAATAACTGTTCCTCCGATGTAATAACCGGAAGGAAGGATTCTCCCTTGCAGATCTGATTTCCGAACAAACCACCAAAGGATACGAGATATCCGCTCTCGCCCTTCCATGCATCTGTCGGACACGCCTTGGCACATCTGCCACAGTAGTTACATTTGCTTGTATCAAGTGTCAGCTTGCCATCCTCGATCGTGATCGCATTCTCGCGGCACGCCTTCACACAGACACCACACATGATACAGCTTGGCTCATCGTAAGAAACAACACATGCGCCCTTGATTCCGACATCATTTTCCTCTGCCTTTAAGCAGTTGTTCTGACATCCGGTCACACCGAACTTGAACTTGTGTGGCAATTCTCTCGCATAATACCGTGCGTCTAATTTCTTCGCAATGTCGTAGCTGTCGATATTTCCGCTCGGACAGATCTGATTTCCCTGACATGCAGTTACGGTACGCACACGCGGTCCACACACGCCCGGCTTACAGCCGCCCTTTGCGAGCTCTTCCTTTACTTCCTCGACATCATCAAGCTTGACAAATGGAATCTCCACACTCTGTCTCGATGTCAGATGGACATGTCCATCCCCATATTTTTCTGCTACCTCGGCGATCTTCTTCAGATTTTCCGCCGTCAGATTTCCTCCGACTACCTGTAAACGAAGCGAGAAGTTATTCTTCTGCTTCTGTCTCATAAATCCACCTTTTTTTAATGCTGCATAATCAACTGCCATCTCTTTTCATCCTCCTGTTGGTAATGCATGCCATAACGTCTAAGCGAGTGCCGCTTTGAAATCTTCGATCAGATCCTCGATATCCTCTATGCCCACACTGATTCGGATCAGATTGTCGAAGACGCCTGCATCTTCTTTTTCTTTCTCTGTACTATGTGCATTCAGCGTTGACTCCGGATGAATAATCAACGTCTTCGTATCTCCGATATTGGATACGATCTTTGGAATGCTCAGGTTGTTGATAATGGAAAATGCACGTTCCTTCGAACCTACCCGGATTGTTAAGATCGCGCCATATCCATTTGCAAGCACCTTATCTGCCACATCATGCCAAGGACTACAGGCTAACCCCGGATAGTTCACCGTGATATCCGGGTATGTATTCAAAAACTCTGCGAGCGCCTTTGCATTGCTGCAGGCACGCTCCATCCTAAGTCCCAGTGTCTCCATTCCGATCAGGTTGTAAAATGCTGTCTGCGGTGCCATGCAGGCTCCCGTATTACGGAACAACCCATTCCGAAGCTTTGCTGTATAAGCCATTTTACCAAATCTTGCGTATTCTGCAACTCCCGGATATTTCTCTTTATTCCATTTGAACCGTCCGCTCTCTGTGATCACACCGCTGATTGCGTTGCTGTTGCCGTTGATGTATTTCGATGTGGAATTGACAACGATGTCTGCGCCCTTCTCAATCGGCTTTACCAGATATGCCGTTGCCACGGTGTTATCCATCACAAGCGGCAGATCATGTCGATGTGCCAGCTCAGCAAGTGCCTCGATATCCACGACATCGAGCTTCGGATTGCCGATCGTCTCTGCGAATATCACACGCGTATTCTCATTGATGGCTGCCTCGACTGCATTCACATCGCTGATATCGACGAACACCGTCTTGATTCCAAATGCTTCAAAATCATGGAACACATCAATCGAACCACCATACAGGCTGGTCGATGCAACAATCTCCTGTCCGCATGTCACGATATTCAAAAGGGCATTTGTGATGGCTGCCATACCGGATGCACAGGCAACCGATGCAAGTCCGCCTTCAAGCGTCGTCATGCGTTCCTCAAAGGCAAAGATCGTCGGGTTGTTGATTCGCGTATACGAAAATCCGGTTGCCTTATTGTGAAACAGCTTCTCGTGCTGTTCTGCAGATGGCTGGTAAAAGGCACTTGACTGATACACAGGTGTGAGTGTCGCGCCGGTATTGACATCACCCATTTTATTTCCATGTAAAAGTGTCGTATTAAACCTCATAGGCGCCTCCTAGATATAATCTCTTCCTGCAACGATCGTACCCTCATATGCGGATGCGGATCTTATCTGCCTGCTTACCTCTTCTTCATTTGCATCGCCCTCAAATACGAGATCATAAGTTCCGGTAAGTGTCTTGTCCTGTTTCTCATTTACAAGCAGCAATACGACAAGTCCGGCACGGTGCAGATGCTTCACAACGGTCTCAATCGCCTCGCCATCGGCTGGCGCGTACAGGTATGTGTGACGTCCTTCAATGCTCAGTGCCTTCTCCACTTCCTCAACATACGCACGGTTGATTGTCTTTCCTTCCACAAACTTCACTGTAATTGCCTTCTGGCTCTTTATGGCAGCTCTTGTATTTCTGTCGACTCTGCCCTCATATAATCCTGTTTCTTCGGTGTGTACCTGCTCTACAACGCCACAGGCAGAAGTCATATTTGTAACACGGTCGATCAGGATGAACTCGCCCAGTGTCTTATGATTCTTAAATTCATCGACCACGATCTTATCTGCCAGAGAGATCTTGCAGACCGCAATCTCATTTTTACTCAGGCTGCTAACCTTCTTTTTCTCACCAGTGTTGACATCAATGGCATATTCGATATCCGTCACAGCACCAAGGATCATCTTCGTGCCAAGCTTGAAGAAGAAGTTCTTACCATTTTGCAGCTCCTCATCATCCATCCACAGAAGCGTTGCAGTAATCGAAGAAGCAACCTTCGCACCGGATGCAACTGACAGAACGCATCCTCTTGATACATCCACCTCACGGTCAAGCTGGATGGTAACCGGCTGTCCCTTCGCTGCGGATTCACTGTCCTTATCTCCGATGTAAATGCTCTTTACCTTCGCTGTCTCGTTGCTTGGAAGTGTTGTGATCTCGTCACCCACATGTATGCTTCCATGCTCGATTTGTCCCTGGAATCCACGGAATGTATGGTCCGGACGGCACACACGCTGTACCGGCATGTAGAATCCCTGCTCGCTGTCGTCCTCTGCAATATCAATATCCTCAAGGTACGGAAGCAATGCCTTGCCTGTGTACCAAGGAATATTTTCTGACTTTGTTGTAACATTATCGCCCTCGGTTGCGGAAACCGGAATGATCGTTACATTTGGAAGTGACAGCTCTTTTGTAAGCTCCGCAATCTGCTTCTCGATCTCACGGAAACGTGTCTCATCGTAACCGACAAGATCCATCTTATTGACTGCAAATACGAAGTACCGGATACCCATCAATGCACAAATTCGTGCATGTCGTCTTGTCTGGACGAGCACGCCCTGCTTGGCATCCACCAAGATTACGGCAAGATCTGCAAAGGATGCTCCGACTGCCATGTTTCTTGTGTACTCCTCATGTCCCGGTGTATCTGCCACGATAAAGCTTCGCTTGTCTGTTGTAAAATACCGGTAGGCAACGTCGATCGTGATACCCTGCTCACGCTCTGCCATCAGTCCGTCCAACAGAAGGGAGTAATCGATCGCACCGCCGCGGCTTCCGACCTTACTGTCTAATTCAAGTGCCTTTTCCTGATCTGCGTAAAGCAGCTTGGAATCATATAAGATATGTCCGATCAATGTGGATTTTCCATCGTCCACACTACCGCAAGTGATAAATTTTAATAATCCGCTCATCTTAGAAATATCCCTCCCGTTTTCTTCGTTCCATGCTTCCGGCTGCCTCGTTGTCGATAACACGCGTTGTACGCTCGGAAGAAACTGCTGAAAGTGTTTCCTCTATAATTGCATCCAATGTATCTGCGGTTGACTCGCATCCACCGGTCAGCGGGTAACATCCAAGTGTACGGAAACGCACGCTCTTGTACTCGATCTTCTCGCCCGGCAGAAGCTTCATACGATCATCATCTACCATGATGATATTTCCATCCCGGTATACGACCGGCCTCACCTTTGCAAAATACAGTGATGGGATCTCGATGTTCTCACGCTTGATATACTGCCAGATGTCCTTCTCTGTCCAGTTCGAAAGCGGGAATACACGAACTTCCTCTTTCTTCTTGATCTTGGAATTGTAAAGCTTCCACATCTCCGGTCTCTGGTTCTTCGGGTCCCATGCGTGATGCTCATTTCTAAAGGAGAAGATACGCTCTTTGGCTCTTGATTTCTCCTCGTCTCTTCTGCCGCCACCAAAGGCTGCGGTAAATCCGTATTTGTCAAGTGCCTGCTTCAACGCCTGTGTCTTCATGATGTCTGTGTAAGCACTGCCATGATCAAATGGATTGATGCCCTGCTTTACGCCTTCCTCGTTGATATACTCGATCATCTCGATTCCGAGCTTCTTCGCCATGTAATCGCGGAACTCGATCATCTCCTTGAACTTCCATGTCGTGTTGACATGCAGGAACGGAAATGGCGGCTTCTCCGGGTAAAATGCTTTCATCGCCAGATGCAGCATAACGGAGCTGTCCTTTCCGATGGAATAAAGCATAACCGGCTTCTCACACTCGGCTGCCACTTCTCTGATAATGTAAATCGCTTCTGCTTCCAATTCATCCAGATGTGATAACTGTCCCATCCTCTTGTACCTTCCTTTCGATCTAATACTTGTTCGATTCCTTCTGATTGATCACAACCTGTTCGGTTGTGCCATCCCGTTTCTCGATGTTCCAATAAAGTTTGCCGTCCTCTGCATTCACGGTCATCTTACTTCCCATGCCGCCGATGTCTGCGCCAAGGTATAAGGCGATCGCACCGAACTTACATTCCTTGATGCATGAAGAACAGCCCCAGCAGTCTTTCGGGTAGCGCATGCATGCGGTTCCATCCGGATTCTTACCGATCAGGCTGCCCGGACAGACAGCTGCACATTTGCCACATTTCTTACATTTTTCTTTATCAATGAAGATGCTCATAAGCTTCCTCCCTTCCTACTAAGTCACGGAAGATGATTTTAATCTCGCCGTCCTCGTATCTGGAGTTTACATATTTTAACCACGCATCGCTCTTCTCCGGATAATCCAGATTCTCTGCGAAGCTGTGCCAGCGTGTCTCTTTTCTTGCCTCAAGATGCGCAATCACGGATAAGCATACAACCAATCGCTCCCTCAGCTCATAGACAAACATCAACTCGTGCATGTCGTCCGCCTTCACATCTGGCAGAAGCTCCTGCAGCTGCTTGATCTTCTGCTTTGCCAGCTCTAACTGCTTCGCGTTGAACTGGTAATGGGTGGAGATTCCGCCTGCATAATTATCCATGACCTTCTGCATTGCTTCCTCAAGTGCCTCTGTTGTAAACATCCCGGATGGATTGTTCAGGTAATGGCTGTATTCGGTGATCTTATCATCCACAACCGTCTGAAGCTTTGCATCGAATGTCTCATCTGCGGATCTCTCATCCGATGTACCTGCCTGCTCGTCAAGCATCTGTACGATATGCTTCGCCGCAATCTCTCCCTCGACCATCGCGCCTGTCACATATTTTTGTGGACATCCACCTGCCACATCCCCGGCTGCATATAATCCATTGATTGTCGTCTGGCGGTTCGTGTCAACCCAGTAGCCACTCGCGGTATGTCCGCCTACAATATACGGCTCGGTTCCTTCGATCTCAACATTCTGCTCACTCGGCTTCCTGCCGGATTCTAGCCATTTCAGCGTCTGGCTCGGTGCCATGTTCAAATACGCCTTTTTCAGCGATTCGTTCTGTTCCTCTGAAATACCTTCGGTACGAAGATAACAAGGACCTCTGCCCTGCAAATTCTCCATCACCGTGCCATATACACGCTCGGAAGTCGTCAGTCCGTATTTTGTCTCATATACCTCACCAAGTGCATTGACCTGTTTCGCGCCAACGCCCTGTGCGATCGTTCCGGTCGGTGCGATCGTGTCCTTACAACGAAGGGCGATAAACCGCATCTCGAACGTTGTCATCTCGGCACCACCGAGGATCCCCATCGCGAATCCCGCTCCGGTATTAAATGGCGGGTACCACATCTTATGTCTCGAAAAGCCCGGATTGTTCGGTCGGTACAGACCAGCCGCACCTCCGGTTGCGCAAAGCACTTTCTTCGCCCGGATCACATAGACTTTCTGTTCCTCGATGGAAAATCCAATCGCACCTTTGATCTCATTATCTTCGATTAAGTAATCAGTGATATTCACCCGGTTTAAGATCGTGACATCCGGAAGTGCTTCCACTGCCGATGCGAGAAGCGGTTTCATGTTCTCTCCGTTGATCTTGATGTTCCGGTTACCTCTGGCGACGTACTCTCCATTCTCATCCTTTAAGATGACCAGTCCAAGCTGTTCCATCTTCGCCGTCACACGGTTCAAGCCCTCGGACATCGTGAGAAGCAGATCCTCCCGCACGATGTTGTCCGCGTCCTTCTTCGCATACTCCACATAATCTTCCGGCTTTCTGCCTTTTACAATATAAGCATTGATTGCGTTGACACCGGCAGCTAAGCATCCGCTCCGCTTGATGTTCGCCTTTTCCGCTATGATGATCTTGTAATCGGAATTCTCCCTTACGGTAAGTGCCGCATAGCATCCGGCGGTTCCGCCACCGATGATCAGCACGTCCGTATGAAGAAGCTCTGTGTTCTCGATATTCATAAGCAACTCCCTTCCAGTTTTCCTTTGCACTAGATGTAGAATACATCCTGCTCCTGCATCTCTTTATTCTCTAACAAATACGTCTTTTCTTCATCAAATACATATAACCGGTAGATCAGCACATGTACCGTCTCCCCGACGGATACGAGATCTTTTTCGAGCGACCGCTCACCGGTTACCTCAATTCCGTTGATATCCACAACCACATCCATGCGGTTTCCCTTGAAGATCACTTCCTTGACCGTCCCAAGCTCCGCAGCACTGATATACTGATCGAGCTTTCCACTCTTCGAGATCTTCACGAACTCCGGCCGGATCACCGCCTTGTCTGCATGTGGGATTCGTTCAAATCCTTTCAGCCGGTCATAATCTTCCACTACAGATGACCGTCCGATAAACTGTGCCACAAATGGGGTATCCGGGGATTTGTAGATCTCTAGCGGTGTTCCCATCTGCTCAACCACGCCGTGGTTCGTGATGATAATCTCATCCGCAACCTCGACCGCCTCATCCTGATCATGTGTGACGAAGATACTTGTGATACCAAGCTTTGTAACCATCTCTTTTAACCATGTCCGAAGCTCGGTCCGCACCTTCGCGTCAATCGCTGCAAATGGTTCGTCCAACAACAGTACCTGTGGATTCGGAGCTAATGCTCTGGCGAATGCCACCCGCTGCCGCTGTCCACCGGATAGCTGATTCGGATACCGCTTCTCCATGCCGGCAAGTCCGGTCAGCGATAACAGCTCGGTCACACGTTCCTTAATCTGTTTCTTCGGCATCTTCTGAAGCTCCAATCCAAATGCTACATTTTCATATACCGTCATATAACGAAACAGCGCATAGCTTTGAAATACGAATCCGATTCCACGTTTTGACGCCGGGATATCATTGACGCGTTTGCCGTCAATAAATATATCACCTTCATTTGGATTCTCCAGTCCTGCGATCATCCGAAGAAGTGTTGTCTTTCCGCTTCCGGATGGTCCAAGCAGAGCGACCAGCTTTCCTTTCTCGACGCCGAAGCTCACATTGTCCGATGCAAGGAAATCACCATATTTTTTATAGATATTTTTCATTTCCACATACATAGTCTCTACCTTGTTCCTTTCGGCTCCTTCTCTTTTCCTCTATGCTCGATAATATTTCTTGCAATCAGTAAGATGATCGCTAAAATCACAAGAATCGAAGATACCGCAAATGCCGCGGTGATTGAGGTCTTCGTCCCCGACATATACAGGGCATCGATCTCAAGCGGCAGGGTGAATGTCTCGCCTCGCGTCTTCGAGAGCGCATTCACCGCACCGAACTCTCCCAGTGCCCGCGCCGTACAGAGGATGATGCCGTAGATCAGTCCCCATTTCATATGTGGGAATGTGATCTTTCGAAATATCGTGAATCCCTTTGCGCCCATCAGTGCAGCGGCTTCTTCCTCATCCTTTCCCTGTACATTTAATACCGGGATGATTTCTCTTGAGACAAACGGAAATGTGACAAATACTGTGGCGAGCACTACGCCCGGAATTGCAAATGCGATTCTCACATCCGTTCCAAAATGCTGATTAAACGCCCGGAGCACCGGGTAGAACCATCCAAGTCTGCCGAAGGTCATCAGGTAGGCAAGTCCTACGATGACCGGCGATATCGAAAATGGGATATCAATCAAAGTTGCAAGAATCTGTTTGCCCCGGAAGGAAAACTTCGTGAGCAGCCATGCGGCGCAGATTCCGAATATCGTATTCACTACAACCGCAATGCCGGTTGCAAGCAGCGTCACAAGTAGCGAGTGACGCACATATTCTGTCGAGATTGACTCAATGTAAAATGTGAATCCCTCCCGCAGGGAATTGACGATTACAGAAAGTAATGGCACAACCAGCATCAACACGATAAACAGTACCGTAATCGTGATCAGTATGATTTTTGTCCGGCGTCTGCTTCGCTCTAATTTCTCATTTTCACTCATGCTGGTTCCTCCTTCCTAATGTATCGCCCCTCACATCCGTTCGGCGGCAGATTGTCAGCGTCATCCTAATATGGGACTTCGTCCCATGGACACTAATTAAAGCAGATTCGTTCTGGCAGATTGTCTCGCCTGAACGATATTGATAAATAACAACAATACAAACGATATAATTAGCATCAGCAGTGCAATCGCTGTGGCGCTCTCATAATCGATCATTCCAAGCTTCTGCATGATCACATACGAGATGACCTGCGTCTTGTCCTTCGCGCTGTTTCCCGATATGTAGATGACACTTCCGTACTCTCCGATGCCTCTGGCGAATGCCAGCCCGAATCCGGTCAGCAGTGCCGGTCGTAACTCCGGAAGGATCACAGCAAGAAATGTTTTCCTGCGGCTTGCGCCAAGCATGAATGCTGCTTCCTCATACTGTCCGTCCATCTTCTCTAATACCGGCTGCACCGCCCGCACAACAAACGGGATTCCGACAAAGATCAGAGCAATCACAAGTCCTGCCTTCGTATAAGCGATCCGGATTCCAAGCTTCGCGAATATCTTCCCGTAAAATCCACTGTCCGTAAAAAGCTTTGAAAGCGTGATACCTGCAACCGCAGTCGGAAGCGCAAACGGCAGCTCGATGAATCCATCTAACAGCTTCTTCCCCGGAAACTCATATTTGACAAGTGTCCATGCAAGGATCAATCCAAACACGGTATTGATCACAGCTGCCAGGAAGGAACATCCAACACTTGTCAGAAATGCATTTCTCACATTTTCCTTCATGATAAGCCGGAACCACTCCCCCGGCGAAAGCTTCAGTGCATAGACAAGCACCGATGCAAGCGGGATCAGCACGATCAGGGATAATAATGTAATTACGATTCCAAATGTCAGATGATATCCCGGAATCACACGCGCCTTTTTTGTTTTCTTCATCACTTTGCACTCTTTCCTCTACGAATGGTTATAGATCTGATCGAACAATGCACCATCATCGAAATACGTTTCATAGGCGTTGTCCCATCCTCCAAAATCATCGATACTCCACAGATTGATGTTCAGGTCAAATACGTCTGAAAATTCTTCCAGAATCTTCTGATTCGATGGGCGATATCCATATACGCCGATCAGCCGCTGTGCCTCATCACTGTACAGATATTCAAGATACCGCTCACTCACGGTTTGCGTGCCGTTGGCATCCGCATTGTCATCGACGATTGCCACACTCGGCTGTGCCAGTATGCTGACCGATGGATTGACGATCTCATATTCACCGGCATAAGAATTCTGAATCGTAATCGCTTCATTCTCCCATGCTACAAGCACATCGCCTTTTTTGTTCTCCACGAATGTCGTTGTTGCACCTCTGGCTCCGGAATCCATGACCGAAACCCGGCTGTATAGCTTCCGCATGAAATCCTGCTGCTCCGTTTCTTCCTTATATACGGTCTTCGCATAACTAAGTGCTGCCAAGAAATTCCAGCAGGCACCACCGCTGCTCTTCGGATCGGGTGTGATGACCTCCACATCCTCGCGGATCAGATCGTCCCAGTCCTGAATCTGCTTCGGGTTACCCTTTCTTACAAGGAATACGATGGTCGATGTATATGGAGAGGAATCATCGCTGAATTCCTCTTTCCATCCCGCATCGATCAATCCGGTATTCTGGATCAGTGTAATATCATGTTCGAGTGCGAGTGTTACAACATCCGCATTACAGCCCTCCACGACGGATCGCGCCTGTGCACCGGAACCACCATGCGACTGGATAACCTCCACAGTCTCGCCATATGTATCCTGATAATGTTCCTCGAACATCTGATTATATGCTTCATAGAATTCCCGCGTCGGATCATATGACACATTTATAATTCGGATTGTCCCATCCACCTGCTTTCCGCATCCGGTAAAAAGCAGCGCAAATGCAAGTAGAACGGGAATTATCTTTTTTTTCATAATGTTCCTTTTATTTATACAAACAGAGAAGTCGATAAATATCTCTCCCCGGTATCCGGAAGCAATACAACAATCATCTTACCCTCATTCTCCGGGCGTTTTGCAAGCTCTGTTGCAGCGGAAAGTGCAGCTCCGGAAGAGATACCAACGAGTACGCCATCGGTTCTTGCTACATCTCTGGATGTCTCAAATGCTGCATCGTTTTCTACCGGGATGATCTCATCTAAGATATCCATACGAAGCACATCCGGTACGAACCCGGCACCGATCCCCTGAATCTTATGTGGGCCAGGCTTTCCTCCGGAAAGTACCGGAGAACTTGCAGGCTCTACTGCAACCACCTTCACATCCGGATTTTTCTCTTTCAGCCCAAGTCCGGTTCCTGTTACGGTTCCGCCTGTACCTACGGCTGATACGAAGATGTCGACCTGTCCGTCTGTATCGTTCCAGATTTCCTGTGCTGTCGTTGCCTTATGGATGGCTGGATTTGCAGCATTCTCAAACTGCTGTGGAATAAATGCATTTCCATATTCCTCCTTCAGACTCTCTGCCTTGGCGATTGCGCCCTTCATGCCATCGCGTCCAGGTGTCAGGACGATTTCTGCGCCAAGTGCACCTACAATCTTCCGACGCTCCACACTCATCGTATCCGGCATCGTCAGAATCAGATGCAGTCCCTTTGCCGCACATACAAATGCAAGACCGATTCCGGTATTACCGCTTGTCGGCTCAATAATGATAGTATCCTGATTGATCTTGCCATCCTTGATACCCTGCTCGATCATTGCATTTGCAACACGGTCCTTCACACTTCCAAGTGGGTTGAAGTACTCAAGCTTGACTACGATCTTTGCCTTCAAGTCCTGCTCCTTCTCGTAATTTGTAAGCTCCAGAAGCGGAGTATTTCCAATCAATTCGGTTAACTGTTTTGCAATCTTCATCTTTGTTTTCTCCTTTTCTTTTTCGTTTCTATTTTTGCCATTCCCTATATTTCATATCTCTTTAGTGGGAATAGTATGTATTCGTTGAAAACGATATTACTACTCAATTCCTACAAAGTCAATAGGTTTTCAAAGGAAAATTAGAAAAATTTAGAAAAAAACAGACATGCAATTTCCTGCATGTCTATTTTTCTGCTGCCCGCCGCAGTTTCTTCAGATATTCCTGCGTCGTTTTATAGGTTGCTTCTTCCACGGACTGATTCGAGAAGCCCGCGATATTCAAGATTTCAATTACTGTTCCGGCTTGCGGTTCCAGCTCTGTTCTCGCCTCTCCCTGTGCCATATGGGTAAGCATATATTGGATTTGATTCTCATAGTTTTTACATGTTGCAAACTCCGTATGCCGTTTCTCGTAACGTTTCACCATCCGGCTATAATATAAGATCAGCTTATCATTATAGGAAGCTTTGGCAAACCGGATATAAAACAACAGCCAGATTACAAATTGCTTTCCAAGCACGAATACAACAAACAACGCCGCGATTGTCGCCAGTCCATACACGATATTCCGCATCAGATTGTCCGGAATCGTCAGTGCATTTCCATTCTCTGTGACCGTATCGGAACCACTTTCGTCGCCGCCCATGAAATCTGCAAACTCATCCCAGAAATTTGTGATATCTTCGTCGTCGCTTGACGATGGCGTCACATCCACCGGATACCAGCCGATCACCGGATCATACACCTCCACCCACGCATGCGCATCGGCATCCGTGACATTCACTTTTACATATGCAGTCTCACCAATCTCAGAATAGCCATCATAATAATCTGCATAATCTGCGCCATCGACCAGCTCGCCACTTAATATCTGATCGTAATCAATTGCATAGCCTTCCACATACCGTGCCGGAATTCCCATGTATCGGAAGATCAGCACCGCCGCACTTGCGAAATAGGAACAATAGCCTTTCTTATTTTCCAACAGGAAATAGTTGACAAAATCCTTTTTCTTTGGTGTCTTTCCCGGACGGACGGTATACGGATAATTCTCCTGATAATAATTTTTCAGTTCCTCGATCACATGGTCTGTCGTTCCGATTGTTCCAAGCTCCGATGCGACCTGTGACACCGCCTCTAAATTCTCCTCCGGCACATACAGATCCATATCATTATATGCGAGGGACTCCGACGTCACGGACGCCTGGTTTCCTGCCACGCGCGGATAATATGTAATCGTATAACCGTTCCGTATTACCTCCGCATCGGCAGTATAGTATGGCTGATACAACTGCGGATACACACCCACACATTGAATCTCCATCGTTGCTTTGGCACTGCCCTCACGATTCTCCTCGTATTGCTCTTTGAGCGATCTTGCCTCCGCATTCGTGTCCATGCCATCATAATTTCGGATTTCACTCATTGGCGTCCACTCGTTCGCATATGGGTTATATCGGACGCCAGTAAAAGATTTCAGGTAGATCCGGTTTGATGTATATGGTGCCATCTTCACAACCAGATCGGTCTGGTTATCCAGATAAACCGTAGAAACCTCTCCCAGCTTTCCACCGCCAACACCGCCGTTGGTACCAGTTCTGTGATACAAGCCCTCAAAACCGTCGACCAGTAACGTCGACATCGCCGCCATTGTCAGATCTTTATATTTGTTTCCGGTGTATCCGACATTAAATGACTCCTTCGGGCGAAAGCTGCTTGCCGCCGTCACGACCAGTATTGCAGTGACTACCGCCAGTACCCCTGCCTGCACCATTGCTTTCACGTCATAGACATAGGCAACCTCTTTTTTCTTTTTTCCCTGCACCTGAAACTGTGCGTTGCTTCGCTTGACTGATACCTGCGGACTGTAATGCTTTCCCGCCTTAAATATAATCGCCATAGCCACACCGGCAAGCATCATAAGCACATACAACAGATCCGGCTCCATCGTCAGATAAAGCGGAATCAGATTCAGACACATGATAATCACGATTGCCGTCACATACTGCATCCGTCGGGAGATATAGACATTTAATAAGATGTCAAGCACAATACCGATAAAGAGTGCCACAAACGTGACTGTCACATACCGGTTGCCAATTTTCTCCTCATATAACCTCTGAATATCCACATCGAAATACTGGGCTGCATTATCAACCGTGATGTTCACGATCGCATAAAATCCACTGTTGATGTAATCACGGAATGTAAATACCAGAAATGCAAAGGTGACAAACAAAAACAGATAACCGAGGTTTTCCACCATCAATCGGTAATACAACATTGCACAGCCAAGCGATGTCAGTAAAATCAAAGCATGGCAAAGCCCGACATGAAACGAAATGTCAAATGCCGTCAGATAAAAACCGATACTTCCCATCGAAAGAAGATAGACAATGAAGCCCTTCAACAACAAAGTAAGCACCCGGTTTTCCTTCTTCTCGAAGAATTCCTCCTGCAGGTACACACCCTCGCACAGTTCCATCGATTCAATTGTATCTGCATGTTTCTTTTTTGCCATATTATAACCTACTCATTTTCCCGCACCTGCATCTGCGCACCCTGTCCATCACTAAATACATGCAGATATGCATGCATTTCCGGGTGCACCAGTGCCATATGATCTGCCGCTTCACTCGGATTCTTATATGCCTTCTCATAATACATACGGGCAAACGCCGCATCCAATTCTTCCTTATAATCAATCCTCACATCTTCATATTCATAGCGGTTTGTACTCCAATACAAAAGCCGCACGGTCGTCTGCTCCTGTATCAGTTCCAGAATCACGGAATACGTCATCGTCAGAATCACCGCCAGATTCACCGGTTGATCGATAAAAAGCTCCGGCACAATCACAAGCTGGTGATCCGACATACTCACGCGATCCTTCACCATCAGGATATCCCGCTTTGCCGACAGCTTCCAATGGATACTCATCAGCTTATCGCCCGGAATATACTCCCGGACTTCCTGCACGTCAGAGAAATCATTGCCCCGTTTTGAGCTTTCCTCGCTCTCCAACATGCCCTGTTCAAGTGCCGTCTTTTCATATGCGATATCCGTCACAGCCCGCGGCAGGATACTAAGCTCCGCCGTCTGCTCCACGTTTTTCTTCAATCGAAAAAATCCCATCAGATCTTTGATATACACACGTGACACACTGATCTTTAACAGTCCCGGATACGTCGCCACAACCGGAAGCGTAAGGGTATATCCTTTTCCCGCATGTACCGGCACGGAAAATACCTGTTGCCCGATCGTTTCCATCAGAGTGTTCTCCACATTTACGATCAGCTTCGTATCCAGCGAGACAAACCACGTTGGATTTTTGATCTGTATCGTAAAATACGCAGTCTCCCCCTGTACCCCATAGGAATCCTGCGCATGATGAATCTCTACCTGCAAATAATGCCGCAATACCCACACCGACATTGCGGAAAGGATTGGTCCTGCCACCATCAGCACAAGCACCAGAAAATAAAACTGGCTATGCAGAAAATAGTAGATCATCCCATTTACAAAGAGCAATAACCCATATCCAATTATCCGAACAATATATTCTGCCAATCCTTATACCCTCGGTGCTGTAACATTTGCGATCACCATTCCGATCGCCTGCTGCATTGTGATACCCTGTGCCTTTCCACGTGCTGACAGCTTCACACGATGTCCTAATACATCACGCGCTACATCCTGCACATCCTTGGCACAGACATAATCTCTGCCGTCGATCACTGCCATTGCCTTTGCCATACGCAAAAGTGCGATCGTACCTCGCGGGCTGGCTCCCATCGAAAAGATCTCCATCGTCCGGGTTGCCTCCACCAGATTTACAATATACTCATAGATTTCATCTTTCACATAGAGATCATTTGTCATCGCACGCAACGCAAGCACCTCTTCCATCGAGATGACTTCCTGCACCTTCGAAAGTGGTTTCCCCGCATTTCCTTTCAGAATTGCCACTGCATCTGCATGACTTGGATACCCCATGGACAGACACACCATAAAACGGTCAAGCTGGGATTCCGGCAGCATCTGCGTACCAGAAGAACCATATGGATTCTCTGTTGCGATTACGACAAATGGATCTGGCAACGGCCGGGTCACACCGTCAACCGTCGCCGTTTTTTCTTCCATAACTTCAAGCAATGCGGACTGTGTCTTCGGCGAGGTTCGGTTAATCTCATCCGCTAAGAACAGATTCGTAAATACCGCACCTTCCCGGTATTCAAACTCCTTGGTGGCAGAGTTATACATGGAAAATCCCAGGATATCACTCGGCAGTACATCCGGCGTAAACTGCACACGCTTATAGTGCATTGACATACTCTTTGCAAAGGTTGTTGCAAGCGTCGTCTTACCTACACCCGGAATATCCTCCATCAGAATATGTCCGCCTGCAATCACGGCAGCAAGAACCTTCTTTACAACGTCCTCCTTGCCCTTGATCACTTTATTTACTTCCGCCTGCACCTGTTCGAGCTTCTGACTCATTCCGTCCATCTGCACACCTCCCGCATCTTTACAACTATCTTATTACTTTACGATTCCGAGCTTCTTTGCCTCATCCGATACTGCCTTGGCAACGACCTTTGCCACTCTCTCATCAAAAGCACCCGGAATGATATACTCCTCATTTAATTCCTCATCTGTTACGATCGAAGCAATCGCCTTGGCTGCCGCAATCTTCATCTCCTCTGTGATTGCCTTTGCCTTCGCATCCAGCGCACCACGGAAAATACCAGGGAATACAAGCACGTTGTTGATCTGGTTTGGATAATCAGAACGACCGGTTGCCATCACGCGCACGCCGCCCTTCTTTGCTTCCTCTGGCATGATCTCCGGTGTTGGATTTGCCATTGCGAATACGATTGGATCGTTTGCCATCGATGCGACCATCTCTGCAGTTACAATATTCGGTGCAGACACACCGATAAAAACATCCTTGCCCTTCATGATCTCAGCAAGTGCCCCAGTCTGCTTATCTTTATTTGTCACCTCTGCCATCGCTGCTTGTGCCGGATTCATCCAGTCCTCACCCGGACAAAGTGCTCCGTTTTTATCGACCAGTACAACATTCCCGATACCGAGTGCGAGCAACAGCTTGCAGATAGAAATACCTGCGGAACCAGCTCCATTGATCACAACATTTGCCTTATCAAATGGCTTTCCAACCAGCTTCAATGCATTGATCAATCCTGCCGATACAACAATCGCTGTACCATGCTGATCATCATGGAATACCGGAATATCCAGCTCTTCCTTCAGACGGCTCTCAATCTCAAAACAACGTGGAGCAGAAATATCCTCCAAATTGATACCACCGAATACCGGTGCGATCCGCTTTACTGTTTCCACGATCTCATCGACATCTTTTGTATCCAGACAGATTGGAAATGCATCCACGCCTGCAAACCGTTTGAACAGCACAGACTTTCCTTCCATAACTGGAATCGCAGCCTCCGGTCCGATGTCGCCAAGTCCAAGTACAGCCGTACCATCGGATACAACAGCAACGGTATTTGCCTTGCAGGTATATTTGTATACGTCAGCCGGATTCGCATGAATCTTACGGCATGGCTCTGCAACACCTGGTGTATAAGCGGTGCTTAAGTCATCGCGGTCATTGATTGCGACCTTAGAGACAACCTCCAGCTTTCCGTGATTTTCTTCATGCATCTTCAAGCTCATCTGATTATAGTCCATCTTTGTTTCCCTCTGCTTTCTTATTTCATTTATTTTAGTTCATCTTTACATGATCGATTTCGTCATTGCAGTTTTTGATTGACTCTTTTGCAGCGTCAATCTTCTCTACCAACGGCGAAAATTCCGGATCCATCTGCGCACCCTCTTTTACCTTATTGTAGAAGATCTCACCGATTGCCTCATATGTCTCCTTGATATTTGCCTTTTCCTTGCTGATCTTTGCTTTCAGCTTTGTAACCTCCACTGCGTCACCAGCTTCACTCTTCACTGTCTTTACAAAATCCTTAAATGCCATTTTCATACCCTCCTACACTTTTTCTATTTTACTAACAGGTACTGCCTGTCTTTTTATACAACTTCAAACCATACATCTGTCCAAACAGATTTACCACTGCACAAACCAGATTTGCAATCAGCACATACAGGTAAATCGTATAAAGTCCGATCTGCTTATGCATCTCCACTCTGGAAAACATATTGGCGATATCTCCGGTCTTTGCATTTCCAACCAGATAGAGCACCAATGCTGCAACCGCCAGAACTGTCATGGCAACCGAAATCGGGAAGAGTGGTTTCTTCTTCGGATTGATTGCTGTTACCGTACCTACCAGAGATAACACCACTTGTACCGCCATCAGCAGTCCCATCACATACAGAAAGATGCGGATCGATGGACTGAAATCCGCCGCAACCAGATTATCGCTCAAAAGCACGATATCGGTCTGCGTCTCATCATACAGAGTCTGCAGAATATAATAAAATCCTCTTGCTGCTACAATCATGGCAACCACTGCGGAAGCAGCTGCCATAATCGTCATGATCATAGACATGCCGGAATAGAAATTCATCTTCACATCTGCGGCTGTCTCCGGCTGCGCGTTCTTTGCTTCTACTGGTTTCGGTTCTGGCTTTTTCTCTGCCTGCGGCTGTTTTGGCTGCGCCTTCTCCTGTGCCTGTCTCAGCTCCTTTTTTTCCTGTTGTCTTTCTTTTTTGCTCTTACTCATCTTCTCCATCTCCTCATATATCTACCATTTTTACATCATGTCAAACAAACTGAGCTGTGTTCCGATCGTCTTATTCTTATACTCCCGCGTGAACCGAAGCAGTTCTTCCTTATCATACTGGATTCCATGCGCCTCGCAGGTCTCACGGATGCACGCCATAATCTCGGTATAATTTTTTGTCTTCAATGTCTTCTCGTCTGCGTAAACCGCCTCATACTGATCATAGATATCCGGGAAATTCTTATAGATTTGCTGATAAAAACGCTCCCGGTTTCCCTCTCTTAAAACCGGACACATTTTGTCCGTCAGGATTCCATATACGCCCGCTTTCACACAGTACGACAACAACCCCTGTATGTTCTCCATGTCATCATTGATAAACGGCAGGATTGGTGCCAGGTTGACGATCACTGTGATGCCCCGCTCCGTGAGCTGCTGCATCAGCGAAAACCGCTCTGATGGAAGCGACGTTCCAGGCTCTAACTTTTTCGCGAGCGCATCATCATAGGTACTCAGCCGCACGATCACGATGCATTTGGTCTTACGGTTGATCTTATCTAAGATATCAATATCCCGCAGTGCAAGCATCGAATGTGTATGTAATACCAATCCAAAATCAAACCGCTCGATCTGGTTCAGACACCGCCGCACCAGTTGCAATTCCTCTTCGAGCGGAATATACGGCTCCGACGAAGAACCGATCTGTATCATGCTCCTTGTCCGCTTTTTCTTCAATGCATACTCCAGCATATCCACAGCATGGGCTTTTACCTCGATATCTTCAAATTCGTGATCCATCCGGTGGCAGGTACTGCGTGCATCGCAGAACACACACGAATAACTGCATCCCCGATAGATATTCAGACCATTCTGCGGAGATAAAATTGCTTTTACTTCCTTGTAATGCATAACTTATCCTCTGTCTTTCCCTACTATATAAAGTCGAAGCTCACCTGTTCATATTCAAGATCCTGATAAACAAGTTCCTCCTGCTCGACTTTGCTTGTATAATCGACAACTACGGTCAGCTGCTTTCCGCCTGCCATCTGTTGTCCTAAAATATAATTAACATCGAATCGTCCGGTGATTGCTGGTGTTGCCCCACGTGCCGGCACGATCAGCTGTACATGATTTGCCGCAAGCAATGCGAAGATCGGCTCCCAGATATACACATCCTTCGCCGCACCAAACGGGTTATCAATAAAGATCGTCTTTGTTCCTGTATCCTCATTTCCAATCCGGTACATCCCGGAAATGTAATTGATGATGGAAATCAGGAATTGGATATAAATACCCTGCGACTGTCCGGTACTTCCAACCGCCTCCTCGTATTTCAGATAACGGCTTTGTTCTTTGATTCGCTCCCGCTTATACAGACTCAGCTTGATCGCATTCATATCGGTTACAATCACACTGAACAATTTCTTTAAAGTCAAACTGTTCCGAATAAATTTCATCCGGTCACGATCCTGCTCATAATCATCTGCCTGTGCCACGATGCGGTCTACATAATCCGACATCCGCTGTTTCAAAAACTCATCCTTCACATATGGCACCTGTAAGCCTACCATCTGGATCACTTCATCCTCCATGATAATCCGGGAAAGCTTCGGTAATTTATCCAGCTCCGTCCGTACATCCAGACACCGCTGCAGGCACTGCTCCTCGAAGTTTGCTTTAAGCCCCTCCATATCGGTCAGACTCTTCTCCACACGGTCACGTTCCAGACGCACATATCCAACCATAGACTCCAGATTGTCCACCAATGTCTTTGCCTCTGCATAATTCTCTGGAATCCGCACATCGTCCCGGATCGTTCCCGCAAGCTCATAAGCATGCATCTCATCAAACGTCTGTGCCGTATTGCCCTTAAATTTGAGCAGCTCATTTTTCGCACGGTCAAGCTGTTTGCATGTCCGGTCGAAATTCATAAGCTGGGATTCAAACATCTCCCGTAATGTCTCTTTATCCTCTAACATCGGTGTCGCATCTTCCAAACTGATCTCATGTGTCGTTACGATCCGCTTGACATCCTTATACAGATCTGTCATATACCGCTGCCGTTTCTCATAGGTACGATACTCTTCGTCGCACGCCTTTGCTTCCGCCTCCAGCCGTGCCAGCAATGTCTGCCCGCTTTCAAGACTGGCAATGATCTCTGACTCACTTGCATCCACTTCCTCGTAAGAACCATATCCATTCTGGATATTCTCGATTGCATATTGAATGCTTCCATCTAACTTATCTGCTTTGGAGCGGATCTCGGAAAGCTGCCGTTCCTCTTTCTTTAACTGTTCCTTCGTCTGTGCAATATTCTCCCGGCATACGGTAAGCACCGCATCATCCGAGAAATACAGCAGATTCCGGCTTTCCAGATCTGCCAGTTCTTTAAAATCAACACCTCTGCGCTCGATTGATTTTCTGGATTTTTCCATCGAAGCAAGCAATGTGGCGATCACGAGCTGCTTATCTTCCATCGCACGCATATCGCCGCGGTTCTCATCAACCATTGTCCGGAATCTCGCCCGTAAATCCTCATCCGAAATCGTTAATACTTCGTATTCCTGATCGACATTATAATAAGACTCATAATTATCTTTCCATTCACGTACAAGCGTATCCAGCTGTTCCTGCATGAAACGTATTTTCGCTTCTGTTTGCTCTGTATCAAGCCGGCTGTCTCCGCCCTGTGCCGCGAACGATGCTTTCTGTTCTTCCAGACGCTCCAGTGCCTTTTCTGCCTCTGCCTGCCGCTGTTCCTGTGTAGCAATCACAGAGGTTAACTGCTCCACGGTATATAACCGGTTCACATCCTGTATGCATGCTTCGTATTCCTGCTTACAATTTTCCTGTTTTTCTTTCGATGCCGCAATCTTCTTGCGGATTATTTCGAGCTCATCCATGCATGCGGTAAGCTGCGTCTCTAATTCCGTCGCCGTCTTTCTTGCATCTGCCAGACGTTTTCCTGCCTCCAACAGATCCCGGTCAGACAGACGGATTAAAAATGCCTGATCCTCCCGGTATGCAGAAAGCATCTCCTCCTGCATGGCAAGCTGATCGCCAATCTCTTTTTCCCGCTGCCGCTCCTTTGCGACCAGTGTGCTGATCGTCTCGGCATCCAGCAGATACTCCGGTGTTGCCGACACCGCAAACACATTGTCTCCGAGATGCATCGCCATCTCTTCCATCCGGTCACGGTCATAAATATAGACTGGAACTTCTCCTGTATCAATTGTGCGGATATTCGGATCTTCTGCCAGGGTATCGTAGTCCTCTGCCACAATCCCATAAACAAGCTGTGGATTTGCTGAAAGTACCGCCGCCTGCTTGTCCGCCGGCAGAGCCGATACATAATCCATTCCGTACATAGCTGCACTTCCATGCCGTGTCTCAATATAATCCAATACCTTCTTGGCAGCCTCGGATACTCCGATCAATCTGCCCTCCGCCAGTCGCTCCGCATTCTTGGCGCATTCCACCCCCTGCTTTTTCAGTGCCTCTATCTTGAGCACCGCATCACGGATACGATCTGCCAGCACATCCGACAGTGCTTCCATCTCGGATGCCCCGTAAATTGTCTGTATTTTATGCAGTTTTTCTGCCGCTTCCTCAAATGCCTGTTCCTTCGTCAGAAGCTCCGCAAGCTGCTTCTCATTTTCTGCCTGTTGCAGACGAAGCTGCATCAGCCGTTCCTTCTGCGCTTCTTCCTGTTTCCTGCAATCTGCGACAAGCGCTTCCTCCTGTGTCTGCTGTTCCTGCAAAGATGCCAGTAACTCTTTGGACTCTGCAAGCTGCTCATCCACTTTCGTAAACCGGATCTCATTCATCTCCATACGGATTGCGGAAAGCTGTTCGGATAACTGCCGGATCTGCGTCTCAGCCTCCTGCTTGCTATGCTCATACACTGCCTGCTGCACCTGCATCTCAGCAAGCATCTTCTCATTATATTTCTGCTTTGCGACCTCACGCTTTAATTCTTCCGTATCGGCTGCAATCTGGTTGCGCAGGTTCGTCATCTGCACATCCATGCGCATCTTTATATTATAGGCATAGGTATATAACTGTGTCTCATCAAAGGCTGACGCATTCATCTGCGCCTTTACCCACGCCTCCAGTTCATCCTTTTTCCTGCGGTCATCCACATATTCGAGATACTCGTTAATACTCTCTTTTTTTGCGAACTCCGCCTGCTCAGTCTCCAGACGGCTCTGTTCCATTTCAAGCTGTTTTTCCGCCTGTTTAATCTGTCCGTAAAGCTGTTCGAGATGTCGTTTATCCCGTGCAACCTTCAGACATTCCATCCGTTTTCTCTGGTCGTCCTTTGCCGCACGCTTCCCATTGCGCGTCTGCTCCAGCTTTTCCAGCGTCTCGGCATCATTTTTTACAAACTCTTCTCCAGTCACGCAGATATCCGCCAGAAGCTTCTCCATATTCGTCTGCTCCTGATACAGACTCATAAATGACGCGACTTTATCCCGCAGCACCTCGATCAGCTCCGCCTGATGGTCATAGCTTGTAATATCCTTTTTCTTCTTAGCAAGGATCGTAAGTTGCTCCTTGATATCCATGAGCATCTTCGCCATTGTGTCAGAATCCTCGCCGTCACGCATCGTCTTTACTGCATACGCTTTCTCGATGATGCCCTCGATCAGCAGATCCTCCACGACCTTTCGCGTCGTCTTATAATTCGTCTCGAAGTAGGTACGCACATGCCCCTCGGTCTTATTGATTCCTCGGATGATCTCCCACTGGCTCTCATGCAGACCATATCCGCTGATAAACCGCTGGTATTCACCCTTCCGGTCAAAGATGCAGACCTTCAGTGACATATCACGATGTTCTAACTCTTTCAGATAATTCCTCAATCCCTGAAACGTGATGCGCTCTTTGTCCTTCGACAACGGCAGATTGATAATATCATTTTTATTGTACTCCCGGTAGAAAATACAGTAATTGAAATACTCAATCGCTGCCACATCCTTCTTCGCCGTCTCGCCCTCGACATCCTTCGCTTTGCGCGCGCAGAATCCCGTCGTCATATAGCGATAGCCTTCCTTGCGATCCTGCTCATCCAACTTCCATTCGACGAGAGAATGGATGGTTGTATTTCCATTTCCGGTACGAAACAGCTTTTCAATCGGCTGTTTCTCATCGAGTGTACAGTTTGGAATCATGTTCTGCATCAAAAGCAGCATCAGCACACTCTTTCCACCACCATTTGCCAGATCGTACAAAGTGTTCTTTCCATACATCCGCATGGTAAAATCATCGTAGTACTGCGTTCCAAAATTATATTTTACATTGTTGACACGAATACGGTTGATACTAGGCATTTGTCTCTCCTCCCAGTACTTTGTAGATTTTTCCTTTGTACTCCTCGAAATAGTTCTCCACGATCGCATGGAAACGGTCAGTTGGATAATAGCGGTCTTCCACCGCGATAAATAATTTCTGTTCCTGTAAGAAATTAAACGTCAGTTTCACATATCCGGTACGGGACGCACGGCTGGCACGGTTCTTGTCCTTCTCATCGGAAGTCACAAGTGGAAGCTCATCCCACAAAAGCGCCAGTGACTTGAAACTGTCCGCTTCCACATCACTCATGGAATACACAGACAGATCCTTTGTAATTGACGCAAGATACGTTGTTACCTGCTCTAAAATATCTTCGAGCCGCACATATTCCTTCACCTGATACGATGCGGAATCCTGATAGAACAGTAACAGGAAATTGTACATGATAAAATATACCATATACAGCTCCCGGTTTAACCGTAGCCCAAGCAGACGCTTCATATCATCGTTTGTATATCCAAACACGCGGTTTCCCTCACCGGCAGTCAGATAGACCGCATCCTGATATTCATATAAATTCAAATTCAGTTTTTTCATCATCTTGGTTACAATGTCGTACACAGCAGCATTTGCATAAAATTCTTCATACAGATCCCGTGTGTCCGGATTGCTTCTGGAGATTTCCTGCCCGGTAATCAACGCGGCATATACATCCAATGCTTTTTCCAGATTTCGCTGTTCCATTACTCGGCTGCCTCCCTTTCAAAATTCATATCCGTTACCACAAACGGCTCGACGGCTTCTATATCCTGCATCTGTGGTTTGATCTCTACCTCATCCGTTCCAAATGTGATTGTGAATCGAATATCTCGAATGCGTTCCTTTTCTTCCTCTGTCAGATGTTCGACGACCATCTCTTCTAACATCGTTTCCTGCTTCTCCAGCATTTCATCAACCCGATACGACCGCTTCCCGGATAAATGTACCAGGAACGCATAGTAATCGCGGTTTGTATAGATTTCCTCGCCAAATTTTATTTCAAGGATTCCATTGTATTCCTTCAAGGTAACACGATTCCACTTCTTCAACTGATCGCAGAGCTCGTAGAACAGGTGGGCGAAGTTTCGTCCGATCTTCTCCTCCAGAATCTCATCCTCATACTTGAAATCTGGTGTCAGTTCCCGCTTTTCAATCTTCTCTGTCTCCTGCTTCTCATCACTTCGAAGCGTCAGGATATTGTCGATGTTCCGCATCGTGAAATACCTATCCATCCGCGGCGCAAACAGCGGTTCCAGCACATGTGCCAGCAGATCCGGCTGATCCAGCTTCATGATCGTATTTAACGCCTGCTTAAAATCAAAGACCGGTCTTAATTTCCGTAATTTCGCCCGGTTGATGATCTGATCGGACAACTGTGACAGCTCGGTTGTCTCACCGATCAAGCGGCTATGATTGTAGATTGTTTTCTTTAACTCTATCTCCAACTGGCTGATCTCCGAGAGTGCCTTCGAATGCAGGGTCGGTGAACCTCCATCGGTATCGCGTTCAAACTCTGCCTTTTCAATCGCCTTATCGACCAGCGCCTTGTTCTTCACAAATAATTTCTGCTCTTCGGTAAACCACTTTGCCGTCGTGTCCATGAAATGTTCATACGCCTTTGCACCCTCGAACACATCCACTCCAAGCAGCTTTACGACCTGCTCCTTCTGCTCAATCAGCGAGATCACCTGACTGTTGATCCGACGAACCACATCGATACCGCCCTTGAAGTTGTTCGCATTGATCATCTTCTCAAGCAACAACTGGGATACATTGATCTTGCTCTCGTCTTTGATTTCCTTCGTATCCAGATAGAACTCAATGCCCTCTGGCGTAATCGTATAATAAACCGTCCCCTGCGCGATATGACTGTCAATCAGCTTCACGCGTGCGACCTTGTTTTCCCGCACTTCTGGATCATAGAAATGAAACTCAAACGCCCGCCCGTCATTTTTAATCTTATCAAAAATATAGGAGATCAGTTCGCGCAGCTCTACCGGTTCCTCTTCCAGCTTGAAATCCCGCGTCAGAAGTTCCCGCAGGAAATCCTCATATTCTTCATACGTGACGTCCTTTTCGTGGAAATTGTTTTCATTGATGAAAAACCGCAAGGACGCCATCGTGATATATCCCATATCTAAAAACGCATACTTACCTTCCTTGTACTGTGTAAAAGTCGTCTCATTCAACACGAAAAACGGATAGTACTTTTTCAGATTCTGCATCCGCGCACTATGTTCTGCAATTATATCGTTGATCATTACGTGTTTTAAAGCCATGCGTTTTCTCCTGGTTCGGCAGTAGTTTACATAAATGGGCATACTGCCGCATAATTATAATAATTATAATACATGCAGACACAGGAAACAAGAGAAATACAGAAGAAAAACGTTGAAAAAAGTCGCCCTACATGATGTAGAGCGACTCGCATCTAGTCTTTTTTAAAGAAGTTACTTATTAAGCCTTACCAACAGATCCGAAAAGTTCCATCTTCTCTTTTACTGTTGCCTTGATAGCTTCTGCACCAGGTGCAAGGAGCTTACGTGGATCAAATCCCTTACCCTCGAGATCCTTACCAGCTTCAATGTACTTTCTTGTAGCTTCCTGGAATGAAAGCTGACACTCTGTATTTACGTTGATCTTAGATACACCAAGTGTAATTGCCTTCTTGATCATATCAGCAGGAATACCTGTACCACCGTGAAGTACGAGAGGCATAATGCCTGTCTTCTGCTGGATAGCATCCAATGTCTCGAAAGAAAGTCCCTTCCAGTTTGCCGGATACTTACCATGGATATTACCGATACCTGCAGCAAGCATGTCTACGCCAAGATCAGCGATTGTCTTACATTCTTCAGGATCTGCACACTCACCCATACCTACAACGCCGTCTTCTTCTCCACCGATAGAACCAACTTCACACTCGATAGAAAGACCAAGCTGATGAGCTACGTTTACGAGCTCTGTAGACTTAGCAAGGTTCTCTTCGAATGGATAGTGAGAACCATCAAACATGATAGATGTGAAACCAGCCTTGATACACTTATAACATCCTTCGTATGTTCCATGATCCAAATGAAGTGCTACTGGAACTGTGATTCCAAGTTCCTCGTCCATAGCCTTAACCATAGCTGCAACTGTCTTGAATCCTGTCATATACTTTCCGGCACCCTCAGATACACCAAGGATAACTGGGGAGTTGAGCTCCTGTGCTGTTAAAAGAATTGACTTTGTCCACTCAAGGTTATTGATGTTGAACTGACCAACTGCATAATGACCAGCTTTAGCCTTTTTCAACATTTCTGTAGCTGAAACTAACATTTGTAATTCCTCCATTTTTCTTTAATTTTATCCTAGATAAGCATATTATACTATACTATCCGAAAAAATAAAAGACTATTGCTTACAATAATCTAAAAATTTCTCTTTGATTTCTTCCCGGTCTTTTCCCATAACCAGAGAAAGCTCACTGTATAAGCCCTCCTCGGCGAGCTTCATATACCGTTCATCAGTTACCGTCACTTTCTTGCCATGTGACTCACGCTCTTCTTTCCGGATCAGAAGTGCCTTGATTACCTTGACACACTGGCGCAGATCACAGCTTTTCATTGCCTTTTTGTAACTGTCATCCCGCATCCGCTCACTCTCTACCTGCAATGGTTCGATTTCCTTGACCTCTTCCATCAAAGCTGCCGCCTCATCGGCTGTGATCACACTCCGAAGCACAACCCGGCTATTGTCTGTCGGGCAAAACAACCGACTGTCCCTTGTCTTTTCCGGCACTAACACATAATACAATTTGTCTTCATCAATTCCCGCTATATCCGGATGTGTGATCTCCTCCACCCGGCATATACCATTGCTTCCATATACGATATAATCGCCTACATGAAACACTCTCTCGCCTCCATCTTTCTATTAAACCCTCTTATATTCTACCTATTTATAATATCACTTTTGCAGGCAAATCGTAAGTCGGTTTTTCTGAATCTCCAGATTTTCAGCACTTTTGCAAAGATAGTTTCCTATTTTTTTGTGTTTTTTCACAATAGTATGCTACAAATTTTACAATTTTTGAAAATTATGTTGAATTTTCAGTTAAAATGTCGATAATGAAATTATAAGGTTCGTGGTTTGTTTTATGGAACAAGGGGGAATTTTCTTTGCGAAAAAATATAGGATTGCTAATCAATGATTTGAATACTCCATTTACATCAGAGGCAGTCAAAGGTGCCGAGCTTGGCGCACGTGCCATCGATGCAAATATGTATATCTTTCCGGGTATGTATCTTGATAATACCCTTATTTCTGATGACCATTTACAGTACGAATATCAGTATAATACCCTGTTCCAGTTTGCAAATGATAATCACCTGGATATTTTATATATTATGATGGGACTGATCGGTTGTCGTATTGATCTTGACGCCCGCCGCAGATTCCTTGCACAATTTCTTGGAATTCCGGTTGTCATCCTCTACACCGATATGCCAGGGTATCCATCTATGATTTTTGATAATCAGGGCGCCTTCATGCAGGGCATCCGGCATCTGATCGTCGATCACGGTGCGAAGAACATCGGTTACGTCAGCGGTCCAAAGACCAATATTGACGCGATGGAACGTCTGAATGCCTATCGCAAGGTTCTGGAAGAACAGAATATTCCATATAACGAAAACTATGTTGTCTATGGCAATTTCGAGGATAGTAGTGAAAAGCTGATCGGAGCTTTCGTCTCAACCCATCCGGAATTAGATGCCGTCGTATTTGCAAATGATGAAATGGCAAAAGGCGGATATCGTGTATTTGCCAAGCTTGGACTGAAGGTCGGCAAGGACATCTTAGCAATCGGCTTTGATAATGCGCCTTACGCGTCCACATTAAATCCACCTCTCACAACCGTCGAGGCAAACGCAGCTGAGCTTGCATACAAGGCAATCCTCCATATGGCGGATTTCTTAGATGAGAATACAGCACCTGTCGCACAGCGTGTTGCAACCCATTATATTCACCGCTGCTCCTGCGGCTGTGCGAACTACGATTATGATTCTCTGGCAGCAAAACTGCAATTGGTTGGACTTCTCGACGAGAAGAAACGTCCAGAGATTCTGAAACATATTATGAACTATCTGTTCAGCACCTACGCTGACACAAACATCATCCTCCAGTTAAAGGATGACCTGTCCGTATTTTTCCGTCTGATCTGCGATCTGACAACATCAAACGATATTGCAGCAGATCGAATGGATGTCCAGACATTGTTCACACAGATTATCGAACAGCCGATTTTCTCCTATACTTCGGTAGAGCTTTTTGTGAATCTGCTGTTCTCCTTACAATTTGTATTGGAGCGTCAGATTGAAGATCCAGAGAAGCGGATTGCTTTCGTCGATGTCTTTTCATCGATGTATCAGCAGCTTTCCATCTCCAACTTCCGTACCTACCAGAAGCAGTACGGCAGTATGGCACAGATCACACATCTGGTGGACGAAATCAGCGCAAACCTGTCACAATCCAGACTGATGGATCTTCCATTTGAATCCATCCTGAAAAATATGAGTGCGATTGGTATCCACTCTTCGTTCTTATATACGTTCAAACAGCCGATCAATCATCCACACGACACAGTATTCCGCAAACCGGATTCGCTGTTGTTACGTGCCTATACGATTGAAAACCAGTCCTTCGGTGTACCGAAGAACGAACAGCTTGTAACAATTAACAGCATTTTCAACAACACAAAGATGCAGCAGGATAAACGGAGAACTTACATCCTTGCACCGCTGTTCTCACAGGAACAGTTGCTTGGTCTGATTGTCTGTGATACGGAGCTTGATTATTTCAATATGGTTCCATCCCTTGGCATCCATATTTCTGCCGCGTTAAAGACGATGCTTTTGTTAGAACAGCAGAAAGAAATCAGTGAACATCTGCAGCAAAACTTAGAGCAGATGTCCAAGCATAATCTGATCTTAAAGGAGATCTCCAAGGCCGATCAGCTGACCGGCTTATACAACCGCTGGGGATTCTTAGACTACGTCAAGACGATCATTGAGAATCCGATGAACCAGAACCGAGAGGTACTTGTTCTCTATGCAGACATGGACAACCTGAAGATGATCAACGATAAATACGGGCACGACGAAGGTGATTTTGCCCTCCGGGAAATCGGTATGATCTTAAAAGAAGCATTCCGAAATACCGATGTTATCTCCCGCTTCGGCGGAGACGAGTTTGTAGCTTTCGCACTGCTTGGTATTCCAAACTACGAAAAGATCATGAAGCATCGTATCGCAGAAATCACAGAACGCCATAATCAGATGGTTCAAAAGCCATACCGGATTGAGATGAGTATCGGTATCTGTGAAGTTGCCTGTACAAAAGATCTGGATATCGAAGAGGTGTTGGAACAGGCAGATAAAAAACTGTACATCGAAAAGAAAGCGAAGAAAGAAAAGCAAAAAAAGTAGAGCCAACCGCTCTACTTTTTCTTTATTCCTCTACAAATCCACGGAAGCCTTTTTCCACAACACGTCTTGGAATCATCACCATATGTCCACAAGTCTGGCACTTCAACCGGAAATCCATGCCAACACGCTGGATCTCCCATGTATTTCCACCACACGGATGCGGCTTCTTCATTCGAATGATCTGTCCAATCTGAAAATCCATTTATTATAACCTCTTTCCTATGTTACATCGATCATCCCCAACAGTATTAACACTATACAGAAACATAACCGCCCGTATTCTCATGTATTATCGCAGGATGATCTGCACCATCTCTTCCGCATTCTCTGCAAGATATCTGCAATCACAGGCTTCAAACTCTTCTTTACTGCCATATCCAAACAGTACACCGATCGTCTCGATTCCAAATGCTCTGGCACCGATTACATCGAACTCCCGGTCACCAACCATAATGATATCGTCCATCGAAGGTTTTCCCTGATCTGCCGCAATCCCGGCAAGCAGATACTCAATCACCGCTGCCTTTGAATCTCTTGATTTGTCAAAGGTACTGCCTGCAATGATATCAAAATATCCATCCAACTTCAGATGTTCCAGAATCTGTTTTGCATAAAGCTCCGGCTTCGACGTTGCCACATACAGATGACAACCACGCTCCTGAAGCGTCTGAAATGCAGCTTCCATCCCCGGCATAATACCATTTTGGTAGATACCCTTCGTGCTGTAATATTCCCGGTAATACAACACCGCCTGTTCTGCCTCTTCTTCCGAGAGTCCATGAAATTCCCGGAACGAATCCCGAAGTGGGGGTCCAATGTAAGGATACAACGTCGTCCGATCTTCTACTGTAATTCCAAACTTCGAAAGCGCATACAACACACCATTGATGATGCCCTCTTCCGGTTCCGTAATCGTCCCATCAAGATCCAAAAATACATACTTATACATATCAGTTCTTCAGGTACAGAATGATACTCTTTCGTGTGATAATGCCGATAAAGCAATCCCGGTCATCTACCACGCAGAGGAAATTCCGATCCAGAATCCTTTCCATAATCTCATCTTTTTCTACAGTATTTAATACTTTCGCGCCTTCGTCTTTGTTGACGATATCTGCTACCTTATACTTTGCGAGGTTCTCACGTCCGTGTTCCATGACCGCACGCAGGAAATCACCCTCACTGGCGATCCCGACATACCGTCCCTGGTCATCCACCACAGGGATTGCCGTATATGTGGCACCAAGCAGAAATGCGACTGCCTGATCCAGAGGATCATTTGCATTTAAGTACGTCAATGTGTGCTTCGGAATCAAAATACTAAATATATTCATATGTAACCTCCTGGCTCAAAATAAGCTGCTGATTGATTCGAACCAGCAGCTTATCCATAAGTCTCATTTTGCTTACAGCTGCTCTGCCATCTCCAGAAGCAGTCTCTCTGTCTTCTTCCATCCAAGGCAAGGATCTGTGATTGACTTGCCATAGCATCCACCACCGATTGGCTGATTTCCATCCTCGATGTAGCTCTCTACCATAACACCCTTGACCAGATGCTTTACCTCATCACTGTGTCTTCTGCTGTGCAGAATCTCATTTACGATACGAGGCTGCTCATCCCACTTCTTACCAGAGTTGTTGTGATTTGCATCCACAATACATGCAGGATTCACAAGCTTATACTTGCCATACGCCTCAGCAAGGTACTTCAGATCCTCATAATGATAATTTGGAATGGAACGTCCGCTCTTGCTCAAAGATCCACGTAGGATACAATGTGCCAATGGATTTCCATCGGTCTTTGCCTCATAACCGGAGAACAGGAATGTATGTTTTGCCTGTGCCGCCACACAGGAATTGAGCATGACAGCGAAATCACCGCTTGTCGGATTCTTCATTCCAACCGGAACGTCAATACCGCTCGATGTCAGACGATGTGCCTGATTCTCCACACTTCTTGCACCGATTGCCACATAAGATAAAATATCCTCGAGATATGGCCAGTTATCCGTATACAGCATCTCATCGGCTGCAGTCAGTCCTGTCTCACGGATTGCTTTGATGTGCATCTTTCGGATTGCCTTCACACCCTCGATGAAATCCGGCTTATCCTCCGGATTCGGCTGATGCAGCATGCCCTTATATCCGGAACCATTTGTACGTGGTTTGTTAGTGTAGATTCTAGGAATTACAAAAACCTTATCCTTGATCTTCTCTGCAACAGCTGCCAGTCTGCAGAGATAATCAAGTACGGAATTCTCATAATCTGCGGAGCAAGGACCGATGATCGCAATAAACTTATCAGACTCACCGGTAAATATCTTCTTGATCTCAGCATCTCTTTTTGCTTTGATCTCCTGTAACTCTTTGTCCATCGGATGCGCTGCGCGAATCTCTTCCGGCGTTGGAACCGCCTTTACCATATGTAAACCCATTTCTTTTTCCTCCAAATATTACTTATGCGTCTTTGTCAATATTCGTAAATACATATCTGAGCTGCTTTATTGCATACACAGCCTGACTTGCACACACAGACACAATTTATATTATAACATACTTACTCAATAGACTTCAATGATTCCGCCATATCTATTTTATCAATTTTCCGGCGCATCACCAGATCCACAATAATCAGGAATGCCAGTACAATCAGGACGCTATACAGATAACTGATATTCATGATTCTCGTTGCAAATGCCACCATATCGACCTGAATCTGGGACATAACAAACCGATGCAGCAAACAGCCAAGTGGAAGTCCGACAACGATTCCCATCAGCGTCAGTATGAAATTCTCCCGAAAAACATACGATCCTGTCTCTCGCGGATAAAAACCAAGTACCTTGATTGTTGCAATCTCCCGCACACGCTCCGTAATATTGATATTGCTTAAGTTGAATAACACGATAAATGCAAGCGCACCCGCACTGCCAATTACAAGTCCGACAACCGCATCCATCATCTTCATCATATTCTCCACACGGTCTTTGATGTCTGCAACAACTGAGACGCTCATCACATTGGAGAGTGCAGATAATTTCCCGCCTGCCTCATAAGCGGTACTGTCTGTATCGACATGCAAATACATTGTATTTGCCTCGCATGCTTTGTCAAAATACTGCTCATAGCATTCCGGTGTGATATATGCGTAGTGCCATACATAGTTTTCGAAGATTCCCGATACGGTCAGCGTCACATCTCCCGCATCCGTATCATGCAAGGTAATCGGATCGCCAACCGTCACATCCGCAATCTCCGCAATCTTCTTTGACAACATCACCTCACCGTTTCCCGGATAAGTGCCATTGCTGGTTGTCATGTCAAACTTCACAAAGCTTTCTAAATCTTCCGGCTCTGCAGCAATCAGATACACTGTTTTAATTGCAGAAGCTGCATGATATTCTACCGTGCTTTTGAGGATTGCTGTGGAATCCTCAAAGCCATCACCGACAGCATCCTCCACCTCCTGCTGTATATCCTCGTTATATGTGCCATTCAGGGTTACTTCCATATCGTAAGTATCGATATCACCATACTGAAACTCGGCCAGATTTGATACTGAATCCTTCACTCCAAGCCCCGTCAGGACAAGCGCCGTGCATCCGGCGATACCAAGCAGCATCATGAACATACGCTTCTTGAATCGGAATACATTTCGTGCGGTTACCTTATGTAAGAACTTCATCGGCTTCCAGATAAATGGAATCCGCTCCAGTAAGATACGTTTTCCTGCTGCCGGAGCCTTCGGCCGGATCAGCTCTGCCGGCATACACCGAAGCTCATTGATACAGGCAAGGAATGCCGTTCCCATTGAGCAAAGCAGCGACACAATCAGGCAGATTACCAGAAGTCCTGGTGAAAAATAAAATTCAATGCCTGTTCCGAAATCATACAACATCTTATACGCCTCAGATATTACATATGGGAACAGATAGCTTCCTCCGAAGAATCCGATCACGCAGCCAAGGAACGCCGAGCTTCCGGAATAAATCAGATACTTCGCCATAATGCGTCCATTCGTATAACCAAGTGCCCGGTATGTTCCGATCTGTCCACGCTCATCATCCACCATACGTGTCATCGTCGTCGAACAGACAAGTGCCGCAATCAGGAAGAAGAAAATCGGGAATACCTTTGCTACGCCATCGACGATGTTCGTATCATTGTCATAGCACATATAACCGACATTCGTCGAACGATCCAGCACATACGTCTTTACATCTCCAAATGCTTCCTTCGCCGCCTGTTCTCCATATTCCTGTACGAGTGCATCCTGTTGTTCCTGCGTAAGAGGCTGTAACTGTTCCATCTGGGCTATCTGCTCCTGTGTGAGCGTTCCGCTCTGCGCATCCTGCATCATCGCCTGTAATTCTTGCTGTTGCTTTTCAACCGCGTCCTCCACAAGTGTCCTGCCCAGCTCTGTCACAAGCCGGTCATACCGATCATCGGTAACCGCCTTCAATGCAGTCTCCATATCCGGTGTGACATCATCGATAAAATCATCATACGCATCCGTATAGATATCATAGGAATCCTGACTTTGTACATAGATTTCCTTATATGCATCAAAGGAAAATCCGCCTTCCGGAATAAAGATAAATGCACTGATCCGTCCATTTCCAAGATCCGTCGTTCCACGTTCGATATTGATATAGATTGGCGAATTCACCGTACCGACAACTTTGTATTTCTTGTGTGCAAATGCATCTTTTGTATCCTGCGTGTTGCTGTCCGCAATCTCAATTTCCTGTCCGATGATATCCTGTCCCTTGAACTGATATGCATCCACCACACATTCATCGTCTGCTTCCGGCATACGACCATCCCGCAGTTCCAGTGTATTCACATGCTCCGTAATGGACTGTGCGCGCAACACCTTCTCCTTACCATCCGCATCTTCATAGATCATATCCTCGTAGTAAGAGCCATCTGCCGCCAGCACATGCTCCTGCTTCCGCATTTCCTCTACCGCATCTGCATCAAATCCAATCGAAGAAAGTAGCCGGAAATCATAGAAGTTATGCTCTCGCAAATACTTATTTCCGGTTTCCACCATGCCCGGCTTTGTCACCTTCAGTCCGGAGAAAAATCCAACGCCCAGCGCAATGATTGCAAGAATTGCCAGGTACCGTCCCATACTCTGTCCAATTGTTCTACGTATATTTTTTCTATATGCCCGCATCTTCTATCACCACTCAATTTCTTCTACCGGTACAATCTGTTCATTCATCTTCACCGAAGCAATCTTACCACTCTTTACTTTAATGATCCGGTCTGCCATAGCCGTAAGTGCCTGATTGTGGGTGATGATCACAACGGTCATGCCACGCTTCCGGCTGCAATCCTGCAGCAGCTTTAAAATTGCCTTTCCCGTCTCATAATCGAGAGCACCGGTCGGTTCATCACAGAGCAGAAGCTTCGGATTCTTTGCGAGTGCGCGTGCGATTGCCACACGCTGCTGTTCTCCACCGGATAGCTGTGCCGGGAAGTTATTCATACGTTCTTCCAATCCGACATGGGCAAGCACCTCCGATGGATTCATCGGATCCTTGGACAACTGAGACGCGATCTCGACATTCTCCAGTGCAGTCAGGTTCGGGATCAGATTATAAAACTGAAATACGAATCCGATATCCCGCCGTCTGTACGTCGCGAGCTGTTTCTTATTGTAATCCGAAACCGCTGTGCCATCCAGATACACCTCTCCTTCAGTCAGGCGATCCATACCGCCAAGGATATTGAGCAGGGTGGTCTTACCTGCACCGGACTGTCCCACGATGACACAGATCTCGCCTTTCCCGATCTCAAAGGATGCATCCTTTAAGGCTTCAACACTGACATCACCGGTCTTATAGGTTTTGCTTACGTTCTTAAACTCTACATAACTCATTTGCGTGTTCCTTTCTAATTTATCTGTGATAATTGCAAAATAATTCGATATACCCGAGTATAACATACTGTTTCCCTGCGATATATCAATTTCACGAAGCATATAATGTATTGCAACCAAGAAATACTAAATGTTCCAATCTACAATCTCTCATGCTTCCGCAGCCGCTGCCAATTCGCCATCCTTGGCTCAGTGGCAGCTTGTTTGAACATCGTGTTCAAACACTGCTGTTTTATTTATGGAACATCAAGTATTTCTAAGTTGCAAACATATCATATGCTTCATGAAATTATATATTGAAGGTGAACAATCATGTTATATCTCAGGCATATCCAATTATATTTTGCAATTATCTATAACTAATATTACTTCCTCCAGCTCGCGATTCTTAACAATACTTCCTTGTCAAGTGGATATGGACAAAGCGCAAGCTTCGCTTTATTTTCTACTACAATATCAACGACCTGACGGATGTTTTCTTCCGGCAGGATGCCGCAGTCGCTCACAACCTGAAAGAAATCTGCAAACTCGTCCACAGAAGAAAATCCAATTGTCGACAACAGATATTCCTGATCCGCTATATCTGCTTCACGGATATATCCCGGCAGGAAATATCCGATTGCAATGCCATGCGGCACGCCAAGTTCATACGTGATCGCATAGCTTAAGCTATGCGGAATCGTCGTTCCTGTCTGTGCAATCGCCATACCTGCGAGTGTCGATGCCAACAGGAAATTGCTGTAATCCTCGTCTGTCATCTCCCTCATACCAAGCAGGGCATCCTTGCTTCTCGCCCATACCTTTAGGCCCTGATCAACGAACATCCGGCTGTAATCCGTCGCGGTCGTATTCAGATAACTCTCAATCATATGTCCAAGCGCATCAATCGCGGTCTGTCCAATGACTTTCTTCGATGCGGTCTTCAGATATTTCGGATCTGCCAATGCAAGCACCGGAAATACACGGTGTGGCAGCGATGCCTTTGTCCGCTTCGCATGGACGGTAAGCACTGCGACACCAGTCACCTCTGAGCCGGTTCCACAGGTCGTCGGAATCGTTACAACTGGGAGCGCCTTTGTATGCGCGACATTCTCATACAGATACTCCGCATCCTTCTCCGGGTTGGCAAGCATAATCGCAATCGCCTTTGCCGCATCCATTGGCGAACCACCGCCAATCGCAATTACGAAATCCACGCCATTTCTTTTTCCAAACTCGGTCGCTTTCATAACCGTTTCCACAGAGGGATTTTCTTCGATCCCATCATACTGCACATGTTTCTTTCCATATGCATCAAGTGCTGCCTCCACATCTGCAAGCGCTCCATTCGCGCGTGCGGAATATTTTCCTGTCACAATCAGTGCGTAGCTTCCATAGCCTGCCAATTCCTCTGCATGTACCTTTACTGCATCTATCTCCTGGTATACTTTTGTTGGTATGTAATATTTCATATTCTGTCTCCAATCATCTGCCTGATTCCGAAGTTTCCCCGCGGTACAGACTTCTAATAATATGTTATAATGGATATCCATATTTTTCAAGCGTTGTTTTGTGAATTGTTTGTGTTTTGCGCAACCAAAAAGACATGACATACATTTTGATGTGTATATCATGTCTTTCTTTTTACTCAAACAATCTCATCAATACATCATAGACTTCCTTCGCCACCGCCAGTTTGTACATTAACCTGCTTGGTTGCTGTGGAATCTCGACAACATAGGACCTAACAGTACCTTTCAGGCTTATCGCAAAATAAACCTGTCCGGGAACCGATGCATCCGCATTGTCCGGATCCGTATTTCCCATCGTTCCGGTGACACCGATTCCGATGTCCGCACCATACATATTCGCGCAGGCGGTCGCCATGGCTTCCGCTGTCTCCTTCGAATACACCGTATACTTATGAATCACCTCAGCGGACACACCCTGCATGATCTTCGTCTCATTGCTATATGTAATGCTCGCACCTTTGAAGATGGCAGATGCCCCTTCTGTATCCGTAATCAGAGACGCAATCTGTCCGGCAGTCGCACTCTCCATCGTCGTGATCGACATGTTCCATTCGATCAGAAGTTCTGTCAATTTACGATAGTCTTGGCGGATATCTTTTTCCACATATTTTTTCTTGACTGGACGAACCTTCGGTTCTTTCTTCTTGTCTGTTTTTTCCTTTTTTGCATTCTCCTGCTTCTCTGTGTCTGGATTCTGCAAGAGTTTTGCTTCCTCACAGTATGGGCAAACTTTGTATCTGTCTCCGTTATAAAAATGATCATTTTCACATTTTCTGATATTCATAATTTTAACCTCGGTTATGTTATTCATTTGAAAATTATCTTTATTATAACGTAAGTGCAGTAAAATAACCAGAATTTAATATGAAATAAATCATGCTTTTATCTCGTTTATCTTCTCATACAAATTACTTGCCATATCCCCTATAAACTCATATTTGACAATGCGTCTTTTAAATTCATCTCCGATCCACATAGCCATTCTGCAATAATGCAGAGCTTCTTTCTCTCGTCCTGGTATTTTACAAAGCAGTTCCGCTATATTGATACACGTCCAAGCTATAGCAGGATCATTTTCTATAGGCCAAATCTCATTATAGTCCTTTTTTCTAAAAAATAACGCATCCTTCAACAGTTGTTCTGCCAGATCGAGTTGCTGATTTGTTCTTGATAAGAAACTTCCGAGATTATCTTTTAGCCAGGCAATTGTCGACAGAATTTCCCCTTGGGAATGTGGTTGAAACAACATTCCTATTCTTTTAGCATATATAAGGTTACCATAATCCTCCATTATTTTTTCATACTTACTGATTGCATCTTCGGTAAGTCTTATTATCTCATCCGTCCTTTTACTATCAGAATCTTTTGTTGTCATTTCCATAAATGCAGCCAGAAGTTCTTCTGAAATTGCCTGTTCTATATCTGAATCAGCTTTATTACCTTTCAACAGCTCTTCCGCTTTCTGAATATTTTCATCATCTGCAAATAATCTCAGGTCATAATAATAAGCTGCCTTCACATCTCTGTAGGTCCAGAACCATACTCCCCAGTCATTTGGGCTTGTTAAAATTTCATCGCTACATTCATCTCGCATGAATGCCAGCTTATTCTTTTCTTTTTCAAAGTATTTTTCTTTTTCAAAAACAGCCTTCTCTGCTGCCTCCAGATACATACTGGGTTCAAAACAGACCGGCGCATATATGTGTTCTTTCTGTTTTTTGCTGCCAAACGACTGGGTTTCAACTTTACGGATTGGAATCTGATATCCCTCTTTGTTTGCTCTCGGCAATTCAATATCATACTTTGTTAACAGCTGACGCACACTTCTTATTAATTGCTTAATACGTCTTCCATCCCGTTCTTCATTATAAAAAGTATCATATTCTTTATCATACACTCGCGCAAATAGCTCCTCTTTTGAAGCTCTCCGTCCATCCGCGTTTGCTTTTACAATCACCCGCAACGCCTTTTGCCGGTATCCTATAAAATCCCAGGTTGTTTTCTCCTTGTACAGAAAGTGGTTAAGTGATTCTTCAAAGCATAAATCATCGCTTAAGTAAATTTTTCTTATCATACTTCTTTCCTTCTTCCCATTACTCATATTCTAAGTTGTCTAAACTGTTACTACCTGATCCGTCTCAACACAATAACAGCTCAGGCATCCTCCATTCGCTTTATGTCCATTTCCTGTATCGATATCCATATAAGAATCGCCCTTATATACCCGATATGATCCATCCAGATTAAGATTCGTAGTTGGAACATGTCCACATATGATATATTTATCCAGCTTTCTTCGTATTGCAGCTGCACAATCATGAATATCTCCCGATATCAAAAACTGATATTCGTTCTCCTTTACACCTCTCTGTATAGACTCTTCCACATCCACAAATTCATCTTCGTTATATACTAAATAATCTATGTCGATACCGGAATGAACCACTATCGTCTCTCCATATATTGGACTATTCAGTTTTGTGTATATCGGTAAGTTCTTTATAAACTGTTGCAACTCATGTTTTTCAATCTGGGATATCTCATCTACTTCCTGCCTTGTCTTTTGTCCCCCGAATCGGTCCCAGGTTCCTGCACTAAGCGTTCCCTGTAAATACATTTGAAAGAAAAGCTCATGATTTCCTTTCAAGAGCATCACATTATAATCTTCGCTTTGCACCATTCTCTTCACATATTTTAAAAGCCTTAACGGCTCCGCTCCACGATCAACGATATCTCCAACTAAAATCAGCATATCCTGATTATTGTAACCGATTTTATGTAATATGTTTAAAAAACCTTTATAATCCGAATGTATATCTGATATCAGGTAAGTCATAGACTATCATCCTCCCTCACTTTATCTTAATAGTACACTATCTAAATTCGTCAGTTCGCTCCATATTCTACCGATAATATAATAAATCATTTGAATTGACTACGCCAGAATATCTTCAAAAGAATCACTCTTCTTCATGGTCATAAATTTGTTTAAATCAACTACATTTTCATTAAAAAGCATGAGTTTCTCTTTCTCGCCATCCCATGGGTATAATCTATCTGCATGAAAGTGCCCCCACGCCCAGCGTCGATAATTCAGTGTTGTTTCAATCTCTCCCAGATACATCTCCATCGTTTTATCTATCTGCGATTGGGCAACTATTGTATGAAATAAATCTCTCGGCTCATAAGCGATAGGACAAGTGTGGGAAATGACCAATTCAAAAGCTTTTTCTTTCTCAATAAGCATTCTCCCATAATCCATTTCCTCTTTTGTAAGTTGTTCATTCTCGTACCATGTCCAGTGATTATACAATCGTACCCATTTATCTATGCTGTATGCCCCAGGGATCGACAGTGTTCGGTATCCATCGAACATATAGCTGGCAGGTTTGTCGTCAAGGTACTCGATACTTGGAAACTCCGTTTCTATATATACTGTGCCATTATATTTCTGTTTGGATGTCCATTTATCCGGATACTTATCAACTACATCTGCCACCCGTGCTTCGTGGTTCCCCCGGAGGAGGATATAGGTAAATGGAAATCTTGACAAATTCTTCTTGAAATTTGCATCCCGGTTACCAGTAATTGCAAAATTACATCCCACATCGCCAAGAAGGATTATAGAATTCTTACAGGTATCAAGCTCTAATCTATCTCTATTTTGATTATAGAAATATTCAATTGGGCCTGACTCCCCATGAATGTCCCCAAGTAAAAACCAATTTTCTCTCATATGCTACCATCTTCCTCTTCTCTGACTTCATTTAAAAAAGTATCTTTTTGCTCTGGCCAGATAATATTAGAAACGAAACACATCATTATCTCTTCTGCGGATAATAAACTCATATACACAATCACCCTAAATATAATTTTAGTAACTAAAAAGCTATCCACAAAATACCAATCTACAATATTCACTCCCATCTTCACATTGAACGGGATTGTTGAGAACAAAGTAATCACAAACATCCATATTCTTTCCCATCCTATCATAAAAGACACACTTTTTACGACCAAAATTAACAGAATCATAGAAACAGGAATGTTCCACCAGCTAAACCTATTGTGCGCCATACCATATGACTGAAAAATCAGCAATCCAATAGTTATAATCCCAATCATTGTTTTGAATATGTCATATCTTCTGTTCATGAAAACACCCCTCCTACGAAGATACTTATTTCTGCAAGAATTAACAATGGTATAAATATCTGAAATACCAGGACAACCACACTCGTACATATATTTGCGATTCCATTTATACCATTCTTTCTAAAATAATTTCTGCGTTTTTTAGAGGAAAACATTTGTTTTAGATTAGCCTTAGCTGCATCTACAATTGGTCCTCCAAACAACGCACGCATTGTATGTTCCCCATCAAAATTCTCCACAAGGCTAATATTTATAAGTGCCAAAATTACATTTTGCACAACTGCATATAGCATTGCAATTTTCCACTCTCCAAGAAATGAGTTCTCTCGTACAGATGTCATCAAAATCATTAACAGACCAGACAATAAAAGATTCACCTCTATCCCTGCAAGATATATCTGTGCTTTCTTTCGTCGATTCGTAACATCTGTTGCATCAATCATCACATACGCCCCAGGCAAAATTCCACGAATCATAAATCCAGCCTCTAAAAATGCACCTTTCATATTCGCCAAACAAGCAATTGCATGCCCCACTTCATGCAAAATCATCCCCAATAACAGTCCACAAAAAATACCTATAATAAGATTTGCTTAAAAAATGATGTGCATGCTTTCATTAGAATATTCATCTTAACTATCACTCATTTTTCTATTTCACTTTCTAAAACAACAAACGTTATGTCGCACAAGAAACTATTTACATCTGTACCCTTTCTGATTCCGATATCTTTATTTTCACATAATCACACCTCTTTGCTACTTTTATGGCCTGTCTTTTCTCCCCACCATAAAAATAGCCTCCAAACCAAGTATTTTATATTACATCAGTTTGGAGGTATACACAAACTTTAGGATACTACCACTGCCAGCTTATACATTTACCAGTTCGATTGCCATGGAAGTTCGTCGTAGCATGACTACAAAAGCCTTTCAGATTTATGGTAAAATAAACCTACCCCCTAAACAGATGCATCCACATTGTCGGAGTCTTATTTCTCATCAGCCCCGTAGCACCAGTTCAGATATCTGAGTCTTACATATTCGCACAGACTATCGTCATCGCTTTCGCTATCTTCTTCGAATTATTAATATACTCATAGTTCACCTCTGCAGACACACCCTACATAACTTTCGTCTTGTTGTAATGCTTTCACCTTTGAATAACTCAATTACCTCTATCGTATCCATGCTCACCGAATTCAATCTCCCCGGAAATTGCACTGTCTATTGTCATTATCAACATATTTCATGCAATCAGAAAGAATCTCAATTTACGATTATTCTGACAGCTATCCTTCACTTCACATTTTCCTATCTGGACAAATTTTTTTGTTTTCTTCTTATATTCTCCTCTTCTTTTTTCATCTTCTTAATTCACATTATCTGAATTCCAATAGCGATTTGCTTTCTCTCAGTATATACGGATTTCATATCTATCACAATTGATGGCTTATGTGGCAGCATACTTGTGATAATACGAAAATATAAAAAAGCAACTAAAACTTGATGTGAAATAGATCATGCCCGTTCTATATTTATCTTCTCAAACAAATTACTATCTATATCGCATATAGACTCATAATTATTAAAAAATATTTTGTATAATTCTTTTTCTAGTTCCATGCCTTACTACAATAAAGCAGGAACTTTCTCATCTAAGGCTCGCAATTTTCTCTACTAATGACATTCGTGATCCCCAATTCATGAACAAAGTCCCTACTAACCTTGAAAATTATTCCAGCTATTTTTAACATGTTCAAGCCACAAAAGATATTAAAAAATCACATATTTTAATCCAATATATTAGGAATCCTCTTTTTCTCACATGGAATTATATTTCTTTTTATTTTATCTATTTTTTCCTTAGGACAGATTTCAGAATATTTACCCGCATTGTAGTAAATGCAAACTTCACATTGACTATCAATTATCTGAATTTCCTTATCACTTTCATATACAAATTTTTTTTTCAATTTTACCATCTCCTAAATAATAGTCACCTTTAATAGCCTTCTTCCAAATTTATCCCGAGTCACAAAATCAATTCGCATACTCTGATTCATGTCAAAAAGAACCTCTTCTTCATAATGTCCAGCAGCACTTATATGTCCAACATATAGTCCATGTGTACCAGCGGGTGCATGTATTTCCAAAATTACATCCCCTCCAAATGCACTATTTGACTCTAAACTAGTACTCATAAAACCTTTATCTAAAAATACTTTTCCAATCAATTCTTTATCAGATAATTTTTTTAACTTGCCCAATGCATTAGAAGACATTCCCCTATAAACCGTACTTTCACATGGCAAAGATGCATTTTCCAATACAGCATGAAGATTTTTGGCATTTTCTCTATTACCTACATCAAAACTCTTATCTATCCCTCTAAGTGTTGCATTTATATTTACATATGCAGTTCCTGTATACTTTTGAAATGCCTCTCGTTCTTTATCAGACATTTTTGAGACTGTCTCAGAACCAATATTTTTTATTATTTTTTTAGCTTTTTCTGCGTCTATTAAAGTTCCATTGCTTAATGCTCCTATTATATGCCCGGGGGCGGAGCTTTCACCCGAGCTCATTATTTTCCCGAAATGCTAGGATTCGCTGCAACGTATGCATCAATTTTATCAGCAGTAGCATTTAACATAGGAGGGAGAGCTTGAACAGCCTCCGCAGCCATTTCCTGTGCTTTTTTTATAAGCATTATCATATTATAAAAATCTTGATTATGAGGGCCAACATCTTCTGCTACTGATTGATAAACTTGTACGACCTCTTCTGTGCTTTCAGCTATATTGTCTATTGCTAACGGCATTGCCTCTGCAAACTCGCGAAGTGCAGTAGCACTTTCAGTATTCAAAGCTAATTTCATAGATTATCCCTCCTAGTCTTCATACACTTCTATTGCTTTTCGCTTATCTTCAATCAAAGCCTCTGCAACCTCTTCTGCAATTTGAGATGTTTTTCTTAATTCTTCTAAAGCCTCATTCAATCTTCCAATATGTTTCTTAACAATATCATCGCCTCCCATAGCGACATCACAAACATTTGCAGCATTCTCTAATATCTGACGATTTGTTAATAACTCATCCTGATATGTTTGAACTGCTTTTATCAAAGTTTCCAATGACTCAACTACTAAATGATTATTTGCCATTTGTAAGCTCCTCCCTTTAATACTACATTAAATATTCTTCCTCATCATCGCTGTTTAAGGCAGTCTCTCCACTCATCGACCATCCATCCCAAGACAATCCGTGGTGCAAATATGGTCTGAACGATAATGCTTCTATACCATTCGAGTAACGGAATGAATGATTCTCAAGTTCTGCTACAACATTTGCACTCGCAGAGCCAATAACTCCTGCAGCATCAGATTTTGCCATTCTAAACAGAATTTTATGTCTGAATAAGGTTGTGTCTACTTTACTTTGATTTAACTCTCCTACCGTATTAAACAAGATTACAAAATGATATCCCAATCTTGGACCTTGCGTCATAATGAATTTTAAATCTGCACGTGCATCATATTCGGTACTCCCACACAACTCTCTATCTGCCATACTAACCTGATGCAAATTATTTTCACTTATGGAATCTTGATTCTGGTTTTTCCCCCCCTTAATTGAGGCAAGCAAAGTATTCAAATCCATTTCACCTAAAGCTCTTTTTTCAATTGTCGATGACAAACCACTGTTTGAAAAGCTTCTTCCATTTTTCCTATCTCCAATTTCATTCTGGTAACTCATATCCATTAACAATGTTTCTGTTCCCAATATAAATATATATTTTTCGCTTTCCACCTTATTCTCTATTTGTGATTTTATACTACTTATTTGAGAACATATATCTCCTAATTCATTAAATATATGATTTACCTTTTGTTGTGACTCAATAAACGCCTGCCTATAAACTTCATTTTTCTTTGTTGACCAAACATCTATATCTTTGTGCGCAAATTCTAAAGATTCAGCTATTGACATAATAACCGACACAGTAGCCATTTTCTCAATTATAGGTGCTACAATCAAAACATTCTCACAAAAACCATTATTCATAGTTACCGGATATAATTGCAACAACCTTCTTGGTTCTCCTAAAAACAACACGGCTTCATCATTATCTAATGAATCTTTATGTTTCCTTAGATATTCAAACATTTCATCCTTTTTAGCAGAAAATGTTGAATAACTTGCTCCATCAATAATCATTGGCCTTTTATCAATATAAACACTTGGATTATTTTCATCGTATCTCGGAGCTTTTTTTACCATCTCATTCAACTGATCAATTAAACATTCCTGTGTTTTATAATCTTCAATATGAAGTACCTCTACCTGCTTTAAATGGTTTCCCCTGTCATCCAATGGTACTCTAACAAGAGCATGATGCACAGGTAACTGTTCCATCATAGCACGATCATCATCACTGGCTGATTTTAAATCCAATGTTTCTTTAATCTCATTATATTCTGTTTTCATCGCAATTCTCTGCTGAATCTGCTTTTTTGAAAAATCATTTAATCCACGAGTTCCGCTTGTAAATCCCTGACTAGCAAAGATGAAATGTAATCCAAGTGCCGCCCCCTTAGCTAATAAAGTTTGAAGTTTAACACTATAATTTTCCTTATTTGAAGCAATTGAATCAGCAACTATTTGAGACATTACCGAGAATTCATCTATTATAACAAGTATAGCTGGCATATATTTTTCTTTCGGAACTTCATCCAACTTCTGCCACTTGCCTTTAAATACATTTTGACGTTTAATTAAAATTTCTGTAAGTCTATCAATAATGTCATAAACCAACTCGGGTGATTCATCTAATATTATATATCGTACATGAGGTGGTAAATGCTCAATATATCTACTAAACTCTGTCATTTTAAAATCAATTAACCACATCTCTATGTCATCAGGATGATTATTCCTTATAAGTCCTGTAATAAGTGTATGAAGTAAAGTAGATTTACCTGATCTTGACGCTCCACAAATGAAAGTTGCAAAATTACTATTTTCAAAGTCTAATGATAAAATATCACCATTTGTGTCCACTCCATACGAAATGTTTTCAAGTCTTCTTATACCTTTTTTATATGTAACCTTATTTAATATTCCTATCCTATCATCATAATTGCTACCAGTCTCTAAAACAGGCTTATCATCTATATATTTTGTTTTTACTGAATCTGGCAAAACCTGTGGCATTTTATACCATTTAAAAGATTCCAAACATCCTAAGTCATCAATTTCAAATGAATTTCCATTGCATTTTATACACTTTGCTACCGTTCTAATTAACGCAATCGCATCTGAAAATATCACGTTTTTTGAAGATATATTATATGTTGCAACAACCGTAATATTATAATGCTTTGCATTGACAAACAGCTGCTGTATTTGGCTAATCATAGTAGAATCATATGCTTGAGGAAAATTATGAAGGAATAAAAATCTTTTTGGCATATTAGCCATTTCCATATTAGCCATTTTACGCTCATCTATATTAATCTGTGTAATCAAATAATTAATCTTTTTTCTTACTTCATCTATTGATAGTGGAACATTATCAATAACGGATTTACCTCCAACTGCTAATGGTTGTAAAATTCCTAGAGAACTATTATTATACCTTACAGGATCAATATACATAATTTGATCAAATTCATCACAGTACTTTAATATATTTAGAATAAAATTATGGATTCCATCCAATATTTCGGATTCGTTCTCATTTGTATATTCAATCAAAATACCTTCACCAGTATTTATACTTACTACTACTGGAATTCCTATTGTCTTTGAATAATTATCATATACACTCATACCTATTTTTAGCATAAGTTCATCAAATCCCGCTGGAATAGGCAGTTTAACTCTTTTCGTACCAATACTTATCTCTTTATATAAAGCGTTCTCTTCTACACCATTTTTATCAAACCTTAAAGCATCACTCTTTAGATATTCGATATACTTTTTTAATGTTTCTGAATAAAAAAACGAAGTTATTTCCTCAGAAAGTTGCATTTTCTTTTTTGCTATCTCCGACTTTTTTTCATTTTGCAATCTTCCAAGTTCTAATTTTTGATTTTCATACCAATAATTTATTTCTTGCACCGATACTCTAGTATTTCTTAATTGACTTGACGCATGCGTAAATAATTTTTCTGCATATTGATCATTATGTGAGCTGTTATTTATCTGAACAGTTAATCTTGATAAAACACTTGTATCATACGCCTCACTCTCACCATTATCCTCAAGCTTAGTAGCATGAGCTTTTGCAATATCGATGAATGCGTTTAAACGCAACTCTTGTTCCTTATTCTTTTTTAATTTATCTCTAAAAATTCCTTCCAACTGCGATAAACGATCAGAAAACATTAAATCTAAATGACCAATCTCCTGTTTAAGATTATTCTGCTTATCACTTAATTCAATCAATTTTTTTGTTATACTCATATACATTGATTCTGAATAGTTCAATAATTTCACCTTCTTACCAGCTACGAACAGCTTTATAATTACCATTTGGTGCAACATATGTAATTGTTGTTGCTGGATACTCATTAGTATACGAATACGTGATACTTATCGATATCTCTGTTCCAGTTGAATCCTTTGGATATTTCATAATGATATTTAATTGTATTGCAGAAACTATAGCCCTAGCCAATGCGGTCTGTTCCAATGGACTATTAAGATTTCTACATCGTTTCAACTCAAAATCAAACGTTCCTAAATTACATGTGATTTTATTACTAAATACATTAAAAACAAACGGAACGGTAATTATCTCAACATGGCTTCTTCTGTCTGCAGCATCTATAGTTCTGCAAAATCCATTTGTCATCCACTCAATAACTTCTTTTGCGAGTTCGCTTTCCGCAAACTGTACGCTTAATTTCTGAGCATTATTTTCGAATTCAGAGAAATATACTCCTTTTTCTTTTTGAGCATCACTTTGAATTTTTTGAATTTCTTTTTCTAAAGAATTTTCCTCTTCTCTAATACGTATATTGGCATTGTTCTGGTTGTTTTCATACGAATTTTTTGCAATTTTATCAATGGCAAAGCCTATTATTGTACAAATAATAGCAACGACTATCCAAGTGGCAACTCCAGATCCTACATCATCATTACTTATACATACACATGAACATGCAATAAATCCTCCAAAAATCCCTATTCCTATTCCCCATGTACCGCCTTCCTCACTAGGTGAAGATGGACGTGATTTATTAATAGACTCCACTCTGCTATTATGCCTTTGCTTTGCTTCATAAATCTTATTATTAGTTCTTTCATCAACTGTTTTGTTATACTCACTTGGAAACATATTCGTTTGCATCTTTTTTTCTCCTTCTCCCTGTTATAAGTAAATTGTTTTCTTTTATTTGAATGGATTTAATCAATGTCACAACACCTACCACAAAAATGCATATGCTAATATATTGTGATGTAGATACTCCATACCATACTCCTCTTACCAAATCACCTCTAAAATACTCTATTACAAAACGAAATAGAGAATAGCTCATCATATAAATAGCTGCATATATTCCACTATATATTTTCTTTGAAATTAAAAACATACATATAAATAACACAAAGCAAAAAAAAGATTCTATAAACCACGTTGGAAATACATGCGTTTCTTTACCATCTACAACATATTTTACAGACAAGAATCCTGTATAATATTTTCCATAACAACATCCATTAAAATAACATCCTATTCTTCCAATGGCCTGTCCCAATGGAAAAATACTTGCATATGTATCTAATAAATCAAGAAATCTATTCCACCTTTGTTTTGAGTAAATATATAACCCAACTATAGCACCTATCAATCCCCCATAGAAAACAAATCCACCTAATCTGTCAAATACCGCTAAGTTAGGTGAATTACCTCTAGTAAAAAAATACACAACTTTCCCAATAACCCCAGCTCCTACCATACAATACACAGAGGACCACTTAATTTGATAGAAATAAAATAAATCATATTTTATTGAATACATATACAACAATACACAACTAAAAATAGCTAAAATTAGTACAATAGGAAAAGTATTCAATTTTATCATTCCTAAATCTATATTAGGATACAACTTTTCAAATCTCCTTTACTAATCACTATTCAACACCTCAATCAAAATTTAGCAGGATGAATATATTAGCTTCATACTCTCACAGTTTTCGTATGGATAATAGTATGCCTTATTTCTTATACTCCATTTTTTCCACCACTGTCTCCACTGATTCAAACCATCCGCAGCCTTCACTTTTTTCTCCTTTTTCTTGTACCTTATACATAAACAAAGAACTGTAAAAATCCTTGTACATGTAACCTATCCTCTAACATATTTTATCTATAACACTTAGCCCACATTGATATATACTGTTACTTTTAATTAAATACATATTAAATGTTTTTCTCACAATTAATGGAAAAATAACATACTCAAGGCTATTCTCTTGTAATATTTTTCTTGCATAATGAATATCCGCATATGATAACTCATTTACATCTTCTGGATGACTATGTATTATCCCCGCAAACTCAATATCATCTTTTAACCATTGACCTAAAATTGTATTAATTTTTTCTACATTAGGGACATATCTATTCTGGTTTATATCTGCATTATCATCATAGAAATATTTGCATATTATTCCATTTTTCCTCCCTAACACTCCGCCTGTTTCAGGATGCTGAGCTACAATTGTATCCAATATTTGGTCATATACTTCTTTTGTCATCAAAATATTTCTATTACTCATCACTCCTCTTTTTCACTATCCCCATTACCTCTCTAAACTTCTTTTGTCTTCTATCATTAATATCATCTGCTTTCGTCCGGAATTGTTGATATTCTGTCGGTCTTCCCGCCTCTTCACTCTTATGAAGAAGCTCCTCAATTGCTTTTATCTCTTCCTCTGCGGCCTCTTTATTTACAGAAGACTCTTCTTGATTACACTCTATTTCTAATTTACGGATACGGATTTCAAGCATACGTATATAATTGATTAACAGATCCGTCTTTTCGTTCAGACTTTGCGTATCTACTTCCAGAATATCAATTGACTCTTTCATATTCCATATATTTACATCTTCCTCTGGATCAAAGTCACATGCAATCTCTGGTTCTGTTTTTCTTGGAATGATCATTGCTCGCAACAGTATAAATAGCAGTAATGCATAGGTATGATCTGCTACAAGAGAATCACATCTGTCATACGGCTTCGTACATCCAACGCCAATCTGCCATACAGTTAACATTACAAACATAATAGTTACCCAGCGTAAAATATCCGCTCTGCTTGCAGAATACTTCGATGTACACTTTACCGCAATTGCTGAAAAGACAATATTCACAGCAAGCATTCCCAATAAAATTATAAAGGAAGAGGAATGAAACGCCGACATACCAGAATCCATGTACTGCATATATAAGCTATGGAGTTTCAAAGTAAATCCATCTTCCCCCGCCATACCGAGAAGATTAAATACAATAGCCCAGCAAAAGATTGCTATGATCGCTATCCATATAAATACTAAAATATTATATTTTAGAGAACCTTCTTTTTTAGTAATGCACTGTACAAATGCAGCAATTATTATCGAAAGAAAAATAAACAATATAAATAAATACTGTAATCTGTCTTCAGGCATTTGGAATCTATAGAAATCATTTGTATACTCCGGTTTTTGATACAATGTTAATACATAGATTAATACCATGCTGATAAAGCCTACTAACGCAAGATAACCCTGATAATTTATTTTATTTTCAAATAACGGAAATACAAAAACACCAAGAACAATCACACTGCCTGCACAGCAAATGATTGCCGTATCCGGATGACCTGTGGGAATTGCAATGGCTAACAATATTGCTACAATTGGTAACAAAATGCCTGCGCCTATAATCGTACAGATTCTATACAACGCTGAATTCTTTAACTTTTTTTCATGACTCTTTATGAATTTATCCGCCAACCACTCATATGGGATAAGCATAAGGATGATTCCAAGAACAATACATCCAATGTTTCTATTTATTGCCCACTTGAGAAAATCAGTCTCCACACACTCCCCTGTAGGTTCTAAAATCGGGAGATTACAAAACATCACATATTGACTTGCTATATATACCATCACAGCCAGAATTCCAATTACAATTGCCTTGATCTTATAAGCTCTCGTTGTTATTTGTTCCTTATTATCCATGCATTCTCTCCTTTGTCTTTATCACTCCAGAATCTTCCTCAACTCCCCATAATACCTCCGGCTCACTGGAACCTCTATCTTCCCACACTTTATAGATGTACGGCTTATTTTCGATATATCTGCCATGCGAACCATAAAACTCTGATGCACGCGGACAAATCCATTATTGACCAGTTTCTCCTCAATCTCGGAAATCTTCGAATAAAATGTCATCTCTCCACACCCCAGATGCAAGACGATTTTCCGTCCTCTGCTCTCTACATATTCTATAGATGCAATCGGGATTGTCCTCTTTTTCCGATTGATAATTGTCTCCAAATAACGGTCATTTTCCCTTACTGACTCCACATTATTTTCAACCATATTACACACTCTCTCCTAAATGTTTTATCCTTCGCAAATCTATTTACTTTTACATATATAATCTGTCATTTTTTACATAATAGCACATAAATTTTTGTTTTTTCGCGTTCATGCATAATTGGTACGTATTCCGTCAAAATTGGTTTATTTTCCTGTTTTCACTCCTCTTTTTTGCTCTGCTTATACACCTGATTGATCCCCGTGGATGCAAATCCGGACATAATTCCAACTGAGATCGCCGTAATAATATCTTCCGCTGGAAAGCTTTTCATCACATACATGGCAGGCACCGCAACGATTCCTCCCACGATGCCGACAATCACTGGAATCATTTTATCGCTGATTATTTTGCTTGCCTTACACCCAATCCCAACCAGATAACAGATGATCACAATGGGAAGTACCGTTACATAACTTGAAATATCCATCTTTTCTCCGCAAACATTCTCTTATACTATTTCTATGTCACGTCCGTTCAGATTGACAACAAAACAATCTGCTATTGAGATATTTTCTTATGTAACCGTAGAAAATATATTTGACGCTCATTTCGGACAACTATATAATGAACTTGATTTTAGAAACACCATGAACAACAGCATAGAAATATAAATCTGCAAATTACACATTTCTTGAAAAGGAGATTATAAAAATGATAAAAATAGATTTAATTACCGGATTCTTAGGTTCCGGCAAAACAACTTTTATAAAAAAATACGCCACCTACTTGCTGCAACAGGGAATGAACATCGGCATCCTCGAAAATGATTTTGGAGCCGTGAATGTTGATGCCATGCTGTTGCAGGATATCTTAGGGGATCACTGTACATTGGAAATGGTTGCAGGTGGCTGTGATGCCGACTGCCACCGCCGCCGGTTCAAGACGAAGCTGATCGCTATGGGCATGTGCGGCTACGATCGTGTCCTTGTAGAGCCATCCGGTATCTTCGATATGGACGAATTTTTTGATGCATTACACGAATCCCCCCTCGACCGCTGGTATGAAATCGGAAATGTAATTACCATCGTAGATGCCGATCTGGAACAGACATTATCCGAATCTTCCCGTTATCTTCTCGCGTCACAGGTAGCACAGGCTGGTGCCCTTTTATACAGTCATGTTCAGGAAGTAAGCTCGGAGAAACTTATCTCTACCAAAAACTATGTAGACCAATCCTTTGAGATTCTCCATACTGAAAAGAAACCAACTCCTTCTATTACAATAGAAAAAAACTGGGATGATTTAACCGATGCAGATTTCAAAGCCATCCTTTCCTCTGGCTATCATTCCGCAGATTACGCCAAATTATGGTTTGATGATAAGAAAACATACGACAGCTTATATTTTATGAATATGGATTTCACAGAAGAATTTCTGAAAGAGTCCTGCGAAAAAATCTTAAATGATCCTGCATGTGGAAAAGTATTTCGAATCAAGGGATTTCAGAAACTCTCTGATGGATCGTGGATTTCCCTCAACGTTACGCATCAAAAAACAGAAATTCAGCCAATTCCAAATGGTCAGGCAATCTTAATCGTCATTGGAGAAGGACTGAACCAGGCATCCATTGAAGGGTATTGGGGAAAGTCAAATATTTAATTCTGTTTTCATAATTTCTGCACACCTTTTGCACACCTAAGTGATTTTCAACCATTAAAAAACGGCGGAAACCCCTTGATTCTACGTGGTTTCCGCCAAATAAAAAAGATGCCCAGAGCCGGAATCGAACCAGCGACACGAGGATTTTCAGTCCTCTGCTCTACCAACTGAGCTATCTGGGCATGTATCTTATGTAATTAGTAGCGGGGACAGGATTTGAACCTATGACCTTCGGGTTATGAGCCCGACGAGCTTCCAGACTGCTCCACCCCGCGATATTAAATTATTCCTAAATAGGAAAAGTGGGCGGAGGTGGATTCGAACCACCGAAGCATAAAGCAGCAGATTTACAGTCTGTCCCCTTTGGCCACTCGGGAATCCGCCCAAATTTTTAAACTGATAAGCCGATGATCGGACTCGAACCGATAACCTGCTGATTACAAATCAGCTGCTCTGCCAATTGAGCCACATCGGCATATACGATGCTGTCATCAATCAGTTTAAGTGGGACCTATAGGGCTCGAACCTATGACCCTCTGCTTGTAAGGCAGATGCTCTCCCAGCTGAGCTAAGATCCCATATAT
>ERZ791905.72-NODE-72-length-127213-cov-19.410906_pt1 | contig 127213 bp, 129 predicted proteins | sample MGYA00510147_ERZ791905 | MGnify/ENA primary metagenome ERZ791905 (study PRJEB30046, sample SAMN00792084) | human gut metagenome | study: EMG produced TPA metagenomics assembly of the A metagenome-wide association study of gut microbiota in type 2...
TTAGAGCAACCGGCTCATAACCGGTCGGTCCTGGGTTCGAGTCCCCGAAGGTCCACTTTTATTTTAAATTTATTTGGCCCAATGGCTCAGTTGGTTAGAGCGCCGCCCTGTCACGGCGGAGGTCGCGGGTTCGAGTCCCGCTTGGGTCGTTTCAAATGGGATCTTAGCTCAGCTGGGAGAGCATCTGCCTTACAAGCAGAGGGTCACAGGTTCGAGCCCTGTAGGTCCCATATGCCCGCGTGGCGGAACTGGCAGACGCGCAGGACTTAAAATCCTGTTGTGGTGACACAGTACCGGTTCGATTCCGGTCGCGGGCATTCATACCGATGGTATGTAATAATTTAATATGTGCGTGTAGCTCAGCTGGATAGAGCACTTGGCTACGGACCAAGGTGTCGGGAGTTCGAATCTTCTCACGCACGTGGAAAAAGGACTTTGAATCTTTGTTTAGCAGAGATTTAGGGTCTTTTTATTTTATAAAAAAGGTGGCACAGGTATGATACAGGATATTGCACCAATGAAATTTCACAATGAATATCAACAGAGAGAATGCCGGGATACGGATATCGTATTTTTATTTTCGGAAAATAAACTCCTGGTAAAAAACAATTCTAAAATCAGTTTCTTCTATATAAAAGAGTTGACAAAAGAACTTACGAAAGGAACAGAACAAAAGGCTGACGGATTCGGTAGCAAAAGATTGCAATATCTGTTTTCTATTGATGATGTACAGTATTATCTACTGAAAGTATGGTCAAAGGAAGAAGCAGAAAAAGAGGTAGTAAAGCAGATTGATGAACAGGTCGATAGGCAGAGCAAAAAGCAGAATGATGATATTGGATATATGGAATGGGTAACAATTCGCAGCCTGCGGGAAACAGTTTCAAAGAAAGATTGTTTTGCTGCGGCAACGGCATATCATTTGTACGTGTGGTATCGGGATAACCGTTATTGTGGCAGATGCGGAAAGGAATTGCAGCCGGATACGAAGGAGCGGATGATGCGTTGTGCATGCTGTGGCAATATGGTTTATCCGAAAATTGCTCCGGCAGTAATTGTGGGAGTAATATACGATAATAAAATATTGATGACAAAATATTCAGACAGGGAATATAAGAAATACGCATTGATTGCAGGTTTTACAGAAATTGGCGAAACTGCGGAAGAGACAGTTCGCAGGGAAGTCATGGAAGAAGTAGGATTGAAAGTAAAGGATATTGTATACTATAAGAGTCAGCCATGGGGCTTTGATTCCAATCTTCTGATGGGATTTTATGCCAGAGTGGAAGGAACAGATGCCATTACTTTAGATAAGAATGAACTTTCACTGGCTGAATGGGTACCAAGAGAACAGGTTGCAGGCATGGATGATAAAATCAGTCTTACCAGGGAGATGATGGAGAATTTCTATCAGAATGGCGAAAAATGTTTGCAATAACTACATTTTCTTGACAGTTTTGCATAAAAAATATATGATATAGAAGTGAAAAATCTTTTCAGAGAGGACTGATTTATTAATGAAGAATGAGAGTAAAAAGGCGAATGCAAAGCTTACATCAGTTCTTGCAGCAGTGCTTATTATAGTAGTAGCCATTGTAGCGGTAATTGCTGTAAAGACAAAGGATAGTGGAAGTCTTGGAACTTATTCATGTGAAATTATGTCAAGCGATAATTCATCGACTGTTTTTGAAATTACATTTAATGAAAAGAATAATACTTATAAAGAGAATATCAGTGTGGGAGACAAGGCAGTAGAGCTGGCATCAGGAACATTTGTCATGGATGGAAATAAGCTTACACTGACCTCCGATGGTGGCGATGTACAGAATCTTGTAAAACAGGGAAAATACCTGATTGCAAAAGATTATTTATATGAAGGTGAGATACCGGATGGAGATACTTTTGATGCTACCTGTACATTTAAGAATAGTAATAATGTGGTATATTCCATTACCTTTAAAGCGGATGGAACTTATGTACAGGATGATAATGGAGATGTATCGGAAGGAACTTATACGCGTGACGGAGACTGGATTAAACGTGAGAGCAGTTCTGGCACAAGCGTAGGAATTGATTATTTGATTTATAGCGGAAGAATAACTAATTCCTACTATATAAAAAAATAAAACAAAAAAGTAATGGAATAGAAGAGTTGAGGAAAATAAATGTCAAGAGAGGAATTTCTAACAGAATTAAGAAAGGCTTTGCAGGGAAGGGTAAGCCAGCAGGCGGTGAATGATAATCTCCGCTATTATGAAGAATATATTCTTACAGAATCTCATAAAGGAAAGACGGAGGCTGAAGTAATTGCAGAATTAGGAAATCCAAGACTTCTTGCAAAAAGCATAATTGATGCAGAAAATGCAACGGCAGAGAAAACTACAGCAGAACCACAAAAGGGAATGGATGGGCAGGAAACAGCTTCCGGAGAGTATTCTTTTAAGAAGATTAAAATTCGAATCTGGCTTATATTAGCGGCAGTATTTCTGTTTGTAATTTTGCTTATAATTCTGCTTGCACAGGTAGTTGCATTTTTACTTCCGGTTCTGCTTCCGGTAGCAATCATTTTCTTTTTATTTATAGCAATGGGTATGAACAAAAGATTTTAATAAGCAAGTATAATAAAGTAATTTTAATATAGAAATAACAGAGGAATTGGTGTTATGGCAATGATTAAGGTCCCGGCAGGGAAATGCTTTATCAAGCATGGAACAGCGGTAAATGCACTGTATATGGTAATTCATGGAACAGTGAGACAGGTGTCTAAGCTGGAAGAAGTGCAGATTGGAAGCGGTAATATAATAGGTCTGATGGATTGTGCAGAAGAAGAATATATAGCAGATTATGTGGCAGCGGATGATGTAACACTTTATCCGTTTCATTATCATGCTCCGGAGGACTTTGGTAAGATATTTATCAGTCAGCCGAAATATGCAGCAGCATTTTTATCTGTGGCAATTCGTGAGGCAGACCATATGCTTGGACGAAACCAGAGATTTCAAAACAGTACAGAAAAATATTATAGCTTTGCACTGGCAATGTATCAGAAATATCAGGAGTTATGTAGAAAATATTGCATTCAGGAGAAAAGTTTCCGGAGAATAGAGAGCCTGCAGCCTTATGTAAGAACCAATATGGCACCGAAATGGGAAGCGGATTATTTCCATGAACTGGCAGAACTTGGGAATAGTGGAACTATGGATTTCTTTCAGCAGAAAGAGGATTTGCTGACGGGACAGATTATGCAGGCAGCAAGAGCTATGTGCAAAGCGGTAAGAGAGATTGACCATGCAAAAGAATATTTACAGGAGCATGTAAATCTGTATCTGGATACCAATCGAATGGATTTATTACAGCTTTATTTTGACATGGCAGCCCGTGCAGCAGCAAGTGGAGCTGACATCGAGGAAATACGACAGGCAATAGAGCCATTGTTACAGTTTATCAAGGACAACCGTCTGGGAGATGCAGGAGAACGGGACAAACGAATTACGGAATATCAGACTTATGATTTTAGCAATATAAAGATAAAGGCAGATGCAATATATAACTTTGCAGGAGAACTGATTGGTGAAGTACCAAAGCCGCAGGCAGAGGATAAGCTGGTTCAGGGAACGGAAGATTTACTGGAACAGGAATATGCGGAAACCGATGGAGAAGAGGAAGAAGAAACAGAGGACTGTCTGGTACATATCTTAGAATATGCAGGAGTGGCAGCAGAGGATGTACATAAAATTCGAAGCAAAATGCATGAATATGATGCAATTCCGGATAATTTTGATAATGATGAGAAAACGAGAAAACTTCGGAAAGAGTTGACAGCATTATTCTATGCTACTTATAAAAATGTATTTAAGCATGCCATGAAAGATGCGGATGACCTAGACCCGGTTATTCAGATGTTTTTGAATTTTGGATTTATGGATGTGGGAATGGTAGGAGAAGATACCGCTAATGAACTTTATGATTTGACAGATAAACTGTTCAAGTGTAAAAGCGACCATGTCTATACCATGTTTGAGTGGCTAAAGAGCATCTATGAAGGAAAGAATGAACCAAGCCGGAATGAATTTGACCTGGATTATAATGGATATCTGGCAGAGCAGAAGCGGATGGGTAAGCTGGATGCAGCAGGAATGGAGCGGTTGAAAACAGACTGCTGGGAAAAGACCAAATATGAGATGAATAATATGTTTGTGTCAACGAACCGGGCAACTTATGGAAAAGTAAGTACCTTCTGTCCGATTCTGAGCAAGCATGACATGGTGCAGGAAGCAGAGAAGATGCTGGTGACTGCAGAGCGGATTGAGGAGGCAATCAAAAAAGTCCGTGAAGTTGATTATTCGTTGTTCTACCGTGAAGTGATTTTTTCAGATCCGATGCATGGTGTAAATGCTGAACCGGTGCAAAAAGAAGTATTTCCAGATGTTATTCTGATGCCGAATGTGGGAATGAAAGCAATGATGTGGCAGGAGACTGCCGGAGTAAAACGTGATACATCCGCCCGATTTGTTTTCCCGGTTATGACTATCTACAGCCTGCAGGATATGATGATAGAGACCTGCGGAAGATTCCGTTGGGAAATGTGCCGTAAGATACAGGGAATGCGTTGGAATGATATTACAGAGAAATCCCTAACTTCAGAATATTGTGATTATATCCAGTACTATCGGAAAAACCGTGATTTATCCACAGAGGCAAAGGAGAAGATTAAGAATACACTCTGGAAGTCAAAGAATAACTATCGTGAAGTATTTATTTCTGATTATATCGGATGGATTAAATACGAGGCAGGCGGCAGTTTCCGCCTGAACCGTGTAGCAAGGGATATTCTGTTCCGTTATTGTCCGTTTGCCAAGAAATACAGGGATGCATTAGAGGCAAACCCGATGTATCAGGATATGATTAGCCGGTTTAAAATATTCCAGGAACGTAAACTGCGTCATATCGATGGATTCCGTACCAGATATGAGAAGAACGGCGGCGAGATGAATATGGAACTGCAGGAAAATATGAATTTCTATAATATGTAAAGAACAATAACTACGAGAAATACGTTTTGCGAGCTACTCGCGTAAATAAGAAAGCCACATGAATCTTAGGATTCCTGTGGCTTTCTTGAGGGGAGTATAAATAATTAATAAGGGGTATAACTGTATAAAAAAACAATTCTTATACGAAAAAAATTATAATATAAAAGTTTTTAAAATGCAATGCAAATGAGAATAATAATAAGAAATTAAGAAATAATATCACTGTATCAGAGAATCAAAAGAAAAAGTATCTGATAAAAAAAGGAGGCGATATTATGGCAAAAAATGCAGATAATGCAAAAAACAAAACAAGCAATGTAAACCGCACAATGAATGCTGATAATGATTTTGAAAATGCGGATAACAAAACCGGCAACAAAGCAGGCAATAAGACCAGCAACAGAAGTGATAATAAGGCGGATAACAAGACATCCAACAAATGTAATTACTAGGTCAATCTTATTGAAAAACTGCATATATTAAAATAAGAAACAGATTACAAGGAACACTTTGTAATCTGTTTTTTTATAGCAGAAAAAGTCAGGAGATTTTTGGGGGAGATGGCATATGAGATTTACGGCTATCAGTGTAGCGGAATTATGGAAACTAAAAGATGATCCACAGATATATATTGTTGATTTGAGAAGCAGGGAGGATTTTCAGGTATTTCATTTGAGAAATGCCCATTGTTATCCTTATGATGAGATAGAACACTGGGAGCATAAGCTGCCGAAAAATCGCAAGATACTGCTGTGTTGTGAGTATGGAAATACAAGTATGTATGCAGCAAAAAGACTGACGCGGCAGGGATATCAGATATATACTCTGATTGGAGGCCTAAATGCACTAAATGGATAGAAAAGAACATTGACAGTGTCATTTAGAACAGATAAGATAGTAGTGATAATGGAGAAAGAACATATGAAAACATACGAATTAACAGTGCCATGTCATTTTGGCTTAGAATCAGTTTTGAAAAAAGAAATATATGATCTGGGATATGAAATCTCAGAGGTGGAAGATGGAAGAGTGACTTTCATTGGTGATGCAGAGGCAATCTGCCGTGCAAATATTTTCCTGCGTACAACGGAGCGTGTGCTGCTTCGGGTAGGAAAATTTAAAGCGGAGACATTTGATGAATTATTTGAAGGAATCAAGGCACTTCCATGGGAAGAGTATATTCCGGAAAATGGTAAATTCTGGGTCACCAAGGCTTCTTCCATAAAGAGTAAATTGTTCAGTCCGTCAGACATCCAGTCTATTGTTAAGAAGGCAATGGTAGAACGGCTGAAACAGAAATATCATACCAATTGGTTTGAAGAAAGTGGTGCATCCTATCCGGTACGAATTTTCCTGTTGAAGGATGAAGTAATGGCAGCATTAGATACCTCCGGAGAATCTTTACATAAGAGAGGCTACCGGACTCTTACCAGTAAGGCACCAATCACAGAGACCCTTGCAGCAGCATTGATAATGCTGACACCATGGAATAAGGACAGAATTTTAGTAGATCCATTCTGCGGAAGTGGAACATTTCCGATTGAAGCAGCAATGATTGCAGCCAATATAGCACCGGGCATGAACCGTAGTTTCCTAGCAGAGCAGTGGACAAACCTGATACCGCGTCAGCTCTGGTACGATACAGTAAATGAAGCCCAGGAAATGGTGGATACCGATATTAAGGTGGATATCCAGGGATATGATATTGATGAAGAAATTGTGCGTGCAGCAAGAGAAAATGCAAAGCGTGCCGGTGTGGATGGCATGATTCATTTCCAGCAGAGACCGGTAAGCCAGTTGAACCATCCGAAAAAATACGGTTTTATCATATCCAATCCGCCATATGGTGAGCGATTGGAAGAAAAGGCGGCATTGCCGGAATTATACCAGACAATTGGTGAGGCATACAGAAGGCTGGATTCATGGTCTATGTACCTGATTACCAGCTATGAGAATGCACCAAAGGATATCGGAAGAAAACCGGATAAAAACCGCAAGATTTATAATGGAATGTTAAAGACATATTTCTATCAGTTCATGGGACCGAAGCCACCAAAACGGAAAGGGACAAAAGAGTGAGGGAAAAAGTACGTTATTCTAAGAGATATGTAGTATTCACGTTACTTTTAGTTCTTGCATTGATACTGAAATTTGCCAATTTTAAGGGTGTAACCGAAGAAATCGGACAGTTCCGTGGTGCAGATTTGCAGAGCAGCGACTGGAACCCTCTGATTGCAAAAAGCATCAATGAGAAGAATCTTACGGTAGCGATTGATAATAAAGTATATACCAACAAGGACAATGGAATCTATATGGATGAAAATCTGAATCTGATGGTACCATTGGACTTGATCCGGGACAGTTATAACTGCAGCGTGCATCTTTACGATGACACGGCTCTTTTGATAGAAAAATATTCAGACAGCTTGTGGATGAGCTTAGATGACCGGGAAGTACAGATAAATGATGAGAAGGAGAAATTTTCTTCTACATTGACACGGATTGATGACCGTTATTATGTGCCGGCAGAGGTCATTGCCTCGAAGCTTGGTTATTCTTATGCATGGGATGTTAATAAAAATGAAGCAGTGGTGGTGAATACTTCTTCTGAGACAAGCATTCTGCCATCTCATTATGACTTGCGGGAGAAAGGAAGAGCACCGCAGGTGAAGAACCAGGGAAATAAGGGAACCTGCTGGGCTGCATCTTCTCTGGCAGCACTGGAATCCATGCTGCTTCCGGAAGAAAATGATATATTTTCCACCGATAACATGAGTCTTGGAAACAGTTTTGGCTTAGGACAGAATGATGGTGGGGAGTATACTATGAGTCTGGCATATCTGACTGCATGGCAGGGTCCTGTATTGGAAAAGGACGACCCATATGACGGTGAGCTGACAAAGAATTTAGCTCCGGTCAAACATGTGCAGGAAGCACAGATTATTGAAAGCAAGGATTTGGAGAAGATTAAAGAGGCAGTTTTTAAATATGGTGCAGTCGAGACTTCTATTTACAGTACATTGCAGAATGTCAACAGCCGTTCCGAATATTTTAATCAGGAGACCAATTCTTATTGCTATGTTGGTTCAGAAAAGCCGAATCATGATGTGGCGATTATTGGCTGGGATGACAGTTATGCGAAAGAGAATTTCCCGGGAGATTTAGAGGGAGACGGTGCATTTATCTGCCAGAACAGCTGGGGAAAAGATTTTGGAGACAATGGAGTATTCTATGTCTCTTATTATGATACCAATGTAGGAATTCACAATCTGGTTTATACCGGAGTAGAAGATACCGATAATTATGATATGATTTATCAGTCCGATTTATGTGGCTGGGTCGGTCAGCTGGGATACAACCGTGATACCATTTATGGAGCAAATGTATATACAGCGGAAAGCAATGAAAATTTAGAGGCAGCAGGCTTCTATGCAACCGGGAAAAATACGGAATATGAAGTATATGTAGTAAAGGACTATGATGGAAGGGAAAGTCTGTCCAAACGGCAGAAAGTAGCTTCCGGAAAGTTTGATAATGCAGGTTTCTATACCGTTACTTTTGATAAGAAAATTGCAGTGAACAAGGGAGAAAAATTTGCCATTGTACTGATGATAAAGACTCCGGATTCCGTGCATCCAATGGCAATTGAATATAAGGCAGATGAATCAACCAGAAACGTAGATCTTTCCGATGGAGAGGGATATATCAGTACCAACGGCAAAAACTGGGAAAATGTAGAAGAAACCCAGTCTGCAAATCTTTGTATAAAAGCATATGCAAAAGAAAGGTAAGTCAGAGCGGGATGGAAGAGAAAGTTATTAAAGCAGCTACCGTGATTATTACTGCCATAAGCATTATTGTGGCAGGAACGCTGCTGTTTTTTCCACAACTTCATATCCGGGCAGAGGAAAACAGGGAACTTCGGGCACAGGAAGCCATCGAGCGCAAGGAAAATATGGATGCGCTGGAAATGCTGCAGTATAATACGGCAAATGTAGACAGCCAGGAGGGCATCAGCTTTGACCAGCAGCTTCGTATTGCGTTACCGGAAAATGTGACACCGGAAGATGTCAGCGTAGAAAATGACTATCTGACCCAGACCATTATCATTAAAATTCCGGGAGCAGATGAGAATTATCTTTATAACTATCCCATGATAGGAAAGAGCTATCATATAGATAATCTGACTTATGAAAGTGAGCCGGAATATGGTGTAATTGAGATCTCTTTAGATAGTGTGGTGGAATTACAAAAGACATCTGACGAGCATTATATTTATATGGATTTTTTGACACCACATGAAGTCTATGATAAAGTTGTGGTAATAGATGCAGGACATGGTGGAAATGCACCGGGAGCTACAAAGCAGGGCATTAATGAGAAAGATATTGACCTTGCTATAGTGCTTAAAGTAAAGGAATTATTTGATGAAGCAGGAGATGAGAGCGTCGGAGTCTACTATACGAGAACGGATGACAGCAATCCAAGTCTTGAACAGCGTGTAGATATGGCAAACAAAGCCGGGGCAGACCTCTTTATCAGCGTACATAATAATTCTACCAAGAGCGGAAGAATGTCCAGTATCAACGGAACAGCAGTCATGTATGATGAAGAGAAGGCATCTGAGGAAAATGGAAGTATGCAGTTAGCCCAGATTTGCTTAGAAGAAATGACAGCGGCGTTAGGAAGTACCAGTAAGGGAATTGTAAAAGGACATGAGATTTATATTATACGAACAGCAGAGATGCCGGTAGCATTGATAGAAGTAGGCTTTATGACCAATCAGGATGAACTGAACCGGTTGAATGATGAAGCATATCAGAAAGAGGCAGCGCAGGCAATTTATAATGCGATTTACCGGGCATTCCAGGAGGGATATTAAGATGAATAAAATAATATTTGCAACAGGAAACAAGGATAAGATGAAAGAAATCCGCATGATTTTATCGGATCTTGATGTAGAGATTCTTTCTATGAAAGAAGCCGGAATCAGCGTGGATATTGAAGAAAATGGAACTACTTTTGAAGAAAATGCACTGATTAAGGCAAAGGCTGTGGCAGCATATACAGATGCTATTGTTTTAGCTGATGATTCTGGTCTGGAAATTGATTATCTGAATAAGGAACCGGGTGTATATTCCGCCCGTTATATGGGAGAAGATACCTCTTATACCATAAAAAACCAGAATCTTTTGGATCGTCTGAATGGAGTACCAAAGGAACAGCGGACCGCACGCTTTGTATGTGCAATTGCGGCTGCATTACCGGATAAAGAAACACTGGTAACCCGTGAGACAATTGAGGGATATATTGGATTTGAGCCTCAGGGTGAAAATGGATTTGGCTATGATCCAATCTTTTATGTGGATGAATATAACTGTTCCACAGCAAGCTTGCCACCGGATAAGAAGAATGAAATGAGTCATCGTGGAAAAGCATTACGCGCAATGAAAGAAGCACTCATGGAAAAGGTTTATCATAAAGGAAGATAAAAGATGAGAGTATTGATAGTAAGTGATACCCATAAGAAACATGCAAATCTGATAACGATTATGGAAAAAGAAAGACCTTTTGACCGTATGATTCATCTGGGAGATGCAGAAGGTTATGAGGACTATATTGCGGAACTGGCAGGATGTCCACTGGACATTGTGGCAGGAAATAATGACTTTTTCTCTGAACTTCCGAAAGAAAAGGAAATTGAAATCGGAGGATTAAAGGCATTGATTACCCATGGACACTACTATTATGTTTCTGCCGGTCTGGAGGATATCAAGAAAGAGGCAAGGGGAAGAGGCATGGATATTGTAATGTTCGGACACACCCACAGACCGCTTATAGAAAAAGATCATGGTGTAGTGGCATTGAATCCGGGCAGCACATCATATCCTCGTCAGGATGGTCATCTGCCGTCTTATATTGTGATGGAAATAGACGCAAATGGTACTCCGGACTATCAGCTCAAATATCTTTCTGAAGAAGAAAAAAAACAAAAACCTTTATAAATTGGGGCAAGATTCGGAGTTGTAAAAATTTTTTGAAAAAATTTGGTAAGTTGTAAAATTGAAGTTAACAAGAGAAATTAATCTCATGTTGGCTTCAATTTTTTTTATGCCAAGAGCAGCATGTAGATGATTTTCTACATGCTGCTCTTGTTGGTTTAGGAGGAAAAACTATGGCAAGAAAACTGCGCCGCTTAACTTATGAAGACCGTTTAATACTTGAAAATATGCTTAAACAGGATACACCACTTGTAAAAATAGCGGAGGAAGTTGGTGTAACTAGGCAGTGTATTTACAAAGAACTTCAAAGAAATGGAAAATTAGAAAATAGAAGAAACTACAATGCTGACGAGGCTCAGAAACGTCTGCTTGCAAAGTGCTGATGTTAAAAAATATCAATACAACTTAAAACAATTATTTATTTCTTAGTTATAAAAAGTAGGACAAATGAAAAGGAGAACTTAGATGCTGCAGATTATAAAAGAATTAGGAAATATGAAGGGACATTCGGATGTTGAAATCATCGAACTCGAAGAATTAGGGCGTGTATCATTAAGCGGCTGGAATGGAGAAGAGTATTGCCGATGCTGGAAATGCAATGAAGATGGATATGAAAAAGAAAAAGGTAGTACAAGCTTCTGTTTAAAACCTAAATATGAACCAGATAGTATTGATGAAGAAACAGGAGAAGTACTCAGCTGGAATCGAATAGGCTTCGAATTGAAAATGTAGGACAAAATAGAAGCTCCCGTACCCCAGCAGGTAGAGGGACGGGCACTGTGAAATAGAATGGAAGCTCCATTGTCAGTCGGTGCCTATGATGTCGCTGGTTCGAATCCAGCCGGGAGCATTAAGCAATTGTGCTTAGTAATAAAAAAGCCGTACCGAAATCCGGTACGCAAGGAGGGTCATATGGTAACAATAACAATCAGTAACTTAAAAGGTGGTGTTGGCAAAACTACATCAGCTGTAAACATTGCCTGGTCACTTGCTTACGAAGGAAAGCATGTATTAGTGGTGGACGCAGATCCACAATGCAATCTTACTCCTTTTTTCCAGCGGGATAATTCAAAGAGTCATACTATTGCAGATTTACTGGAAAAGCCGGAGAACTTCAGAAGTTGTATCTGTAGAAGTCGAATGAAGAACGTGGATATCATTAAAGGGTGCCCAGAAGTATTAGAAGCGGGAGAAGAAGAGGAAGCAGCATTATACAAAGCATTTCTCAATATCCAAAAAGAAAAGCGTGATGAATATGACTATATGATAATAGACACCCGTCCATCCTTTGGTGGATTGACAGAAGCTTCCATATATGCTGCAGATATACTTCTTACGCCGGTCTGTCTGGACAACTTCTGCAGGGATAATCTGACATTAGTGGACACTTACCTTGATTCCATACCGGAAAGGGTGCGCCCAGTATGGAAGGTATTTACTAATAAAGTGATTCCAAATCGTAAAGTTCAGAGGGTCATTTTTGAAGACCTTTATTCAAAACATGATTATCCAATAATAGAATCATGTATCAGAAGCTCTGAAACTGTAAATACAGCTCTACAGTTATACAAACCGATACAGAAGCATAGAAGTGGATGCCCTGTTTGTGTAGATTACATAAATCTTACTGATGAAATCAAAAACATTGCGATTGAAAGGAGTGATGCGTAATGGCAACTCTTGGAGCTATGTTCGCCAACACAGGCGTAAAAAAAGCAGAGACACCGCCACAGAGAGTAACAAAGTGGATTCATTATACAAAGCTGAAAGACAATGCAGCACAGTATTGTAATGAAAGAGATAAGGACGAGATAATTGCACTTGCCGGATTGATTGATGCAGATAATGGTGTCTTGCAGCAAATATTGGTTCGCAAAATAAAAAACGACCAATATGAAATCATTGCAGGACATAAAAGACGAAGAGCATGTAAATATCTGGTTGAAGAAGAAGGCAAGAAACAATATGCATTCGTACCATGCTATGTCGAAAATATAAGTGATGTAAAGGCAGAATTCCAATTGTATTCATCTAACAGCCACCATATAAAAACAGAGTATGAAAAATTGCATGAATTGGAACGTATGAAATATCTGATCGAGACATATCCAGAGGAGTTTCCGGACATACAAACAGGAAGAATGGTGGAAAAACTTGCTGCACAGATGAAAATGAATAAAACCACTGTTGGCGAATATCTTACCATTTCCAAAAACCTTGGAGAAAATGCAAGGACTGCATTTGAGGATGGAACAATAAAGAAAAGTGCTGCAGTTGAAATGGCGGCACTTCCGGAAAAAGAACAGGATGCATTATTAAGTGCAGGAGTAACAGCACAGAAAGATATAAAAGCATATAAGGAAGAATGCTTAGAACCATCAGAGGAAGATATACGGCTTTTTTACGAACACTATATTCAGAATCATGATAAAAACAGAGCCGAATTAAAAGAATATCTTATCCGTTCATATGGGAAAAGACATTCGTGTGGAACGGGTGGAGTAATTGATTTTGATTGCTCACCAAAAGGAATTAAATTAGGAAAAAGTAGGGAAATTAGTTGGACTAAATTTATTAATAAGATTAATGAATACTACCCAGTACATGAAAAAGAAGAAACTGTAAGGGTAAAAGAAAAGATAACAGATGCAAAGCGTATTAACGTACCGGATTCCGGTAGACGCAATGAAACAGAAAATATCATTCCAGGACAGCTTTGCGTAACGGATGTTGATATGAATGTAGAAGAAGATATACCGGTAGAAGACAAGGAGGAATACACACCGAAGTATTTTCTTAACGAACAAATTGAAAAATTGGGGAAAATGGAAAAGGCTGCAGCACTTGCTCCAACAGTACTTCAATCGACTATAAAAACATTGGAAAGACAAAGGACGATTGTAAAAGCACTTACAGCTTTTTCGGCAAATACAGAAACTGCCAACATCAAAGAAAAAACTGTGAAACTGATGCAGCCAGAACTTCCAAGATTCCATAACACAGAAGAGCGCAGGGAATGGCTTGAAAACTACAAAGACTGGGGTGTCTGGTACACAGATAATAGAATTGGAGTAACTTATTATAAATATGAGTTCCCCGACACAACAGTATTAATTGTAGAAGAGTATAAATCAGAATATTCAAAAGATGGTAATGCTTTTTTTCACTTGGTTGGTGGACCAAAGCAAAGAGAAAAGAACAGCTATGGAGTACCCAGATATCCATATCATGAACGGTATTGCAGACATTCTGACAGCACTACAGAACTGTTAGAGTTTTTAAAGGCAATATAGAAGTAATCAGGATCCTTCGCATGCATCTGGGAAGCAGTATCCCAGATGCATGGCGTATCCGCAAAGGAAAAGAATCTTTTTGTACTGGAATCCGGTACAACATATGACCCCATCCCGGCTGCGGTATACTGCGGTCGGGATACATAAGGCTCAAAAGGAGTAGCGGTTTTATGGAAATGAAAATGACAAAGATGACAGAGGACAGAGTAAAAAACATCCTTCGATTCCGGAATTCTAAATTAAAAAATATACATCAAAAAATGATATCCCTCTATGAGGATGCAAATGATACTGATTCAGTGCTGGAGACAGTGGCACTGCCGGCTCAAAACATAAGCGGAATGCCAGGAGCAAGGGGAGAACACAAAGACCTCGGAAATGTGCTAATCAATTATCAAAACGAGCTTTACCGGAGAAATGCCGAGATTCGGGAAATGATGTGGGCACTTTCACAAGAAGAGCAATCGATAAACCGGGTGTGGGCTTGCTTCCATGTACTTGAAGAACCTTATTATGACATCATCCGGCGCTTATATGTTGTCGGAGAATTGTATCAAACGGTAGAGCATGAAAGCGGATTGACACACAGTTATTTTGATAAAAAAAGGATGGAAGGCTTGCAGCTTATTATTGAATATTATGAAAGCGGCGAAAGCATATCAAACCTCATGTACAAATATCGAAATAAAAAAAAGAGTAGCAAAAAGGAAAAGAAAAAGATGCAGAATAGCTTTCAGCAATTAAGTCTGGAAGATTTAATGAAGGGAGATAACAAATAGGATGAATGAAATGGTAAAAAAAATGCTTAAGGATTCTGAAAAAGAGTATGAAAGAATTGTTAATGCTTCCTATGCCCTAAAAAAAGGCGAAATATCAGGTGATGATTTTAACCGGATAAATGATGGAGCGTTAAGCAATGTTGATAATATTATAAGCAAATATAAGCACAAAGAAACCATGAAAAATAAAATACATCAGAAGAAACCGAGAAGTCCAAAATTATAAAAGGAGGTGTTCTAACAATGCAGGATGTTGTAAGGATATTAACACCAGTAGCTATTTTTTTTGCAGGCACTTTATATCTTGCTCTTATGAGAAATATTATGGAAGAACCGAGTGAAACAAATATAACTGTAGAAGAACTTATACGAAGAGAGTACGGAGATTGTGCTTTTTTCGATGATAAAACATTTATATCTGATGGAAAGCTGTATAGATATAAGTACGATAAAGATGGTCGGCTTCATGTTTTTTATGAAGAGGATGTTAAAGAAAAACAAATAGAGAGGAGAAATGATAATGAAATGGATATCAGTAAATGAAAAGTTACCGCCAGAACCGGTTAGACAGGTAAATACTTTGGATAAGATAATGGCAGCTATTGAGGCAGAAGAACTTGTTGAATATCTGGTAATAATTGATGGAGCTAAGAAGGCAACCACCTTATATTATACCGGAGATGGAGAATTTTTCGATGCGGTAACACAAGACCTTTATCCAGTAATTGCATGGAAAAAGTTGCCAGGTGTTCCTGATAGTTATGTAGAAAAATCTTTAGTAAACCAAGAAACAGAGATAATTGAAAATAAATCTGAAGAAACTGGGAAGGAAGAATATTTTAGTGATAAAGAATATGAAAAGAAGCAGTTGTTCGATTTAAGTCTAATGATTGGTTGCTTAATAATCAGATGGATAACTAAATATTATAGTGTAAGTCTAATTTGTGACTGCTTCATGGTGATAGTTATAATTGATTTTTTGACCAATAAAATTATTTACCAACAAAGGAAGAAACGAAAATGAAGATAATAAAAGTATCTACAGATTTGAAAATAGAGGAATGTGATTTTCTGAAAATGAATTATCAGGAGCAATTAAAGATAGTAAATAAACTTATTGGTAATGATTGCAGCGACTATGAAATTGTTTATCCGGTAAGGCTTTATACCGAACTTGGAATGAGTAATAACCCGGATATAGAACCGAATAAAAGTGTATGCATGTTGGTGGATGAAGAAGGATTATCCAAGGGCATTGATATAAATATAGTAGGAAGCTATCTTTATCGAACCGATTTGCATGGAAATCCAATAGCAGGGAACGTTGTATTTGCTGGATTGACCAGACGAGACGGAGTTCTTCAAATATCTGCTCTTCAGGATGACACTGAAAAGGAGCTTATGTTAAAGTTGACATATTTGATAATATCGTTCAACTGGTTATTAAATCCTTAAGGACGGAAAAGGGAACCCGGTATATCTGGATGAACTTGAATCAGACAGAGATAACATGAACACAGAAATTTTTCCGGATAAAGTAGAGAATAAACGAAGGCAATTAAAAGTGGTGATAAAGATGAATGGTATTTCGCATAGTGAAGAAACTGGAACAGAAAACGAAGAAACCGAAACTGGACTTGAATTTACAAGAAAAGATGAAATAGTATTTGTTTTGTATGGAATTTTTGTATTCATAATGAGTTATCCAGTAGGCAAGATATTTATAAGAGAAGAAGAGCATCCGCTTTTGGAATTGGCATTTGGTTCCGCAGGAACAAAAGTTCTAACTGCTATAGGAAGATTCATAATGGGATATATGTGTATTACTATCGTAGTTGGAGGAATTTTATTAATTATATTATTAATAACATTAATCATAGAAAAGAGGGAAAAAGGTTGAACCACATACCATTTTGGGAGCATCTTTTAACGGAAAGGTAATCAATATGATAGAGAGATTATTACATTGGATTCTAAGAAGCAGAATTAAGAGCTGCAAACATTGTTGTATATGGTGTGAATATTACAACGAGTGCAGGTGGGATAAAATAATATAATTTGAACATAGGAAGGTTAATACTAATGGATGATAGCTATATTGTAAAAGGGATTGCTACAGGGGTTATTTCTTATGTAGTGGCATTGCATTTTGGTATCTGGATTGGAGTGGCTACATTTTTATTCTGTTTCTTAATTTATAAAAATGAATAGTTATATTTCTTTTGATATAAAGCTAATAATTTTTAAAAACAGAAATATTGAAATAACGATTAATAGGAAGGATGTTGCAATATTTGTCAATGATAAGCAGGAAATAAGTAAAGCAATATAAAAAATAAGAAGTATATATAGGATAGCAGCTATAAAAAATAATGTGAGAATATAACCTATAAAATCTGTTACAAAAAGAAGTTTATTTTTGTATTGATGTCTGGAGTTACGGTAAAAGAATCCTCTTTTCTTTAAACCTAGTTTTTTACAAGATTTATCATATTCTAAATCGATATATCTGCATAATGCGTTGAAAGTTTTTTGAGAAGGAAAGTGATAACAATTGTAATAAACTTCAAGCAATTTTCCATCAGCTAAGTTTTTGTTGGCGGAGATGATAGAGAAAGCATTACTTAAAGTGCCCATGTTTAGTTTTTGATAAAGTATGGGTTCAAGCAAGTTGAAAAGAGGGAAAAGTAATTTGTCATGTCTTTCTTTAACAAAAGATATAGAGGTCTCATTTTTGAAAATGTATAAGGAAATAATTGCTGTCAGAATGATACCAACAAAATTTAATGGGTCAATATTATTTTTTGAAGCGAAAAATTCATAAATAGTTTTTGTAACATCAAAAAGTGTTTTCATAACGTTTTTTCCCTTAATATTATATAATGTATGATTTAATTATATTAAAAAAAATAAATATATCAAGGAAAAAATAAAAAGGAGGACATAAACATGTTAAATAATGTAATTGAAATGGGGTACATAGTAGAAAACCCGGAGTACAAAACAAGCCGGAAGGATCCAGAAAAAGAAGTGTCTTATGCAAAATATCGCATAGGTGTTGAGCGTGAGTATGGAGAGAAGGGAAAACGACCAGTAGACTTCCTTACATGTAAAGCGTTTGGTTCTGCAGCACGTTTTGCACATGAAAACTTTCAAAAAGGAGACCTGGTTGTTGTACAGGGAAGAATGGTATCAGAATCATACGGAAGCGAAAATGATAAGAAGTTTTTTGTCGGCATCCAGGTTGAAAAAAATTATATTGCAAGAAAAAAACAGAACCAGGATGGAAGAGCAAGGCAGCTTGACGCTTCGGAAGACCATGCTGGAGCATTCATTCCAGAGCCGCCAATGTTGGAAATAGAAGAACCGGAAATACCGGATGACCTGCCACCACTGCCTTAAAACGGATGAGAAAGATGATAAGTATAATGACAGCATCTGGTAATAAAAAAGAACATTATTCTTTCCTGAATCATACATATTGTAAATAGCAGTAGTAAGGAGCAGCAGCGTGAAAATCAGTTATGAAATTATAGACAAGCTTCATCAACTGAATAGAGTGGAATGGGATTTATTCCTTTACATTGTAAAGGCTGAAGACCAGGCAACCGGAAAAGTAGAGGGTGTTTTCTACCTGGATGTGATGAGACATACAGGCATGTGTAAACAGTCTTTTTATAATGCGCTTCGTGGACTGCAGGAAAAGAATGTTATAACCTGTGAAAAGAATAGTGAAGTGGATTATGATATTGTTATTCCAGGAAATGCATTTCCAAATGAGCAGTCATTGACCAGAGGATATGTGAGTCTGAACAGGAAAGCTTTTCATAGCAAGTCTTTCCAGGCACTTAAGCCATATGAAAAGTACCTTCTCATGTATTTCTTGAAATGCACACATGAGGGCAGAGGAAGCATGAAAATAGGTTTTCACCGGTTTTACGAGAAATTCACGAAGCTGCTCCACATAAGCGAAAAGGTATTGCGTTCGTACTTGCATTCATTAAAGAAATTTTTTTCTATTGGATTAAAGGATGGAAAGTACTATATAACATATCTGCATTCAGCATTTAAGCAGCTTGCAGCGGGAGATGCTGCATGGAAATCAGAACGAAGCTGGTACCTCGAAGGTCTGATAAAAAAAGAGTGTCACCGGCAGCATATATCCTATGATGAAACTAGCATAAAGGATGTGGCATATCTCCCAGTACAGTATCAGTATTATGAAGAGAAAAAGTCATTGATGGAAAAGGTAAAGAGCTGCATCCAGCAGAGCATTTCCGGCATAAAATATTCGGAAAGAACTTTGGAAAATAAGTTCGTACATAAATTATTGAAAAAAGCGTTAGGAGTCCCTGAAAGCATGTAAAATCATGCGGATAGGGAAATGTTGTGGTGCAATAAAAAAGTCAATTCTGGGGCAATCTACGAGGTCACAGCGGCATTTAGAAACATAATAATAGGAATAAATGAGTAGAGCAGGGCATACACTGAAAAAGAAGAGTGTATGCCCTGATTTTTGTGGTTATAGTAGTCTAAAAAGGCGGACATCTATAATAAAGTGGTCTAAAAAGCAAACCGTATTTTTAAAAGCAGAAAAACCGGTCTAAAAACAACGACATATGCCGGTATATATAGTCTAAAAATGTGGATGGTGGATAAATCCGGAAAGCCTTATTTTATGCGGAAAAAGAGGTTGTTTTGCCGCCAAGCATATTCTTTCCTATATATTTATTCCACACGATGTGTATGCATACATATTATTTCTACCGGAATCCGTTCCGGATTGCCTTGAAACTAACGACCAGGCGTTGCCTGATTAATAGATTGCAGCAAGCTGCTTATGTTATGGTGGGACTTAACGTATAAACACCTGCAGATAAGGACAGTTCTCTAACGAGAACTCCCAGTCACGGAATATATGAAGTAAATGAAGCGGATAAAACGAAGTTTTTTTACATCAGGGCAATACTAAGGTCAAACGTACCGGAATCCGGTACAAACGAATAGGTGGATTAAAGAGGACTAGCAGTGATAATATTGATTATGGTATTATATAATCAGAATAAAAGGAAATTCTGGTGCAGCGAAAAAACTGCAGATGGAGTTTCTTTTTTGTTGTCCAACTTTATAAGGAACTGCCGCCGGCAGCTCCTTATGGAGAAAAATAATATCGAAGGAGACGAGGCAAATGAAAGAATTGACAGTTAAGTTTCAACTTGATGATGATATGTTTGCGGAGCTGGAAGAGCTGCAGCAAGGATTTCATGAGTGGAAAAATAAAGATGGAGAGTATCCGTTCAAGGATTTTTCGTTGGAAAAGACATTTAATGCCGTAATGACATCAGGCTCAAAAACTTATGTGAGAGAAAAAATTAATTATGGTAAATTTCAGATTGGACTTATAGACCGTGATACTTATATAAAGAAGGTGTCAGAAATCCTGACTCCGGAAGAAAAATCACCGGTGCCGCCGGCACAGATGGAAAAGGCTCACCGCCCCAGAAAGCCTGAACACAAAGGTCCAAAGCTATAAATTATAATAAGAAAGCTGCAGCATAGTTGTAATATATGATGCAAAAGCTATCTTTCTATATGAAAATATGCTATATTTTATTTAATTCAAATTAGTTGTGAGGTGGATAGAATGGTTTTAGATTATATGGACAAGGACAAACTTTCAACTAGAATTTATGTGGATTATGGCAATGAAAGTGTAAAGATAGAAAATTTTACGGATGATTTAATAGAAAGAGCGTTCGGAGCAAATGAAACACCTTCTTTTTCTGATTATGAAAAATTTCTTGAAAGCCGCTGCTTCCCAAGAACCAGAGACCATGTAAAGTGGATATTGCGTGATTTGGGATTAGACAGCTATGAACCGTTAACAATTGTGAAAAAGACTGCCGGCAGGATGGCAGAGGATGATATGTGGATTAAGTTTGTGGAGGAATAATTATGTATGTTTTTAATAATACAGATGGTTCGACAGGTTCCGGTTATTCATCAAAAGGAAATCAGCTAAAGTTTGGTATTGATAATAAATGGTATAAGGCAGATTTCCTGGGATATGAAGGAGCAGCGGAATATGCAGCATCTAAATTACTGGAACAGTCAAATATTATGGAATATGTGCCGTATCAGTTGGAAATGATTGCATATAATGGACATTCTTTTAATGGATGCGTTTCAAATAACTTCCTGCAGCCGGGACAGAGACTTATTACTGCAGAGCGGCTATATCAGGCGTACTATAATAAGTCGGTAAAAGAGGTATTGGAAAAGAGTTCATTACAGGATAGAATCCCAAAGTTTGTTGAAGATGTAACGAATATTACCGGACTGGAAAATTTTGGAAAATATATAACGATTCTTCTGGAATTTGATGCATATATACTGAATGAAGACCGGCATTTTCATAATATTGCTGTAATTCAGAATGAGGATAAGAGTTTTTCGTATTGTCCTGTATTTGATAATGGAGCAGCGTTTCTTTCAGACACCAGAAATGATTATCCATTAGAAAAAAATACCTATGGTTTGATATCTGGAGTAAAGGCAAAACCTTTTTCCAACGATTTTGATAAACAGGTAGAATGCTGCCGTAAGCTGTATGGAACGCAGTTTAAAGTAAAGCAGTTTAATATGAAAGAAGCAACAGCTGAAATTAAAGAAATATATGGAGATAAGGTTTATACAAGAATCTGTGAAGTTGAAGAACATCAGAAAATGATGTATCCGGAATTTGTTTCGGATGATATAAAGCCGGTGAGTTTTAATGATATGTTTTCAGAAGAAAAGAAAGAAACCATGAAAAATAAAATACATCAGAAGAAACCGAGAAGTCCCAAATTATAAAAGGATCCAATCTGCAGCATAGCAGAAAGGGTTCTTTTTTTGTGCCAGGAGCATGTACCGGAATTCGGTACAAATGACAAAAAGGAGGAATGGAGTATTGCAGAACTTTATCTATATTTTAAAAACAATGTGTTTAGGTACTTATCATAGAGAAACAATGTATTTATTTATTACTTTTTTTGCACTTTTTTGTTTAGTGAATTTTTATATAATGCAGTTTTCGGGATTTCCGGCATTCTCAAATATATGTAAAAGGATTATTTGTGCGGCATCTATGGCTGCATATTTAATCATAAGTTTTGCTTGGTATGATGCATTTAAAAACAGTGTATTTCCAATAGAAAGAAATGCACCTATACTTATATTATTTGAATTGCGGGTTATTTGTTTAATGATAGAGATGGTGAAAAAGCACCGCAAAGAAAAAAGTTAAATTAGGTTCATCCGGATTATATCCGTTTGGCATATCACGACTGTCACATGAAAGCTATGTTATTACTTCCCGGCTTGGTGCCGGGAAGAGAAAGGACATGTGTGATAATTAATGGATTATCGTACAAGAAAATTTATGAATAAAATTAGAATAGAAGTAATGAGTAAGAAAGAGATAGCCATTTATAAAATAATTAGGGATAATTTTGATTTGGCAGTTGATTTCGCAAGAGAACATTTAGGATATTATATTTCAAATGATAAAGCAAAAAAATGCCTTAAAACATATTTTTTATCACAATGCTGGACATATCCCTACAGCACTGTAAATAACATTCCATTTATGCTGTTCAATTTTGAGCCTATGATTAACCCAGATGGATTATTGATAAAGAAAGGAAGCAGTTTAGAACGCACTATCCGGAAAACAAGTGATTTAAAAATGGAACATATAAGTGGACTGGATTACAATAGATTATTACCAAATAGCCGTGACGGTATGCCGCTTGCTATAATACTTTGGAATCATCAACTCGACAAAACCGAAAGTAGTGGGTTAAAAGAATCCATTTGTATAGAAATCAGTAAAGATGTAAGTCAAAATTCGATGAGACCTGAATGGAAAACACTTATTAATAAAAAAATAAAAATTCCTAACGATGGATTTATTAAGTTTATAAATGCCAAAACAGTATATAGAGATAAAGCATTACAGGACTTTGCCCATAAACTGATGCCGCCGATTTAAAAAAAGTATAAAATAGTCAATCTACACAACTTCCAGTTTCGGATCACCAGCTCATCCGGAGGATTCATTGGTAAAAATGCTAAAAATGTCCAGATATCCGGACAATTATCTCAAAACTTATTGACAATACCTCTCAATGAGATATAATGAAGATGAGAAGAGAAATCATTTGGAAGGAGAGAGCCATATGAGTTTAACGGAGATACCAATTGAAGTAAGAAAGATTAGAGAAGAGACAGGCTTAAGCCAGAACCGGTTTGCTGCATACTTTGGAATACCGTGCCAAACGTATCAGCAATGGGAAAGAAAGGAGAGAACCCCATCTCCCTATATTCCACAAATGATGGACTATATCATTAAACTGGAAAAGAAAGTAGGAGAACTGGAAGAAAAAGTAGCTTCTTTAGAGAAAGAAAAAGAAGCTGACCAGGAACCGGACGTACCGGAATCCGGTACAATCGAATAGGTGGACTAAAGAGGACTATCTATCGAAAGTGAAACATGTTATATTATAATTGACAAAAAAAGAAAAGCTGATGGGAGGAATCATTATGAAGAGAAGATTAGCGATGATTGTAACAATGTTGATGGTAACAGTAAGTATGGCAGCCTGCGGCGGGAAAAAAGATACTACCGCTGATAAGGAATCTGTTATAAATACAGAAGCTACCGAAGAGGTGGCAGAGACAGAAGAGCCGGCAACGGAAGAATTGGAAGCAGCTACAGAGACAGAAGAGCCGGCAACAGAGGAAGCAGCAGAGCAGGAGACAACAGGAAAGCTGGAGAGTAATACTTCCAGTGCAGAGAATACTGCAGCGCAGCCATCTGACAATAATACAAGCAAATCAAATAAGAGCAACAGCAATTCCGGCAATAAGGCAAGTGCAGGCAGCACTGCATCAGCCGGAACAACGACCAGTAATGCCGGTGGAACAACTGGAAGCAGCAATAACACCAATACTTCTGACAATAGTGTAGCTCCGGCACATGTTCATACCTGGGTGCTGCATGAGGGCAGCGGTCATTATGAGACGCAGGTTGTTAAGGAAGCCTGGGACGAGCCGATATATAGTGAGGTTTGCTTATGCAATGATTGTGGAGCTGACATAACAAGTGACCCATGGGGACATATTGATACTTATCATAGTGACCCTGATTGCAAAGCAGGTTGGCATTCTGGATGGAGTCAGACCGGAACACAACACCATGATGCGGAAACAAAGCAGGTATGGGTACAGGATGTGGCACCTTATGCACAGTGCAGTGAATGTGGAGAAATCGGACCGGTAGGTTCTGGTATATCCATTAATTAATGAGATAAATTTTGTATAAAGATGGTAAGAGAAGGATTCAAGGTAGTTTTACTTTGAGTCCTTTTTTTATAGATACTTGTACCGGATTTCGGTACAGAAGGGAGGATAGAAAACAAAATATAAAGGTAACTGGGAACTGATAATGATATCGGTTCTTTTTTTATGCTTTCTTTTAGCAAATGGAAGGAGGAAAATAGAAAGTATGAAGAAATTTAGAGTAAAACAGAAGTTAAAAACGTTCATGGCTGCAGCATTATGTGTCTGTATGGCAGCCAGTCCGCTGACTGCTTTTGCGGAAAGTTTACCGGAGCAGGAAGAATCGATTCTTTCAGATAACTTTGATGAACTGGTACGCAGGGCAGAAGAAGAAAACAAAGAGCATGAAGCGGAGCAGATTGCTCTTAACAGTGCCGATGAGGGATTGGTAGTTAAAACTTATGCCTCTGGAAACTATGATTTTAATGTAGATTTAACCGTAGGAAAGACGATTAACTACAATGGTTATCAGACACACCAGTATAGTCTTTCGGATGGAACCGTAGTTTATTGCTTGGAACCAAGTAAAGCAAATCCGAGCAATGGACAATATACCGCTTCGGTATCCAATGATGCATTGCTTTCAGCAGTAGCCTACTATGGATATGGTGGACCGGGATATGAAAGTGATAAGGGTATGTATAACATGCTGCAGGAGAATGTTCGTCCTTATGCTTATGTAATTACTCATATGGCTTTATCCTGGGTGTATGATGGCTGTAGTGATGATTCTGATGCCTTTAAGGGGAATGCAGCTACTGCAGATGGTATTAAAAACATGGTAAATCTTATCAATGCTTATTCATGGACAGTACCATCCGACTTTGCAGCATTTACCTTTGGAACATCCGGACAGACCATGGGATTTGGATATTTCTATAATCCGGTTGGTTCTGTGAATTTAAAGAAAACATCCGCAAATCCGGCTATCTCAGATGGCAATAGCTGTTACTCTTTAAAGGATGCAGTCTATGGTGTTTATGGTGATTCCGGATGTACAGACCAGAGAGCAACCCTTACTACAGATGAAAGCGGTAACAGCAATTCGGTAGATTTAAGTCCAGGAACTTACTGGGTGAAAGAGATTAGTGCACCGAAGGGATTCGCATTAGATACTGTAGCACACCAGATAACTATTAGCGGTGGACAGAATACTACAGTAGAATTGCAGGATAGACCACAGTCTGACCCTATTAGAATTATGCTGGGTAAAGTGGACAAGGAAACGAATGCAGATAAGCCGCAGGGTAGTGCTTCCCTTGCCGGAGCAGAGTTTACGATTAAGTATTATGATGGACTTTACGATACCGACCCTGCAGCACAGGGACAGACCGCTATTCGTACATGGGTATTTAGTACGAATGATGAAGGCAAAATATACTTTGATTCAAAGTGGAAGGTATCTGGGGATGACTTCTTTTATGCAACTAACGGATATCCGACAATCCCAATCGGTACAATTACCATTCAAGAGACAAAAGCACCTGCAGGTTATTTGATAGATGATACTGTATTTATTCGTCAGGTAACACCGGATGGAAGTATGGAATCAGTCAACACTTACAATCAGCCAGTCATCAAGGAGCAGGTTATCCGTGGTGGAGTAAAAATTCAGAAACGTGACTATGAGAACGGCTCAACTCCACAGGGTAATGGTAACTTTGCTAACGCTGAGATTAGCATTATCAATAATGGTGCTAATGCGGTATATGTAAATGGCAATACTTATGAGCCGGGACAGACTGTACTTACCATGGTTACTGATAGTGCCGGACTTGCACAGACAGCAGCAGATGCACTGCCACATGGTGATTATATGTGGAAAGAGACCAAAGCTCCTGCAGGTTATCAGATTTCCGGTGTAACAGAGGGAACCTTTGCTATCCGGGAGAATGGGGTAATTGTAGACCTTTCTGCAGCAGATAAAGGTGTCAATGATAAGGTTATTCGTGGTGGCGTAAAAATTCAGAAGCGTGACTACGAGACAGAAGATACTACACCAATGGGAAGTGCAACCCTTGCCGGAGCAGAGGTTAACATTGTTACAACCAATGATAATCCGGTTATCGTAAATGGTGTTACTTATACAAAAGGTCAGGTTGTTACAAAGCTGACAACAGATGAAAATGGATGTGCACAGACAACAGCAGATTTACTTCCAAGTGGAACATATTCTGCAGTTGAGATTAAAGCACCACAGGGATATCTTCTCGCTGGTGTTATCATCCAGAACTTTACCATCAGTAAGAATGGTGAAATTGTAGATTTATCTGCAAAAGATACGTCCTTTAAGGACAAGGTGAAACGTGGGGACTTTGAACTTCGCAAGATTGATTCAGAGACACAGGAGTCAATGGATGGGGTATCCTTTGACATTACAAATGTAACTACCGGTGAAAAACACAGATTCACAACTGACGAGAACGGATATTATTCATCCAAGAATGACTGGAATCCACATTCCCAGAATACAAATGGTGGTGGAGCAGAGGATGGTCTTTGGTTCGGTCAGACAACTGGTGGAGCAATGGCAACGGTAGATGACAGCTTGGGGGCATTACCATATGGTGTTTACCTGATTGATGAAGTGGAAGGTATTAATAATGCCGGAAAAGAAATGTTCCATGGCTATTTATATATCCGTAGAAACAATGTAACTATCAACATGGGTAACATTGAGAACTATGGAGATGCGCCGGAGATTACAGTAAGTACCAGGGTAAAAGACCCGGCAACTGATACACAGTATTCCGAAGCAAAGAAGGAGCTTACGGTAGTAGATGAGGTATCTTTGGATGGCATGATTCCAGGAAGAGAGTATACCATTGAAGGAACTCTTATGGATAAGGAAACCAGAAAACCTATTTTAACTGCAGATGATAAGGAAGTAACAGCAAAGACAACCTTTACTGCTACCAATGTTACACAGGTCATTGAAATGACTTATACACTGGATGCATCCGACCTTGCCGGAAAGTCTATTGTAGCCTTTGAAAAGGTATATTATCGTGGCAAGGAAGTAGCTGCTCATGAAAGCATTACAGATAAAGACCAGACTATTTACTTCCCGGAGATTAGCACCAGTCTTACAGATGATGTTACCGGCAGTCATGCTGCAGAAGCAACAGAAAATATGAGCCTTACCGATACGGTAAATTATAAAGGTTTACGTCCTGGCAGAGAGTATGTCCTAAAGGGAATTTTAATGGATAAGGCAACTGGTGATCCATTGCTTATTAATGGTGAGAAGGTAACACAGGAGCTTCGATTTACTCCGGATGATACGGATGGCAGCGTAGATATGACCTTTACCTTTGAGGGTTCCGCACTTGCCGGAAAGTCTGTTGTAGCCTTTGAGAGCTGCTTATATGATGGCAAAGAGATTGCAGTACATCATGACATTAATTCTGAGGAACAGACAGTGCATATTCCTGAGATTGAAACAAAGTTAACGAATGATAAAACTGGTACTCATGAAGCACTGGCAGAGAAAGAAATGTCTCTTACTGATACGGTACCATACCACAACCTGATTCCTGGCAAAGAATATACCATGAAAGGTGTATTAATGGACAAGGCAACCGGAAAAGAGCTGCTTATAAATGGAGAGAAGGTAACAAAAGAAGTGACCTTTACACCGGAGAAAGCAGATGGAACAGTGGAACTTACCTTTACATTTGATGGTTCATCCCTTGCTGGAAAGTCAGTGGTAGCTTTTGAGGACTGTTATTATGATGGTAAGGAGATTGCCGTACACCATGATATTAAATCTAAAGACCAGACAGTAGATATTCCCAAAATTGTAACAGAGCTTGTAAATGATGCTACTGGTGAGCATGAGGCAGAAGCTGCAAAAGAAATGAGCCTTACAGATAAAGTATCTTATAACAATTTAAAAGCCGGGAAAGAGTATACCATGAAAGGTACTTTAATGGATAAGGAAACCGGAGAGCCACTGCTTATTGATGGTAAGAAGGTAACAAAAGAAGTAACCTTTACACCGGAGAAAGCAGATGGCAGCGTAGAAATGACCTTTACCTTTGATGGCTCCGCACTTGCAGGAAAAACAGTAGTAGCCTTTGAGGACTGCTTAAGAGATGGGAAAGAGGTGGCGGTACATCACGATATTAATTCAAAAGAACAGACTATTGATATTCCTGGTCTTAAAACAGAATTGAAAGATGATGTTACCGGAAGCCATAATGCACTGGCAGAGAAAGAAATGTCATTGACAGATATTGCAACTTATACTGGATTGATTCCTGGCAAAGAATATACCATGAAGGGAACGCTGATGGATAAGACAACCGGAGAGCCATTGCTTATCAATGGAGAGAAGGTAACAAAGGAAGTAACCTTTACACCGGAGCAGCCGGATGGAAGTGTAGAGCTTACCTTTACTTTTGATGGTTCTGCACTTGCCGGAAAATCTGTGGTAGCCTTTGAGGACTGCTTCAGAGATGGAAAAGAGGTAGCGGTACATCACGACATTGATTCTAAGGAACAGACCGTTGATATTCCGGATATTTCAACGGAATTAAAGGATGATGTTACCGGCAGTCATGCTGCAGAAGCGTCAGGAGAAATGTCTCTTACAGATGTAGTTCCATATCACAATCTGATTCCTGGCAAAGAATATACCATGAAAGGTGTATTAATGGATAAGGAAACCGGTAAGGAGCTTGTCATTAATGGTAACACAGTTACACAGGAAGTAACCTTTACACCGGAGAAAGCGGATGGCAGCGTAGAACTTACCTTTAAGTTCGATGGTACTTCCCTTGGTGGAAAGACAGTGGTAGCTTTTGAAAGCTGCCTGTATGATGGCAAGGAAGTAGCAGTACACCATGATATTGATTCTAAGGAACAGAGTGTTGATATTACAAATCCACCTGTACCGGAAGCACCTAAGCCAAAGACTGGTGACAATTCACCGGTTCTTCCGCTTACCGTTGCTCTGGCAGCTTCCGCAGCCGCGATCGGCGTTGGTGCAAAAAAGGCATCACGCACTAAGGCAGCTAAGGAAAAGACAGAGGATAAATAAGTATTTGATTCAATAAAAACAGAATAATGCACCCGAAGGAAGTGGTTATGAAACAGCACTGCTTCCAGAGGGTGCTTTTTTTATGCCTAAAAATATGTACCGGATTTCGGTACACATACGAAATGGAGGAAATTTTATGTTTAATAAAAGAAAACGGATACCTGGTTATGTATTTATCGTAGCATTTTTAGCACTGGTTATTTCAGCAGCAATTGCATTTTTATGTCCTATCCCGGATAAATTCCGTCAGTTGGTATTCTGGGGATTAGTAGTGGCTGGAACGATTATCGGAGCATTGATTGCAGCAAAAAGAAGCGGAAAGGGGATGTAAGGATGAAGAAGAACACATTAAAGTTTTTCATTAAACTGAAAGAAAATAAATGGTTATATTTACGAGGAATGTACTGCATCCTGATGGCAGTGTTTACGCTGCAGATATCTGGTATTTCGGTATTTGCAGCAGATTATTCAGCAGTAACAGCACCAATTGATAACTTAAAAGGACTTGTTTCTGCAATTGTATCTTCACTTGGATATATCTATACCTTATGGGGTATTGGTGAATGGGCAGTTTCCTTCCAGGGCTCAGAAGGAACCATGCAGGCTCAGTCCTTCCGAAGAATTGTCGGTGGTATTGTGGCGGTCATGGCACCACAGATTTTAGCAGTATTAGTATAAAAAAGAGAAGGTAAAAGGTATGGAAAGTTTTTTTGATTTTACAATTACTCCCTTTTACTATATTGGAATGGCTATCTGGAAGGTCATGCTGATATTAATTGGCGTGACCGCCGGAGAAACCCCACAGGCTTTTTCAGAGGGAACCTGGAACTATATTACACAGTCTCTTTATCCACTGTTTCTTGCTATTGGAAGTACGCTTCTTAATGTCTTTTTTTTGATTGGATACCTTAGAAGTGTAAGCAATCTGAGAGACGGAATGACGCTTGAAATGTTTATCGAACTATGTATTAAGGTGGCATTAGGAAATCTGGTCATTCAGTCTATTATTCCTATTATGGAGCAGATTTTCAATCTTGCCGGAGGAATCTCAAAGTTGTTAATAGCCGGAACAGACAATCCATTCGTACAGAGTGATATGGATGGTGGGGCGATATTTTTCTATGCGGTCTTTGGAATCATATACTTTGCCGTCTGCCTGGTAAGTTCGGTGACTATCTTCCTTACGGTTTATGGACGATATCTGCAGTTATATCTTCTTGTCTTGTCAGCACCGATTGCCTTGTCTACGATACCGGGGGGACCAGGAATATCACAGACTGCGGGGGCATGGTTTAAGACCCTGTTAGCAAAATCCTTTTCAATTGTACTTATTGCACTGGCTATTATTATTGCATCTAAAATGTGTGCGGCAATTGACTTTGGACAACTTGCGGGAATTGAGGCGGCGGACGGATTTATACAGGCTCTACAGAACATATTTAATATGTTACTTCTGACAGCATCAGTAAAGGGTGTGGATGAATTTATGCGAAGAACATTTGCATTATAGTAAAAGGAAATGTACCGGAATCCGGTACGAAAGAATAAATGGAAAGGAGAAACAATGCCAGCATTTAATATAAACCAGCGTTTTGCAAGTAAGAAAAGCTGTACGACACCGGTATATGAAATACCAAAGAATACCAGGGAGTGGCTTGGTATAGATACCATACGGAAAAATGGTATCTTTAAAATAGAACCAATGAATGGATTGGCAATGTATGACCGTTGCTATATCTTTGAAGATGTTAATTATATCAACAAAGATATTGATAAAAAGAAAAGTGCATTGTTAGAACTGATAAAGCTGTTTAAGTGTATGGACAGCCAGTTTAAAATAACCGTTGCCAGTGAGCAGCATGATATGAAGTCTTTTTTCAATGAAGTATTTGCTCCGGTAAATGGAGAAGAATATCCTCTTTTGGAAAAAGGAATTGGTACCTGGATTAATCAGAAGATAGAGGAGGGAACCAGGGATATTAAGAAACTGCTGCTTCTTACCGTTACACATCGGGCAAAATCGTTCGAAGAAGCAGAAACATTCTTTGGAACGCTTGATACAACCTTAACAACTATATTTTACGGACTGAATAGTCAGATATACCGGATGAGTGCTGCAGAGAGATTAAAAGTCATTCAGAGAATGACTTGTGCCGGCGCAGGAAGTATTCCGGTGTCCAAGGAAATGATAGAAAGAGAAACAGATGATTGGAAGAACCAGATTGTTCCGGCATATATTGAGAGTGAAACAGATTATATGCAGGTGAATGACCGGTATGCGACTATTTTATTTGGACATAATTATGACCAGTCATTAAATGAAGAAAAAGTAATGCATTCCCTTACGGATGTGAATTTCCCAGTATACATTACGCTTGATATGGAACCAATCAGAAAAAAACTGCTTAAGGACAGACTGCTTGTAGCACATACCAATAATGAAAGAAACATGTCAACAGAACGTGATAACCTGAATAACAGAGGACAGTATGGAGCAGACAATTCTTATACCTTAAGGAAGAAGAAAGAAGACCTGGAGAATATGATGGATCAGGTCGATGGCAATGATGAAGATGGATTGTTCTTAGGAATGCTTGTTATGGTATCGGCTGATTCTCCGGAAATGTTGGAACAAAGAGCTGATACATTAATGCAGATAGCAACCTCTAATGGATTTACGTTGGACCCATATTACAACAGACAGCTTAGGGCATTTAATACGGTACTTCCGATTGGAGGAAGACAGGTAAATCATATGCGTCCACTGTTTACATCTTCTGCAGTAGCTTTCCAGCCATTTTATGCAAAAGATATGCAGTCTGGAAAATTCATTTATGGACTGAATACCACCACAAAGCAGCTCCTTCGTGGTGACAGAAAAGCTCTTCCTGCACCACATGGAATCATGGTAGGACATACCGGGTCTGGTAAATCAATGCTGATTAAAATCACAGATATTTCCCAGCCTTTACTTTTTACAGATGATGATGTAATTGTTATTGACCCGAATAATGAGCAGAAAGATTACATCGAAGAGCTGCATGGACAGTTTTTTGATTTTACACCACAGTGCCAGGTGTTTTTAAATCCATTTGAAATACCGGAATATGTGGCAGCTGGAAATGATGTGGAAAAGAATATGTTTATCGCAAAGAAAACGGAGTTTGCAATTTCTTTCTGTGCTGCCATTATGACTAATATTGTGGTAACGCAGGTGCATATGAATTATATATCAAGAGCAGTCCGGAAAATGTATGAGGACTATTTCAAACTGCGTACTCCGTGGTCAAAGAACAAAAACCAGCCGACACTTTGTAAATTAAGAGACCTTTTGAAAGAGGAAATAGAAAAGAGTGAATACCGGGAAGACCGGAGAATATTGCTGGATATTGTTGATTCCATGGAGACCTTTACCGATGGTCCTTATGATATGTTTGCTCATCCATCCAACCTCGATATTGATAATCGTCTGATTGGATTTGGATTAAAAAATTTACCGGATTCTGTATGGGAGCCTGCAATGCTTACGATTATGCATTTCCTTTCCATGAGGATAACATATAACCAGCAGACACTTGTTGCACTGCGTCTGATTGTGGATGAAGCACAGTATCTTTGTGCAAGACCTTCTACTGCAGAGCAGCTTCTTCACGCTGTAGAAACATATCGAAAAGCAGGAGCCGTTGTTACACTAGCAGTGCAGAATCTTACAAGAGTATTAGAGCATGAAGATTTAAGAGATATGTTTTCAAACTGTCCTTACAAATGCTTTCTTGATTTGGGTGGTGTCGATGCAGCAAGCCTTGCTGAAATTATGGAACTGTCCTCAAGGGAATACCGTGAACTTGAGAATCCAAAACCGGGACATGGTGTTATGTGCTGGGGTGGTCAGATATTTTTATTTGATACATATATGAATCATGACAATCCATTATATCCTCTTTTAAGTACAAACTTCCATGAAAAAGCAGCACAGGCTGCGGAAAATAAACAGGAAGAGATGAAAGCATATAACCACGAATAAAGAAGGTGTGGTATGGAAATACGAACATTAGAATCTGTCGGGATTCAGACCGTAGAGAGTGGAATCAAAACAGCAAAACAGAAGATTACAACTACGGAAGAAAGAGCCGAGGAAGCACTTTTAAACAGTACCATGGGGGAAGAAGAAAATGATAATTCTTTTGACCAGGACAGAAGAAATAAAAAAGGTGGCAATCATAATAGCTGGATTGATACCATTTATCGTGGCAGGAATCGCAGGAAGGAATTGGAAAGAAAACGGGAGCAGATAAAAAAAGAGGGCTACCGGAAAGCAGAAACAAAAATGATTCTTGCCAGAAAAGGAAGTGAGAGTGCTGCGGCGAAAGGTGGTATGATGTCTGCTGCAGCAAAATCCGGTTCAATGCAAGCTACCGGAAATGGAACAAAGACGGGTATCCAAACTGCGTCATCCGGAGCGGCAGGTGGTGCGGCAAAGGGTGCTGCAAAAGGAGCGGCAAAGGCAGGAGGTACCGCCGCATCCGGAGCAGCTACTGGTGGAGTAATGCTTGGTGTAGCTGTTGTTAAAAAGACGATTGAAGTCGGACGACGTGAAGGCAGGAGAATAAAAGCAAACCTGGAATCAACAACTGATATGAAACAAAGCAAAAGGACAGAAGTAACCGGAAAAAGAAAGAGTAAGAAGAAAGGAAAATCAGATGATGGCAGTCCTGGTTCTATGGAATTAGGAAGCGGATTATCTATCTTTTTCCTGGTAAAATTATGCGCAGCTTTTATGATGGTTGTTGGTGGTTTTGCAATAGCAGCTGCATCCTGCACACCTAAAAAAGCAGAAGAGGAAGGATTAAAAATTGTTGCTGTTGCAGAACAGGAACTGGAAAGTTCTGACCTCAATATAGGCGGTGACAAATACAAAAAATGGTATGGCATGGATGATAACTGGTGTGCTATGTTCGTTTCCTGGTGCGCTGACCAATGTGGTTATATAAAGGATGGCACCATGCCAAGGACTGCCAGTGTTGCTAACATGGCACAGTGGTATATGAAAGCTGACCTTTATCAGAAAAAAGAAAGTGGGTATGAACCCAAAGCCGGTGATATTATATTTTTTGGAAATGGGAAAAGTCATACCGGAATTGTGGTAGATTATGACAAAGAAAACCAGATTGTGATAACAATTGAAGGAAATACTGGAACATCCTTTGCAAAACCATACCATAAAGGAAGCCAGGTAAAGAAATGTAAGTACCCACTGAATTATAAATATACCGTTGGGTATGGCACACCGGAATATCCGGCAGAGGAAGATTCAACAGAGACTGCAGAAGGTGAAGTGGATGCAGCTGGTGATGCTCCATAATGGCTGCATACTAAAGTGGACTGGATATCAGTTTTTCTGTGTGATATAGTAGAATCAGAAAGAAAAAGAAATCCAAAACAGTAAAAAATACTGCGAGGATTTCTTTTTTTGTTGCCTTGTAATCGCAGGAATAAGAAAGAATGTACCGGAATCCGGTACGGAAAGGAGAAGTTAAGAATGAATATACCAATCAATCAGGATATTGAGACAACATATCGGAATGAATTTGTGAAAGGCTTTTCGATATATGAATTTGGTTTTTCTTTTGGTGGATTCGTAGCAATTGCACTTGTAACAATTTTACTTTGGTGGAAGTTTGATGTTGCTTTTAATATCGGAGTATATGCAGGATTCCCGTTTGCAATTCCATTTTTTATCTGTGGCTTTTACAAACCAAATGGAATGTTGTTGCCCCAATATATCAAAGAGAGAAGATTCGAGAAAAAAACATGCAAATTAACATATGAAACAGATGATATATCAGAAGAGGGAAAGCCATTTTCCATGAAAAGTAATGGAAGCCTGACAAGCTGCATGATACCTGTGAAGGAGAAAAAGAAAAGGGGTGCTCAAAAAGATGATGAGAAAATATTACGAAGAAAAAGAAAGTGACGGAGCAAAAAAATATATTGTTCCGCTTCTTTGTGCGGTAGCGGCAGTAGTAGTTCTTGGCGGATTATTTTATCTGAAAGGAAGGCAGGATAAGAAAAAAGAAGCGAATACAGAAGCCGTTACTGAAACAGAAAGTGAAGCCGGTAGTCTTACCAGTCAGATGCAGGAAGCACTTGCTACAGAACAGGAGACTCTTGTTTCAATTGATAACCTGAATGAATATGTTTCTGTTCTTGAGTCCGAAAAGCAGCAACAGTTTTTGGAAAGTCTTACCAATTTTGTGAAAGAGGAAGGAATAGCTGCAGAGAGTGGAACCATCTTTTATACAATGGTTCCGGAGAATGACCAGGAGAGTGTATCTTATTTTGTCAGTCTTGGTGGCGAACCGGAAGTGATATGTCAGCTTTCCTATCATACAAGAGAAAAGATAGTGACAGCTTCAAAATCTACTTACACAAGAGAAGAAATTGAAAACGAAGCGTGGCAGAATAACGGACCGGATGAAAGGGATGTACCAGCAGATGTGGATGCAGCTTTTGAACAGGAACAGGTTGTACCGGATTCCGGTACAGGTGAGGATGGAACAGCAGAGCAGAACATACCTGACCAGACAGTAACACCAGAGGATGGAGTGCAGGAAGGAGTAACACCATGACATTAAATGAAAAAGTGCATTATGAATATGAAAGATTTTATCTTGATATGATGCGCACGTCAAAGGAAAATATATTTGCTCATAGTGATGAAATCGAAGCAAAAAAATTGTTGAAGAAAGCAATCCTTAATAAGATAAAAAACATGAACGAGGATGAAGTGGAAAGCCTTCTGGTGGAAGATAATCTTTTGGAATCAGCATATCGTTTTCTGAAAGAAGCAAGATGGGATAATGAAGCTGAATCATTTCATCAGATTGTGAGTCAGTGGCTGGCTGCATTGCTCAAAACGGACGAGGTATAATATCTTATTTTTTTTATATACCGGGGTCTCAGGGGACAGCCCCTGACAAGATGCACGCCTACTTTCTAAGAAAGTAGGACAAAGTGCGTATCTTGCAAATATATAGCGTTCAAAAAAGACCGATTTGACCATAAAAAGAGGTGATTTGAAACAAATGAAACACCTGAATATATGGAAAATGCGGAACATATGAAGCAGATTTGAAACAAAAAACGCATTTTTGAAATAAAAACACACCTGAAACAGCAACATTGTGAACCAGATGATATAGGTAGATACAAATTTGGGACAAAAATATGACAATTGGAACAAAAGATACTTTACTACAATGTAACAACTGACACATTGCTGAAACAACTGAAATATTTCGGTAACAGCACGCCGGAGAGCGGAAAAATGAAAAGCACTTAAAGCGGTTCAATGGAAGAATCAGATATGGACAATGTACCGGAATCCGGTACGCAAGGAGGGAGAGGATTTATGACCGAACGTAAATACTTAAGCGGCAGAGGTGGAAAAAAACTTCTGGATATGGAAAAAATCTATAAACAGATTGACAGCGGTAGAGGTATTGATGAGGTTGCAAAAGAATGGGGTGTCAGCCGTACAACACTGTACCGGCGGCATAGGGAATATCAGACAGAAGTTGCAGCACTGAAACATAAAAGTGACATTGACCTTGACCTTCCACCATTGCCACAGTAGGAGAAAAGAACGTACCGGATTCCGGTACATTTTTTATACATTAAAGCAAGAAGGAGGCAAGAATTTCTATGGAAGAAAAGATTCAGAAATGGGAGGAAGAGATTGAAAAAATAACCCAGCGTCAGAAAGAAATGAATGCTAAGTACACGGAACAAATTCGGGAGCTGCGGAAAAAGATTGAAAATGCAAAGCAGCAGTTATTGGTTCAGAATAATGAAATGATAGCAGATGCAGTTCGGACAATCTATGGAGAAGTGACAGAGGAAAACATCGAGAGTTTCAAAGCAACTATGCAGTCATTGCTGGAGCAGAAAACTGGAAGTACACCAGCGGAAGAAGTGAAGCCGGAGCAGCAGACAGCAGGTAATTATTTCCAGAGGTAACCGCCTATGAAACAGAACCAGAAACAAATGAAAAGGGACAGGGATTTTAACCTGCGGTTGTCAGAACCTGAATACATTTATTTAAAAAAATGTGCAGAGGGAGCAGAGTTTCGGTTTAAAAATGGGAGGGTAAATTTTTCCGGTTACGTACGTTCCATGCTTTTAGAAAAATCCGGATACAAAAATACAACGTACCTGCGGCAGCTTCGTGATGTTGCATACGAACTTCGCAAAATTGGAACCAATGTCAATCAGATAGCGAAGAAAATCAACCAGGGATATATTGGTTCCTCAGATGACCTGGCAGAGCTGAAAGCATATATGACAAGAATAGAGAGAGCTTTTGATGACCTGAAAAATAATGTACCGGAATCCGGTACAAAACAGAATCCGGAAGGTGATGCTTAATGGCTACCACAATCTTAATGCATATGAAAGAAAGTCCGGGCATCCCACATGCACATCTTAGAAATGCAATCGATTATATCCTGGATGTGAAACATGATGGAGCTAAAACAGATTATGGAACATTTGTTGGTGGAAACAGTGGAACAGACCACCGGGAAATCCTAAATAATTTTTTAGATACAAAAGATTTATTTGGTAAAAGGGATGGAAGGCAGGGGTATCACTTTGTTGTATCCTTTGCACCGGGAGAGACAGACAAGGATACTGCTTTTTCTGTTGTAAAAGCTTTTTGTGAGGAATATTTAGGCGATGCATATGATTATGTTTTTGCACTGCATACAGACAAGGGACATCTGCATGGGCATATTATATTTAATTCTGTAAACCGGCTGGATGGATACAAGTATCATTATAAAAAAGGTGACTGGGAAAGATATATTCAGCCGGTGACTGACCGGGTATGTATGGAGTATGGACTTAAGCCTTTGACTTTTGAAGAGAAGAGAGTCGGATTAAGTTATGCAGAATGGCAGCAAAAAAATAAAGGCGTGGTGAATAAGCAGGACATATTAAAAGCTGATATTGACTATGCTATTCAACAATCGGAAACAATGGAGCAATACATATCAACAATGAAACAGATGGGGTATGAAATGAAGCAGCATTATTCCTACAAGGAGAAGCGGAGCTTTATCACTTATTCCATGAATGAAGGAGATGGAAAAGTTTTTCGGAGACGAGACCGGAGACTTGGCAGCGGCTACCGATTTGATGAAATAGTACAGCGGGTTAAAACGAAGGATGGTATTCGAACATACGAGGACATATTGGAGCAGCTAAACCGGAAAGCAGAGCCTTATCTTCGTTCTACGATGTTAAAAGGAAGCAGAACCTTTTACCGCTTATATCAGGCTGTAAATTATTACCGCCTGCCTAACCCGTTTGTGGTTCCATCTGCACAGGTGCGAAAGGACATGGTGCGCCTGGATAAATTATTAGAAGACTGCCGGTATTTAAAAGAACATCAGCTTCCTGATGCGGCAGCATTGAAACAAAAGCGGCAGTTTCTGCAGGAGAAGATGGAAGAATTAAAGTCAGAGAGGAAAACGTATTATCGAATCAAAGATATGATGCGACCAGAGGATGGAGAGTTGCTGGAAGAATATCGTGCACTTGCCAGGCAGTTAATGTCAGTAGAACAGACACATAGTGATAGATTTGAAGAGATAGAAGACCGAATGGAAGAAATAAAAAGTATTCTTCCACATGACTATCTGGAAGCAGAAGACAGAGTGGCTGCAATTAATCAGGAGCTTAAAAGGATAAAGAAAGAGAATGGAGTGATAGACCATTTGCTTGGAACCGAAACTGCAGAGCTTCGACCAGATATTATTCTGAAAAAATAATAAGTACCGGAATCCGGTACAAAAAAAGGTGGTGGTGATAAGATATGTGTGTGAGTGTCTCAACCTTAAAAGAAGACCTTGTGAAATATAATTATCTTTATGACAGTGCAGACAGTGTTATAGAGTATCTGAATGGTCACCTAAGGGAAGGAAGTATCAGTAGTGGACAGGCAGAATATATTTATGAGTGGTCATCCTATATACTTGGCTTTCGCCGGGAACCAATAACATTTTCTACAGAAGGAAAAATGATAAAGATACAGATGGATGAGAAAGAACTCTCTTTTAAGGAAAATCAAAACAGCCTGTTAAGAAATAAGAAACTGAAAGCCCCAAAATTGTAATGAACAAAAATAGCTTCGTACCGGATTCCGGTACGTTTTTTATTTGGAAAGGAGAAAGCATGAAATATTTAACAGAAGTAGAAGAAAGAAATGAAGAAAACGAGGCAAAAAGATTTAAGGCTTATTATGAAACATTAAAAGAAGCTGCTGCAAAAACAAAAAAGGAGGAAAAATAAATGTATTCATTTGAAGAATTTATTGAAGAGATAAGAAATAATATTCTGGATTATCTTCCAGAAGAATAGTTCACGAGAGAAAAATTGAACAGAGAGGACCAAGATTGTAGGAACTGCAAGTCAGTTCTTTTATGGCGTACCGGATTTCGGTACGCCTTTTTGCGTGAGGTGACAGAATGGTTTATGAAATTATGAAGTGCGGAAAAAGAATCCGGATTTCAAAAAACAGATATATTTACCTGAGACGGAAAAAGAAAGACATTGAGCATCTGGAATTTATTGGTGGAATCCGTCTGAAGGATTTAAAGAAGGAACCGGATGAAAATATAAAAGCAGATGACCGCTTAAATGCTGGCTGGGCAGAATATCCATTGCTACCGGAAGAAAGCTGCTCCAGCAGAATCTGTGGCTATATTACAGTAAAAACAGCGGAAGGAAAGGAAGCAGGCTATGTTGCCATCTATTCGAAGCATAAGCTGCCACTTGCCTTGTTTACAGCGTTATATGGAATATATATTGCTGTGCCACTTACTGTGTTAGCGGTAGTATCTTTGACATATCTTATTGTGTCGAATCGTCCAAGAGATATGCCTGAAGAAAAAGCAAGTGAGATACCGGTAGCAGAAGATGTGACAGAATATGATGATAGTCCGGTTCCAATTGAAACAGATACTGCAGCGGATGAGGTAAATGCAGAAGGAAACGTGTCCTTTAATGCATACTCTGGTGATTACAATGTTGCAGAAGGTGACAGTATTCCACTTAATAATATATCCACAAATGATGTGTATCTTCGCTATTTGCTTTATACATCTTCCGGCCAGGAGATATATACATCAGATTTAATTGCCCCAGGAACCCAGATAGATTTTACACCTTCCAATTACCTACAACGGGGAAGGACGGATGTGAAAATGCATGTGGAATGTTATGCCTTAGACAAAGCAACAAAATATCCAGGCAGCTGCACATTTGATATTAGTATTGTATATAAGTAAAAGGAGGAAACAGAAAATGAAGAAAAAAATATTGAGTGGTTTTTTGACACTTGTTACCATGATGACAATATCAACTGGAAGTGTATTTGCACAGGACCTGATAAAATCCACTCCTTCCAGAGCTGACGATGTAACTGCAGGTGAAGATGTGACACAGGGCAAAAAGACGGAATATGCAGAACCGGAAAGTATATCTGATACGACATATGAATCAGATAAGGTTGTTTACATTTATGCTACAGAGACCAGCAACGTGGTTATCAGTCTTCCAAAAACACTTATCATGGGAGAAACGACTACACCGGGTATTTATTCCGGAGAATGTGCAGTAGGCATCAGTGGTGATATTGCAGGAAGCCAGAATGTAGTCGTTACACCAGAAGTGACAGACAGCATTGCAGAAACCGGAGGTAAACAGTCCAATTTAATCACAACGGTTACAATTAATGATGGAGACAGCCTCACAGTTACTGCAAATGAACTTTTAGAAGGTCCTGTAAATGCAACAACAAGAATTGTTACATCAGGTGTAACCTCTGGAACATGGAAAGGAGCACTGACCTTTCATGTGTCTGTAACAAATAATTAGCAGTAAATGGAACGTACCGGAATCCGGTACGTTCCGCTTTTGGAGAAAGGAGACCGTTTTGAAAGTAAAAAGATTTACAGCCTTACTCTTAATCTTAATCTTGTGCATTGGCATGATATCTGCCTCAGCAGAAGAAGTATATCCGGACATGATGCAGGATGGTGAAGTTGAAGTGGAAGTAGAAAATAAGGTGGAGAACGAAACGGAAACAGAGCAGGATGCAGTAACAGAAGAGGAAACAGAAACTGAATCTGAACATGAAACTATGATTGTGGAAACAGACACAGAACGTGAACAGGAAAAAACGGAACAACTACAGCAGATAAATATGCTGGATAGTGTATTGGTGAAAAAGACGTACCTTGCGGGTGACCTTAAGATATGTCTTGGATATCCGGATAACAGATATTTTACCGGAACAGCAAGCGGAGAGGGAGGTGTTCACTGGAAAACTGCCAGTCCTACAGAAAATCTTAATTCACCGAGTAACTGGTGGTGGCTTATGGATGGGTGGTATGATACTTATGGCTCTGCATGTTACTTTAATGCCAATGGTTCGCCGAATAATGGTCCTACATCTTCCGGTCTTGTCATTGCCAAATATAATACTTCCTACACCAATGTATTCTTTAACTGTGCACAGTATAAAGAACTGAACCCGGACTTGGCAGGCATGACAGATGCAGAAGCCTGGGCACACTGGCTCCAGTACGGAATGGCAGAAGGCAGGCGGACATCTTATATCTTTCACCCGGCACAATACAAGACGCTGTATGGTGACTTATCTGTTGCGTTTGGTAATAATTATCCAACTTACTATCAGCATTATGCACAGACAGGAAGAGCAGAGAATCGTTGGGGAAACTATGCTACCATGTATTTTAATGCAAATGGTGGAAGCTGCAGCACTGCAAGTATGCTGACATCTTATGGTATGCCGGTTGGAACAACACCAACAGTGCATAATACTGCTTCACTTCCAACTCCGACCAGGGATGGATATATATTTGAAGGATGGTATACTGGCAATAACGAAGCTATTACAGCGGGAATGAATTGCTACTGGATAAATGATTTGACAGTATATGCTCACTGGAAGGAAATTGGGAAAGCAACGGTAACAGTAAACCATTACAAGCAGAATGTATCCGGCAATGGTTATACACTTGCAGCAACAGAAAGTGTATCCGGTTCAATTGGAAACAGTACAACACCAGCGGTAAAAAAGTATACCGGATTCACTGCACCAAAGACTCAGACCGTTACAATCCCAAAAGGTGGCACATCTGTTAATTATTACTATAGCCGGAACAAATATTCGGTAACGGTAAATACGGATAATGGAATAGCTGCTGCATCCGGAGCCGGCACATATTATTATGGTGCTGCTGTTTCAGTTGCAATTACACCAAAGGCAGGATACAAAATCAATAGTGTTACAGCATCTTCAGGCATCAGCAATCCATATAATTTTACAATGCCCGCCGGAAATGTTACGATTACGGCAACAAGTACAATGTCTGATGTGACAGTTACGGTGCCATTATGCTTGATTGCCGGTGAAAGCGATACATCTTTTGTTATTACATCAGATAATACTGGTGGAATAGTTACCATAGAGGTGCCGGAAACACTACAGTTTATCCAGGAGAATAAGGAGCAGGTAATTAATGGAAACATACAGTTATCAGCCAATACACTCACAGCGGATAGGCATCAGATAACTGGAACAGTTACAACAGAAAGGTTTAGTGCAGGTTCCTGGAAAGCATCATTTAACATTAACATTAAATACCAGGCTGAATAGTAGAGAGGACTAAAGAGGACTATATATCAAAAAGCAGATATGGTATTATATAATCAGAAAGAAAAGGAAATTCCAAATACAGCTTAATGAGCTGTAGATGGAATTTCTTTTTTTTTACAACAAAATAACAATTGTACCGGAATCCGGTACGGAAAGGATGATTATGAGTAATAATTTTATTGATGAAGTTTGTGATAATATGCATGGGATTGAGTATAAGTATGATCTCCTTGCCAGAATGGATCAGGACTGTAAATATTATTTACAGCATCCACATGAGAAACATTTATGGGCAGGAAATGTGGAAGAACATATTGAAGACATGAAAAAAATATATAACAGTTTTCCGGATGAGGGAAAACCCGAATGGCTCAGTATGGAAGAAATTGAAACATATGAAAAGGAAATGAAGGCACTTACAAAAAAACTGACACCGGAGAAGGAGAATAAAACAGCGGTAAAAAAGAAATTGGAACAGAAAGGTCCAAAAATATAATGTGTTAACATGATGATGTACCGAAATCCGGTACATTTTTTATTGCCAATCATTGTTAAGAATGCTTGTAGCAGGTTCTTGCGATGGGAAAGGAGAAGGAATGACGGAGCAGGATATTATGGAGGTTATATCAGAGGTAAATCAGCGGGTAGCCAATGTGGAAAAAGAACGTACAGCGGAGCAGGTGACGTTTCGCCTTGCAATCAAGCGTCTGACCAGACTTATCGGGCAGCTTGGTGAAGACCATGCTGCAGAAGCAGAGTTGATTCAGTTCGCAGCAGACAGTAAAGACATTGATATATTAAAGGAGCGGCTTGTTCAGATAAATTCGTTTGGGTTACGGAATATTGAAGAGCCAAGGCTGTTTATTGATATGGATGGAACACTGGCAAAATTTCAGACTGTTGATACACTGGAAAAATTATATGAAAAGGGGTATTTTTACAACCTTCCACCAAATGAAAATGTAGTGGAAGCAATCAGAAATATCATAAATAATCATCCGGAGAAGGAAGTGTATATATTGTCTGCAGTATTAAGTGATAGCAAATATGCGAAAGCGGAAAAAGATGCATGGCTTAATAAATATTTGCCGGAGATTGATGCGGAGCATCGTATCTATCCACCTTGTGGGGATAGTAAGCTGGCATATGTTCCTGGTGGAATCCGGACAACAGATTTTCTTTTGGATGATTACACACATAATCTTATACTCTGGGAGCCACCAGCAAAAGGAATCAAGCTTTTAAATGGTATTAATCATACAAGAGGTACCTGGCAGGGCAGTATGCTTAGGTTTGATAAGAAGCCGGAGCAATTGGCTGCGGATATTGTAAAAGTAATAGAAGGCGCACAGATGAAGGATATGCGACCACAGGATAAGATACTGCATCAGGAGCAGAAAGCACCTAAATTATAAAAGATAAGGAGGAAATGACAATGGAGATAACAGAAACAAAGGAAGCAGTAACAAAAGCACCTTTTTCAGCATGGGTGGGTAATTTACATGCGTATACAGAAGGAAAGACGGAAGGACGTTGGATAGACTTTCCACAGAGCAAAGAAAATCTGCAAAAGGCAATAAATGATATTTCAAAGAATGGAGCACATGAAATTTTTATTGCTGATTATGATTTCAGGGATGATTGCACCTATCTTAATAATATATTTTCGGAATACAGTAGTATTTCCCAATTGAATGTAATTGCAAAACTGATTGGTTCAGAGCAGCATCCAGCAGTAGAAGCTTATCTTAGTCAGGATGATGGTGTTTCACTAAAACAGCTGGCAAATCTCTATATGCAGGAGTCCGAAATACCATATCATACCTTTTCATTTGAGGGAAGTGATAATCCGGATGTAATGAAGCGATTATCGGATGAGGGAAAAATAGGGTATGAGCTGGTAGAAGCTTATGACATTAAAGAGCAACTGAAAGGAATCACTGTTAATGAGGTTGATATTTCACAATATATTGATGTAGAAGCAATTGGAAGGGATGCCATCATGGAGGGATTTGGATGTTGTGATGGCGGATATTATATTTCAAATGAGAAAAGTGTTAATACCAATTATTATACAATGGAAGAAATTGAAGAGGAACTGGATGAGATGGAACCGGTACAGAATGCGGAAATTGAAAAAACTGTGAATGTGGAAAAGGAACAGAAAGAACAGCTGTTGCGTACGCATTCGGAACCGGCACTTAGGCAGCCACGGTTATAGGGGGTGAAAGTATGATGCAGAAACATGAACGTGCCATTAAAAAATTAAAAGATGAACTGGCTCTTCTCTTAGAAGAGATAAAGAATATGCAGGCACGAATTAATCAGTTAGAACGGGAAATGGCTATTGAAGAAGCAGAACAGGTGGAACAGGAAAAAGAGCCAGTTGTGCTTAAAAAGAGCGAAGAACTGAAGACACCAAAGCTATAGAATGTTTATGTACCGGAATCCGGTACGGAAAGGAAAAAATATGGCAGATAAATATAATGTTGTAATTGAAGTGGTAGATACAAAAGAGTATATATCGATTGAACTTCCGCAGGATGAAGACAGCCTGCAGGAACAGCTGAAAGAATATGGGATTAATGAAAACACAAAAGTCAGACTTCCATTTTTGAATGGGAAAATTGAAAATGATGAAGACATGCTTATAGAAACAGACTTGTGGTATGTTACAGATAAAACATTTTCAGGAATGGAAGGCTTGAATGTCTTGCTAAGTAAGTCGGAAGAACTTAAGAACGAGCGAGTGGAATCATATGCAATGGAACACAGGGATGATATAAATTCTCCGGAGAATTTGCTGAATTTACTGGTTCAGAAAGAGGATATTCCATATCATGAGTATACAAGTGATCCAGATGCAGGTATTACAAGGGGAACATCAGCGAATGGAAAATTTGGAAGGACATATTTATATGAAAATTATAAAGAAATGTGGCGGGATATAAATACGATTCCATGTAGAACGGAAAAGATGATTGATTATATGTCGTTAGAAACAATAGGAGGAGCCATTGCAGCAGCAAAAGGCATTACAGTTTGTGAAAATGGATATCTGGAAGCAGAAAAACTTAATTTGCAGAAATATTCATTAACTGAAATAAAAGAGCAGTTTATGGAACGTGAAAACAAGATTGAACCGAAGAGACCAGTCCAGGCACATCATCAGAAGATGAAGAGTCCAAAATTATAATAATGTACCGGATTCCGGTACAAATGATACAGATGTGATTACTTTTGTTGAAAAGGAAGATGTAGAATTGTTAGCAAATATTGAGTATATGAGGGATAAAGAATGGTAAAAGGTTATAAAGTATTTAATCCGGATTGGACATGTAGAGATAAACAATATACTTGTCCGGGAAAATTTGAAGTATATGTTCATGGAATGCTCTTTTGTCAAACTGCTTCTGATTGCTTTAATTATTATACGTTTGACAATAAAAACAAGGTTGCAGAAGTCATTGCTTATGGTGAAGTGCAGACAGATGGTAGGATGTCTTATACTGACAAACTGGAAATTGTGCGTGAAATTCAGTGGGATGAAGTGTTGAGAATCGTCAACACTGGAAAAAATTGTATTGGTCTTTGTAATACTGGAGATAGCAACACTGGAGACAGAAACACCGGAGATTATAACAAAGGGAGTTATAACAAGGGGAACTGTAATATCGGCTACGGTAATACAGGAAGCTGTAATATCGGGGACTGTAACACAGGAAATTGTAACATCGGGAACAGAAACGTCGGAGACTGGAATAAATCCTCTTTTAATACCGGATGTTTTAATACGGAAGAACAGAAAATTACATTATTCAACAAAATGTCAGATATGACTTATCGTGAATGGGAGAAATCTGATGCAAGATATTTATTGGAACAAATACCAAAGGCTGTTACTGAATGGGTATGCGCAGAAGATATGACAGATAAAGAAAAGACATTACACCAAACCTACAAAACAACAGGTGGTTATCTTAAAGAACTCGATTCATCCGAATGTGCTCAGCACTGGTGGGATGCTTTATCAGATGAGAATAAAGCCATTATTAAAGCTATTCCAAATTTCGATGAGGATATTTTTGAAGAATGTATGGGAATTAAAGTCGGTTAAATTAGGATGTAATAAACAAAAAGCTAAATACTAAAGGAGAATCTATGAAAGAAAGTATTAATTGGAAAAGTAAAAAAGATGTACTAAAAAGCGTACAGCAAGATGGTAGGACTTTGCAATATGCCTCAGAGGACTTACGTAACGATAAAGAAATTGTACTTGCTACAGTATAGCAAGATGCAGGAGCAGTTATCTAAAAAGATACTGGAAGAATATAAAACCGTCAGAACAGGTGCAGCAAAAAGTAAAAAGAAAGGCTGGAAGTGGAGAAGAAAAAAGCGGATATCACAATAAATTTTGACTTAAAACGATAAGGGTGTCTTTATTGCTTGTTGGCAGTAAAGGTACCTTTTTTTGAAGGGAGAAGATATATGGATATTAATGTTACGCTGAAAGTAGATAATGAGGCTATGATGAGCAAAAGTAAAAAAAGCAGGACAGTTGCTACCGGGTGGGTTGAAGTAATGAACTGTATTAAGTTTCCTGTTTTTGTCAGAACCTATCTGGATAAAGAAACACAGGAAGAGAAGGCATTTGTATCGATGCCGCAGAGAAAAGGTACAAAAGGCTATACAAATATTATTTCTTTTGAAGATAAAAAAATCCGGGAAGAAGTGGAAGAAGCAGTATTAAGAAATGTACTGAAACAGGCTGTTAAGGCTTTTGATGTTATTCCAATTAAGGATACAAAAATAACGCTGCTTCCGGAAGATTCAAGAAATCGTCAGGTGAAAATCCGTGGGATTGCTTCTGTCAGATTGGAAGAAGGTATCCGGATTCAAAGTATACTTATTAAAGAAGGAAAGAATGGCTTGTTTGTAGAAATGCCTCAGTACTTTGCAGAAGGAAAGTATCACGATACCGTTTATGGAACAACAGATGCAATGCGTAAGCAGTTATCAGAGCAGATATTGGAAGCATATAAAAAGCAAATTGAACTGCAGCTTCATCCAGAGCTGGCGGAAAAAGAGACAAAAGAGGAAAACCTGGAAGCGGAACAGAAGAGACCAGAGATTCCAGTGGAGGAAGTGAAACGTGAGAAGCAGCCAGAGAATCCAGATGTACCGGAATCCGGTACAGAAAAAGAGCTTGTTTCAAAGCAGGAAAGCGAGATAGTAACAGAATCAGGAAATGCAAATGAGCAGGATGCAGCGGAAGAGATAAAAGAGGAACCGGTCCTTTCCTGGGAAGATAGATTTGTGGCTGTATTTGCAGAACGTAACAAGGAAGAGGTATTAGCATTATTAGCAGAATTAAGAGGAGCACCAAGAATTATATCATCGGAGAAAACCGATGATATTCTGATAATGGAGCAGGCAGAATACTCAATCAATGAAAAGACCAGTATTCTTCTTATATTTGATAATACCTATGAGAAAGACCGTAAAATAAAAGAGGGGACAGATATACGCCAGGAGATAACAGTTGTACTTAAGGAAAAGGGTAAGAAACCTGGTATGCTTCCTGTGATTAAATTATCTTCCCATAATTTAGAGGACGCAGAAGCAAGATATAAGGAAGCAGTTCGTTCCTGGCAGACATTGACACATCAGAATATAGCACCAGATATTGAGCCGGTATTAAATTCACAGCAGCAACCTGCAGGAGAGCCGAAGTCTGAAATGAAAGAAGAAATAGAAGAATCTATTGATGAGGAGCCGGAATCAGCGGAAGAAGTAAAGACAGTGGAAGAAACGGAACAGGAAAAAGAACAGAATGTACCGGAATCCGGTACACAGCAAGAAATCAATGTGGCTGTTGATAAGGAGGAGGTAACCGGACAGAAAGAGACAGGTCAGACAGAAGTAAAGGAAGATGTGGCAATACAGGAAGATGCAGAAGAAAAGATGATAAATGAAGCAGCGGTAAAAGAGTTTTTATCAGCGTATCTTTCCAGTGATAATGAGAGTATGTTGGCTGCTATTTCACATGCAAAGCTTACTTTGGGTTCAAAGAATTTCAGCCGAAATTATAATACGCTTGCTTTTCAGGAAGTTTCTTTTGAAGATGGGAAGAATAAAATATCTGTCCGGTTCCACAATGGATATGCACCGGAACAGACAGCAGCATCTGTTGACAGTAAAAGACAGTTGATTGAGGCGGTTATTTATGAAAATGGTGATGCAAAGGCAATCCGGACACTTGCAGAAAAAAAGACTATCAGCTCCAAAAGGGCTGCTTCTAACTATGATGAAATGAAAAGTGACTGGATGCAGCTTACTCATCAGGATACGATAACATTTGATCCATCAATAGTAATTGAAAAGCAGAAATTAAAAGCACCAAAAATGTAATGGAGGGTTCTAAATGACAGAAGAACAGAATGGCAGTGTACCGGAATCCGGTACAAAAAAGCCGGAGCAGGTAACGGTAAAGAAAAAAGCAGCGGCAAAGTCGAATGCATCTCTGGGAGAACAGTATCTGGGGGCATTATTCAAATGTGCATCCTGGATATCTCCGGCATATAAAGAAATGGCGGAAAAGGCAAAGGGTAAGCTTGAGGTATTAAAAGAACTGTACTTATGTTCCTGTGATGGGGTATCGGAGGAAAAAGCCCTTGAAACGCTGGATAAGGATAATCCGGAAGTTATGCTACGTTTTATCAGACAGAAATGTGTAGAGGAACGTGCTACAAAGGGATATGAAGAGGAACTAAAGGAAATTCGAAAAGCTGCAGCGTTGGTAAGACATGAAATGCAGGATATGAAAGAAAAGATGGATGCTATTACAGAAAAGGTTCCAAGTATAGCTGCTATGTTTCCTGAAGAAGAGCCAGTAAAGGATGCTGTAGAACAACCTGTAGAACCAGTAAAGGAAATTATAAGGAAAAAGGAGCAGGTATCATCGGAAAACGAAAAAGAGCAACTGGCTGTACCGGAATCCGGTACAAACGTTGTTACGGAAAAAGAGCAGGGTGTGAAGAAGTGGAAAGCCAAAATACATAAAACTTTTTCTACACTATTGAAATCCCGTACAGAAAGCATTCATAAATACGTTGAAAGTCTTTTAGAGGAAGGATATACAGATGAGCAGTTATCCTTCCTTTTAGATTGCCTGGAAGATGGAGATACACCAGAGCAGATACGAAAATATGCTTCTCCCAAGTTACCGGTTGAGGTAATGAAACGCTTAAAGATGATGGAAGAAAGAGAGGACAAAAAGGATGGAGAATGATAGAGAATTTGAACAGGTTCTCATGAATGTGAGAAATACGTCTGGTGGAATTTCATCTGCAATCATGCTGTCTGCCAGAATGTCTATGCTGCTTGTTGTATTTATTATGCGTATGGTGAAGAAAGGGTTAATAGCAGCATCTTATGCAGACAATATTAAGTCGTTTGCACAGATGACTGAGGGAAAATATCAGATTTATAATATCCCGCTTTCGGAAGACCGTGCACAGTATATGATGCGTTTGAATGAAATCGAACTGCATCTGCAGCAAGAGAAAAATCCAATGAAAAGAAGAACCTTAGAAAAGGAAAAGAAGGAATTAAAAGAAAAACTGCCGGAGATAGAACAGCTAAAGAAGCTGAATGTGAAGCATTGTGTGCTGCCAAAACTAAATGGATCCGAAAGAACCATTCAGATAGCAGTATCTGCAGATTCAGAGCCTTTATTTAAAAACTGGTTTATCAATCATCTAACCAGTGAATTATCCGGAGGCGAAAAGGAACTGGAAGATATTAAAAACTTCACAGAGGGCAATTACTCAATTTTTAATGTTCCATTTGAAGGTGAAGAGTTAAAAGAGGTGCTTCCAGATTTTGACACGCTTGGTATTAATTATGCAGTTCTCCCAGACCTTAAGGTTGGAGATAACAACAGCCAGCTCGTTATTCCAAACACGGACCGAAATAAATTGGAGATGTGGTTTAAAATGTGGAAAGAAAAGCAGCTTAGAAATGGAGAACAGCCGGGCGAAATATATGAAATGGACGAAAACTCTTATATGAATACCGGAACTCTTGGTGAAGAGGAATATATTGGCGCTGCTGACCCGAAATTCCAGGAAGCCAATATGCAGTTTGAACAAAATGAAAAAGAAATACCTGGTATTCCTGCGATTGGCAAGGAAAATTCGGAAGAATTTATTCGGTTATCCCAGGATAACAATTATAAGAAAATAACCATTAACAATGATACTTTGGTCGAAAATGTGCTTCTTTCAGAGCGTGAGAAGGTTTTATCAAAGCAGGGCTTCTTTATATCCAGAATACCAGGGACATATGGAGAAAAACAAATGACGCTCATATTACCAAAAAGTCAGGTTTTTAAAACGGACGAGGGAAAAACTTTTATTGCCTTTATTCCGAAAAACAGAGGGAGTATGGTTGCTTCATCAAAAGGTGAAGTGAAGGAATTGTCATTTGATGATGTCATGAATGCATATGACCCGGTTAAGCGTGGTTTTAGGAAAGTTGAAGAGCTGATGAAGCCAGAGATAAAGCTGGGTATAAAACCAGACATCAAACTTTCACCGGATATGGCAAAGGATATTGCTGGAAAAGGTGGTCCTTTACCCAAAATAAAACCATAAAGGGGGGATTGTATGGCTTCTTATGGAACACGTTATATAAAAAAGAAGACTCCTTATGGTCTGTACTTTGCATTACTGGTCATATTCCTGATAGTCGGCTATTTTGTGTCCGGCTTATATAATATACCAAATGTGAAGTTAAACAATCTGCAGGATAGCCTCCTTTACTGTTTTATGCATCCTCTTTCTAATTGGAACGAGAAAACGCCTGCGGTAATGGGGGCATTTTTCATGCTTTGGTTTATGCTTCTTTCATACTTTATGTATTATTACAGGAACTTTCAAAGCGAGATGGAGCATGGTGATGCAAACTGGGTTGAACCGGAAGTGATTACAAAGGAACTTTCTGATAAAGAAGAAATTTGTAACAGGATATTATCAGAATCACTTCGAATCAGTTGTCGTGGGGGTATCTCCAACAATAATATGATGGTTATAGGATCCTCAGGCGCTTTTAAGACTACATCCATTATGCATCAAAATCTGTTGCAAGGGTATGGTTCAAAGGCGGTTTTGGATGTAAAGGGTGATACGCAGAGAAAGCTTGGAAACAAATTCCTTCAAATGGACTATAAGATTTCTTCCCTGAATTTTAAAGAGCCGGATAAATCAGACCGGTATAATCCGTTTCAGTATGTTGAAAAAGAAGAGGATATCCTTAGAATCAGGGATGCAATCCATGAGGTCTGCAGACCGCAAAAAGAAGCTTCTTGTGCTGACCCATTCTGGGATGATGCCGTAAAGCTGTATGCTCAGGCATTATATGAATATGTCTGGCTGAAAGGAAGAGAAAACGGAAAAGTTGGAACGATGAATGACGTGATGGAATTATGTCACATGGAATCTAGGCGATATGTGGATGAGGATGGTAATGAACGTTCTCATTTGCAGGATAAAATGGATGAACTTGCTGCCAAATATGGAGATGGATATCCGCCTGTACGTGACTACCGGAAGTTAAAAGAAGGCGCACCAGATACTGTAAATTCAGTTATTCTTATGTTAAATGGTATGTTCTCCATCTGTGAGACAGCGGAGGTAAAACGAATCTTTAGCGGAAATGATATTAATATTCGAGAAATTGGAACAGGAGTAGGTGGTAATCCGAAAAAACCGGTGATGCTTTTCCTTGTTATTCCAGATAATATTCAGGTTTACAACTGGATTGTATCTGTTTTTTATACCCAGATGTTTGATATCTTAATCCGTCTTGCCGATAATGAAGTGCACGGACCACTTCCTGTGCCGGTAGAAGTATGGATGGATGAGTTCTATGCTGGAGCCCGTCCTGCAAATACAGATGTGCTGCTTGGAGTAGTGCGCAGTAGAAATATATCTATGATTCCGATGTTGCAGTCTATTGCACAGTTGCAGACTTTGTATAAGGATAATAAATGGCAAACTATGCTGGATAACATTGCAACCGTTGTTTATCTTGGTTCTGGTCCGACTGCAGACTCAACGCATAAATGGATTTCAGATTTATTAAGTACTTCAACGGTTGATAGCAGGTCAGATAATGTTCATCTTGGCTTCAATGGAAACAGTGGACTTGATTTCCGCAGGTCAGAAATCAAGTTAATGACACCGGAGCAGGTAAAGAGAATGCCGGCGACAGAGTGTATTGTATTTATAGAAAGCAGACCACCAGTCTACGACAGAAAAGCTATTCCTTTTGATTTGCCAATGTACGATTTTGTTGCAACAGATTTTCTAAAAACACGTTATTCAGAAGCACTGGGATTAGGAGAATATGAACATCCGGTGCATACGGTGTATGACCCGATTCATTTCCGGTATATTACTGTGGAACCGGAAAAACGTCTGCAGGTAGTAACAAAACAGGAAGATATTGAATCGTTCCAGGAAGCAGCGAAGAATGACCCTCGTATTCTTACCTGTAACATTGATGAAACAGAGCTGCTTTATTTGAATTGGAATCGAAGAAAATGTAGCGTCGAAGAAGTGCAGCAGATATTCATGCAGACAATTGAAGCAGAAAAGCGCAAAATGGAAGACCTTAAAGGACTATCTGTTCTGCAGGATGTTGATGGTGAAGAAATCATTTTTCCAAAGCTGGTAGAGGAGAAATCGGATAAAACCGGCTGGAATATGGATTGTTCATTAAGAGAAATCTTAGCCGAACATTGGAATGATTTAAGTCAGATTGAGCAGGAAGAAATATGTATTGACCTTGCCAGTGACTTGAATGAAACACAAATAAAAGAAATATTGCGTCTTCCAGTGGATGAAATGGAAGTAAGGCGCAGAGCTTATATTTTAATGAACAAGGACAACAAAAAACAGGCTACAGGTTAATTTGTAAATGTACCGAATTCCGGTACATGGAGAAAGAGTGTTTTTAGAGCAGGAGCTTTAAAAACACTCTTTTTTGTATGAGCAAAGGAAAGGAGCAGAAATATGGCAGGATATAGTGGATTTAGTATGAGCAATAATGCAGTTGATGCATACGATAATGGAGAAAAACCATTGAGCAAATGGAGCAAAGCAGAGATATTACAAGAAATTCGGATTTATGCCAAAGAGAATAATATAAATATAGACATGGAAAAGCTGAATAAAGTGTCTTTGCCAGTATTGAGAGAGTCATTTCTATATAAGACAGCATACCATCATACATCGAAGTTTTATAATAGCACTGATTTTTATGCTATAGATTTTGATACGGTGAATGAAATGGTAGATTTGGAAAGTGTCCAGAAGCTGCTGGAACTTACCGAAGAAGAAAAAATGTTGAAAAAGCAGGAAAAGAAAGAGGATTCACCTGAAATGTGGGAATGTGCATATCTTGTCTGGGGTGGCACAAGAGCACATCCAAAGGCTACAGAACAGACAGCAATTGGCGAGGTTCGAGGAAACTGGTTTTATCTTCCAGAGGGTGGAAAGAAATCTATCAAGGCGAACGGATTTCGTTTTATCCGGCAGATAAAAGAGGAACCGACAGTGCAGGCGCAGCCAATAAAAGAACAGACAAAACAGCCGGTTAATAAAGTTACAAAGCGTGTAAAACCAAGAGGTCCCAAACTTTAAATTAGTTGTTTATAGTGTACCGAAATTCGGTACAAAAATATATCAAAGTGTCAGTAAGAAAGGCGGTTTGTATGAAGAAATATGATTATATATCTACATTGGCACAAGAAACAGCAGCAAATATAGTTAAAAGCAGTGCTGAGTGGATGAAGTATTTGACCACAGCAGCAAGATTGTATAAATATCCATTTTGTGATCAGCTTCTGATTTATGCACAAAGACCAGATGCAACAGCGTGTGCGTCTATGGATATCTGGAATGAAAAAATGCATTGCTGGGTAAACAGAGGAGCGAGCGGAATTGCATTAATAGACGAGAGTGCAAAAGGGAAAAAACTTAAATATGTTTTTGATGTATCGGATGTTCATGCAGCAAATCATATTGGACGATATCCGCAGTCTTGGGTATTGGAGGAGAAACACAAGGATGATGTGATTTCGCACTTAGAAACAATTTATGGTGGAACAGATGAAGATAAGTCGTTTGAGGAAAGACTGTTTGAAGTTTCACAGAAAATAGTGGCAGATTATTATGAAGAAATACTTCCGGATTTACAGAATAAGTCAGAAGGAAGTTCCTTAGAGAACTTGGATGAACAGAATATAGGAATTCGTTTCAAGGAAACACTTACTGATAGTATAGCTTTTATGCTTTTATCTGCTTGCGGTGTAGATATGAAAGAGTATCAACCGAAATTTTCATTTGATTTTATCCATGAATTTGATACTATGGATAGTTTATATATTTTAGGAGATGCAACCAGTGAGCTGGCAAAACCGGTACTTGTAGAAATTGGAAAGACTGTCAGAATATATAATCGAATTCATGAAAAGGAACAGAAAGAAAATTTATTACAAAAAGGTATTGAAAATACTCCCAAAATAGACTACAATGCTTTAAAGCGTAAAAGCGATAGCGAACAGGAAAATATATCAGAAATTAATAATAAAGAAGGGGGTAATATTGATGAAACTGAACTACGAACAGAACGGAGATTACATGATTCCAACGTTACAGGCGGACGTTCAACCGGAGGAGCCAATAACGAAGTATGGAATAATGAGGGAGACGTATCTGAAAGAAAAACACCATGGGGTGTATTCAGCACTACTCCTGAAGGGAGAACTCGTCGAGCATTTACTGATGATTCAGAAACAGGCAGAGGAGAGAATGGAGCAGTTGACATCGCAGATGGTAGAGAAAGAAGGAATAACGGAACAGCTCAAAGCGGACAATCAGATGCTTTGGGTAGCAAAGATGAACAGTATTCAGAATCGGGCAGAGGAAATAGTGAGAGCAGAGATAATCTGCAGCTTATAGAAGATAATTCCCAGGAACCCATATTCACACAATTAAGTCTGTTCCCTTCATTTGAAGAACAGGTTGGAACAGTAGCAGCAGCGGAAGCAAGTATGAAATATACTATGCCCGCTGCTTTTTCTTTGCCACAGGAAACAATTGGGATGATTTTAAGAAGTGGTGGTGGAAAGCAGCATAGTAGAAAACGTATCTATGCAAAATATATTGAAGGCAAGCCTGAGAGAAGTGAGGTAGAGGATGATTATATAAATGCAATAGCAGAGGAAGACATAGACCGGCATGAAGCAGAGGTATTTGCACGTTTGGAAGGAAATGGTGATGCAGCGGAACCGGAGGTAGTAAATGAGCCGGGTACGTTTCTGACTCAAAAAGAGAATATTCTAATACCGAATAAAGGTAATGCTGTCAATTTCCGCATTAGTAATGATAACCTAGGTATTGGAACACCGAAAGAGAAGTTTCAAAGAAATATAGAAGCAATTAGATTATTGGAACAAATTGAAAGCGAACATCGTTATGCAAATCCACAGGAGCAGGAAATTTTATCCCAGTATGTTGGCTGGGGAGGACTTTCTGATGCTTTTGATGAGAGTAAAACAAACTGGGCAACAGAGTACCAGGAATTAAAAAATCTGTTATCACCGGAAGAATATCGTATGGCAAGGGAAAGTACATTAAATGCTCATTATACCAGTCCTGCTATTATTCGTAGCATGTATGAAGTGATTGAAAGAATGGGATTTAAAAAGGGAAATATCTTAGAGCCATCTATGGGTATTGGTAATTTCTTTGGTATGATGCCGGAGTCTATGAAGGAAAGTAGACTATATGGAGTGGAACTTGATAGTATCACTGGACGTATTGCGAGGCTGCTGTATCCAAAAGCAGATATTCAGATTAAAGGATTTGAAAAGACGGATTATCCAAATGATTTCTTCGATATAGCTATTGGAAATGTTCCTTTTGGACAATATAAAGTATTAGACCATGCATATGAAAAAAATAACTTCCTAATCCATGATTATTTCTTTGCAAAGACCTTAGATAAAGTACGTCCGGGTGGTGTAGTAGCATTTATTACAAGCAAGGGAACTATGGATAAGGCAAGTCCAGAGGTAAGACGATATCTGGCTCAAAGAGCAAATTTGCTTGGTGCTGTAAGGCTTCCAAATACTGCATTTAAAGCGAATGCCGGTACAGAAGTTACTTCTGATATTTTGTTTTTCCAAAAACGTGACCGGATGGTGGTACGGGAACCGGATTGGGTTTATTTGGAAGAAAATGATGCTGGAATTAAGATGAATTCTTATTTTGTGAATCATCAGGAACAGATAGTAGGAAAGATGGAACTGGTATCCGGACCATATGGCATGGAAAGTACCTGCAGGTTAGATGAAAGCAGACCGTTTGAAGAACAGTTAAAAGAGGCTGGTGGACGAATAACTGGTACGATAGATACATTAGAACTGGAGACGGAATTAGACAATGAATTGAGTAAGCAAAGCATTCCGGCAGACCCTAATGTTAAAAATTTCAGCTATGCATTGGTGGGTAATGAAGTATATTATCGAGAAAATTCGGTTATGAAACCTGTGGAAGTGTCAGATACCGCAAAAGGACGTATTAGAGGTATGGTAGCAATCCGCAATTGTACCCAGGAGCTGATAGATATGCAGCTTAATGAATACGGAGACCATGAAATTGAGAAAAAACAGAGAGAACTAAATGAATTATATGATGATTTTTCTGGAAAGTATGGTCTTATTAATTCACAAACTAATAAAAGAGCATTTAATCAGGATTCCAGTTATTGTCTGTTATGCTCCTTGGAAAAACTTGATGATGAGGGTAATTTCAAGGGGAAAGCAGACATGTTTTCCAAACGAACGATAAAGAAGGCAGAGGCTGTTTCTTCTGTTGATACGGCCAGTGAAGCACTTGCAGTATCCCTTGGGGAGAAGGCAAAGGTTGACCTTCCTTATATGGAAGAATTGACAGGTAAAGATATAGATACTCTAATCGAGGACCTTGGCGGAGTTATTTATAAAAATCCTTTGACAGATGAATGGGAGACAGCGGATGAATATTTGAGTGGAAATATACGGGAAAAATTGAAGGTTGCCAGTATTTATGCGGAAAATCATCCGGAATATGCTATCAATGTACAGGCACTTAAGCAGGTACAACCTAAAGAACTGGATGCTTCTGAAATAGAGGTGCGTATTGGTGCTACATGGATTGATGTTCAATATATTGAAGATTTCATGCGTGATACTTTTGAAACGCCGGCACATTTATTAAATAGAGATATTATAGGAGTACAGTTTTCAAATATAACCGGTGAGTGGAAGATACAGGGAAAAAATGCTGACTGGGGAAACTCTCTGGTTAATATGACTTATGGTACAAGCCGGGTAAATGCCTATAAGATATTAGAAGATTCTCTGAATCTTAAGGATACCAGGGTGTATGATACTATTGAAGAAGATGGTAAAGAGAAGAGAGTTCTAAATAAGAAAGAAACTACCATTGCCAGTCAGAAGCAGGAATCTATTCGTGAAGCATTTAAAGATTGGATATTCAGAGACCCGGAACGTAGACAGACACTGGTGGCAAAATATAATGAGCTTTTCAATTCTACAAGACCACGAGAATATGATGGTTCACACTTAAAATTCCCAGGAATGACACCTGATATTGAATTAAAACCACATCAGAAAAATGCAGTGGCGCATATTTTATATGGTAATAATACCCTGCTTGCACATTGTGTAGGTGCTGGAAAGACATTTGAAATGACAGCGGCAGCTATGGAGAGTAAGCGGCTTGGATTGTGCCAGAAGTCACTTTTTGTTGTACCTAATCATTTGACGGAACAGTGGGCAAGTGATTTCCTGCGGTTATATCCCGGTGCAAATATCCTTGCAGCAACGAAGAAAGATTTTGAACCTGCGAACCGTAAGAAATTCTGCTCCCGTATTGCAACAGGTGATTATGATGCTGTGATTATTGGACATACACAGTTCGAAAAAATTCCGCTTTCTATTGAGAGACAAACAGCCATCATTGAAAAACAGATAGATGAAATAAAACTTGCAATTGAGCAGACAAAGTCTGAAAACGGAGAGCGTTATACCATTAAGCAGATGGAAAAAACGAGAAAATCCTTACAAGTACGTCTTGATAAATTGAATGACCAGAGCCGTAAGGATAATGTTGTAACTTTTGAGCAGCTTGGTGTTGACCGATTATTTGTAGATGAGAGCCATAATTATAAAAACCTTTTCTTATATACAAAAATGCGTAATGTGGCAGGAATAGCACAAACAGAAGCACAAAAGTCTTCTGATATGTTTGCTAAATGTCAGTACCTGGATGAAATAACAGGTGGAAAAGGAGTAACTTTTGCTACCGGAACACCTATTAGCAATAGTATGACAGAGTTGTATACAAATATGCGATATCTGCAGTATAATACATTGCAGAAATTAGGGTTAGGACATTTTGATGCGTGGGCTGCATCTTTTGGCGAAACACAAACTGCGATAGAACTTGCTCCGGAGGGAACCGGATACAGAGCAAAAACCAGGTTTGCTAAATTTTTTAATTTACCGGAGCTTATCAGTCTTTTTAAAGAAAGTGCAGACATTCAGACCCCGGACATGTTAAATCTTCCAGTTCCGGAAGCGGAGTATGAAAATGTAGTATTAAAACCGAGTGATTTTCAAAAGGATATGGTAGCAGCACTTGCAGAGAGGGCAGAGGCTGTCAGGGATAAAAGGGTCGAATCTAATGTTGATAATATGCTTAAGATTACAAATGATGGAAGAAAGCTGGCACTTGACCAAAGACTTATAAATGATATGCTTCCGGATAATGATAACTCCAAAGCTGCAGCTTGTGTTGAACGGGCATATAAGATATGGAAGGATACCATGGAACAGAGGTCAACGCAGCTTATTTTCTGTGACTTATCTACACCTAAAGGTGATGGAACATTTAATGTGTATGAGGATGTCAAAGAGAAGCTGATGGATAAAGGAGTACCTGGAAATGAAATAGCATTTATACATGATGCGAATACGGAACTTAGAAAGGCGGAACTGTTTGCAAAGGTAAGAAGTGGACAGGTTCGCTTTTTGCTTGGCTCAACGGCAAAAATGGGAGCAGGTACTAATGTACAGGACCGGCTTATTGCATTGCACCATTTGGATGTACCTTGGAGACCATCTGATATTGAGCAGCAAGAGGGACGTATCTTAAGACAGGGAAACCAGAATGCAAAGGTTAAAATATTCCGCTATGTTACAGAGGGAACGTTTGACAGCTATTCATGGCAGCTTATAGAAAATAAGCAGAAATTTATTGGACAAATTATGACCAGCAAATCCCCGGTAAGAAGTTGTGAAGACGTGGATGAAGCAGCTCTTTCTTATGCAGAGGTAAAAGCACTTGCTACAGGAAATCCTTATATTAAGGAAAAGATGGACTTGGATATTCAGGTTTCACGGTTAAAATTGATGAAAGCTAACCACACTAGTCAGAAGTACCGCCTGGAAGATAATATTACACAGCATTATCCACAGCAGATAGCTCATTTGAAAGAAAGTATAGAAGGCTTTTCGAAAGACATACAAAGGTATAAAAGGAATAAGCCATTGGAAAAAGAGGATTTTGCAATAACTGTTTGTGGTAAGGAATATAGTGATAAAAAAGAAGCGGGAACAGCTCTCATTGCTATATGCAAAGAAGCAAAAGATATTGATACCAGTGTGGATGTTGGGGAATATCTTGGATTCTCGCTTAAAGTTAAATTTGATGCTTTCTATAGGAAATTTGTACTGAATGTAAAAGGCAATATGAGTCATCCTATCGAAATAGGCGTGGATCCATTTGGTAATCTTACCCGTATAAATAACGCCTTAGAAGCAATGCCGGCGGAATTGGAAGAAGCACAGACAAAACTTTCTAATGTGGAACATCAGCTTGAAACGGCAAAGATAGAGGTAAACAAACCGTTTCTACAGGAAGCAGAGCTTTCAGAAAAATTAGAAAGACTTGCGGAGCTAGACGCACTTCTTAATATGGGAGAAAAGGAGGATAGCATAATAGAAAACACAACGGAAGATATAATAGAGCCAGTAATAACACCGACAAATAAATTTACAAAGCGTGTAAAACCAAGAGGACCAAAGTTATAAATTGAGCTATTAATATAGTAAAAGATGCATTGGTGTAAAAGCCGGTGCATCTTTTTTATTATCGAATTTAGAACCAATATTTAAGGATATAAAGTAATAGTATTTATGGGTATTGGCAGTATCTTTTGAAAGTAGTATTATGTGAATATAAAAAAGAGAGGAGGAAACAGCAAAATGTCAGTTATTACGTCAAGTGGTCAGGTAATACAGTATGATGCAGAGGATTTGATTATCAGATTAAAGGAAGATATCAAAAAATATGGCTTTGGAAAAAGAGTAAGAGTATGGTGCTGGGATACTGATGGCATTGTGTTGTATCTGAATTACAATTATATAGAGGAAGAGCCAATGTTAAGGGATATAGATATAGAGCATGGTGTCTATTTTAAAAAGATGGCAATGGGAGAACTGCTTCCTCTTTTCGAAAAAGAAAATGCTATATTATATTAAGAAAAAAGTAGTCTGCTGATTTTTTTTGTTAAAATGAATTTGACAAACGAAAATTGGAAGACTACAATTTCCTTAAAAGAATTTCTTATTCATACAAAAGAGGGGAGAGGTATTTATGAAGGGTTTTAGACAGTTGAAATGGCGTGACAGGGTACGATTGGAAGAACTACTTAAATTTCATACGAATAAATCAGAGATAGCCAGAATTATGCAGGTCAGTCGTGTTACTATTTACAATGAGCTGAAAAGAGGTGCTTATGCCCATCGTAATTCTGATTGGACTACTACTGTGTGTTATAGTGCGGATTTGGCACAAAAAAAGTATGAAGAAAATCTCAAAGTGCGTGGTACACAGCTTAAAATAGGGAATGATATAAAGCTGGCGAATTATATAGAACAGAAAATAGTGGAGAATCATTATAGTCCAGGAGCTCTTATTGGAGAAATGAGGCGTACTGGAATGTTTAAAGAATTTAATACCAGTATATGTGAAAAGACGGTTTATAATTATATTGATAAGGGTATCTTCTTAAGTCTGACGAATAAAGACCTTCCGGTAAAGGGAAAAAAGAAACGGAAATATAATAAGGTTCATATCCAGAAACGTCTTGAGAGGGGAACCAGTATCGAGGAACGTCCGAAAAATGTTAATTCCAGAAAAGAGTTTGGACACTGGGAAATGGATAGTGTTATAGGAAAGCGTGGGAATTCGAAAAAGACACTGCTTACCTTAACGGAAAGAAAGACACGCAGGGAATATGTTTTCCTTCAAAGAGACAAGTCTGCCGGAGCAGTAGTCGATACGCTGGATATATTGGAGAGACGTTGGGGAAAAGAACTTTTTAGAAGTATTTTTAAAACAATAACAGTAGATAATGGAACCGAATTCTCTGATTATAGCGGAATTGAAAAATCAGTTTATGGTGGAAATAGAACAAAATTATATTATTGTCATCCGTACAGTAGTTGGGAACGTGGTACAAATGAAAATACAAATAGAATGGTTCGAAGGCAGGCTCCTAAAGGTACATCTTTTGAAAATATATCAGAAGAAGATGTTCAACAGATAGAGGATTGGGTAAATAAGTACCCCCGTAAGATATTTGGGTATGTTACAGCTGCAGAGCTATTCGATGAAGAAATAAGATTAATGATATAAGAGGAGTGTAACTGAATATTTTTAAGAGACTGGCATATAGTGGCAGTCTTTTTTTCGTATAAAGAAATGGATAGCTGTATATGGCAGAGTGTGCTCTATAAGCTGTTTTAGGTTGGAAAATCAATAGCTATGTGAAAAGTATATTAAAAATCAACAATAGGACTACTATTTTATTGTTGATTTTTAATAAAACAGAAAAATGTAAAAAAAAAGGTTGCATTTTAAATTTTTGAAAAAATTTGAAAATAAATGTTGACAATTGGTATATGCTATAATATAATATGTCTTGCGTCACGGAAAAAGAAATTTAAATAGCGTTGACGGGGTGTGGCTCAGCTTGGCTAGAGCGCCTGGTTTGGGACCAGGAGGTCGCAGGTTCGAATCCTGTCACCCCGACTTCATGCGGGTGTAGTTCAATGGTAGAACACCAGCCTTCCAAGCTGGATACGTGGGTTCGATTCCCATCACCCGCTTTCTAATTGGAAAATTAGATATGTGTTCGTAGCTCAGCTGGATAGAGCAACGGCCTTCTAAGCCGTGGGTCGGGGGTTCGAATCCCTTCGAGCACATTTTCCCAAGAGGGAAGAGAGACCGCCTGATGGCCGGAATCTTATGGTGGGTATAGCGCAGTTGGTTAGCGCGCCAGATTGTGGCTCTGGAGGCCCAGGGTTCGAATCCCTGTATCCACCTTGATGCGATGGTTAGAGCATCTTTTGTAAAATTGATGGGCTATCGCCAAGCGGTAAGGCACAGCACTTTGACTGCTGCATACGTTGGTTCGAATCCAACTAGCCCAGTTAAGTTGCGATGTATCTTGAAGAATTCCAAAAGGATTTGGAAAGAGCACTTATCGAACTAAATATGTATGGGATATTAGCTCAGTTGGTAGAGCACTTGACTTTTAATCAAGTTGTCCGGGGTTCGAATCCCCGATGTCTCATTAACAGTGAAAAGCGTCATTCATATGAATGACGTTTTTTTGTACGAAAAAATATCTGTAAAGCCGCTATTAATGCGGGGGTTGTGGGAAGAATGAAACAGCACGGAAATGTAAAGTCCGATGGGAAGAGTAAAGAAAAATAATACTAAGAGGCTGACATTTTTATCTTTATTTTATTTTTAAGAGGGATTTTGAATATCTTCGTCTTCATTTCATCTTCAAAAGGAGAAAAAGAAGCGTTTGCGTAATTAGGTAGAATGCTTTATGATTAAGACAATGAGGTGTTAGGAAGGCTTTCAAAAATCTTTGGAGAAATATATAAAGATTGGAAGGAATGGTGAAACAATGTATTATGGGAAAGAAACAGGTGAATTAAAAAAAGCAAGAGAAGAGTATGAAAGTATTTTTGGTTATGATCCAAATGGAGAAATGGAATTAGAGTTTAATGAACAAGACGAATATTTAGCAGTTTTATTACAGTGTATAGAAGAAAAGAAAGATATGTTTGATGTACTTGGAGGAGAAAAAGCATGACAAGAAGAGAACGTGAAGTAACAGATATAAATGAAATCCTTAAGATTATGGATGCCTGCAAGATTGTGCATGTGGGACTTGTGGATGGTGACCAGCCTTATGTGTTACCGATGAATTACGGCTATACCTATGAAGATGGGAAAATGGTGATTTACCTTCATGGAGCAAAGAAGGGTTATAAGTATGATTTGATAGAGAAGAATCCGAAGGTATGCTTTGAAATGGAGTGTGATGTGGTGCCATTTGAAGGAAAGGTGGCATGTCAGTATGGTAATTCCTATTCCTGTGTTATGGGAAAAGGGAAAGCTGTTATCGTAGAGGATGTAAATGAGAAAATGCAGGCACTTTCCATTTTGATGAAATGCCAGACCGGAGGCGATTTTACTTTTAATGAAGAACTGGTATCCATTGTCAATGTGATTCGGATTGATGTAAGTGAATTCAGCGCAAAAAGAAGACCGGTTCCGGAAGGATTGAAAAAGTAACAGAATAACAGAAGATTGAAAAAGAAATATTGACAAAGAAATATTGATAAAGTAGAAAGCAGGATTATGAAAGTGTAATTCCTGCTTTTTTCTATCCTCAATCATTTATCACAAAACTGTGACAATCTATTCGTTGCGCGACGTAGGAAGCATTTGTATAATGAGACATAGGAATGAACCGGGGAAAAGTAAGAAAGAAAAAAACGAATGACAACAGATAAGAAAAAGGATGTTTAGGGAAGATGGATAGAATATTAGTAGTGGAAGATGACCGGGAACTGAACCAGGGAATTTGCTTTGCACTGCAGCAGGCAGGGTATGAGACAGAAAGTGCCTACTCCATTCAGGAGGCAAAGCTTGCGGGTTTGCAGCAGGAATATTCGCTTATGATACTGGATGTAAATCTTCCGGATGGAGAGGGCTTTGGCTTTTGTAAATGGATTATGGAGCACAGGAAAGTGAAGGTCATGTTTCTTACGGCAAGAGATTTGGAAGAAGATGTGTTATCCGGGTATGAGTTGGGAGCAGAGGATTATGTGACAAAGCCATTTTCCATACATATTCTGCTAAAGAAGATAGCGGTCATTTTAAAACGGGAGACGGAAAATCCAAGAAATATTTATGAAGATGGATATCTGCGGATAGACTTTGACCGGGTCAAGGTAGAAATAGAGGGGAAAGAGTGCATGGTAACACCTACAGAATTTCGGATGTTACGCTTATTTATTGAACATGCAGGACAGCTGCTTTCTTATAATGTGCTGTTAGAGCAATTGTGGGACTGTGATGAAGCATATGTGGACCGACACACACTGGCAGTCAATGTGAACCGGCTCCGTGGAAAGATAGAGGATGCGGAACACAAATATATTTCAAATGTATATGGGATGGGATATCAATGGTTGCGATAGGAATAATAGCAGGCTGTGGCATTGTGATAAGTTATCTTCTAGTCAGACTGTATCGGCAGAAGAAGGAAATCTATGATTTTACGGAAGAACTACAGCGGTGTCTGACGCTGATGAAAGCAGGCGAAGACATTGGAAATGAAGCGGAGTTTAAGGACAGCCTTTGGGATAAGATTTATCAGGATTTGCAGGAGCTTATGGATGTTTGGAACAGGAAGAACCGACAGAGCCATAAGGAAAAAGAACAGATAAAAGAGTTGATTTCTGATATTTCCCATCAGGGTAGAACGCCAATGGCGAATATTAAAATATATCTGGAAATTTTAGAAGAGGAACAGGAAGATAAGGTGCGGCGGCAGGAGTGTATTGGAAAGCTGATAAAACAGACAGAACGGCTGGATTTCCTGATGCAGAGTCTGGTGAAGCTTTCGCGCCTGGAAACCGGAATCATAGAAATATGTGAAAAGGACACAAAGATTTTTGAAGTGTTAGGACTAGCGGTTGCGGCAGTGGTACCGGGAGCGGAAGCAAAAGAGATTTCTGTCCATGTGGACTGCCCGGAGACATTGAAACTGTTTTGCGATGCCAAGTGGACACAGGAAGCAATTTTTAATCTTTTAGAGAATGCAGTGAAATATACTCCAAAAGGGGGAAGCATCTATATTTCAGTAATGGAACAGGAGGTTTTTGGAAAAATCAGCATCCGGGATACCGGAAGGGGAATCCCTGCGGAACATCAGGCACAGATTTTTCAAAGGTTTTACCGGGAACCGGAAGTCCATGATGAGGATGGAATCGGGATTGGTCTGTATCTGGCACGAAAGATTGTGACGATGCAGGACGGCTATATGGAAGTGCATTCAGAAAGTGGAAAGGGGGCAGAATTTTGCATTTATCTGCCAATGAAATAAAAGAAGTAGTACGGACAGAGGAGTTAAAGAAATATTATCCGTTGGGAACCCATACGGTAAAAGCCTTAGATGGAGTGAACCTTACCGTAAAAGAGGGAGAATTTGTGGCAATCACCGGAAAGTCCGGAAGCGGGAAAAGTACGCTGCTGCATATGTTAGGAGCATTGGATGTGCCAACATCCGGAGAAGTCTATATTGATGGGAAAAGCCTTGCGTCAATGACGAGGGAAGAGCAGGCAGTCTTTCGAAGAAGGAAGGTTGGTGTAGTATTTCAAAGCTATAACCTGATTCCTGATTTGAGTGTGTATGAGAATATTGTGCTGCCCATCGAGCTGGATGGAGGTTATGTGGACAAGGCATATATAGAAGAATTGTTAAGGCAACTGAAAATAGAAGATAAGCGGGATGCACTGCCGGGTACGTTATCCGGCGGTCAGCAGCAGAGAACAGCAATTGCCCGGGCATTATCTTATAAGCCGGCTATTCTCTTAGCGGATGAACCCACGGGAAATCTTGACACACAGACCAGCCATGATGTTATGGGATTGTTAAAAACAGTGGCACGAAAATATCAGCAGACTACAATTCTGATTACCCATGACATGGACGTGGCGCAGTTGGCAGACCGGATTGTATACATGGAAGATGGGAAAATCAGGAAGGAACGAAAGCTCTATGCTTAAAAATAATAATCAGGCTGTCATCCGTAAGATGGCAGTCCGTTCCATAAGGAGCAACAGAAAGAAAAACAGCCTGTATCTTGTGGCAATTGTATTGGCGGTGCTGATGCTGTTTACGGTTATGCAGACAGGGGCTTCCTACATGCATATGCAGTATGTCTGGCGGCTGCATTCTGTGGGGGAACTCTATGATGGAATTCTGATGGGTGGAGTCACAAAAGAGCAGGAAGAGACGGTAAAAGCAGATCCTGGTATTGAGGTAGTTGGAATTACAGAATTTATGCTGGGAAGCATCGGTGAAAAGAATATTTCTATCATATATGAGGATAAAAATTACCGGGAGAAAATGCATCAGCCAGGCATTCTGCATCAGGAGGGAAGGTATCCTGAGACATCCGATGAGGTGATGGTTACAAAGACGCTATTGGAAAAGCGGAAGTTGGAAAATCTTACAATTGGAGATACGCTGCTTTTAAGCTATCAGAAGAAAGATGGAACCCAGGTAGAAAAGCCTATGAAAATTACGGGCATTATAGATGACTATGAAGAAACTGCCAACTGTTTCGTGACGGAAGAGGTGTTTGAACAGGCAGGCTACAGCCAGGCAGACTATGGCTGTGGCATTCTCTACTATCAATATCGCTTCTGGTTTGCATCAGACCGGATAGAGAACCGTCTGAAAGAAGAATTAAATCTGGAACGGAAGCAGAACATTCAGACAACATGGGACTGTGATAAGGTAAAGGGAATTTTTCTTGGAATGATAGGAATCATTATGTTAACCTGCCTCAGTGCCTATTTACTGATTTACAATATCATGTATTTATCCATAGAAGATAATATCCGCTATTATGGATTGCTTCGTGCTGTGGGAATGACAGAAAGCCAGATGCACCGGCTGTTGTGGCAGAAACAGATTATTCTAAGTGAAATCGGAATTTTAATGGGAATAGTTTTAGGATTTCTGACGTCCTATCTTGTGATTCCCGGAACAATCCGGGTACTGGGACTTCGCTCAGAAAAGATGGCTGTAACGATAAAACCGGAATTTCTGGTGCTGACGATTGCTATTATGGCAGTAACCGTCTATCTTGCCAGCCGTAAGCCGGTAAGAGTAGCAGAGCGTATTTCTGTCATGGAGGCACTGGGATATCAGACTTCGAAGGTAGTCTATACCGGAAAGAAAAAACGAACCGGGAAAAATATTATTTACCGTCTGGCATGGCAGCAGCTATGCCGGATGAAGAAGAAAACAATCCTTGTCATCCTTTCACTATCAACCAGTCTGACTGTATTTCTATGTGTGGTAACGCTGGCGGGAAGTCAGAGCAAACGGACGGCAGAGCTGCAATATATGGATGCTGATATGGAACTGACCAATAAGAGTATGGTGGCTGATACATCAGACTGGAAACAGCCTTTCGATGACACATTTTGTGATAAACTTTCCAAAATAGATGGAGTAAAGGAAGTCCACAAATTAAATTACAGTACAATCGTCGTACCCTGGGAGCCGGATTTTTCGGATCAGTGGATGCGTGATTTCTATGACCAGTGGATGTATATAAAATATGACGATGTAAGAGAAGAATATCAGCAGAATCCGGAACATTTCATGGCGCTGGTGGTTGGAATCGATGAAAAAACATTTCATTATATCAATCAGCAGAATGAAACGGCAATCGATGAGAAATCATTTTTGGCAGGGGAAAGCTGCCTTTTATGCCAGCAATATATGGGATATACCAATGCGGATGTCAAAAATAAGAAAATAAGCTTTTATTTTCCGGGGCAGGAAACAAAGAAATACAGCACATCTGTTGCAGGGCTGCAGAAGGATGACAGCCCATATCGTGGACCCAGCGAGGTAAGTTTATCTGTTGCGGGAATACAGGAGGATGACAGTCCGTATCTTGGCCCGAATGCCATGGGACCGACGATTATGATTTTAGTCAGTGACTCTTTTTTAGAGGATAAGGCAGAGAGCCTGTGGACATACAAGGTATCGGTGATTTATGACGAGGAATACGATAAGGAAACAGAAAAGAAAGTCAAAGAGCTGATACAGGAATCTAAGGATGCAAAAAATATTACCTGGAGCAGCAAGTTAAAGGGTATCAAAGAGCAGAAGCCGGCAGAACGGAAGATGTGGCAGCTAGGAATGGGAATCGCTATAGTTTTAGGGTTTATCGGTGTGATGAATTATATCAATACAGAGCTTGGCAGTATATCCGGCAGAAGGCGGGAAATTGCAATATTAGAAAGCATTGGCATGACCGGAAAACAACAGCGCAGGCTGCTTTTGACAGAAGGGATGTATTATGCGGGAATTTCGCTTTTCCTGACGGCAACGGTGGGACTTGGCATTGATGTGCTGTTGTTTCAGCGGATGAATTATCATAAGGTAGCATTTTCCATTCCTGTCATTCCGGTGGTTGTCATGATAGTGACACTGTTTGCACTGTGCATTTTCGTACCGTTGGCAGCAGGCAGATTTATGGAAGGAGATGGCACTCTGGTAGAGCGGATTCGTCATGTGGGAGAATAAAAAATAACTTTCACTGCAACCGTTTCTTCTGTTATTACAATATATAGGTGTAAGGGAAACATCCCAAAACAAATGACGGCGCGGTCTGGGAGATTGGAAACATGAACAAACAATTACTGGAACATTACATTGAGGCATACGGAACGGACATTTATTCCTTTTGTATCCGGCTGACACAGAACCGGGAACTGGCAGAAGAACTCTATCAGGATACCTTTCTTGCAATGTGTGAGAAGGAGGACTGGAAGGAAGAGGGAAATGTCAAAAGCTATCTGCTTGGAATTACCATAAAGCTCTGGCAGAACCGGAAGCGGAAATTTGCCTGGCGAAAGAGGATTGCAGCGGAGATTCCCTTATCGAAGGAGCAGGGACTGGAAGCATTTTCGGCAGATGAAAACTTAGAGCAGCATATGGTAAGCAAAGAAGAGCAGGAAGCCGTGTGGAAGGCTGTATACAAATTGCCGGAGCAGCTTCGCATCGTGATTCTTTTATATTATATGGAAGATTTCAAAGTGGCTGAGATTGCAGAAAAGCTGTCCCTCTCTATCAGTAATGTGAAAAGTAAACTGATGCGTGCACGTAGATATCTGAAGCAGGAATTGGAGGATTTTATCATATGAAACCAACCTTAGATGATTTATTACACAACTCCCTTATAGCAACTGATATTCCCTCAGAAGAACTCAACGAGAGGATTTTAAACCAGTCAACCCAAAAGGAGGTTGTACCTATGCGGAAGAAGGAAACGAAGAAACCATGGAAAATGGCACAGGCAGCAGCGGCTGTGGCACTTCTTGTTTTAGTCACCGGCTGTGGTGTATATGCAGCAGAGCGGATCCTTGCACAAAAGCAGATTGCGATTATTGATAATGAAACGGAATTTATGGAAAATGCCACAGAGACAACGATTCATTATGAAGAATTTTCAGGAGAAAATCTTGATTTTGCAGACAGCAAGGTGACAGACCGGACAGAGGAACTTATTCAAACTTCTGATTTCGTTGGAACCGTTACCGAAGGAACCAAGGATGATCTATGGAGCTTGAAGGCAGAAGAAAAGATTGATGGCAAAATAGAGGTGGGTTATGTCTATCCGAAATTAAGCGATGCTTTTAAAGACCATAATATTGGCATTGACGTTTCTTATATAGAAGCAAATTATCCTACACTCTGGAGTGAAAAAGCCTGTCAGCTTTGCTATGATTCCAGGGATGCAGACACTTTTTCCCGGGGAGCATTCTTTGCCAGTTACCGGAAGGGAGACAGTCAGGCGGTGTCTATCCAGTATGAAGTATCGGATATAACAAATGAGGATGATTATATTTTTAAAGAAGCTTATGACAGCACCGGTACTTATACCACAGCAGATGGTGTGACACTGACCATTACCAGTCAAACAGCAGACAGCGGCTATACGATTACCTATGCCCACATGATTACGGAATATAGTGATTTCGTTCTGACATTGCGGGGAGATTTTTCAGAAGAAGAAAGCCATGTGATTTATGACAGCTTAAATCTTTCTTCTATCTGTGAGACTGGGAAGCAGTAGTGGAAATACCTGTGAAGGCATAATAAAAAACGGTTCAGGATAATTCCTGAACCGTTTTTGTGGTTGGACTGCGGGCAACAGGACTTGAACCTGCACGGTCTCCCACTAGAACCTAAATCTAGCGCGTCTGCCAATTCCGCCATGCCCGCAAGACAAGAACTATAATAATATAAAAATGCAGTTCATGTCAAGTGTAGATTAACCCTGAAGCCCCCGTGCCTGACGGTCCATATCTTCTACTACAATGTCATAGATTTCACCAAGACCTGCGCAGTATTCTAAGACCTTCCAAGGCTCGTTGGTGTGATAATGAATCTTAATCAGTTCTTCATCACCAACTGCCAGAAGGCAGTCTCCTTTGAAATTTTCAGTAAAGTAATCATTAATTGCATCCTCGTTTAGATTTTCCCCTTCAATTAAGAGCTGAGTGTCATATCTGAATTCTAACATCATCGAATCCTCTCTTTCTGTCTATTTCCTTTTTATCAGGAATAAATTTTAAACACAGTATAGCATAACGCAGTGAGAGAAGAAAGTATTTCATAAAGCAGCAGGACTTTGTTGAGACAGATTAACCAAGTAGAAAGTTTTAGATTTCTTTAAGAACTGCCTAAGCAAAGATTAATGTTCTTTAAGAATTCGTAACTGTGATATTCTTGTGATTTTATTGTGCTATAGTTGCCCTAGAAAAAAGAAAAGAGGGATGATATGGATATTTTAAAGAACATCAGAGAAACTACCCTGACACATCCGAAGCGGTGTGCAGTGCAAAGCAGAGAACAAAAGCTGACTTATGAGGAGTTAGAAGAATATTCCAACCGGCTTGCAGTATGGATTGCAAAGAATAGTCAGGACCGTAAGCGGCCGGTTATTGTATATGGACATAAGAACCCGTATATGGTGGTATGCTTCCTTGCCTGTGCCAAGGCAGGAAGAAGCTATGTGCCGCAGGACATCTGCATTCCGGTAAGCCGGGTGGATGAGACCGTATTAAGCGTAGAACCGGAACTGACCTTTGTGGTAGAAGGTGATTATCAGACAGAAATCGGAACAGAAATCGGAAAAGACGAGATAGAAGAAATCGTAAAACAGGAGACAAACGAGACCGATGTGCTGCAGCCTCTGACCAAAGATGAAGTATGGTATATCATATTTACTTCCGGAAGCACCGGAAAGCCTAAGGGCGTAGAGATTACAAGAGACTGCCTCAGCCATTATCTTGACTGGTCGGTGCAGTTAGGCAGCACCATGGAAGAAAAGGGCGGTGCCCATTTTATGAATCAGGCACCATTTTCTTTTGATTTATCGGTAATGGATTTATATACTTCCCTGGTCTGTGGCGGAACGCTTTATACCATGGATAAGAAGATGCAGAGTGACTATAGTGAGATGTTGGGCTTCTTAGAACAGTCAGAAATAGAAATCTGGGTATCGACACCGTCCTTTGCGGATATGTGTCTGGCAGACCGGAATTTCTGTGGGGAAAAGATTGAAACTTTAAAACTTTTCTTATTCTGTGGGGAAGTGCTTACTACAGCTACGGTGGAGAAGTTAAAGGAACGTTTTCCAGAGGCAGTTATCATCAATACTTATGGTCCGACAGAATCTACGGTGGCAGTCACAGATGTGACTATAACAGAGAAGTTATTGCAGGAGACCATTGCCCGGGGCAAATCCCTTCCGGTAGGTCATGAAAAGCCAGGAACTTATATCGAAATCTGGGATAAAGCCGGAAAAGTGTTGCCGGAAGGAGAACAGGGCGAGATTGTTATTATCGGAGATACGGTAAGCTGTGGTTATTATATGAGAGCAGATTTGACAAAGAAGGCATTTTTCCATTGTATCCGTGATGGAAAAGCTTACCGGGGTTATAAGACCGGAGATGCCGGATATTTAAAAGGCGGGCAGCTTTATTATAATGGAAGAATCGATTTGCAGGTGAAGCTGCATGGATACCGCATTGAAATTGAAGATATTGAGAATAACATGGTAAGACTTCCTCAGATTGACCATGCTGTCGTAGTGCCGAATCTGGAAGAAGGAAAGGTAAAGAGCCTGACGGCATTTGTGACAGGAGCACAGATGGCAGGAAAGAAAGCATCTGAGATTTCAAAACAGGTAAAAAACGGTCTGAAGGAATTCCTTCCGGTTTATATGATTCCAAAGAAAATAAAATATATCGAAACCATGCCAATGAATAACCATGGCAAGGCAGACCGAAAATATCTTGGAGGTCTGGCAGAATGAGTTTTTACAGCGGAGCACCATTCTTTGGCACATTGATTCTGTTATTGCTTTTCGCATTGATTCTTGGCTGTATGGAAAGGAGCCTGCGCTGGTATAACCTTATCGTATCCGGTGTAATGGTTGTCTGCGTGTTAGGCGGAAATCTGACGGCGCTTGCGTATTTCGCAGGATACTTTCTGATTGAATGGATGCTGGTCAGAGGATATGAATGCATAAGAAAGAAATATGGAAGAAAGGCAGCATTTTATCGCAGTTTTGTGCTGCTTTCCATCCTTCCACTTGCATTATGTAAACTATGTGACCTTCCATGGTTAAAGGAGATGAATCTTTTTCAGTTTACCGGAATTTCTTACCTTACGTTCCGGGTGGTGCAGATTATCATTGAACTTTATGATGGCACCATAGAAGAGGTGAAAATCCTTGATTTTTCAGCGTTTTTAATCTTTTTTCCAACCTTTAGCTGTGGACCCATTGACCGGAGCAGAAGATTCTTGGAGGATTATCATAATGTGCCGGGAAGAAGAGAATATCTTGAGCGGTTTGGAATTGGTTTACAGAAGCTTGTTTTAGGAGCAGCATATAAATTCGTATTTGCGGATTTCTTCTATCAGATTATGAACCAGTTCATGAACCAGACAGCAGGGAATATGGTTTGTTATGCATACAGCTATGGTTTTTATATGTTTTTTGATTTTGCGGGATACAGTCTGATGGCAGTGGGAACCGGCTATATGCTTGGCATCTGCGTACCGGATAACTTTAAGAAACCGTTTATCAGCCGGGATATGAAAGAATTCTGGGCAAGGTGGCATATTTCCCTGTCAGAGTGGTTCCGGGATTTCGTCTTTTCCAGATTTATGATGTTATCCATGCACAAAAAATGGTTTAAAAGCAGATTAAACGGTGCAGCAGCAGGCTTTCTTATCAATATGCTGGTGATGGGTGTGTGGCATGGTCTGACGGTGCATTATATTTTGTACGGACTCTATCATGGCATATTGCTGGCAGTTACGGAAATCTATCAGAAGAAGTCGAAGTTCTATAAGAAATATAAGAAGAAAACCTGGTATGCACTGGCATCATGGGGAATCACATTAAATCTGGTGATGTTTGGTTTCCTGATTTTCTCAGGACATTTTATTACAATTTAGGTTATCCCAACTTATATATAGAAGAAAAATTTTAGATGCAGAATCATTTGCAAAGAAAAATAGAAAGAGAAAAAGGAGATTATAAGATGAAAGAAAAGATTTTGGATATTATTGAAAAAGTATGTGAGGATGACAGCATCCGGGAAGACCTTACGATGAATCTTTTTGAAGAGGATTTACTGGATTCCTTAAGCTTTGTAGCACTTCTGGTGGAACTTGAGGATAACCTTGGTGTTGTAATTTCACCATCGGAAGTAACAAGAGAGGATATGGATACACCGGAGAAAATTATTGCGCTGGTAGAAGCGAAAGCACAGGAGAAGTAAGCATGAAAACGATAAAAGCATTTGCAGTTTCACTGCTGTTATGCGCACTTACGATAGTGGGACTGCATTTATACAGCGGCAGAGGTTTTTCGGCAGAGGGAAAAGCAGGCACCTGGGTCAGTGATGCAAAATCCCAAAGCGGCAGTACATTAAAGAAGATGGCAGCCGATGAAAAGGCATTGCTGATATTCGGCTCTTCGGAGCTGCGGCATGGACAGGGCAGCGGATTTCAGGGAGATACGATTTTTGATGGCGCGGATATGGATCCCATTTATGTAGGAAAAGCAGGGTATCAGAGCCTGACCCATGCCATTACGCTGGGCGCGGTGGGCAGTCAGGCAGCCAATAAGAAGGCAGTATTAATCGTTTCGCCCCAGTGGTTTAAAGAAAATGGAGTAAAATCCACGGCGTTTGAAGCTGCTTTTTCAGAAGAAGAATATATTGCATTGCTGGAAAACCCGGATATCAGTCAGGAAACCAAAGATTATATCAATGGCAGACTGCAAAATATCATGGCAGATAATGAAAACATGTCAGAAAGAGTAAAAAAGGCCCGGGAATGGTATCAGCCGAAGGATGATAATACAGCAGAACAACCAGGCTGGCTGGAGCAGAAAAAAGCAGATTTTCATAAGGTACTGTTGGAAGAAAAGAATAATTATAAAGTGATGGCAGAGGCACTGATGGATGGAATCAGCAATCATAGGAGCAAGGAAAGTGGTGCAAAGCTGTCACAGGCTACCTGGGAGCAGCTTCGAAAGGAAGCTGAAACAGAAGGACATAAGCTTTCGGATGGCAACAACTATGGCATGTTTGACAGCGTATATAAAGGAACTTACCAGACGCTGATTGCCAACGGAAAACACAAGAATCCGAAGTACACCTTGGATTCCATGGAGTTTTCGGATTTGGAATGTTTTCTGTCAATTTGCAGGGAGGAGGGAATCGAGCCTTTGGTAGTAATCCTTCCCTTTAACGGATACTGGTATGATTATACGGAACTGACGGCAGAAGAGCGGGACGCATTTTATGAAAAGATAAAAAGCATTGCAGAAGATTATGGTGCGCAGTGTGCCGATTTAAGTGGAAATGAATATACGGAGTATTACTTTGAGGATAATTCCCATCCAGCATTGAAAGGACTGGTAGATTTAAATGAAGCGATTTATGAATTTTATCGGAAAGATAAGACAGAATGAGAAGGCAGTATTTCTTGGTAAAGTGATTTTCTTTTACCTGCTGATGATGATTCTATGGATGCATTTTATGCTGGCAAAGGATTCTGCAGCACCGGCGTTTATTTATGAGCAGTTTTAAACTATACCGGTTTGGAATGCGATATATAACCCGTGGTTATATATTAAAATAAATCAACCTAGTAAAATCAATGCGTCTTTAGCGCTTTAACGCGGCAAAGCATATGAAAAACCTAGAAAAATCAAGGAGTAGCAGGGAAAATGAGTATTGCTTTTCAAATTTTCATGTAGTAAGATAAGGCACATGAAACCTAGGAGTTAAAGGAGGAACTATTATGAAGAAAAAAATAGTCAGTGTAATACTGGTCGCAGCGATGGCAGTTGGATGCCTTGCAGGTTGTGGCTCAAAAGAAGCAAAAAATGAAGATGCATTCTATATCGGAGGAATTGGACCGGTTACCGGTGATGCAGCAATTTACGGAACAGCCGTTCAGAACGGTGCACAGATTGCTGTCGATGAGATTAATGAAGCCGGTGGAATTAACGGTCATCAGATTGAATATAATTTCCAGGATGATCAGGGAGACCCTGAAAAAGCAGCAAACGCATACAACACCTTAAAAGACTGGGGTATGCAGGTATTAATGGGAACTGTTACAACAGGTCCTTGTGTATCTGTGGCAGATTTAACTGCAGCAGATAATATGTTCCAGATTACACCATCTGCATCATCTACAGATGTAATCAAGAACGACAATGTATTCCAGGTATGCTTTACAGACCCTGCACAGGGAACAAAATCCGCACAGTATATCGGTGAGAATAACCTTGCCAAGAAAGTGGCAATTATTTACAATAGTTCAGATATCTATTCATCAGGTATCGAAGCAAAATTCGTAGAAGAAGCAGCAAACCAGAACTTTGAGGTAGTTGCAGAAGAAGCATTTACTGCAGATTCCAAGACAGATTTTTCTACACAGTTACAGAAAGCAAAAGATGCAGAAGCAGATCTGGTATTCCTTCCAATCTACTATACAGAAGCATCTATTATCTTAACCCAGGCAGATTCTATGGGATATGCACCGACATTCTTCGGATGCGACGGTATGGACGGAATCTTAGGTGTTAAGAACTTTGATACTTCTTTAGCAGAAGGACTTATGTTATTAACACCGTTTGCAGCAGATTCGAAAGATGAAAAAACTGCAAACTTCGTTTCTAAATATGAAGAGAAATATAAAGATACACCAAACCAGTTTGCAGCTGATGCTTATGATGCAATTTATGCAATCAAAGCAGCATTGGAAGAAGCAAATGCAACACCGGATATGAGTGCTTCTGATATTTGTGATTTATTGAAAGACGCAATTACAAAAGTCAACATTGATGGTGCAACAGGTAGCGGAATGACATGGTCAGCAACTGGTGAAGTAAACAAAGATCCTAAAGCGGTTGTAATTCAGAATGGTGAATACGTAGGAATGTAATGTATTTTATCAGATAAGCCAAAGAGGGGTTGCCAATGGCAGCCCCTTTTATGTATTATAGAGGTATATATTCTAAGAGAAAGCAAGAGGTGTTGTTATGAGATTCATAACGTATTTAATCAACGGTATCAGCCTTGGCAGCATCTATGCAATTATTGCACTGGGTTACACCATGGTGTATGGAATTGCTAAGATGCTGAATTTTGCCCATGGTGATGTTATCATGATTGGCTGCTATGTCGTATTTATGACAATGAGCGGCATGAACATGAACCCGCTTTTGAGCGTAATCCTTGCAGTTGTAGTCTGCACTGTGCTTGGCGTGATAATTGAAAAAGTGGCATATAAGCCTTTGCGTAAGGCATCTCCACTGGCAGTATTGATTACCGCAATTGGTGTCAGCTATTTGCTGCAGAATATTGCATTACTGATATTTGGTGCAGATACCAAATCCTTTAGTTCTGTGGTTCCACTGCAGAATATCAAGATTGGCGGAATTACCATAACCGGTGTTACGGTAGTGGCAGTCCTGGCATGTATTGTTATCATGATTGGTCTGATGATTTTTATTAAAAAGACAAAAGCAGGACAGGCAATGCTGGCAGTATCTGAGGATAAGGATGCAGCACAGCTTATGGGGGTAAATGTAAACGGGACAATTTCACTTACTTTCGCAATTGGTTCCGGACTTGCGGCAATTGCAGGTGTGTTACTGTGTTCAGCATATCCGACACTGACTCCATATACCGGCGCTATGCCTGGTATCAAAGCATTTACTGCAGCTGTATTTGGTGGAATCGGTTCCATTCCGGGAGCATTTATCGGAGGAATCCTTCTTGGTATTATCGAAATCTTAGGAAAAGCTTATATTTCTTCACAGCTTTCCGATGCTATCGTTTTTGCCGTGTTGATTATTGTGTTATTGGTTAAGCCTACCGGTATTCTTGGTAAGCCAATCCATGAGAAAGTGTAGGTGGCAGGAATGAGTAAAATGAATTTTAAAACAATGAAGAAGACAACAAAGAGTAATCTGATTACATATGCTATGGTAATCGTCATTTTTGTCGTAGTACAGATTCTGGTAGCAACCGGAAGCATGTCCAGTCTGATGCAGGGACTTTTGGTACCCCTTTGTACTTATTCTATCGTTGCAATCGGATTGAACCTCTGTGTAGGCTATCTGGGTGAATTAAGTCTTGGTCATGCAGGCTTTATGTGTGTCGGCGCATTTTCCAGTGCTTTCTTTACCAGATGTATGGAAAATTCATCTATGAATCCAACCCTGCGTTTTATCATCGCTTTATTAATCGGAACTGCTGTTGCAGCATTCTTTGGATTCTTAATCGGAATTCCGGTACTTCGTTTAAGAGGTGATTACCTTGCAATCGTAACACTGGCATTTGGAGAGATTATCAAGAATGTCATCAATGTTCTTTATGTAGGCAAAGATGAAAACGGTCTGCATTTTGCAATCAATGACAACAAGGCTCTTAATATGTCGGGAACCGGAGAAATGATTATCGATGGTGCAAAGGGAATCACCGGAACACCAAGACAGTCTACTTTCTTAATCGGTGTTATTTTGATTCTGGTTGCATTGTTTGTAGTATTTAATCTGGTTAATTCCAGAAGCGGCCGTGCCATCATGGCAATCCGTGATAATCGTATTGCAGCAGAATCCGTTGGCATTAATATTACAAAGTTTAAACTGATGGCATTTACCATTTCTGCAGCAATTGCAGGAGCAGGCGGAGTGCTTTATGCACATAACCTTTCCAGTCTGATTGCCCAGCCGGCAAACTTTGGATACAATATGTCCATCATGATTCTGGTATTTGTCGTACTCGGTGGAATGGGAAGCTTCCGTGGTTCCATTATTGCAGCCGTAGTACTGACCATGCTTCCGGAAGTATTGCGTGGACTGCGTGATTACCGTATGCTGATTTATGCGATAGTTCTGATTGCAATGATGCTCTTTAACTGGGCACCGGCAGCAATTACCTGGAGACAGACACATTCTTTGAAGAATTTATTTGCAAAGAAAACGAAGGAGGTACAATAAGATGGCAATGTTAGAAGTAAAGAATCTTGGAATTTCCTTCGGTGGACTCCGGGCGGTAGATGGATTTGAAATGCAGATTGAAAAAGGTCAGTTATACGGACTGATTGGACCGAACGGTGCAGGTAAAACAACCGTATTTAATATGCTTACCGGTGTATACAAACCGGATGATGGAAGCATTGTACTGGATGGAAAAGATATTACCGGAAAGAAAACCATAGATATTAATAAAGCCGGAATTGCAAGAACCTTTCAGAATATCCGCCTTTTTAAAGACCAGTCCGTGCTGGATAATGTAAAAGTCGGACTGCATAATCATCATACCTATTCTACTTTAACCGGAATTCTAAGACTTCCGAAGTATTTTAAAGTAGAAGCAGAGATGAATGAAAAGGCAATGGAGCTGTTAAAGGTATTTGGTCTTGAGGATGAAGCAGATTATCTGGCATCCAATCTTCCATATGGTAAACAGCGTAAACTGGAAATCGCAAGAGCACTGGCAACAGAACCAAAGCTTTTGCTTCTGGATGAGCCGGCAGCCGGCATGAACCCAAATGAAACCAAAGAATTAATGGATACCATCCGCTTTGTAAGGGATGAATTTGATATGACCATTCTTCTGATTGAACATGATATGAAACTGGTATCCGGTATCTGTGAGAAACTGACTGTATTGAACTTCGGGCAGGTACTGGCAAGCGGGAATACCAGTGACGTATTGAATAATCCACAGGTTATCAAGGCGTATCTGGGTGAATAGGAGGGATGATAAAATGGCAATGCTTGAAATAAAAGATTTGGAAGTATATTATGGCGTGATTCAGGCAATTAAAGGGATTTCCTTTGATGTCAATGAAGGAGAAGTCATTGCATTAATCGGAGCCAATGGTGCAGGTAAGACAACTACACTGCAGACAATCACCGGAATGCTCAGTGCCAAAAAGGGAAGTATTCTTTTTGAAGGAACAGATATCACCAAGGTTCTGGGACACAAGATTGTATCCATGGGAATGGCACATGTTCCGGAAGGAAGACGTGTATTTGCAGAGCTTTCTGTATATGAGAACTTAAAGCTGGGTGCATATACCAGAAAAGACAAGCAGGAAATTGCAGAGTCTTTAGAGCGTGTATACAAGAGTTTTCCAAGATTAAAGGAACGTAAGAATCAGCTGGCTGGAACCTTAAGTGGTGGTGAACAGCAGATGCTTGCCATGGGTCGGGCGTTGATGAGTAAGCCGAGGATCATCCTTATGGATGAGCCGTCCATGGGATTGTCTCCAATCTTTGTAGAAGAGATTTTTAACATTATCAAAGAAATATCTGCATCCGGTACAACTGTTCTTCTGGTAGAACAGAATGCAAAGAAAGCATTATCGATTGCAGACCGTGCATATGTACTGGAAACAGGTAAAATTGTATTGAGCGGTGATGCCAAAGAGCTTATGAATAATGAGTCTATTAAAAAGGCATATTTAGGAGAGTAGGTGTTAAATATGAAACATACGGTAATAACCATTGCAAGAAGTTATGGAAGCGGCGGAAGAACGCTGGGTAAGAAGCTGTCAGAAGAACTTGGAATTCATTGCTATGACCGTGAGTTAATAAGAATGGCTTCCGATGAAAGCGGAATCAATGAGGCATTGTTTGGAGAGGCAGATGAGAAACTGCGTAAGATGCCACTCTTTCGTATTGCGAAGAAAGCATATCATGGGGAAGTGCTTCCACCGGATAGTGATGAGTTTGTATCCAACGACAATCTCTTTAACTATCAGGCGAAAATTATCCGTGAGGTAGCCAAAGAAGAGTCCTGTATTATTATCGGACGTTGTGCGGATTATATTTTAAAAGATTGTGATTATGTAAAGCGTCTATTTTTCTACGCACCGCGTAAGGACTGCATTGAACGTGTCATGCAGCAGAATGGCGGGACTAAGAAGGATATTGAAAAGAAGATAGACACCATTGATAAATATCGTGCAGACTATTACAAATACTATACCGGCAGGGAGTGGAATGATGCCAGAAATTACGATTTCTGTCTGGACACTACATCCTTAAGCTATGAGAAGCTGGTACAGGTTGTAAAAGCATATTTAGAAATCAGTGAGGCGGAGCTGCCTTAGGAACAATATTGCAGCAGAATATGAGAAAGAAGAGGTATCTGATGATTCGGGCATCGGATACCTCTTCTTTCAATGCTTATGCGGGCAGCGGGAAAACGCTGGACTTGCAAAGCATGTTTTCTGTAGTTTTACAGTTTCTTTAAAATTTTATCGATGTCATTTCTGTGGCCTAATATCATCAGATGGTCCGTGTCTTTAAAAATATAATTGGCATCCGGCAGCAGGCTCATGACACCATCTGTTTTAATACCGATGATATTGGCATGATAGCAGGCACGGAAATTTAGATCCTTAATACTCTTTCCAATCCATTCCGGTAATGGCGGAATCTCATAAATGGAGAAGCCACCGCCTAATTCAAAGTAGTCAAAGACCTGGTCGGCAGAGAAACGGACTGCAATTTTTTCTGCGATATCCCGGTCAGGGTAGATAACTTCGTCAGCACCGTTCCGCAGCAGAAATTTGGCATGAATATCACGGTTTGCTTTGCTGACGACATATCTGGCACCCATTTCCTTAAGCAGGCTTGTAATCTCTAAGCTGCTCTGGAAATTACTTCCGATACAGACAAAGCAGACGTCAAAATTGCCAACACCTAAAGTGGCAAGTACTTTTTCATTGGTGCAGTCGCCAATTTTTGCACTGGTGACAAAAGAGAGAACATCTTCCATTACGGCTTCATTCTCGTCCACAACCATAATCTCATTATCCAGTTTGGATAAGTCTTTGCAAAGGTGAGTGCCAAATCGGCCCAGTCCAATAATTAAAAATGATTTCATAGAATCCTCCTAGTATAATCAAGATATTTGATATTAACCGACATTGATTTTTTCTACCGGCTGCATCACATGCGCAATCCTTTTCTTATCCGTAAATGATAAGGCAAAGGAAAGGCTTCCCAGTCGTCCTAAATACATTAACAGAATTAGAATGATATGACAGCTGGTACTAAGGCTGCTTGTAATACCGGTTGACATTCCGACAGTGTCAAGAGCTGAAAATGCTTCAAAAGCCACATCAATGACTGGATAACCGGAAATAGCAGTAATTGCCAGTGTGGCGCTGAGTGCCAGCGTCAACTGGAACATAAGGACGACGACTGATTTGGTGATAACAGATTCTTCCAGTCTGCGTCCGAAAATATTTGTTCCGGTAGTACGGGTTAAGGTGGAACGTACGGATAACAATAGAACAAATATGGTTGTAACCTTTACACCGCCGGCGGTAGAACCCGGGGCACCACCGATAAACATAAATACAATAGAAAGAAATTTACTGCTTTCGCTTAACGCACCATTATCAACAGCGTTAAAACCGGCAGTTCGTGGGGTAACAGTACAGAAGAAAGAATTCAAAAGCTGTTCTCCGAAACTCATACCGGCAAATAAGCGGTTATGCTCAAAAAGATAAAAGAGCAGCGTGCCGCCAAAGAGGCAGACTGCAGTAGCACTTAAAACCATTTTGGTCTGCAGGGCATAGTGGCGGCAATGCAGCCCGTGTTCCCTAAGGTCATTCCATACAAAGAAACCGATACCACCAATCAGGATCAGGGCACTGATGGTAAGAATTACTACAGGATCATTGTAGAATCTGGTAATGGATGAAAAGGGACTGTAACGCCCCATTAAATCGAATCCTGCATTACAAAAGGCTGAAATAGAATGGAAGATACCATAATAGATGGCATGTAAAACATCCATGTCTTTCAGAAAACGCAGTGTAAGAATGAATGCACCCGACATTTCAAAAAGAAACGTGCCTCCGATGACACGGCGGACAAGCCGCACGACACCGCCGATTTCAAGGGTGTTTAAACTTTCTTTAATAAGACCACGCTGTTTCAGCCCGATTTTCTTGCGTAACATCAAAGAAACAGTAATACCAATGGTGATAAAACCAAGACCACCAATCTGAATCAGAACTAATAAAACAAGCTGTCCGAAAATGCTCCAGTGGGTAAAGGTGTCAACCAGAACCAGACCGGTTACACAGGTAGCACTGGTTGAGGTGAAAAGGGCAGTTATAAATGGAGTCCATTCACCATTCCGGCTGGAAACCGGAAGCATCAGAAGTATGGTTCCGATAAAGATGAGCAATAGAAAACCAAGCGCTATCATCTGTGTACCGGACATACGTTTTTCAAATTTCCCAAACATAATAAAATTCCTATTCCTGATTTAAATAATTTTCGATAAATCTTATTTATCTATTATAGTAATTTTACTCCGTTTTGTCCATTGCCAAATGGAGAAAGGCAGTGTCCCTTGCAGGCTTTATCTGCATCCGTACTCGACAGACAGTCCTGTGATTGTGTCAAAGCAACGAAAAGACAGTCTGACAGCAAGAAAAAATTATAGAATGAGTTGTTGTCTTAGCTGGTTTGTTTGAGTATAATAAAATAATAGGGTAAACTTGAAAAGAAAAAACTTGAAGAGGATAGAAAAAGGAAGGTTTTTATATGGGACTTTTTATTGTATTTATCATTATTATCATATATGTTGCTTTGTCCCAGAGTGTAAAGCAAAGCAATAATCAAAACAGGCGTGGAAATAATCCGGCTATGGGGCGGCCGCCACAGCAGATATATCGTCCACAGATGAACCAGCCGCAGCGTACATATCAGCAGGTGCCAAAACAGCAGCATACATATCAGCAGACCATGAACCAGCCACAACGGGCATATCAGCAGGCACCAGTCCAGCCGCATCCCATGTATCAGCAGGCACCTGATCCGCAGATGAACAGACAGCAGGCACAGCAGCAGTTAAAGAACCGGCTGGCGGGAAAATATCAGTCTGCAGCGGCAGAGGAAATGTCTGCCATGGAAGTAATAGAACCGATGGAATTTACTTATGATATTCCACAAAGTGATAATATGAAGAAAGTGCAGGAGCTGATGGTAACTGGCTTCAGCGGCAATCTGAATTTTGAAAGAGATTTTGTGGCAGAAGGAATTGAAATGTTAAACCGTTTTGAATTACAGTAAAGAGCATAGATAAGTGGAGGATGACAGCAATGGAAGGCAGAAGACCGGCAACCGGGGAGATTTACAGACATTTTAAAGGAAAATTATATCAGATTGTAGCCATAGCAACACACAGCGAAACAAGAGAAGAACTGGTGATTTATCAGGCACTTTACGGAGCTTATAAAGTATATGCAAGACCGCTTGCCATGTTTGTAAGCGAAGTTGATCATGAAAAATATCCGGCAGCAGAGCAGAAATACAGATTTGAAAAAGTAAAACTGCAGGAAGAAGCAACTCCACAGGAAGCGGTAAAGGTTAGTCAGGAGAAAACACAGCCGCAGGCAACAGCCCAGCCGCAGGAAACTTCAGAATCCGAAGAGCAGGCGAATCCGTTCCTGCTGCGTTTCTTAGATGCAGATACTTATGAGGAGAAATATAAGATTTTAAATGAGATGGAAAATGATATTACAGACCGTCTGATTAATGATTTTTCCGTAGTATTGGATGTGGTAATTCCGGAAGGAGATTTAACCGGCCGTTATATACAGTTAAAGCAGTGCGTGGCAACCATGTGCCGTTATGAGACTACCCGCCTTAGGTAGGCAGTCCCATACGACTTAAAGTGCTGTTGTGATAATCAGAGGAGAAGGTGACATCTTTCCCAAACCACTTCGGTGGAAGGAAGGATTCAGCTTCTTCTTTTGTTTCAAATTCCACTTCGGCTAATTTCAACGGAGCAAGGTCTCCTTCGAAAATATCAAGCTCAATGGTCAGCCTGCCAGTCAATGGAATCAGATAGCGCTTCTTGGAAATGATAATGCCATCGGCTTTTTGAATCAGATGCCGGTAAGCATCTTCGTTCAGAGGAAGATTATATTCTTCCCGTACCATAAGACCGGAGCCTTTGTAAGTAAGAATATATTTGTCATTGGAGCGGCGCACCCGCACTACAGGATCCGTATTGAGATACCCCTGCTCAATGACTTTGCAGGGATAGTCTTTTAAATCAAAAGGAATCTCATCAATTAAATATTTGCGTTCAATTTCCATGATAACCTCCATATAGTCAGAACAATAATGATACATTTATTGTAAAATATTTTAAAATCCACTGCAACCATGGAATTGAAAAAGCAGCATAACAATGCTAACATAAAAGACAGCATAGAAAAATTTTGTGTTAGAAAATTTAATATCAGAAAATGTAATATCAGAAGAAAAAAGCAGGAGGAAGATAATATGAAGAAAATCGGAATTTTTATGGCAGATGGCTGTGAAGAAATTGAAGGACTTACCGTAGTGGATGTGGTACGCAGAGCAGGAATTGCGATTGATATGATTTCCATTACCGGAAAGAAAGAAGTGGCAGGAGCCCACGGAATTACGTTTGCAGCAGATGTGCTGGCAGAGGAAGCTGATTTTGACAGCTATGATGGAATTGTACTGCCGGGTGGAATGCCTGGAACCTTAAATCTCGGAAAGCATGAAATTGTAAAGAAAGTGATTACATCTTATGCAGCAGGCGGCAAACTTACTGCAGCAATCTGTGCTGCACCAAGCGTATTGGGTGAGAATGGAATATTAGAGGGTAAACATGCAGTCAGCTATCCGGGGTTTGAAGAAAAGCTTCTTGGAGCCAGGGTCGGAGCAGAAAAAGTTGCAGTAGATGGCAACATCGTTACCAGCCGGGGCATGGGAACAGCCATTGAATTTGCCATGGCTATTGTAAAGTGGCTGGATCCACAGGCAGATATTGATGCGATGGAAGCAAATATCATGTATTTTAAATAAAAATAACCAGAACTTACCAACATAATTTATTCTCTGGAAGCCATACTAAAAACAGGATAAGCAACCAACAAAAGCTTATCTGAAAATAGATAACAAAGAGAAGAAACTATGGAGGTAGAAACAAATGAGTGGAACAAACAGTTCTAATTCAAGTAACCAGATGGCAGTGCCACAGGCAAAAGAGGCAATGCACCGTTTTAAACAGGAGGTTGCATCTGAAATCGGAGTACCTTTAAAAGAGGGCTACAACGGTGACCTGACATCCAGACAGGCTGGCTCTATCGGTGGAGAAATGGTTAAGAAAATGATCATGAGACAGGAAGAGCAGATGTCTAAATAAGAAGAAAGACAAAAAGCCTTCGGGAAAAGCGCGAAAGTGCATTTCCCGGGGGCTTTTTACATGACTGTCACCAATTGAAATCTTGTACCGAAAAAAAAGCTAGTAATTTTACAAACGGTGTGTTATAATCTCTAAATGACTGTTAGTAGCTCTAAGTATGCCTATTTTTAGGGAGCAGTCGTAAGATAAGAAAATATTTGTACATGTATATTTTATATATAGTTATAAGGAGGAAGAAACAAGAATGAGTGTACAGGTTGAAAATTTAGAGAAAAATATGGTAAAGCTTACAATTGAAGTGGCAGAAGATAAAGTGGCAGAGGCTTTGAAAGCTGCATACAATAAGCAGAAAAACAAAATCAGCATCCCTGGATTCCGTAAAGGAAAAGTTCCAATGGCTATGGTAGAGAAAATGTATGGTCCGGAAATCTTCTATGAAGATGCTGCAAATATCATGATGCAGGAAGCTTATCCGGCAGCAATCGATGAGAGCGGTGTAGATATCGTTTCCCAGCCAACTGTTGATGTGGTTCAGTTAGAAAAAGGAAAACCATTCATCTTCACAGCAGAAGTTGCAAAGAGACCAGAAGTTAAACTTGGTAAATACAATGGTGTAACTGTAACAAAGATCGATACATCCGTATCTGATGAAGAAGTTGCAGAAGCATTAGAGAGAGAAAGAAATAACAATGCAAGAACTGTAACTGTAACAGACAGACCTGTTGCAGAAGGTGATACAGCAGTTATCGACTACGAAGGATTCGTAGACGGTGTTGCATTTGAAGGTGGAAAAGGAGAGAATCATCCATTAGAGATCGGTTCCCATTCCTTCATCGATACATTCGAAGATCAGTTAGTAGGAAAGAACACTGGTGATGAGGTAGAAGTAAACGTTACATTCCCGAAGGAATATCATGCAGAAGATTTAGCTGGAAAACCAGCAGTATTCAAAGTTAAGATTAACGAGATTAAGACAAAAGAACTTCCAGAGTTAAACGATGAGTTCGCATCTGATGTTTCTGAGTTCGAAACTTTAGAAGAATACAAAGAGAGCGTGAAGAAGAACTTAGAAGAGACCAAAGAGAACAATGCAAAACGTACCAAAGAGGATGAAGCAATCAAGAAGATTATCGAGAAATCTGAGATGGAAATCCCGGATGCAATGATTGAATCCCAGGTACAGAATATGATTCAGGAATTCGCTCAGAGACTTGCCCAGCAGGGATTAAGCTTTGACCAGTATATGCAGTTCTCTGGAATGACTATGGACAAGATGAAAGAACAGGTTCGTCCGGAAGCATTAACAAGAATCCAGAGCAGCTTAGTATTAGAGCAGATTGCAAAAGAAGAAAACTTCGAGATTACAGAAGATGATGTAAATGCTGAAATTGAGAAGATGGCAAAAGCATACGGAATGGAAGCGGATAAGCTCAAAGAGTATGTTGGCGATGACGAGAAAGAATCCATGAAACGTGATATTGCGATTGAAAAAGCAGTTCAGTTCATTATGGACAATGTAAAAGAAAGAGCAAAAGCTAAGACTAAGAAAGAAAAAGAAGCAGAAGCAGCTAATGCAGAAGCATAAGAGAAGCACGTAAAGAGACAGACTGACTTGGAATCAGGTCGGTCTGTTTTACGCAAATCACTTGAAACAGAGATAAAGTTGCAGCAGAATGTATGGTAGAAATGGAGGTTATCATATGAGTTTAGTACCTTATGTCATTGAACAGACCAGCAGAGGAGAGCGTAGTTACGACATATACTCCAGATTATTAAAGGATAGAATTATTTTCCTTGGTGAAGAGGTAAATGAGACCACAGCCAGTCTGGTAGTGGCACAGCTTTTATTCTTAGAGTCCGAAGATCCGGGAAAAGACATTCAGTTATACATCAATTCTCCGGGTGGAATTGTAACAGGCGGATTGGCAATTTATGATACCATGCAGTATATCAAATGTGATGTATCTACAATTTGTATCGGACTTGCAGCCAGCATGGGTGCATTCCTGTTGTCCGGTGGAACAAAAGGAAAGAGATTTGCATTACCAAATGCAGAGATTATGATACATCAGCCTTCCGGTGGAGCAAAAGGACAGGCAACTGAGATTCAGATTGCAGCAGAGAATATCTTAAAGACCAAGAAACGTTTGAACGAGATTTTAGCTGCAAATACCGGAAAGCCATATGATGTAATTGCCGCAGATACAGAGCGTGACTATTACATGTCCGCAGAAGAGGCAAAGGAATATGGCCTGATTGACGGTGTAATTACAGCAAGATAAGAGAAATAAGAAAGAGGCTGTCTCTGGGCGGATTATCCGAAGCACATATGCGGAATTCGACTACGGGCAGCCTTTACCTTTTTTACGAAGGATTTAGAAAAGATAGATGGAAATAATCGAGGTGGAAAGATGGCAGGAAGAAATAGCGAGGACAAAATCAGATGTTCCTTTTGCGGAAAATCACAGGATCAGGTACGCAAGCTGATTGCAGGACCGAACGGTGCATATATCTGTGATGAATGCGTGGACATCTGTGCAGAAATCATAGAGGAGGAATTCGAAGATGAGGAGATTTCCGGAAAAGGAAAGGAAGATTTAGAAGAAATCAACCTGATTAAACCGGAAGAGATGAAGAAATTCTTAGATGAATATGTAATCGGTCAGGACGAAGCCAAAAAAGTCCTTTCTGTAGCCGTATATAATCACTATAAGAGAATTACTTCTGATGTAGATATGAATGATGTGGAATTGCAGAAGAGTAACATTCTGATGTTAGGACCGACCGGTTCTGGTAAGACCCTTCTGGCACAGACACTGGCAAGAGTCTTAAATGTACCGTTTGCCATTGCAGATGCCACCACATTAACAGAAGCAGGATATGTTGGTGAAGACGTAGAGAATATCCTTCTGAAACTGATTCAGGCAGCAGATTACAATATCGAGCGCGCCCAGTGCGGAATTATTTACATTGATGAGATTGATAAGATTACGAAGAAATCCGAAAATGTATCTATTACCAGGGATGTGTCCGGTGAAGGTGTACAGCAGGCATTATTAAAAATCTTAGAGGGAACTGTGGCTTCCGTTCCACCACAGGGTGGAAGAAAGCATCCACAGCAGGAATTAATCCAGATTGATACTACGAATATTTTATTTATCTGTGGTGGAGCATTTGATGGATTAGAGAAGATTATCGAGCAGCGTATGGATCAGAAATCCATCGGCTTTAACGCAGATATTGCAGACCGTACCGAGCGTAATCTGAGCGAAGTCTTAAAGCAGGTACTGCCGGGAGATTTTATTAAATTCGGTCTGATTCCGGAGTTTATCGGACGTGTTCCGGTAAATGTATCCTTAGAGCAGCTGGATAAGGAAGCGTTAATCCGTATCTTAAAGGAGCCGAAGAATTCACTGATTAAGCAGTATAAGAAGCTGTTTGAAATTGACGGTGTAGAGCTGGAATTTGAAGATGATGCAGTAGAAGCAATTGCAGAGAAATCCTTAGCCCGTAAGACCGGTGCCCGTGGACTTCGTGCAATTATGGAAGATACCATGATGGATTTAATGTATCAGATTCCTTCTGATGAGAGCATTGTAAAATGCACCATTACAAAAGAAACGGTAGAAGACAAGAAAGCGGAGATAGAATATCGTAACGCATAAATAAGAGGAGAAAAAGATGAGCAGGACAGTAATTCATTTACCGGCAGTTGCACTTCGTGGAATGACCATTCTGCCGGGAATGGTGGCTCATTTTGATATTAGCAGGGACCGTTCCATTCATGCCATAGAAGAGGCGATGGTTGGAGACCAGAAAATATTCCTGATTACACAGCAGGATGCTTCCGTAGAGGAGCCGGCCAGGGATGATTTATATCAGATTGGTGTTATTGCTGAAGTAAAGCAGGTAATAAAGATGCCAAATGAAATCGTGCGTGTTTTGGTAGAAGGATTGGAAAGAGGCGAGTTAGCCTCTTTTCTGTCACAGGAGAAGTATCTGATGGCAGAGGTCATCCTTTTTGATGAAAAAACGGCAGAAGAGGAAGAACTGATGCCGGAAGCGAAGGAAGCAATGCTTCGCTGTATCAGGGAAACCGTACTGAAATATCAAAAAGCCAATGGACATATGAGCAAAGAATTCTTACGTCAGGTAGAAGAACAGCAGGACGTTGGAACTTTGATGCAGCAGGTTGCGTACAATCTGCCGCTTTACTACACCCAGAAACAGAAAATCTTAGAGGCAGTAGATCTCACTTCCCAGTATGAGACTTTAATGGAAATTCTGCTGAATGAGATTGAAGTGATTTCCTTAAAGAATGAATTTCAGGCGAAGGTGAAAGAACGCGTGGATAAGAATCAGAAGGAATATCTTTTGCGGGAACAGATGAAACTGATTCGGGAAGAACTAGGTGAGGATAATACACAGTCAGATGCGGAACACTTTTTAGAGGAAGTAAAGAAACTGAAGGCAGATAAGACGGTCAAAGAGAGAATTAGAAAAGAGATTGAGCGTTTTAAGAATATTGCATCCAGTTCTTCGGAAAGTGCAGTCAGCAGAGGCTATATTGAGACATTGCTGGAACTGCCATGGAATAAGGCGTCTAAGGATAATAAAGATTTAGCTAATGCAGAGAAAATTTTAGACGAAGACCACTACGGACTGGAAAAAGTAAAAGAGCGTATGCTGGAATTCTTGGCAGTCCGGAATCTGACTCATAAAGGAGAAAGTCCAATTATCTGTCTGGTGGGACCTCCTGGAACCGGCAAGACAAGCATTGCCCGTTCTGTGGCAAAAGCATTGAATAAAAAGTATGTCAGAATCTGTCTTGGCGGAGTCCGTGATGAGGCAGAGATTCGTGGACACAGAAAGACCTATGTGGGGGCAATGCCGGGCAGAATTATCAATGGTTTAAAGAGTGCCGGAGTAAAGAACCCGCTGATGCTTTTAGATGAGATTGATAAAGTAAGCAGTGATTATAAGGGAGATACATCTTCTGCACTGCTGGAAGTATTGGATAATGAGCAGAACAGCCATTTCAGGGACCACTATGTGGAGCTTCCGGTAGATTTGTCTGAGGTATTGTTTATTGCGACAGCCAATTCCGTACAGACAATACCAAGACCTCTGTTAGACCGCATGGAGCTGATTGAGGTAAGCAGTTATACGGAAAATGAAAAGGCTCACATTGCAAAAGAGCATCTTATAGCAAAGCAGATTGAGAAAAATGGCTTAAAGGAATCAGAGCTTACATTCCAGAATGGTGCAATTGAGCAGCTGATTCGCAGCTATACAAGAGAAGCCGGTGTGCGTAACTTAGAACGCAAAATCGGTGAAATCTGCAGAAAAGCAGCAAGAGAGATTTACGAGGGCAAGAAAAAGAAAGTTACTATAAGCACAAAGAACTTAGAACATTATCTTGGCAAAGAGAAATATACCTTTGATAAGAAGAATGAGAAGGACGAGGTTGGTATTGTCCGGGGACTGGCATGGACCAGTGTCGGTGGTGATACATTAGAAATCGAAGTAAATGTAATGCCGGGAAAAGGTGAATTTAAACTGACAGGACAGCTTGGCGATGTCATGAAAGAGTCTGCACAGGCTGGAATCAGTTATATCCGTTCTGTCAGTGAGCAGTATCAGATACCGGACGATTTCTTTACCAGACATGATATACATATCCACATTCCGGAAGGAGCCGTACCAAAGGATGGACCGTCCGCCGGTGTTACCATGGCAACCGCAATGCTTTCTGCCATTACCGGGAAAAAGGTGCGTGCTGATGTTGCCATGACAGGAGAGATTACCCTCCGCGGCAGAGTGCTTCCGATTGGTGGATTAAAAGAGAAAACATTAGCAGCGAAAAATGCCGGTATCCGGACAGTCTGTGTGCCGGGAAAAAATGAAAAAGATATCGAGGAACTTTCTACAGAGATTAAAAAAGATTTAGAAATTGTCTATGCAGATACCATCGAAGATATCTTAAAGGTTGCTTTTGTAAAAGAGCAGTAAAGGAGCAGAAAATGGTTATAAAAGACGTAAGCTTGGAAACGGTATGTGGTGTTACCAGTAAACTTCCGGAGAATACATTGCCGGAGGTGGCATTTGCAGGAAAATCCAATGTTGGAAAGTCATCATTAATTAATGCACTGATGAACCGGAAATCCCTTGCAAGAACCTCTGCACAGCCGGGAAAGACACAGACCATTAATTTCTATAATATCAATGATGCCATGTATCTGGTGGATTTGCCGGGGTATGGTTATGCGAAAGTAGCAGAGAGTGAGAAAGCAAAATGGGGTAAAATGATTGAAAATTATCTGCATACCTCAAAGCAGCTGCGCCGGGTATTCTTACTAATTGATATCAGGCATGACCCGTCTGCCAATGATAAACTGATGTATGACTGGATTATCCATCAGGGCTTTGATCCGGTTATTGTGGCAACCAAGCTGGACAAGCTGAAGAGAAGCCAGGTGCCAAAATGTATCAAGGCAGTAAAAGAAGGTCTGAAAGTAAAACCGGGAACGGTAATTGTTCCGTTTTCTGCAGTAACCAAGCAGGGCAGGGAAGAAATCTGGCAGATTATGGATGAGGCTGTTGGCTATGAAGAATAAATATGTATTTGTAACGGTTCTTCTGCTGGTACTTTTATTAGCCGGTGCAGGGCTGACACAATTATATGTAAAAGAAGAAACGAAACAGCAGGATAGTGAACTTACGGTAGTAACATCCTTTTATCCGATGTATATTGCAGCAATGAATGTCATCGGAGACACTCCGGGTGTAAATTTGCAGAATCTCAGTGAGCCGCAGACAGGCTGCCTTCACGATTACCAGCTGACTCCGGCAGACATGAAGCTCCTTTCCGGCGCAGATGTGTTTATTGTAAATGGTGGCGGAATCGAATCTTTTTTATCGGATGTGGCAGCAGATTATAAGAATCTTTCCATTGTAAATGCCTGCGAGGGACTTAATCTTTTGTCCGAAGAGGATGAAGGAGAGGAACATGCTCACGGAGATGCCCATGAAGATGCTGCAGAGGAGCATATCCACGGAGATACCGAGGATACTCATGAAGATGGACACAATCACGGAGATGTGAATGCCCATGCATGGATGAGCATTGCGTTATATAAGCAGCAGGTGAAAAATATTTTAGAAGGTCTTTGCAGGATAGATCCGAAGCATCAGGATGCCTATGAAAGCAATGCAAAGGAGTACCTTGCAAAGCTTGAGGATTTAGAGAGCGAGCAGCAGTCCTTAAAGGAAGAATTAGCAGGAAAGCATATTGTTATTTTCCATGAAGCCTATGCCTATGTGGCAGAGGACTATGATATGGAGATTTCCTATACCATGGATTTGGATGAGGAGCGTCAGGTCAGTGCCGGTGAAGTGGCAGATGTGATGGGAGCCATTGAAAAGAATGATATATCAGTGGTGCTGGCAGAAGAACTCTATGGCAAAGATATGGGAGATACAGTAGAGCGGGAGACCGATGCGAAAGTATGTTATCTTGATACCTTAACCCGCGGGGAGTATGAAAAGGACAGCTATCTTGATGCAATGAGACGTAATATGGAACTGCTGAAGGAGGCTTTTGCAGAATGAGAAAAATAGTAAAACCATGTGGACTGCATTGTATCCGGATTAACCATCTGGGTGTTACTATTGGAGAACAGCAGATATTGTCAGATGTGAATCTGCATATTCATTGTGGAACACTGACGGTACTGATTGGTCGGAACGGAGCAGGAAAATCAACTCTGATCCGGGCTATTTTAAATGACATTCCACACACGGGAAGCATTGAATTTAAGGACAGGGAAAATGGTCATATCCAGAAGCTTAGGATTGGTTATGTACCACAGAATCTAAATATCGAGAAATCCACTCCGGTCAGTGTCTATGATATGATTGCAAGCTATCAGTCCAACCGGCCGGTATTTTTATATAAGAGCAAAAAGCTATATCAGGAAATCAAAGAAAGCTTAAAAATGTTTGAAGCCGAGCATTTGATTGACAAGCAGGTATGTAATCTTTCCGGTGGGGAATTACAGCGTGTACTTCTTTCCATGGCAGTGATGGATGAACCGAATCTGCTGCTTTTGGATGAGCCGGTGTCTGGTATTGACCAGAATGGTATGGAGTTATTTTACCGGAATATCGAATATCTGAAGGAAAATTTTGACCTGGCAGTTTTACTGATTTCCCATGACCTTGATTATGTAAGAAAATATGCAGACCATGTGGTTCTCATAGATGGCAAAGTGCTGACCCAGGGAACACCGAAGGAAGTCTATGACAGTGATGCTTTTAAACAGGTATTTACAGATATGGAGGTGCGGGGATGATAGAATTTTTTACCGCGTGGTGGTCTTATGGATTTATGCGGAATGCATTTATCGCAATCCTGATTATCACACCATTGTTTGGAATCCTTGGAACCATGATTGTAAATAACAAAATGGCATTTTTCTCAGATGCATTAGGTCATTCTGCATTGACGGGAATTGCTCTTGGCGTTGTGATGGGAGTTGCAGATACGACCTTATCCATGATTATTTTTGCAGTAATTTTTGCATTATTACTAAACTATATCAGCAGTAAAGCATCGGCATCCAGAGATACGATTATCTCCGTTTTTTCTTCAGCGTGTATTGCTGTGGGACTGGCCATCTTATCGAAAGGTGGCAATTTCAGCAAATATTCCAGTCTTTTGGTAGGTGATGTTTTAAGCATCTCTAAAAAGGAAATTATTTATCTGATTCTGATTTTTGCAGCAACACTGATTTTCTGGGGAGTGGCATTTAATAAGTTAAATGCAGTAAGCCTGCATCGGGCGCTGGCAAAGAGCAGAGGAATCCGGGTGAAGCTGATAGAAAATATTTTTGCAATTTTTATTGCATTAATTGTAATGCTTTCCATTAAATGGGTTGGAATTTTGATCATCAATGCACTGCTGATTCTTCCGGCAGCAGCAAGCAGGAATATTTCGGTCAACATGCGGGAATATCATTTATTTTCCGTTATCTTTTCCCTGTTTTCGGGATTGCTCGGATTGATGATTTCCTATTTTACCAATGTTGCAACCGGTCCGATGATTGTGATTGTAGCAGCCATCATTTATTTTGCAACTTATGTATACGGAAGGAGAAATGCATGATGAGAACCACGAAAAAAGGAAGAAAAGGCGCACTTTTACTTACCTTTCTTCTGGCAGGAAGTTTACTGCAATCCGCTATGAGAATGAAAGTAAGAGTTACATTATAGATAAAGGGGCATTTCAGATGCCTTATGGTGAGGATACGACGGTGCAGGCACAGCTTGACGACTGGATTGCACAAGAGGATGGAAGTTATCTTGTAACGGCATCCCTCTTAACCTATAGTGATGCAGAGGGAAGCAGTAACAGAACCTTCCAGTTTATATTAAACGATAATGGATATAAGGATGAACTTCCGGATCCATTATTCTACTATACCATCTCAAACGTCAGTCCGATGGATGATTCTTTTTCGGATCTGACTCAGGAGACGGAAGAAAACTCCCCCGGACAAGAGCCTTCGACCCAAAACGTTTCCGAATAGAATCAATGGCTGCATCCAGTTGCTTTTGCTTATTGGCAGAAGGCATCTGGGTGCAGCTTTTTTTATTGCCATCTGGGAGCGGACTGCCGGAAGCTGTACTTTCTGTGGAAATCATGGCAGATGCTGATGAATCGGCTGCATAATCAAAAATAGAAAGCTGCACCGGTGCATCTTCAGGAAGCAGACGGCTGGTACGGATGCCAAGGAGCCGGACAGGTTCCTTATTCCAGAGCTGCTGGAAAAGGGAAACGGCAGTTTTATAAAGGGCATCTGTAGTATTTGTGGCTGAGAGGAGACTGCACTGGTGGGAAGTATTGGTAAAATCATGGTAGCGGATTTCTACCGTGATACTCTGGGCTAACATTTTTTCTTTCCGAAGGCGCATGGATACAGATTCGGAAAGAGAGAGCAGAACCTTTTTTGCATCTGCTAAGGTGCGGGCGTCCTCCTTTAAAGTGGTGGAATTGCCAATCCCCTTGGCTTCCCGCTTGGTAGAATGCACATGGTCATCTCCGATTCCATTGGCATATTCCCACATCAGTGTGCCGTGGCTTTTGAATTCCTGCCGGAGGTAATCCGGGTCAGTGGCTGCAAGTTCTCCGATGGTACGGATGCCAAGTGCTTTCAACCGGGCAGCACTGGAATGCCCTACCATGTAGAGATCATCCACCGGAAGCGGCCACATTTTTTTTGCAATTTCATCCGGAAAAAGAGTGTGAATCCGATCCGGCTTGGTAAAATCACTTGCCATCTTCGCCAGAAGCTTATTTGGAGCAATTCCAATATTAACGGTAAAACCAAATCGTGATTTAATATTTGCAGAAATGATTTTGGCTGCTGCAAGAGGAGATTCATACTGGTGGGCAATGGGCGTAAAGTCAAGAAAACATTCATCTATGGAAAGCTGCTCGATATCATCGGTGTAGGTATGTAGCAGTTCCATAAGTGCATGGCTTTTTCTCTGGTACATGGCATGATCCGGCGGAACCAGCATAAGGGTAGGACATTTGCGTAAAGCATTGGCAACCGGTTCGCCGGTGACAATCTTATAGGCTTTGGCAGGCACAGACTTGGCAAGAACCACACCGTGTCTTGTAGCAGAGTCACCGCCAATAATTGCCGGTATAGCGCGGATATCTAAAGTTTCACCATGCTCTAGGCGGTCAACAGCACTCCAGCTTAAAAAAGCAGAATTGACATCAATATGAAAGATAATCCGGTGCATAATGCTCCTCCTTTACCGTATTATGGAATTGCCGGCTGTTTACGGGCTTAATACCTTGGATACCTATATTATAAAAGCTTTCCGGTTGAAAAGAAAGGGCTTTTAGTGTATAGTAAGGTTACAAATAAGGGAAAACGCAGCGAGAATAATGGCAGGTGATTGTTTATGAGATTTAAAAGAATCGATGTGGATACGGTGCGCTGTATTATTTCAGAAGAAGAATTAATGGAAAATGGGCTGGAAGTAGATGATTTTCTGCAGAATGACGGAAGAACAGAATCGTTTCTGCGTAAGATTATTTCCATGGCAGAAGAAGAGGTCGGATATAAAGTACAGGGTGGAAATATTACCATTCAGGTTGCAGTACTGCCGGAGCATACGCTGGCACTTACTTTTTCGGAGAAGCCGGAGCTTGGCATCAGCAATATGTTGGAAAATCTGAAGTCTGCAGTAGAAAGTCTGGTTAAGAATGCTCCTGATATTGAAAAGCTGAAACAGACGTCAAAAGAGCTGGCAAATCAGAATCATACGGATGAAGGCATTGCAGAAATACAGCCGGAGCAGTCAGATTCCAAGGCAGAAGAAAGCACAGATAAGAAACAGTCTACCGGTGGCTTTACACTAAAAGACCGGAATTTTTATCAGCTTTGCTTTGCAAGCATGGAACGTGCAATTTGTTATGCCAAGGGCGTCCGTCTGGAACTGCCGATGAAGAGCAGTCTTTATTATCTGACCAGAGAGGATGCTTATTATCTTTTGCTTGAGAAGGGAGAACTTAGTGATAAACAGCTTTGTCGTCTTTTAAGTGCTTCTTTGGAATTTGCAGATGATATTTATGCGCATGGACCGACCCGGGCATATATTATGGAGCATGGAAAATGCATTTTGCCGGAGCAGGCGTTAGAACATTTACAGGAAATTTAGACAGACAGAGGAATTGGAATGGAAGAATATAAAGATAAAGCATCTTTTGAAGAATTTTTTAAGCAGAACTATGTCCCACTGGATTATAAATCCATTCGGAATGAGATGCGGGAGGCAGCCGGAGATGGATGGAGCCTTTTTACCGATGAATACAAATTCCGTGGAAAGCTAGATAAGAAAGATTTTATTGTGCATATGACAGGCGATGCCTACTGCACTTTTGAAGAGATTGTGGAAAATGCAATTGATGAGTTGAACAGCGGAATCCTTGACATTGTGATGGAAATCGGCAATGAGATGGAATTTGACAACGATACAGCAGAAATTTATTTTGATACCATTGAAAAGCAGTTGAAGGAAATGTTAGATGCCCTTTATGATGATGTGCTTAAAGATTTATAAAAGCAGGTAAAATAAACAGTAAAGATAGAAAAGACCCCGGAAGAACGATTGTATTGATATGTAAATTAGTTCTTCCGGGGTTTCTTATATGTCTTTAATATCAATCAGAGAGTTTACTCATGGCACGGGATTTTTCAGAGCAGGCATTCTGGGCAGCAATTACGGTGCTGCGGAAGGAGCCTTCCTCTAATTTAGCCACAGCAGCAATGGTAGTTCCGGCCGGGGAGCAGACTGCATCCTTTAATTCGCCCGGATGTTTACCGGTCTCTAATACCATTTTAGCTGCACCAAGAACGGACTGGGCAGCAAATTTATAAGCCTGGGCACGCGGCATTCCGTCATTAACGGCTGCGTCAGCCATTGCTTCAATAAACATATAGACATAAGCCGGTGAGGAACCACTGACTCCGACTACGGCATCCATAAGACTTTCCGGTACAATTTCTGCTTTACCAAAGCTTTCAAAGAGAGAGACAACCATTTTGGTTTCTTCTTCTGTGATATGCTCATTTGGGGTAATGGCAGACATGGCTTCCTGAACCATAGCCGGTGTATTTGGCATGGTACGAACCAGTTTAATATCTTTGCTGAATAAAGATTCAATCCGTGAAATGGTCTGTCCGGCAGCAATGGCAACTATGATTTTGTCATCGGTAACACTGTCTTTGATTTCTTTGATGACTGTTTCATAAAGATATGGTTTTACAGCAAGAAAAATGATATCGGATTCTACAGCAACAGTCTCATTGTCTAAGGTGGTGCGGATACCATACTGCTCAGAAAGTGTATCCAGTGTGACCTGGGTTTTCGCACTGGCAATCAGGTGGCTGGCAGGAACCAGACCGGAAGAGATAATTCCGCCAATCATGGCACGACCCATATTACCGCTTCCGATAAAACCAATTTTTTTATCTAACATGATGCATTCTCCTTTTATGAAAGGGGATATCCCAGATGATACTGGAATATCCCCTTTGATATTATCTAAGTATAAGTTCAATTAGAAATCTGTTAAGTCAGCAGCTCTTCTCTCTAAGAAAGCACTCATGCCTTCTTTTTTATCATGGGTAGAGCAGGTTACGCCAAACAGGTTAGCTTCCATTTCAACAGCATTCTTGATATCCATATCATATCCGTTGTTGATAGCAGCTTTTGCGATAGATACTGCATAGCTTCCTTTAGAGATAATTTTCTCTGCCATAGCTTTTGCGGTTGGCATTAATTCTTCTTTTGCAACAACTTTGTTTACAAGTCCGATGCGGTATGCTTCGTTTGCATCGATGTTATCGCAGGTGAAGATCATTTCTTTTGCACGTCCCATGCCAACAAGACGGGCAAGTCTCTGTGTACCACCGAATCCTGGGATGATTCCAAGACCACACTCAGGCTGTCCGAATACTGCGTTGTCAGAAGCAATACGGATATCACATGCCATAGAAATTTCGCATCCGCCACCTAAAGCGAATCCATTAACAGCAGCAATAGTTACCTGTCTCATATTCATTAATTTAAAGAATGGAACAGAAGCTTTCATACCGAATGCTCTTGCTTCAGCAGCAGAGAAGTTAACCATCTCAGCGATGTCAGCACCGGCAACGAAAGATTTGAATTCGTTACCTTTCTTATCAGCACCACCGGTTAAGATAACGACTTTGATATCGTCTCTTCCTTCAATTTCGGTAAGAACAGTGTTCAGTTCATCCAATGTTTCGGAATTCAATGCGTTTAATGCTGCAGGTCTGGTAATAGTAAGAACTGCAATTTCGTTTTCAACTGTTAAAGTTAAGTTGTTCATGAAATAGGACCCTCCTGATTGATAAATTATTAACAATGTTTCAATACTTATAATGGTATAACTTTTGGTGGGATTTGTCAATAAAAACTGGTATTTTACAGGGATTGTGCTACAATAGGAAAAGACTTGTCATGTGATTACGCAATGGTTTTTGTGAGAAAGCGGATTTTTGGAATTTTAAGCAGCTTTTCTATAAGATTTTTTGTTGAAAGCAGAATGTATGCAATTCTTAAAAGTGCTTTTTTCTTATTGGTGTCTGTTTTACCACCTGCTTTGACCGGATGCCTTTTGTGGTCCGTCTGTTACGGATATCTAAGGCACCTTTAAGCAGCTCTAGGCATTTCTGCTTATAAAGCTGTTTTCCGGCAACCGGCGCATAGTCACATCCGTGCTCCAATGCGCCTTCCTGGCACATCCATGTGCCAGGATTGCCAGTTGACAAAAGAAATGCCAAGAGCTGCTAGCAAGGCACCTAAATGATATCCGTAATCAGGCGAACCGCAGAAGGCATACTGTCAAACATTGGAAAAACAGGCATTATCCCAAGAGAAAAAAGCTCTTTTTTAGAATTGTAGCATTCTGATTTCTAAAAAGGCTATAGAAAAGCTGCTTAAAATTCGAAAACCACTGCTTCTAAAAAATAATTGCGTAATTACATGACAGGACTTGTACAAAGAGAGGTCAATGAAAATGAAAGATACAAAATCATACTTATCAAAAATCGTACAGGATATGCCGGATTCCGGAATCAAGGATTTCTTTGATGTGGCAAATACCATGGAAGGTGCACTTTCACTGGGTGTAGGCGAACCGGATTTCCCGACACCGGAGCATGTAAGAGAGGCAGCGATTGCTTCTATAAAAAAGGGGGATACCAAATACACCGATAACCGCGGAACGGTAGAGCTGCGTGCAGCGGCAGCGGATTATCTGACAAAATTTGATTTGCATTATGATAAACAGGACGAAATACTGATTACTATGGGGGCCAGCGAAGGAATTGATTTAGCTCTTCGGACACTGGTGAATCCGGGGGAGGAAGTCTTAGTGGCAGAACCTTCCTATGTTTCCTATATTCCATGTATTGAATTATGTGGCGGTGTTCCGGTATCATTAAAATTAAGAGCGGAGAATAAATTCCGTCTGACCAGAGAACAGTTAGAGGAAAAGATAACGGAGAAATCCAAAGTCTTACTGATTTCCTATCCGAACAATCCGACCGGAGCCATTATGGAAAAGGAAGATTTAGAGGCAATCGCAGAAGTGGTAAAGGAACATGATTTGTTCGTGATTACCGATGAAATCTATGCAGAATTAACCTATGGAAAGAAACATGTTTCCATCGCATCCCTTCCGGGCATGTATGAGCGCTGCGTTGTATTAAACGGATTTTCCAAAGCATTTGCCATGACCGGATGGCGTATGGGAATTGCAGCAGGACCAAAGGATGTTATTTTCCATATGAATAAAATACATCAGTTTACAACCATGTCAGCAGGAACCACCAGCCAGTATGCGGCATTGGAAGCATTGACCAGTCCGGTGAGAGATGAAGAGATTGCAGTCATGCGGGAAGAGTATGATGCCAGAAGAACACTGATGGTAGAGGGATTCCGTAAGATGGGATTAGCCGTAGCAGAACCGGAAGGCGCATTCTATGTATTTCCGGACATTCGAAAAACAGGACTTACCAGTGAAGAATTCTGTAACCGCCTGTTGCAGGAACAGAAGGTAGCCGTTATCCCGGGAAATGCCTTCGGTACATGCGGAGAAGGCTTTGTACGATGCTCCTATGCATATTCGCAGGATGTCATTCGTGCCTGTCTGGAGAAAATTGCTGAATTCGTAGCACAGTTCTAATAATTGGAAAATTATTATGTGATGCATTTGATTTACGTGAGTAGATGGTATTGTTGATAAGATACCCGGACAGTCCGTTAAGTAAGGATGCCTGATAAAGGCGGTTAGTGGCATTTGGAATTTCGTCCGGCATCCGGCAACGCTGGCACAGGGATGTGCCAGCGAGGTGCATATGAACATGGATGTGAATTTGCACCGGTTGCCAGCGAAGGCTGTATCCCTTCGAAATTCTTAGTGCCACTTATCGGCTTTATGTGGCATCAGAACTTAACGGACTGCCGGGATATGCTCGGTTCAAACTATCGATAGCAACGTACAACCCTGCACCCACGAAACAGAAATAGAATTAGAAAGAGGAACCATGAGAGAACCATTTGACCTGACAACCCTGATAGAACCATTATTAAATTGGTTTAAAGACCATGCCAGAGCGTTGCCCTGGCGCAATGAGCCGACCCCATACCGGGTGTGGGTGTCTGAAATTATGCTGCAGCAGACCAGAGTGGAAGCGGTAAAACCATATTTTGACCGGTTTTTAAAGGAGCTGCCGGATGTGGCAGCACTTTCAGACTGCCCGGAGGAGAAGCTTTTGAAACTCTGGGAAGGACTTGGATACTACAACCGGGTGAGAAATATGCAGATTGCAGCACAGACGGTCATGGAGAATTATCATGGAGAGCTTCCGGCAGATTATGAGGCACTGATAAAGTTGAAAGGAATTGGTCATTATACGGCAGGTGCCATCGCATCTATCGCATTTGGCATTCCGGTACCGGCGGTGGATGGAAATGTGCTCCGTGTCATATCCCGGGTAACAGAGGATGATGCGGATATCATGAAAGCATCTGTGCGGACGGCAATGGAGAAGGACTTATTGGAAATTATGCCGGAAAACAGGGCGGGAGCTTTTAACCAGGCACTGATGGAGCTTGGTGCAACGGTATGTCTGCCGAATGGGGCACCTTTATGCGAAGCATGTCCTTGGAAAGAAGTCTGCCGGGCACAAAAGAGTGGACGCTGGAGAGAACTTCCGGTAAAGAGCAAGGCGAAGGCAAGAAGGATAGAGGACAGAACAGTTCTTGTTATAAAGGCAGAGGATAAGGTCCTTTTGCATAAACGGGCCAACAAGGGACTTTTAGCTGGACTCTATGAATTTCCAAATGTGGAAGGGCATCTTAAGGAAGAGGAAGTTATTACCTATCTTAAGAAAATGGGGTTGTCACCGATTCGTTTGAAAAAATTAGAAGACAGCAGGCATATTTTTTCCCATATTGAATGGCATATGACAGGATATGCAGTGCAGATTGATGAGACAGAGCAGGAGTATCAGAATATGCTCTTTGTGGATGTGAAAGAAACGGAAGAACAGTATCCGATTCCGGCAGCATTTTCCAGATACACGGGATATATGAACATTCGTCTTGGAAATGACAGATATAAGGAAGAATAGCAGAAAAGCCATAGGAAAAAGAGGGAGCCGGTGATTATCACCGGCCTTTCATATGAAAAAGATTTTTTATGGTAAGTGTTAAAAACACTATTTTTTGGGAGGAACCTTGCATCAGCTGCAAGGTCTATGAAAAAATAAAATTATCGCTTTTTTCTTTCTCAGCTTAGTTATAGTATAAAAGCAGAATGTGAAAACAATATGCCCGGATTGTTAGAAGGCTGTAAATAAAATATGAATAAATTGTAAACGAAGTGCCTTAAAGAAATCCTAAGAAAAAATGAATTGGAAAACAAATGACAAATGTGTATAATTGAATGAGGATTACCAAGGGGGAAGGAGAACAGAAATGTACGACAGCATTGTAATCGGAGCCGGAATCGCCGGCAGTGTGGCAGCAAGAAAGCTGGCAGAAGAAGGAAAGCAGAAGGTTCTTTTATTGGAACGGAGAAATCATATTGCAGGAAACTGTTATGACAGACCGGATGACCATGGAATTGTAATACATGAATATGGTCCACATATTTTTCATACAAATAAGGAAGAAGTATATCAGTATCTGTCAAGATTTACAGACTGGTATTTCTTTGGTCATGAGGTAGTAGCAAATGTGCATGGGACACTGATTCCGGTACCATTTAACCTGAATACTTTACATATGGTTTATGGGAAAGAGCAGGCAGACCGGTTAGAGCAGAAGCTGATTGCCGCATACGGAGAGGGAAGCCGGGTTCCGATTATGAAATTACGGGAAAATGAAGATGCAGATATCCGGAAGATTGCGGATTATGTATACGAAAATGTTTTCCTTTATTATACGATGAAGCAGTGGGGGCAGAAACCAGAGGAGATAAGCCCGGAAGTAACAGGACGTGTGCCGGTGCTGATTTCTTATGATAACAGATATTTCCAGGATAAATATCAGGGTATGCCAAAGGAAGGTTATACCGCAATGTTCGAAAAAATGTTAGACCATCCGGATATTGAGGTGAGGACTGGTGTAGATGCCGGAGAGGTACTGAAATTTACAGAGGACGGCATTTATTTTGATGGAAAGAAATTCGAGGGAAATGTCATTTATACCGGAGCACTGGATGAGTTGTTTGCATGCTGTTATGGAAGGCTGCCATATCGTTCCCTCCGCTTTGATTTTGAATATTATGACAAACCGGATTATCAGGGACACAGTGTTGTAAATTATACGGTAAGCGAGGATTATACCAGAATTACGGAGTTTAAGTATCTGACCGGGCAGCAGGCAGATGGAACCACGATTGTAAAGGAATATCCATTTGCATACAGTGGAGCAGAAGGAGAGATTCCTTATTATGCCATTTTAAATGAAGAAAATCAGTCATTATATGAAAAATATAAAGCACTGACCGGAAAATATCCGAATATGCATCTTTTGGGAAGACTGGCAGAATACAAATATTATAATATTGATGCCATGACAGAGAAAGCATTAGAACTTACCAAAGAACTTTTAAAATAAAATGTTTCGAAAAACGATTGGAGAAAAAGAATGAAATTATTATCAGTAACCATTCCATGTTACAATTCACAGGATTATATGGAACATTGTATTGAAACACTGCTGACAGGTGGAGAAGATGTGGAGATTTTAATCGTAGATGACGGCTCAAAGGATGCAACAGCAGAGATTGCTGACCGTTATCAGAAGAAATATCCTACTATTATTAAGGCAATCCATCAGGAAAATGGTGGACACGGTGCAGCTGTAAATACCGGTATTGCCAATGCAACCGGACTGTATTTTAAAGTGGTAGACAGTGATGACTGGGTAGATGAAGAGAGCTATCACAAGATTCTTGCTAAATTACGGGAACTTGTGGGCGGAAGTACTACTCTTGATATGTTTATCAGCAATTTCGTATATGAGAAGCAGGGCGCAGAGCATAAAAAAGTAATGAAATATACCAGAATGTTCCCGGAAAATGAAGTCTTTACCTGGTCTGATGTAAGGCATATCAGCAAGGGGCATTATATTCTGATGCATTCTGTTATTTACCGTACTCAGTTATTAAAGGATTGCGGACTTGAGCTGCCAAGACACACCTTCTATGTGGATAATCTTTTTGTATACAATCCGTTGCCATATGTAAAGACCATGTATTATATGAATGTGGATTTCTATCGTTATTTTATCGGAAGGGAAGACCAGTCTGTCAATGAAAAGGTTATGATTGGAAGAATTGATCAGCAGATTAAGGTAAATAAACTGATGATAGAAGAAGTGAATTTGTGGAAAATTGCAAACCCAAAATTAAGAAAATATATGTTTAATTACCTTGAAATTATTACTGTAGTATCAACAGTACTTTGCCTGCGTTCCGAGACAGAAGAAAATCTCATGAAGAAACGGGAACTGTGGTCTTATATCAAAGGTTATGATCTTCGTCTCTTCCATCATTTAAGAAGGGGGATTTTAGGACAGTCCATGAATCTTCCGGGTAAGGGTGGAAGAAAGATTTCTGTTGCAGCATATAAGCTGACCCAGAAGATTGTCGGATTTAACTAAGCTGAAAGAAAAAATGTGAATAAACGAGCGTAGGTTTGTAGAAAAGAAAAACAACAGAGGGCATTATTGCTTATATAAAGAAACCACCTTATGCCGGGAATGATATGAAAACGGTAAAGGCGGTTTCTTTTTTACGCGAGTAACGAGAAAAATTGTATGCTCGCAAAGAGTGTTTCTTGTAGTTACATATGCTCTTTATTTAAGAGAGCAGTTTTCATTTCATATAATTTGTCGGATAAATCAACGTAGATTTCCTGTGGATTTACGAAACGTTTTGTCTCATCCCAGATGGTATCTTTTTCTCTGGTGCAGTAACGCTGAATATCCATAACACTTGGAGATTCGTAAACACATTCGCCCTTCTGGAAAACCGGAACAAGAAGTTCACGCAGTGTATAGCTTCCACCAGGAAGAGTTGTTTTCTTCCATGGGGCGTTCGGGTCAAAGAGCTTCATGTCCTTGGATGCATCAAAGACTTCGCCCACCAGACAGATAAGGTCAGCCTTAATCTTACCGGTTTCTTTATCATAAATACGATAAACAGTTTTATTGCCAGGATTTGTAACTTTTTCCACATTTTCGGAAAGCTTAATCTTTGGAATGAATTCACCGGCTTCATTCTGGATAGCAGCCAGCTTGTATACACCGCCGAAAGCAGGATTGTCTTTGGAAGTAATTAAGTTGGTTCCAACACCCCAGGAAGTAATGGTAGCCCCCTGAATCTTTAAGCTTTCAATCAGATACTCATCCAGATCATTGGAAGCGGAGATAACTGCGTCCGGGAATCCGGCATCATCTAACATTTTGCGGACTTTCTTGGAAAGATAAGCAAGGTCGCCACTGTCCATACGGATTCCGTAGTAGGTAAGCGGAATGCCGGCATCTCTCATTTCTTTAAATACCTTGATGGCATTTGGCATACCGGATTTTAAAGTATCATAGGTATCGACAAGAAGGATGCAGGCAGATGGATAAAGCTCTGCATATTTCTTGAAGGCGGTATATTCATCCGGGAAACTCATAATCCAGCTATGGGCGTGGGTTCCAAGTACCGGGACGTCAAACATCTGACCGGCAAGTACGTTGGAGGTACCTTTACAGCCGCCGATAACAGCAGCTCTGGCACCGTAGGTTCCGGAATCAGGACCCTGGGCGCGTCTTAAACCAAATTCCATGACGCCATCGCCCTGGGCAGCGTAGCATACGCGGGCAGCCTTGGTGGCAATCAGGCTCTGGTGGTTGATGATATTTAAGACTGCAGTTTCGATTAACTGGGCTTCCATAATCGGAGCAATCACTTTTACAAGAGGCTCTCTTGGAAAAATCAGAGTTCCTTCCGGAATTGCATAGATATCACCGGAGAATTTAAAGTTACTTAAATAAGTTAAAAAGTCTTCATCAAAGATGGATAAACTTCTTAAATAGGAAATATCCTCTTCGTCAAAATGAAGATTCTTGATATAGTCAATCATCTGGTCTAATCCCGCGCAGACTGCATAACCGCCATCACATGGATTGGTGCGGTAAAAAGCGTCAAAAACAGCCACATCACGGTTGCCGGTTTTAAAGTATCCCTGCATCATTGTCATCTCATAAAGATCAGTCAACAATGTCAAATTTAATGTACTCATATGTGATATTCCTTTCTTTTACATCTGTAAATACAGGTGTCTTGTCAGATGAATTATAGACTTTTACTTACAAAAAAGCAAGTAATGAGTATAAATATGCTTCATTATAACCATTTTTTTCGGATTTGCAAAGTTTATGATAAAATATATGAGAAAAAATTTATAAAAATTTTATAATTTCATTTATTTTTCTTGTAATGGGGGTAGGCATTTGTTACAATAAATGGGAGAAAATATTTTATACTAATGGAGGATGTATTATAATGAGTGAAGAAAATTTCAACACTGAAAATGGAACGAATGAGCAGACATATAGCCAGCCACAGCAGACATATAGCCAGCCACAGCAGACATATAGTCAGCCACAGCAGACATATAGCCAGCCACAGCAGGCATATGAACAGCCACAGCAGAATTATGACCAGCAGGCTTATAACCAGAATCAGCAGTATGCACAGCAGAACTATGGTTATGACCAGTCCCAGCAGGGATATGGAACTTATCAGCAGCCACAGCAGCAGGCATATGGAAGCTTCGACCAGACACAGTATGGTTACAACCAGCCGGCTTCATCCGGAAAAGGAATGGCAATTGCATCCATGGTACTGGGAATTGTATCCATCCCGGCAATCTGTTTCTGGATTGTAGGACTTCCTTGTGCAATTGTAGGATTAATCCTTGGCATTCTTTATAATAAGAAAAACGAGCATTCCCCAATGGCAACAGCAGGTATTGTTTGCAGTATTATTACCATTGCACTTCTGGTGCTGGTACTTATCCTGTACATCGTTGGTGCAGTATCATTAAGTTCTTTGGAATATAGCTACTATTATTAAAAAGGAATTGGTGAAGCAGAATGTATCCAGATAACAGGAATCCATATCCGTTGAATCAAAATCAGAATCCGCAGTATGGGAATCCATACCCGCCGAATCAGAACCAGAATCCGCAGTATGGGAATCCATACCCGCCGAATCAGAACCAGAATCCGCAGTATGGGAATCCGTACCCGCCAAATTACAATCAGCGTCCGGCAGATAACCGGAAAGAGGAGCCGGGAAAAGGTTTCGCAGTTGCATCCATGGTGTTGGGGCTGATTTCACTGGTATTATTTTGCACCGGAATCAATATTATAACTGCAATTCTGGCAATTGTTTTTGGAATTATACATCTGGTGAAACAAAAACAGAACCCTGGAATGGCAGTTGCAGGTATTGTAACAGCTGTAGTTGGTATACTTGCATTTGTAACGTACTGGCTTTTGATTATTCATGCAGCAGGCAGAACCAGTGGGCCGGATGAATTCCTAAGACGTTATGAATATCAGTTTGATGGTGAAATGAAAGCACCGGATGACTATCAGGATTTAGAGGATTATCTGCAGCATAATTTTGAGAATTTTTAAGAAGAACATAAGAAGCATTGAATGGAGAATCAAATCTGTTCAGTGCTTTTTGCTTCATTTACCTGGAAATACCGGAAAGTAAAAGGAAAGCACTAACCGTTGAAAAAAATAGTGCTTGACGCACAGACACACAAGTGTAATAATACAATAGTACAATCAAGACGATAACTGAAAGGAGAAGTTATGGAGGAGATTATGAAGGTAAAGGGTCTCAATAAGACCTTTACATTATCCCAGAAACAACAAAAGATTGAGAAAACCAATGAGAAGAAGCGAATTGCAGTGCATGATTTATCATTTACTTCTTATCGGGGAGAGGTGTTTGGACTGCTTGGACCAAACGGAGCCGGAAAGACAACCACACTTCGTATGCTGGCAACACTGATTAAACCGGATTCCGGAGATGCTGTTTTAGATGGCAGCAGTATTGTTAATGCACCGGAAGAAGTACGTGGCAAGATCGGCTTTCTGACCAGTGAACTGAAACTAGAGGGCTTTTTTACACCAAATTATTTATATAATTTCTTTTCGGATTTATATGGAGTAGAGCCGGCTGTCCGGGATGAAAGAAAGAAGAGACTTTTTGACCGCTTCGGCATCACACAGTTTGCAGAAGTGAAAGTAAAGGATATGTCTACCGGTATGAAACAGAAGGTTTCTTTGGTTATTTCCTTAGTCCATGACCCGGAAATCATTATCTTTGATGAACCGACCAACGGCCTTGATGTTCTGACAGCCAAAGTAGTAACGGATTTCCTGTTAGAGCTTAAGAAAGAAGGAAAGAGCATCATCGTTTCTACCCACATTTTCAGCCTGATTGAGAAAATCTGTGACAGAGTCGGAATTATCATCAAGGGAGAAATGATTATCTGCGATACATTAGAGGCAGTGAAAAATGGCAAATCATTAGAAGACAGATTCTTTGAAATCTATGAAGAAACGGTAGGTGAAGCAGAATGAGAAACAATCTTATGACAATTATAAAGAAAGAACTTGCCCGCTTCTTCGGGGATAAGAGAATGGTATTTACGACTATTTTAATGCCGGGCTTACTGATTTATATCATGTACAGCTTCATGGGAAGTGGACTGACCTCCAAATTCGAAGCAGATGAGGATTATACTTACCGTATTTATGCAGAAAATATGCCATCTACTGTTTCTTCCATGATAAAGGGCAGTGATATTAAATTGGAATATTTAGACAGAGATGGCATCAGCGAAGAGGATATGAAGCAGGCGGTAACCGATAAAGATGCGGAAATGCTGATGGTATTTCCGGAAAATTTTGAAGCAGATGTACTGGCATATGACAGCATGACTGCTACCACACCGGCTCCGCAGGTAGCCTTATATTATAATTCTGCAGATACCGAATCCACAGCATGTTACCAGATTATGACTGCAGTATTAGATGGATATGAAGCTTCTATGGCAAACAAGTTTGATGTCAACAGCGGGGACACAGAATATGACCTTGCCAGCAAGGAAGACAGCACCGGACAGATTTTCTCCATGATGCTTCCAATGCTGCTTATGATATTCCTCTTCTCAGGATGTATGGCAATTGCACCGGAATCCATAGCAGGGGAAAAGGAGAGAGGAACTATTGCTACCTTATTGGTAACACCGATGAAACGTGGGCAGCTTGCTATGGGAAAAATCATCAGCCTTGGCATTATCGGACTTTTAAGTGGAATTTCCAGTTTTGTGGGTACCATGTTATCCCTTCCAAAATTAATGGGAACAGAATCCAATGCAATGGATGCCAGCGTATACAGCGTCACTGATTATATCCTTTTATTGCTGGTGATTCTTACCACAGTATTGGTACTGGTTGGAGCATTAGCTGTAATTTCAGCATTTGCAAAGACAGTAAAGGAAGCCGGTTCTATGATTATGCCGCTGATGGTTGTGGTAATGGTAATTTCCATTACATCCATGCTTGGAAGCGGAGCACCGAAGGAATTTTACTGGTATCTGATTCCTTTCTATAACAGTGTGCAGGGCATGACCGGAATTTTTGATTTCTCCTACAGCGGAATCAATATTGTGGCATGTCTTGTCAGCAACCTTATTTATACCGGTATTTTATCAACGGTACTGGCGAAAATGTTTGGCAGTGAGAAAATTATGTATTCCTAGAAAAAAATACTAGACAAATAGCTTTTATAGGACTAAAATAATGAAAAAACATAGAACAATAGAAAGCTATAACACCAGGTTATAACATCTATTTGCGACAAATGAATGGAGGATGTTATTATGGAAAAGAAGGACTTAGACTGGTCTAATCTTGGATTCGGTTATGTAAAGACCGATAAGAGATATGTATCAAATTTCAAAAACGGAGCATGGGATGAGGGAGCTTTAACCGATGATGCAGATATTGTATTGAATGAATGCGCGGGTGTATTCCAGTATGCACAGACCGTATTTGAAGGATTGAAAGCATATACAACAGAGGATGGACATATCGTTACTTTCCGACCTGACTTAAATGCAAGCCGTCTTGCAGATTCAGCACGCAGACTGGAAATGCCGGTATTCCCGGAAGAGCGTTTTGTAGATGCAGTACAGAAGGTAGTAGAAGCAAATGCAGCATATGTTCCACCATATGGTTCCGGTGCAACACTTTACATCAGACCATACATGATGGGAACAAATCCTGTAATCGGTGTAAAACCAGCGGATGAATATCAGTTCCGTATGTTCTGTACACCGGTAGGACCATATTTCAAGGGTGGCGCAAAGCCAATTACCATCCGTGTCAGTGACTATGACCGTGCAGCACCTTGCGGAACCGGTAATATCAAAGCTGGTCTGAATTACGCAATGAGTCTTCATGCAATCGTAACTGCACATGCAGACGGATTTGATGAGAATATGTACTTAGACCCTAAGACAAGAACTAAGGTAGAAGAGACAGGTGGAGCAAACTTCATCTTCGTTACCAAGGATAATAAACTGGTTACACCGAAGTCAGATTCTATTCTGCCATCCATTACACGTCGTTCACTGGTATATGTTGCAGAACATTATCTTGGAATGAAAGTAGAACACAGAGAAGTATACTTCGATGAAGTAAAAGACTTCGCAGAGGCAGGACTTTGCGGAACAGCAGCAGTTATTTCTCCAATCGGAAAGATTGTTGACCACGGCAAAGAAATCTTAATTCCAAGTGGAATGGAAGAAATGGGACCTGTAACAAAGAAACTTTATGATACTCTGACCGGAATCCAGATGGGACGTATTGAAGCTCCGGAAGGATGGATTAAGAGAATCCTGTAAGAGACATATTGTAAATGAAATATAAGAAACACTCATTGCGGGTTTCCTACATAAACGAGAGGCGGTATCCGGAAGGATGCCGCCTCGTTTTGTGTTGTTCAGTATTTGTAAGAAGCTGCCAGAAATCTGTAAGAAGCTCCCGGTAGTAGCATCTTTAGATATAGAAAATTTGAAAATAGGAATTGACATTTAAAAATACAGGTTCTATACTTATTAAGAATATGAAAAGACGATGACGAAGAGAGTAGTTTTCCATGGAAAGTCAAAGAGAGCCGGGGCAGGTGGAAACCGGCATGAGTAAATGGAAAATGAAAATCACTTCCAAGTTGCAGTTCGAACAGGCAAAGCTGCGTTAGTAGAAACTGACGGATTTCCCCCGTTACGGGAACGTATATGCGAAGCAGTAAGCTTCAAGTATGTTGTAACAAGGTGGTTAGAAACGGCAGGCGCGCGTCCTTATTACAGGACGGCGTCTTTTTTACTTTACAGGAAATTGTTTCCCCGTAAAGTAAAAAACGCTCCGCAAGGATGCACACTGCGGCGTATAAGGTAGATGTCGCAAGCGACCGCCGCAGGCGCGAGAATGTGCCAAGGAACATTCTTTTTTACGCGGGTAGCGAGAAACTGAAATTTTAAGGAGGACTAACATGTACGAAAAAGTTTCCCCAAATCTGAATTTTGTGGACAGAGAAAAGCAGACTGTAGAATTCTGGAAAGAAAATGACATTTTTAAGAAAAGTATGGAGAACCGGAAAGAAGGCGAGACCTATACTTTCTATGATGGACCGCCAACTGCAAATGGCAAGCCACATATCGGTCACGTATTAACCCGTGTTATCAAGGATATGATTCCAAGATACCAGACCATGAAGGGCAAATATGTCCCACGTAAAGCCGGATGGGATACCCATGGACTTCCGGTAGAGCTGGAAGTAGAAAAGCTTTTAGGCTTAAACGGAAAAGAGCAGATTGAAGAATATGGTATGGAGCCATTCATCAAGAAATGTAAAGAATCCGTATGGAAATACAAAGGAATGTGGGAAGATTTTTCAGGAACCGTTGGATTCTGGGCTGATATGGATAACCCATATGTAACCTATGATGATAATTTCATTGAATCTGAGTGGTGGGCTCTTAAGAAAATCTGGGATAAGAAGCTGTTATACAAAGGCTTCAAGATTGTTCCTTACTGCCCGAGATGTGGAACTCCGCTTTCTTCCCAGGAAGTAGCACAGGGATATAAGACGGTAAAAGAACGTTCCGCAATCGTAAGATTCAAAGTAATCGGAGAAGATGCATATTTCCTGGCATGGACCACAACTCCATGGACACTTCCATCTAACGTTGCACTTTGTGTAAACCCGGACGAGACTTACTGTAAAGTAAAAGCTGCTGACGGATATACTTATTATATGGCAGAAGCACTGTTAGATAAGGTACTTGGCAAATTTGCGGATGAAGAAAATGGCGTAAAAGCATATGAAGTATTGGATACTTTCCCAGGAAAGTCCTTAGAGTACAAGGAATATGAGCCATTATTTGACTGCGCAAAGGAAATCTGTGAGAAACAGCATAAGAAAGGCTACTATGTAACCTGTGATACTTATGTAACCATGACAGATGGTACCGGTATCGTTCACATCGCACCTGCATTTGGTGAAGATGATGCCCAGGTTGGACGTAGATACGAACTTCCATTTGTCCAGCTGGTAGACGGAAAAGGAGAACTTACCAAAGAGACTCCATATGCCGGTGTATTTGTAAAGAAAGCAGACCCAATGGTATTAAAAGACCTGGAAGAAAAAGGACTACTCTTTGATGCACCAAAATTTGAACATGAATATCCACACTGCTGGCGTTGTGATACTCCTCTGATTTACTATGCAAGAGAATCCTGGTTCATTAAGATGACCGCAGTAAAAGAGGATTTGATCCGCAATAACAATACCGTAAACTGGATTCCGGAATCTATCGGAAAAGGACGTTTCGGTGACTGGCTTGAAAATATTCAGGACTGGGGTATTTCCCGTAACCGTTACTGGGGAACTCCGCTTCCTGTATGGGAGTGTTCCTGCGGACATCAGGAGTGTATCGGAAGCCGTGCAGAATTAGCAGAACGTAGCGGCAACCCGGATGATGCCAAAGTAGAATTACATCGTCCATACATTGATGCTGTAACCTTCAAGTGCCCGGATTGTGGCGGCGAAATGCATCGTGTACCGGAAGTAATTGACTGCTGGTTTGACTCAGGAGCAATGCCATTTGCACAGCATCATTATCCATTTGAAAATGAAGACCTCTTTAAACAGCAGTTCCCTGCACAGTTTATTTCCGAGGCAGTAGACCAGACCCGTGGATGGTTCTATTCCCTGATGGCAGAGTCTACCTTATTATTTAATAAAGCACCATATGAAAATGTTATCGTATTGGGACATGTACAGGATGAAAATGGACAGAAGATGAGTAAGTCCAAAGGAAATGCCGTTGACCCGTTTGATGCATTAGAGACTTACGGAGCAGATGCAATCCGCTGGTATTTCTACATTAATTCTGCACCATGGCTGCCAAACCGTTTCCATGGAAAGGCAGTACAGGAAGGACAACGTAAATTCCTTGGAACACTTTGGAATACTTATGCATTCTTCGTGTTGTATGCAAATATTGATGAATTTGATGCAACCAAATATACACTGGATTATGAGAAACTTTCCGTTATGGATAAATGGCTTCTCTCCAAACTCAATACACTGATTAAGACTGTAGATAATAATCTGGGTAATTATCGTATTCCGGAAGCTGCAAGAGCACTGGATGAATTTGTAGATGAGATGAGTAACTGGTATGTAAGACGTTGTCGTGAGCGTTTCTGGGCAAAGGGCATGGAGCAGGATAAAATCAATGCATATATGACTCTTTATACTGCACTGGTAACTGTATGCAAGGTAGCAGCGCCGATGATTCCTTTTATGACAGAAGAAATTTACCAGAACCTGGTATGCAGCATCGACAAGAGTGCGCCGGAAAGCATCCATCTTTGCGACTATCCGGTGGCAAACGAGAGCTGGATAGACAGTGAATTAGAGAAAAATATGGACGAAGTATTGAAAATCGTTGTTATGGGCCGTGCCTGCAGAAATACTGCAAACATCAAGAACCGTCAGCCGATTGGAAATATGTTTGTAAAAGCACCATTTGAATTATCCGAATACTTTACAGAGATTATCGAAGATGAGCTGAATGTAAAGAAAGTGACATTTACAGAGGATGTCAGTGCATATACTAGCTATACCTTCAAACCACAGCTTCGTACCGTTGGACCGAAATTCGGTAAATATTTAGGTCAGATTCAGAAAGCACTTGCAGAATTAGACGGCAACAAGGCAATGGCTGAGCTTAAGAGCACAGGTGCACTGAAACTTGACAGTATAAGCGACGAAGTTGTATTATATGAAGAGGATTTACTTATCACCATGACACAGCAGGAAGGTTACATGACAGAAGGTGATAATGAAGTGACCGTAGTTCTTGATACGAACCTTACTCCGGAACTTTTAGAGGAAGGAATGGTAAGAGAATTAATCAGCAAAATCCAGACAATGCGTAAGGAAGCAGGATTTGAAGTAATGGATAAAATTACTGTTTCTTATAAGGCAGATCAGAAAGTAAAAGACATCTTCGCAAAATATGGAGATGAAATTGCAAAAGAAGTTCTGGCTGAGAGCGTTGTGGCTGATACGGTGAACGGATATCAGAAAGAATGGAACATTAATGGTGAAACAGTTGTGCTTGGCGTGGAAAAGAAATAAGCAGAATAAAGATAAGGGAGCGGAGCCGACAGGGGTCTGCTCCCTTTTTGCACAAAAAACACCGGAATCGAAACAAAAGGAGAACATTATGAAAAGCAAAATGTTTGAAAAGGAAACCTTCAAAAAAGAGGTGGTTGAGAATGTAAAACACCTCTATCGTAAGACAATGGATGAAGCAAGCGAGCAGGAAATTTTTCAGGCAGTATCCTACGTTGTAAAAGATGTAATCATTGACCAGTGGCTTGCAACCCAGCAGGAATTTGATAAAGCAGATCCAAAGATTGTATACTATATGTCCATGGAGTTCTTAATGGGCCGTGCATTAGGCAATAACCTGATTAACTTAACGGTATACAATGAAGTGAAAGAAGCTTTAGAGGAAATGGGAATCAACTTAAATGCAGTAGAAGACCAGGAGCCGGATCCGGCACTTGGAAATGGTGGACTGGGAAGACTTGCGGCATGCTTTATGGAATCTTTAGCAACTCTGGGCTATCCGGCATACGGTTGTGGAATCCGTTACCATTATGGAATGTTCCGTCAGAAAATAGAGAATGGTTATCAGGTAGAAGAGCCGGATAACTGGTTACAGAATGGATATCCATTTGAATTAAAACGTCCGGAATACAATTTCGAAGTAAAATTTGGTGGATATGTACGTGCAGAGGCACAGTCAGATGGAAGAACCAGATTCGTACAGGAAGGCTATCAGTCTGTAAAAGCAATTCCATACGATATGCCAATCGTAGGATATAACAATAATGTGGTAAACACTTTGATGATCTGGGATGCAGAGCCAATGGAATGTTTCGAACTGGATTCCTTTGATAAAGGTGATTATCATCGTGCAATCGAACAGCAGAACTTAGCAAAGAACTTAGTAGAGGTTCTTTATCCGAATGATAACCATATCGCAGGAAAAGAGCTTCGTTTAAAACAGCAGTACTTCTTTGTATCTGCCAGCTTACAGCGTGCTATTGCAAGATTTAAGAAGAATCATCCAGACATCCATATGCTTCCTGAAAAAGCAGTATTCCAGATGAATGATACCCATCCAACCGTAGCAGTTGCAGAGTTAATGCGTATCTTACTGGATGAAGAAGGCTTAGAGTGGGAGGATGCATGGAATATTACAACAAAATGTTGTGCATATACCAACCATACCATCATGGCAGAAGCATTAGAGAAATGGCCAATCGAGATTTTCTCAAGACTGCTTCCTAGAATTTACCAGATTGTAGAAGAAATTAACCGTCGTTTTGTACTGGAAATCCAGCAGAAATATCCTGGAGACAACCATAAGATTGAGAAGATGGCAATTGTATATGATGGTCAGGTAAAAATGGCTCATCTGGCAATCTGTGCAGGATATTCTGTAAATGGTGTAGCGGCACTTCATACAGAAATCCTTAAGAAACAGGAATTAAAAGATTTCTACGAGATGTTCCCGGAGAAATTTAATAATAAGACCAATGGTATTACACAGCGTCGTTTCTTAATGCATGGTGATCCATTACTTGCAGACTGGGTAACCAAATATGTTGGAAAAGACTGGATTACAGACCTTTCCCGCATCAAGAGATTAGAGTTCTATGCAGATGATGAAAAGGTTCAGCAGGAATTCTTAAATATCAAATACCAGAATAAGCTGCGTCTTGCATCTTATATCGAAGAACACAACGGAATTGAAGTAAATCCTCGTTCTATCTTTGATGTACAGGTAAAACGTCTGCATGAGTACAAACGCCAGCTCTTAAATATTCTTCATGTAATGTATCTTTACAATGAATTAAAAGAGCATCCGGATATGGAATTTATTCCAAGAACTTTCATTTTCGGAGCAAAAGCAGCAGCAGGCTACCGCAATGCAAAACTTACCATCAAATTAATCAACTCTGTTGCAGATGTCATCAACAATGATAAGTCTATCAACGGAAAGATTAAGGTTGTATTTATCGAAGACTACAAGGTATCCAATGCAGAGATTATTTTTGCAGCAGCAGATGTCAGCGAGCAGATTTCTACCGCAAGTAAGGAAGCTTCCGGAACCGGTAATATGAAGTTCATGCTGAATGGAGCGCTTACTATCGGAACCATGGATGGTGCAAACGTTGAGATGGCAGAAGAAGTCGGCAAAGAAAACATGTTTATCTTCGGTATGAGCTCTGACGAAGTGATTGCTCATGAGCAGAAACGCGATTATGACCCAATGCAGATTTTCAACAATGATCAGGATGTCCGTAAAGTTCTGATGCAGTTAATCAACGGATTCTATTCACCAAATGATCCGGAATTGTTCCGTGACCTTTACAACTCACTGCTGAATACACAGTGCACACAGTACGCAGATACTTACTTTATTCTGGCAGACTTCCGTTCTTATGTGGAAGCACAGAAGAAGATTAATGCTGCATATGCAGATGAAAAAGAATGGGCTAGAAAAGCAATCTTAAATATTGCAGCTTCCGGCAAATTCTCATCTGACCGTACGATTCAGGAATATGTGGATGATATCTGGCACCTGAACAAAATCACTGTTACAGTAGATGACAAAGCAGAATAAAATTAAGAAATAAGAGCATAAGCATAAAAACAGAAAGAGGCAGCAGCCCGGCAGGGCGGCTGTCTTTTTCTGTTCAAGCAAATCAATTCTGCTCTTCCACAAGACTGCTGTAGATTATGTTTTCGGGTTATGTCTGCTGGAAAAAATTTACTTGTATTCAAAGAACTTATTTGTTACAATCAACACAAAGCATATATTCTGATTTTCGAATGGCGAAAGCCAGTCTAAATTTCTAGTATCAATTCAATGAATTCTATGCTTTTAAATTCTAATTACAATTAATAAACGCATAGTGCATTGAAGAGGCGGAAGTTTAGGAAAATATGAGATATATGCAATCCTGCTTTTCACTGCATTATGGGAAAAGGAGGAAAAATGAGAACTTTAGAAGAACTGAATCTGGTGGATGACTTTCTGGTAAACAGCCTGACCAGCCACAAAATTTATGGGGAACAGTCAGCGAGGTATATTTTGGAATGCATTCTGCACCGACAGATAGGAAAGCTTACGGTAGTGCCGCAGCGTTTCTTTTGCGGAGAATGCTTCCACCGAGAAACTGAAAAAGTTACACCGGATGGTAACAGCAGTCAAGCGGGATGGAGAGGTAGGTCTTGCATATATGAAGAGTTTTGAGAGAGAAGAGAGGATTCGAAGACAGGGCGAAGAGGAAGGCAGAAAAGAAGGAAAAAGAGAAGGCTTGGAAGAGGGCGAAATAGTAGGAAAAACGAAGGAAGTTATAAAACTTGGACGCAGATTCGGAAAGTCAGAGAAGGAAATTATTTTATTGCTGCAGGAGGAACTGCATATAGATAAAGATAAGGCAACGGATTTTCTGGAAAAGTATGATAAGTAAGACGATTAGAAAGAATGTGAGAATTACAGCATGAGCAACAAATTGGCGAAGCATCAGAAACAAAAAGAACGATTAACCGGAAAGCAGAAGAAAGTTCTGTTCTGGAGTTGTTTTGCTGCTTTAAGCATAGCTTTTCTGGCGGTCTGGTTAAACGTATTTTTGACGTCGAAGGCACTTCACAGACAAATGGAAGAGATGGTATTAGGAGAAGATTATGATAGAGAAGATGTTGTGATAACGGATAAAAAGAGTGAAGATGCTACGGCGGATAATGCCATATCTCAAAATTATTTCTTCTATTATCATGGTGGCAAAACGAATGAATATAATAAGCGGATGCAGGTGCCGGAAAGTGTATATGCAGAATATAAAGTGGGAGATACCATAACTGCATATACTACAGATCATATAAAATATTCTTATAATAAAGCGGGCATTCTTCCGGATAAAAAATTTAGGAACAATGAATTAATGAAAGTAGCCGGAGTGTTGCTGGGAGCTGCAATAGGTTTCCTGAGTTTGTGGAGCTTATTAAACAGAAAGATAAGTTAAAAACTATGATTTTAGGAGAAATTCAAAATGTTATATATTATGCGGCATGGAAAAACGGAATTTAATGCATTACATAAAATACAGGGAAGAACGGATATCCCATTAAATGAAGAAGGACGCCTGATGGCGGAAAAAGCATGCGAAGAGTATAAGGATTTGCACATAGATGTGTGTTATTGTTCTCCGTTGATAAGGGCTGTTGAGACAGCACAAATTGTGTTAAAAAACCGGAAAATTCCAATAATAAAAGACGAACGGCTGATGGAAATGAGTTTTGGCGATTATGAGGGAATCGAAAACAGCTTTGCTATTCCGGATTGCCCGATTAATATTTTGTTTCAAAAGCCGGGAGAATATCACGAATCGATAGGTGGAGCAGAAACCTGGGAGGAACTCTTTGCAAGAACCGGAGCATTTTTGAAGGAAGTGATAGACCTGCAGCTACAGGAAGGTAAGGATATCCTGATTGTGGGACATGGTGCGATGAATGCAAGCATTATCTGTCAGGTGAAAGGTATGCCGATTGAGGAGTTTTGGAGTGCGGGACTTGAACAGTGTAAAATTTTGGAACTGTAAATTGGATAGATGTTGGAATATGATAAGTGAATGGAATGGAAAAACGGAATGACATGAGTAAATTGGAGTGGACAATAAAATTAATTATTATAGTGGCTGGTTCAGTCGTTGCGGCATATGGCATTACGCTGGCGCTGTATGCGGGATTTGGTGGTGCCACCCTTGCGGTATTATGGCAGGGAATTTCAAAAACATTTCATGTAAGCATCGGTATGGCATCCATGATAGTAGCCATAGTTATGATTGTATTTGCGTTTTTCTATGACAGGTCACAGATACATATCGGCACGATACTTTATCAGATTGTATATAGCCTTTGTGTAGATTTGTTTGCAAATGCACATGTGTACAGTACGCATATATGGGTAAATGCACTTATCATGTTATTAGGAATTGTGATTTTTGCCATAGGAACCGGATTTTATGCGGCAGCCTCCCTGGGGCGGGGTTCTTATGAGGCACTGACTTTTTCTCTTGCAGAGAAGAACAACTGGCAGGTAAAAATTGTACGAATGGTACTGGATGTCGTGATGGTTGTGACAGGTGTTATGCTGGGCGGAAAATTTGGCATATGCACCATAGTAACAATCCTCATTTCCGGACCGGTCATCCAGTTTACTGCGGCAAAAACGAAAAAGTTAATTTGTGTTGCTTGTGGCAACGACCGTTCTGATATCTAATAGAGGTATCAAAACAAAGGAGGCACATAGGACTGTCCCATTGTGCATCTTATAATTCAAGAATAACTCCTTTACCGGCATATGGAGAATGCGAAGAATAAGAAACAGACAGAGTCGGAGAGGGCAGAAGCAGAGAGAGTGGAGGCAGAGGCTGAATTGGAGGAATAGACATGGCAGCTACAATTATTTATTTGGTAATTTCATTATTGGTTTCACTTATTTTTATCATACTTGGAATTATGCAGTATAAGTCTGAAAAACCAGTATCAATAAATACAGGAGAGAAACCACTTCGTAAAGAGGAACTGACAAATGTTACGGAATGGAACCATAGACATGGCAGAAATTTTATTATTTTGGGTTGTGTGCTATTTATTACACAAGCTGTTTTTGGATATTTTATTAAAAAGCTGGATGGCGTTGTGGTTCAGGTAGTTATTTATATGATAGTTCTATTTTCTGAAATCGCATGGGTTGAGTTTGAACATAATATGATGAAAAAGAAAATGATAAAAAAGCATTGAAATAACAACTTATAATTGACCGAGCTCTTTGAGCGAGGGATACTTCTTGTCCGAAGGGCAAGAAGGTGGAACTGAGAAGAATTAAAACAATCGGAAGTTATAAAGGAGAAACACTATGGGATTATTTGGTAAAAGCAAAAAAGAGCGAGAAAAAGAGTATATGAACAGATTAGATGTTCCATTATGTTTAAAAGAAGACTTTGAATTGATTATTGATGATGTATTTACAATTATGGGGGTTGGAACAGTTGCCACAGGAAACATATCAACAGGAATGTGTAGAGAAGGAGAAAATGCGTGCGTTTATAAAACAAATGGAGGTGTATTAGAGACTATAATTACTACCATCGATATACATACAAAAGAACGAAAATCAAATGGTTGTGGATATAAAACAGAGCATGTTGGACTTGGGTTAAGAGGAGTTTCTAAGGAACAATTAGAAAAAGGAGATAGAGTGATTGTAAAGAATGCCAATATGTATGGAATGTAATTACAAATTCCAGTTTGATGGAGAAAAAATCATTCATGCCCTATGTTATATAGTTTTTGTATGTTTTCAGGAAGACTCCTTTATATAGTTCGTTTTGCCTTCCTGATAATGTTCTTACACATAGGCGTGTAAGGAATGTTATTCCTTGATTTTTTTCATACGCCAAATCCATGAAGTCGATGAAGATAATCTTGATGTCAGGAGTGCCATTCAGTTCAATGATTCTATCGATATATTTTGCTCTCGTGATTGTTTTTATATAGGCACCCACTTTCAAAAACACAAATTTTTTTATTTTTTGAAAGTGGAAACTATGTAAAGACAACCCGAAGGCTGTCCGGACATCAAAGCCTATAGAAACGCTCAGAGGCTGTTTTACAGTGGGGAAAAAGAAAAAATATCAAAAAATTGATGATTAATGGTGAGCTTGTGATAGAATGAAAAAAAGAGAAAAGCATAAAGGATGTAGTTGTGGAGAATATTTGTTATGATTAGAAAGTTGCTGAACGGAGATATCGATAGAGTTGCTGACATATGGTTAAAGACAAATCTGAAAACGCATTATTTTATTTCCAATCAATACTGGAAAAGTAATTATGAATTAGTGAAAGAAATGATGTCACAATCCGAAGTCTATGTGTTTGAAGTGGATAAGAGGATACAAGGATTTGTAGGACTAAATAATGAATATATTGAAGGTATTTTTGTTTCTGAAGAAATGCAGTCATGTGGCATAGGTAAGCTTTTATTGAATTATATTAAGGATAAAAAAGATAGATTACAATTAAATGTATACCAGAAGAATGCCAGAGCAATTTCTTTTTACCAAAGAGAAGGGTTCATTATTCAATGTAAAGGTTTGGATGAAGCTACTGGTGAAAAAGAATACACTATGCTATGGAAACAAAAATAGAAATCAAAATTTGACGGAGTGACAATATATGAAGTATTTATATTTGCATGGACTAGGGCAAAAACCAGACAGTTGGAATAGAGTAATAAAAGAAACGAAAGTATCGAAAAGCAGTTGCAGTTTGAGTTTATCAGAGCTGTTAGAAAGGAAATCTGCTACATATAAGGAATTATATTCAGCATTCTCATCAGAATGCGACAAGGAGAACGAAGAAATTGTCTTATGTGGGCTTTCTCTAGGAGCTGTTCTGGCACTTAATTATGCGATAGACCACCCGGATAAAGTAAAGGCACTCGTATTAATTGCAGCACAATATAAAATGCCCCGAAAATTATTGAAAGTTCAGAATATATTGTTTCATCTTATGCCGAATTCGGCATTCAATAAAATGGGCTTCAAAAAAGCAGATGTTATTAAACTATGTGGTACGATGGCTGAATTAGATTTCAGTGACTCACTGCATAAGGTGTCTTGTCCGGTATTAATCGTTTGTGGAGAGAAGGACAATGCAAACAAAAAAACTTCAAAAGAACTTTGCCATTATCTGAACAATTCCTACTTCCATGAACTTATGAAAACAGGTCATGAAGCAAACATAGAAGCCCCGGAAGAGTTGGCGATTGTGTTGCAAAGATTTTATGATAGTATCAGTTAACTTCCTGCTTGTGAGGATTGCACCATTTGCATTATATGTAAATAATCTGGAAGAAGCAAGAAATTTTTTTGTGAAATATTTTGATGCAAAATCAAACGATGGATATCATAATTTTCAGACGGATTTCCGCTCTTATTTTCTTTCATTTGATGATGATACACGTATAGAGATTATGAATAAACCAGAAATGTCGGATTGTCCAAAAGAGCTTACTCGTACCGGATATGCGCACATTGCTTTTAGCGTAGGCAGCAAAGAAAAGGTTGATACTTTGACGGCAGAGTTAAAGGCAGATGGTTATGAAGTTGTCAGCGGTCCAAGAAAGACTGGAGATGGTTATTATGAAAGTTGTATTGTTGCATTCGAAGATAACCAAATTGAAATTACAGTCTGAAAAATAGGAGGCGCAAATCGGAAATGGACGAGGTTTGGAGAGATAATCAAAAAGCAGGCAATGCAGGAAGAGAGGAAAAACCTTGAATCCTGCATTTTTTTATACGCACTAAACCAGAAGTAGAGTGCAAAAATGTCGAAATTCATATAGAATAAAGGTATCAAAATATCAGGGAGGAGAAGAAGTCCGGCAAACGGACGAGGATGGGTATGGATAAAGAAAAAACAGGCGAATATATCAGAAACCTTCGGAAAAAGAAAGGCTGGACACAAATGCAGCTTGCAGAACAGCTTCATATTTCAGACAAAGCAGTTTCGAAATGGGAGCGCGGAATCTCATTTCCGGATATTGAATTAATGGAGGAGCTGGCACAGGCATTTCAGGTGGATGTTGCTGATATTATCCGGGGAGAAGAGGCTGGCAGGGCAGAGCATACGGTAAATGAGCTGGTAAAAGATACTATAGATATTGCAAAGAGGGAGAAAAAAAGACAGATACGAAAGTACCGGTGGGTGTTGTGTATTCTGTTTGTGCTATTTGGAGTTTTAATCGGATACAGTGTAGAGAACATTCAGAAAAATTATATTTTAGAATATCATTTATGCATGAATGCAGTGGTTGAATCGAAGGGTGAGGTGATTTATGTAAGAGAGACAGATGCAAATGGAAAAAATTCCGGAAAGGTATATCGTCTGGCACAGGATGATGCAATCCCGGTAACATTACCGGATGGAAGTGACGGAAGTTTTAAAGATATTAAAGAAGGACAACATATTCAAATCTGGTATTTGGGACACCGGGTATTATGGAAAAATGCATGGATACCGGGCGTAGAGAAAGTAGAGATTACAAAGGAGGTTAAAAAAGATGTATAGAATAAAAAAAAGTAATTTGTTGTGTGATAGTATTGGCAATATTGGGGAGTATGCCAGTAAATGCAAAAGAAGTATTACAGAATGAAAATGAGGCATGGAGTCCTTTGCAGAGCTTGCAGAGAACACCATGGAGAAAGCCAACTCCCAGGCAGAGTCCTTGGAGCAGATTGGCCAGGGAATTGAACAACTGTCCGGCGTAGTACAGGGCAATGCTGCATCCTCCGAAGAGAATACTGCGATCAGTATTAATCTGGCAGAGGGAGCAGCCAAGATGCAGGATGCTTGCAAAGCATCTTGCGGATATATGCGAAGGAAGAGAAAATGTACATAATCTTCATTACAGGTGGCTTGATAAAGACGGTATGCCGGTCTGGATTAACTGCCGTGGTATCGTGATCGTTGATCAGCAGGGAAAGGCAGAGTATCTGGTTGGGTGTCTGAATGAGACCGGCAACAGGAGAAGAGCCGATAATGTCACAGGACTGCTTGGCGGGCCGGAATTCCTTGCTTACCTGCGTGCACAAAAGGAACCCATTTCCAAGGGTTTTTTTATGCATATAGGAATTGATGATTTCGGAGCAATCAATAGTTCCAGAGGAGCGGATTATGGTATCTATATTTTAAAAAGTGTTGCCGACTGCATGGAGAGCTGTCTTTCTGATAATCAAAGGCTTTACCATCTGGTTGCGGATCAGTATGTGATCGTGGATCTGGAAGCTTCTTCCTCCGAAGACGCTGTGGTACTGAAAGAAAAGATCACAGATAAACTTTATAATTTCATAGTAGCCGAAAATTATGAAGCTATATTTTCTATTTCTATTGGTGTTATAGATGCAGCAACATTTTGTG